>JGI24140J50213_10000011_pt1 | contig 70267 bp, 57 predicted proteins | sample BarGraIncu00222A_FD_50213 | JGI IMG/M metagenome (IMG submission 50213)
GTAGAGTGACTGCTGATGCCATATTTACGTGCTGCGCTTGAAGACAACTGCATCAATCCAAGTGCACCATCCCAGGATACAATCTTTGGTTGAAATTTTGACTCTTCATAGATGAGTGCTGCAAGCAAACGCCAATCCCAACCAAGTGGTTTACTGTACCGCTTGAGCAGGTTATCATAAGGAGTCAGATGATGACCTCTTTTACTGATTTGTAACTTCTGCGCAAGTTTTACACCACGGGGGTTCTTGTAATATTTGTCATAAATCATACTTGCCTGGGGTGATTTCTTGAACTCCCTCAGCCAGCTGTTTACCTCATCGAGCAAAGAGTGGCTGTCTTTCTTTACAGCCCACGCAATACTCTGAGGTTCACTTAGTGATGTTTTTATATCCACATTCTTATATATGGAAGTATTGATGGCTGCCAATTGCTCATTGCAAATCGTGAAATCGATTTCTTTATGGGCGACAGCTGCAATCAGGTCTTCTACATCACGATCTTCATCGGCATTTATTTTAAATTTAATGCGAAGATCATTTTGCAAAGCGGTAAGTTTCTCATCATAATTACTTCCCGCCTGAACAAAAATAGTCTTTCCCTTCAATGATTTTGGATCACGAATAAGGAGATGATCTATTTCCTGGTCGTCAAGATTCTTCCAGTCAGCAGGTTTCCTTTGAATCAGGACCTGGTGTGTCTGAAGAATAGGATCAGTAAAACTCATTTTTTTTGAGCGTTGTGTTGTAATAGAAATATCACGTGCAATGATGTCTGCCTTGCCGTTATTCAGCATTTCAACACTTTTATTGACATCATTTTCTACTATAATATCCAGATTAACACCGAGATTATCGGCCAAAGAACGTAACAATTCATATTGGTAACCAAGGGGTTCGCCCTGGTGGATAAAATAATTAGTAGAATTGTAAGATGTAATGGCGATAAGTTTTCCCCGGTTCTGAATCTGAGCCAGTAAACTGTCCGATAATTGAGGAGAACGCAAGGCAATAGCCCCACCGGAAGGATTACAAGAGAACCCCCCTATGAGAATTGCAAAAAGTGTTCCGCAGAAAAATAGAACAGTAAGAATCCTTTTTATCATTCATTTAATTTAAGGTCCATCCTTTTTTAAGGTATCCAGAATACCGATGTGACCGGTGAAATTATTCATTCAACAATATTCTATAACATGCTGTCTGATCAGCCTGTTTTTTAAAGCATCGGGTTAAGTGATTTAACCCGTTTTTCATCGAGAAAACAGAATTTCTCTTACTGTCAGAACGTGTCTGTTGAAGCTTAATTTGTACTATATAATAGCAATCTGAAACAAATATAATCAAAAAATGTGAAATAACAGCATTTTTGGTTTCCAGGGAGGCTTGACAGGGTGTGGATAAGCTACTGAAATCCTTAATAGTCGTGACTTTCCACGATATCATAATAATTGTTAAAATTTAGTAATTTGAGTTATTGAGACACAATAAAATTACGTTTTTAAGCACAATTCAAAATCCCCACCTTTCCTTGATGGCTATAAATTAACTCGTTTTTCTATACCGCCAAACAGCCAGTGAAATGCTAATAAATCCATAGCAAACCAAAGCCCAAAAATGTTGACCTATGTCGGCAAAAGTGGATCCTTTCAACATCACATTCCGCATCACAGGAATGAAATAATGGATAGGATTGATGATGTTTATGGTCTTGGCCCACCCCGGCATACTGTCTATAGGAGTAAACAATCCACTCATCAAAATAAATATGACCATAAAAAACCAGGAGAGGAACATGCTCTGTTGTTGTGTATCTGCCAAAGTTGAAATAAACAGACCTAGTCCCATGATCGCGATAAGATAAACAGAGGCAACCCCAAAGATGAGACCGATACTGCCTACCATGGGAATATTGAAAACCAATTTTGCCAGAGTAAGTCCAAAAGCCAACTCAAACAATGCTATAATCCAAAAGGGTATCAGCTTCCCGGCTATAAACTCGTACTTGTGAATGGGGGTCACGTTGATCTGTTCTATCGTTCCGATTTCCTTTTCCCTCACTACATTCATCCCACTTAAAAAGAGACCTATGATAGTGATCAACAGAACCAGTATTCCCGGAACCATGAATGTTGTGTAATCCAGTTTAGGATTGTACCAGAACGAATATCGAATATCAATCGGATCTTTGAGATCTACGGCGGGGAAAGTTTCAACCAGTAACCTGACATTAAAATCGTGGATAATAGAAAGGGCATAGCCACTGGTGAGAGCTGCAGCGCTTCCGTTTATGGCATCAGTGACTACCTGTACTTTGGCTTTATCCTGTTCGTGAAGGTCATTTTCAAACTTAGCTGGAATAATGAGAATCTGTGAAGCCTTGCGCAGTTCCAGCGCTTGCTGGGCAGTCTTATAATCATCCGTATAACCGGTAATGGTGTAAAAAGGTGATCCTCTGAATTTACCCGTTAATTCGCGTGATAACTGACTGTGATCATTGTCTACAATATATAAATTGGTGTTCTTGATTTCGAAAGTAGCTGCAAAAGAGAGTACCAGCAGTTGAACCATAGGCATAATGAAGATGATAGGCAACATCTGTCGGTTACGCTTTAGCTGTCTGAACTCCTTTTGTATAATATAGAGAATTGTTCTCATAATTTCGTGAATGTATATGCTTTACAGCAATTTATGCCAGCCTTACTTTAAATTTTTTGACACTCATAGTAATAAAGAATAGTGTTAAGCCAACAAGAATGAGTGTTTCTTTCCAGAGGAAGAAGATAGTCGAGCCTTTAAGCATTATGCCTTTTATGATGATGATAAACCAACGTGAGGGCATGATCATACTGAAATACTGCAAAGGAAGGGGCATATTCTCAATTGGAAAGATAAAACCAGAGAGCAGAATAGTGGGTAACATCAATGCAAACATCGAAAGCATCATGGCTATTTGTTGTGTCTGACTGACCGTAGAGATAAAAATCCCCAATGACAATGACATGAAGATAAACAACACCGTCTCTGCAAGCAGGAAAATCAGACTCCCCTGCACAGGCATCCCCAGCACAAAGAATGAGATCAGGAGAATTAAACACGCATTAACACATGAAAGAATAACATAAGGTATCACCTTACCAACAATGATCTGAAAAGGTTTCAATGGAGACACCAGCAATACTTCCATGGTTCCCATTTCCTTTTCTTTGGCAATAGAGATGGAAGTCATCATGGCAGAGATCAGCATCAAAAGAATTGTAATGGTCCCCGGTACAAACATATAGACACTCTTCAGTTCTTCATTGTAAAGCATCCTGGTTTCAGTCTGTATCTGTAATGGGAATTTTTTATCCTTAAAGAGGTTTCGTTGATAATCCATCAGTATAGACTGGGTATAATTGAACAACAGGTTTGCCATGTTTGGATCTGACGCATCAGCAATAATCTGAACAGATGCATTTTTCTCTGTTTCAATCTGCCGGGCAAAGTTCTTCTCAAAGATGACTACCTCCCTTATGTTTCCTTTTCGGAATGCCTTATCAATCTGGTCATCCTTATCCAGATTGGCACCAAGGATAAAGTAACCTGATGAAAGCAACTTATTGGTAATCTCATGTGTCATGTAGTCATTCGATTTATCCAAGATAGCAATCTGAGCATCCTTGATATCCGTTGTTATGGCAAACCCAAAGAGCAACACCTGCACAATGGGCATTCCAAAGAGGATTATCATGGTCCTGAAATCCCTGAAGATGTGATGAAACTCTTTAACAATGAATTTATACATGATCTTTTTTCAATAAATTTTCTTTTAGAATCATTCTCCCGTTGCCTTAGCAGTTCTTGCCAGACGAAGAAAGACCTCATTCATACTGCCGGCATTGTATTTCTTCTTCAGATTGGCAGGGGTATCCAAAGCATCAATTCTACCATCAACCATGATGGTAACCCGTTGACAATATTCAGCTTCATCCATATAATGGGTCGTCACAAACACTGTGATTCCATTGTGTGAAGCTTCATAGATCAGATCCCAGAACTGACGACGGGTGATTGGGTCTACGCCTCCTGTAGGTTCATCAAGGAAGACAATTTTGGGGTCATGCATGATGGCCACACAGAATGCCAGCTTTTGTTTCCATCCAAGTGGAAGCGCCTTCAGGACCGTTTTTCGTTCATCCAACAGATCCAAACGGGTGAGCAACAATGTTGTTTTCTCCTTGATCTGCTTCCTGCTCAAGCCATAAACGCCTCCATAAAAAGTGAAGTTCTCTTCAACTGTAAGGTCTTCATAAAGCGAAAACTTTTGGCTCATGTAACCAATGTTCTGTTTGATCTTCTCAGTTTCAAGATAGGCATCGAAACCGGCTACATTGATCTGACCCGATGTAGGAGTTGATAGTCCACACAAGATCCGGATAGCAGTGGTTTTTCCGGCTCCATTAGCACCCAGGAAACCAAAAATCTCTCCTTTATATACATCAAATGAAAGATGGTCATTGGCTACGAACCGACCAAAGCGTTTTACCAGGTCCCTGACGTATATGATTGTTTCACGCACATCAGTGCTTTGTTGTATATCAGACATGGGCATGGTGTTTTTCCATCAGAAACATAAAACAATCTTCTATTCCGGCCTGGATAGTTTTGATTCCGAATCCCTTTTGTCCTTTTCCTGTCAGGTATGTTTCCAAATCACTGATATTGAATGAATCATCTGTAACGTGGAGATGGATACTATCACCGAAGGGATAGGCAGAAACGGCCCGTGTATATTGCTGCAGTTCCAGCAATAGTGTGTACATAGAAGGAGATGTAACAGCAAACATCCTGCCGGGCAGTTTATTTGTAATGGCCAGGGGAGTATCAATATCCATCAACTTTCCCTGTTGGATAAGGGCAACCCTGTCGCAGAGTGATGCTTCATCCATGTAGGGTGTCGAAACCAATATAGCAATACCCTGATGTTGGAGACGTTTGAGCATATCCCAAAACTCGGTACGTGAAACCGCATCAACTCCTGTAGTTGGTTCATCCAAAAACAGCACCTTGGGTTTATGAATCAAAGCGCATGAAAGTGCAAGCTTTTGTTTCATCCCCCCGCTTAGTTTTCCTGCCGGCCTGTTTTTGAAGGGTTCAATCTGTTTGTAGATATCCTCAATCAGGTGATAATTCTCTTTTACCGTTGTTTTAAAGATCCCTGCAAAGAAATTCAGGTTCTCCTCTACTGTCAGATCCTGATAAAGAGAGAAGCGACCAGGCATATACCCAACTATCTTTCGAATGGCCTTGTAGTCTTTCACCACATCAAGACCATCTACCAATGCAGAACCGGCATCAGGAACCAACAGGGTAGTCAGAATCCTGAACAGTGTAGTCTTTCCGGCTCCATCGGGACCTATAAAACCAAACAATTCACCCGGTTTTACTTCAAAGCTCAATCCCGACAAGGCTTTCACCTGTCCATAAGCTTTGTGAACATCATTTACTACAACCGGGAGATTCATCAGAAATTATTGTTTACGGAGTTGTGCTTCTTTGGTCCAGATAACTGTTCTTTTCAGCCCCATCCATTGCTTTCCGATATAACCACTAACTTTGAGTGTGTTGGCATCAGAAAACTTAATAAAACATTTGTAAGTCTTTCCATTGAGAGGGTCATAGATGGTCCCATCGCTCCATTCATCATTATTGGTATCATAAGAGAAACCATTGAGCAATGGCAATCCAAAGATTGGACGGGTTTTCAGATTATCCGCAGGATTATTCTTATCCACTTTGGGCTTTCCATTGTCAAGCAATTCGGCCATCCATACAATCTTACCAAAATATTTTCCGTCCGAAGTCTTGAAAATCTGTACCTGTGACTTCTCTTTGTTTGTTTTATCATCACGGGTCAGATAATATCCTGAAATACGATCTGCCTTACCCTGGGCAAGTACAGGAATAACTGATGTTAATATTAAAATCAGAAACAGTAAGCTTTTGACCTTCTTCATAATTAATTGTTTTATTTGATTATTAATTAAAATTCACCTCTGCAGGCATTCCTATCTTCAGGCTTCCATCGTTCTTCACCTTTATTTTCACGGCGTAAACCAGGTTAACCCGTTCATCCCTGGTCTGAATAATCTTGGGAGTAAATTCTGACTGATCAGAAACCCAGGAAACCTTACCCGATATCCTTTTAATGGTTCCGTTTAACTTATCAATGAGCACCTTAACATCTTTGCCTATCTTGACTTCAGACAATTGACTTCCAGTCACATAGACTTTAAGGTCAAGGGTAGAGATATCTGCTATTTTGTAAAGGGCCTTACCCATTGTAACCACCTCATTTTGTTCTACATACTTAGCAAGGACCGTTCCCTTGACAGGATTCCTGATATGACATCTGCTGATCTGCTCCTTCAATTGATCAATCTGGCGACGGACTACAGCTGCATCATCCTTTACTCCTTTAAACTGAATGGTTATTGCATCCTTCTGTTTGGCGACCACATCCAATGCACCATTGACATCATCCAGCTGCTTTTGAGTGGCAGCTTTATCTTTAAACATGCCGGCAATCCTGTTTTTATCAATCTGCAGGTTGTCTCCCTGTTTGTCGAACACAGCAATCTGTGCATTCAGGTTATCTGTTCTGGAACCAACAGAATAAAGCTGTGCTTTCAGCTGTAACAATTTGAGTTGTGTATCAACAGTGTCGATTAGTCCTACAGGTACACCGACATCCAGAGTCTGTCCCTCTTCGAGTTTAAAAGACATTAGCTTGCCAGTGGCTTCTGCTGATATTGTTGTCTCTATAGCCTCGAAATTGCCATATGCGTCTGAGCGTTCTTTGTTTGTATTACAGGCCGCCAGTAAGAGGAGCACTGCAAAGAGATATGATGCTTTCATTGAAAAAGAATTTTCCTGTTTATAAATACAACTACTTTTGACCCAATGTTATCAGATAATTGATTCTGGCCTGTGACAATTTAATCTGATGCGTCTTCAAATTGAGCCTTGCCTGAAGTTCAGCATTCACTTCGGTCAGATATTCCGATGAAGTGATCACTCCATTATCCAATTGAGAAGAAGAAGACAACGTGATATCATTTCTCAACTGAATGATCCTGTTATCGGTTTCGATCAAGGACTGATACTTATTGATCTCTGACCTGTTGCTTTGTAAAGTTATCTTAAGATTCTGATTGAATGATTCTTTTTGTGTTTCAATAATATTTTTCTGTACACCAAAAACCTGTCGCTCATTGTTTGTCTGATTCCAGTTCCAGACATTCCAACTCACCTTTGCCCCCAACATTGCATATCCTTTAAAATCATTAGAGAGCATATTGAGTCCGGGACGACCATACCCTAAGGTACCAAAACCCAGTAGCCTTGGTTTTGTTTTAGTCTCGGTCAGTTTATCCATACCGGTTAATCTATCCTTCTGCAAGTCAAATAATTTAAGCTCGGGTCGTTTTACATCTGTTGCTCCATCAATATTATTCTCCGGGAGCAGGAACACGGACACGGTAGTCATGTTTATTCCAGTCAGTTCAACCAACGACTGAATCAGTGACTCCTGACTGTATTTAAGCTCGGCAAGGGCCTGTTCAATTTTGAGAACCTCCACCTGTAAAACGGTAAGGTTTGAAGCCAACATAGCGCCATGGTTTACCTGAGATTCAATCTTGTTCTCTCTCGATTCAATATCCCCTCTGGTAACTTTTAGCGCTTCTTCATTTTCTTTTAACAACAGTATCCCAAAAAAGATCTGGCTAACCCTGTCTCTTAATTTGTATATCTCAACATCCACCCCCTGACGATTAAGGTCCAGATTAATCTTTTCCAATTCTTCCTGTAGTTTGGTGCTTCCGGCATCAAAGATAAGCTGGTTCACATCGAGGGTTAGCTTGTAAGTGTCACTACTCGGTGTAGGGATTTTGAGGTTTGGTATATTGATAGGCACCTTTGTAACGTCACTTTGCCAACTTGCCTGTCCGTTCAGATTTGTCTGTGGCAGAAAATTGGTCTTGAAATTCTCCTGATTGTAATTTGCAATCTTTCCATACAAGTCCTTTTGCTTTAACAAAGGAAATTGCAGTTCTGCCTGCTGGAGGCATCTGTCAAGCGTGATTGGTTGCTCCTGTGAATAAACTGAATGACAGGATAAAAGAGCTATAGTGAATACAAGGAATATCTTCATGGAAATATGATTTGCCCGGGGGGTCACTGAGCGAAGTCGAAGTGACATTAACCTATTCTTCAATGTCGTTTCGACTTCGCTCAACGACCATCGTTGGTTCTTATAAATCGGAAAAGTGTGAATGCGCATCATTTTTTCAACATTATTGAATTGATAATAAAGGTCGGAATTTCTTTCTTATGGGCTACCAAAAATAGCTTATAATCCTCAATTTATTTAAACTTTCATAGGTTATTCAAAGTGTGTCAATAAAAAACGTTAAAGGAAATAATACATAAACAACAATAAACTAATTTTGTAGAAACTAATGCAAAGATAAACTTTCCGGAATAAGAACTTTTTAGTCATTGTTTAGGATAAAAGTGAAATGAAACAAATATTACTGACCATTATTCTTGGATTGCTAATTATCCTGCAGCTCCCTGCTCAAGTGACAAGGAGTGTGAAGAATACCTCTTTTGGGAGGGGTGAGAAGCTCGATTTCAAAGTGTATTATCATTCTGCGGTCACCGGAAATGTTACAGCAGGTTATGGTACTTTAGAGGTTTTGCAAGATAATCGTAAATTCATGAACCGCGATACCTACCACATTGTAGCAACCGGGAAATCGAGTGGCTTCTTCAATATGTTTTTCAAAGTCGACGACAGGTTTGAGAGCTATGTGGACGAAGATGGTATCTTTCCATGGCTTTTTACCCGTAGGACACGTGAAGGTGGATACAAAAAAGATGATGAAGTCAACTTTAATCAGTTAAGGGGTTCTGCTATAAGTCGTAAAAAAGTCACCCATATCCCTATAAATGTTCAGGACATCATTTCGTCATTCTTTTTTGCCCGTACACTTAATGGTAATACGATCAAGCCGGGTGATGTCATCAACCTCCCCTTCTTTTTGGATGACTCTGTCTATTTCTCCAAGGTAAAATTCTTTGGACGTGAGACGATAAAGACTTCCATTGGGAAGATAAAGTGTCTCAAGTTAAAACCACTTCTGGCCAAAGGAAATGTCTTTAAAGAAGATTATCCGATGACGTTATGGGTTTCTGACGATGGCAACAAAATACCCATCCTTGCCGAATCAGCAGTAATAGTAGGTTCTGTCAGAATGGAACTGATCAGTTATTCAGGCCTTCTCAATCCCTTTTCATCTAAAGAGGGATATACCACCTCCAGGGAGTCCCCAAACTGGAAAGATACTGTAGGAAAACCATAATAAAACATTTCATGATTCAGAACCATGTTATTATTGTAGCCGGGGGCTCTGGCAGAAGGATGGATGCCGAAATCCCCAAACAGTTTCTGTTGCTCAGTGGCAAACCTATTCTGATGCATACCTGCGAAACCTTTTACAGTTTTGATCCATCACTTTCATTCATTATTGTACTCCCTGCAGAACATATTGCTACCTGGGAAAACCTTTGCAAAACTCATTCCTTCACAATTCCACACCGCGTTGTTGAAGGAGGTACGGAACGCTTCTACTCAGTAAGAAATGCACTTCAGACCATCCATCCCGACGATAGCCTTGTTGCCATCCATGATGGTGTCAGACCCCTGGTCAGTCATGAAACCATACAAACTGCTTTCGATACTGCTTTTAAGTATGGAAATGCAATTCCTGTAATTCCTGTAATCGAATCAGTTAGGGAGCAAACCCTTACCGAAAACCGGATCATAGACCGCAGCAAACTTCAACTCATCCAAACCCCACAGGTCTTCAAATGCTCCCTGATCTGCAAAGCATATGAACAGGATTATTCATCCACCTACACCGATGATGCCTCCGTCGTGGAAAAACTGGGTGAGAAAATAGTACTGACTAAAGGCAATCCTGAAAACATAAAGATCACCCGTCCCATAGATCTCATCATTGCCGAAGCGTTGATGAATCACAACAGATAAAAAAGTCAACAATCGTTCTCATAGAGATTCCACCATTCGGAACCCTGCATGCTGATAGAAATGTCTTCGAAAAGCATACCGTGCATGATATGTAGCCTCATTACCAGTAGAAATCCATGACCCACCTTTCATCAGATTATGCTGTCCATCAAAGGTAGGAGTCGAGAAATCATCATACAAAGGATGGACTTTAAACCCATTATAACCCTTGATAGGAGTTTCGGTCCATTGCCAGACATTACCAACCACATCATAAAACTCACCCATTTTAAACATATTCACAGGACAGGGAGAGGCATAATGCTCGAGGTTAATGTTTCCTGGTGCCAACCCCCATACTTGCGAATCCGGAATCTTACAGATGTCCATTAAGCGAAACCATTCTGCTTCAGTCATCATACGTAACGACTTGCCGGTCAATTCACTCTGCCAGTTACAATATGCTTTTGCCTCAAGATAATTTACTTCGACAGGCCAATTCCAGGGCATAGATAACTCATCAGCCACCAATCGCAGAAAAAATTCTTTACCCTCTTTCCTCCAAAACAAAGGCATCTCCGTTTGCTTAAAGCATTTCCAGTTCCAGCCTTCATCGGTCCAATACCTTTTAGTTTGATATCCACCTGCCTCCACGAACTTTAAAAAATCCCTGTTCGAGATAAGCTCTTTTGTGGCCCTGAAAGAGGCAACCTCTTCATCGTATGCTCCATATTCAAGATCCCAACCGTAGAGCGGGTGATCAAGTGGCTTACCCATTATAACAACAGCTCCCTTAACAGGCAGAAATTCATTCCATGTAATACCATCTGTATAAGGACAGTTCTCTCCAAATTTTCCGGGCTGCAGTCGATCTAAAGGAAGTTGCCTTATCAGCACTGAAGAGGTTTCCAAATGAATCCTCTCGTGTTCAATTCCCATCATAATAGTCCAAAAAGGATTTTCCCAGTTGATGGGCATTTGTAAAGGCGTCTCTTCAATTACCTTGACAATAACCTTTTTTGCATTATTACGATATTCTCTGACCTGAGAAACCAGGGGCCAGTTATAATGATTTTCATCTATATCATCCCAACTCATCTCATCCACCCCAACGGCAAACATAGATTCATACGAAGGCTCTATGCGTTTGTCAATCAGTTTTGCCTGGATCAGTTTATTGATGAAGAACGTAGCTGTATGGCCCAAATAAAAGATTAACGGATGACGCAATGGGTCAGCCCGCAGGTAGAATGTTTCATCCTGTTTTATTAAATCATATAACCTTTCATCAATCTCCCAGGTCTTATTAAAATAATCCAGAATCTCTTTCCGTTTATCTTTTGGATCCCCTTGTTGAAGATTGATTGTTTTTGTGATCAGATCATTCATTTCTAACTTAATTTTCTGTATAAGTACACTTTATGCATCACGAAAGTATCATTTGTTTCCGGATTTGTTTTCACCTGATCGATGTTGGCATAATCCTGATAACCCATTTTACGATAAAGCGAGATCGCAGGAATATTTTCAACCCACACACGAATAAATGCATGTTTAAACCGATTCATGTCTACCGACTGAATAAACTCCTCTAATAACCGTTTTCCTAATCCCTTACCCCGGGCATTTTCAGTGACCATCATTTCGGCAATATAAACACACTCTTCTATCAGAATGTTTTGCCTTATTTTATCAGGAATCAAGTGATCAAAATGCAATGGGGTTGCAATTAAAGCGCCTATTAGTTCCTGCTCTTCAACAATAAGAATCCCATAACCCTCTTCAAACAAGGCATCCAGATATTGTCCGGTAATTATCGGATCCACAGTCTGAGCCGACAGCCCGCTCGAAAAACTATCGAGATATAGTTGAAGCAGTTGCTCTTTATAGTTTTTATAGTCCTTTTTATCTATAATGATTAATTCCATCCGGTTTAATTTATTCTCTTATAACAATTATGCATTCCGGTCATTGAGCGAAGTCGAAATGATCAGAAACCATGCATTCCGGTCATTGAGCGAAGTCGAAATGATCAGAAACCATGCATTCCGTTCATTGAGCGAAGTCGAAATGACTTATTTATCAAATCGAACTTTAAAATTAGTCACATTTTTACATTCCGATAATTCATGTAATTTATTATCCTCAGCGTTTATTAATGCTTCTTTTTTCTTTCTACTCCAACCCTGAACTTGTTTTTCTCTATAATAAGCATCATCAATCCGTTGAAATACTTCTAAAAAGACCAATTCAACAGGCAAATTTTTTTTAGTAAAATTTGCACCTTCGCCATTTTGATGCTGTTGCATTCTTTTTTCAATGTCAGTAGTACTTCCAGTGTAATAAAGACCATTGGAACAACGTAAAATGTACAGATAGCCTTTCATTTTCCATATTTGTTGAAGATTGTTTCTTTATAAATAAAACAATGAGTTTTATCATAAGTTGAATCCTAAATCAATATTAGTTGAACAATGAGTTTTATTAATATGTCATTTCGACTTCGCTCAATGATCGGTAGGCATCTCTGGTCATTGAGCGAAGTCGAAATGACTAGCAAGCTTAGTTTCTGATCAAATATTCCTACTGTAAAGTTCATTCAAATCTTATTTTTCTAAACCTTTTATTCAATTCTGCAATACGATCAATGAGTTGATCAAAAGGTAAAGAATCTCCATAAATCATTGATGATTGCATTTTAAGATAATAGTTTCTGTCACCATTTTATTAAACTTCAACAGATTATTTTCAAATAAATAGCTTACTTTTTTTTCTTTTTTCCTTTTAAAGATTGAATAATTATTCTGATCATCAAGAAAATCAAAATAAAAAAGATCATAACAGTTACATCACGGCGCCCCCTTGGCAATCTATAATACACATCTCCAATCATGCATCCTGAAAGCATGAATGCCAGACTGATCAACAAGAAAATGGGTACAATTTTAATTTTCATCTCTTTTAGAATAAATGGGATCAAGAATTAAAGGGCTTGATCCCATTGTTTCGGATTAGTTTAATATGTCACCTCTACTTGGCTAAGAGTAAAAATTCGTGCTAGTTACAATCATAACTCCCCTCCGGAGCTAAAAGGTGGGAATTATATAACATCTTTATTAAGTTATGTAATACTATTTCCATAAATATATATTAACATTACGAAATTAGCCGAATTATTTTCGTGACAGAATAATCATCACTAATCCCAATAAAATATAAGTTCTTTTATTTACTGAGCCTTAATGACTGAAAAAAATGTTGCCAATATTTACATCAATGATACCCCTGATTTGAATATTTTGACCGCAAAGGGTATTCTAAATTTTTCGACACCCCTCGCCCTTACTATGCTTCAGTCATTGATAAACTGCACAAATTTATTGTTTATCATCACTGATCCTAAAGGCATTATTCTTTTATTCAGCCCGGGAGCTGAAATAATTCTTGGATATCAGGCCGAAGAGGTCATAAAGAAAAGCTCAATAATTGATTTGTGTGATCCTCAGGATTTGATTAAGCGTACAGATGATCTGAATATTGAGTTTAAGACTAAAATAAAACCGGGATTCAAAACTATTGTATTCCACGCTACAAAAGGAATAGAAGATTTTTGTGTATTTAAATTCATCCATAAAAAAGGCCACAATATTCATATTGAAGCATCAGTTACTCACTTACTGGATGAGTCAGGAGACCTTTCAGGTTTTATGATTTCAGGCACTGAAAGCCACTTCTCCCTTCAGGATGCGTCAATGCAAAATGCAATCAACAAGAAAATTATCACTTACAGTGATAATGCACCAACAGGTGTTTTTGTGGCTAATTCAAAAGGGAAATTTATTCATGTAAACAAAGCAGCCTGCGAGGTAACCTGTTACGCTAAAAAAGAGTTATTGGACATGAGCCTGGCAGAAATGGTCCAACTAAAAGATAAGGCGAAAGCAGCCAAAAGCTTCCAAAACTTATTGAAAGCAGGTCACTCCATAACCGAATGTTGCTTTTTAAATAAACATGGTGAAAAGAAGTATTGGATTGTGAATACCATTAAAATAAATACTGATAGTTATCTGGGGGTTATCAATGATATCACTGATCATAATAAAGCCGAAAAAGAGTTGCGAAGAGCAAAAATAGTTGCAGAGGCTAAAAACAGGGCGAAGAGCAATTTCCTGGCAAATATATCGCACGAAATCAAGAATCCATTAAACGCGATAATAGGGTTTTCTGAAATATTGCTTTCCTCTGTACATGACGAAAAACAACTCTCACAGATTACTGCAATCTATAAAAGTGGTAAAAATATATTGAAAATGCTAAATGATATCCTGGACTTATCTAAAATTGAAGCAAATAAAATAAAACTGGAACTCTGTCCTGTAAACCTGAATTTAATGTTCTCTGATATTGAATTAATTTTTAGCCAAAGGATCAGGGATATGGGACTCACCTTCTCTGTTGAAAAGGATAACGATATTACCTACTATCACATGCTGGACGAGAACAGGTTACGCCAGATCTTATTTAACCTGATCGGTAATGCCATCAAGTTTACTGAAAAAGGATCTATCAGCCTGGTATATCATTCAGTATTAAAAAACGGGAATAATGTTGATTTAACAATCCTGATTCAGGATACAGGAATTGGGATATGCAAAGAACAGCAGAGATTGATCTTTGAACCTTTTCATCAACAGGACCATCAAAACGTTAAAAAATTCGGTGGCACCGGACTGGGATTGTCTATTTCAAAACAACTGTCTGAATTGATGGGCGGTGAGATTATAGTCATCAGCGAACGGGGTAAAGGCAGTATCTTCAAAGTAGTACTTCACGATGTCGAAATTCAATATGTTGAAAAAAATGAAGAGATCACCCTGCAAAATGAGTTTGTGTTTGACCAGATGACTGAGCTGACAGATGAACAGAAACGTCATTTGCGGAAAGTAATTCAGGTGCTTGAAAACGAATTTCTACCGCTTAATGAAATCGTAATTAAAAAACAGCTGATTGAAAATATTGAAATGTTCGGACAGGCTTTGATAGCGTTCGGGGAAGCGAATATTTTTCAGATCATCACTGACTACGGAAAGAAAATCTGTAAATATGTTGATAGTTTCGAAATCGAAAACATGATGAAAACACTTAAAGCATTTCCTGATTTTATTCAAAAGTTCAAATCTATGAATTGAAACAAAATATAATTATTACAAGCATTTCTTTTCAGCTTTATTGATTTCCAATTCAATATTTAAAATCTTTATAAATCAAATAAAAATGAAAATACTTGAAAATAAAACATATAAAATACTTGTTGTTGACGATAACCTTGGAAATATCCAGTTACTGGGAAGCTGTTTGCGCAAGGCTAAATATAATCTGGGCTTTGCCGGAAATGGCGTTGAGGCTTTAACGATATTAAAGGAAGCGGATGATTTTGATCTCATATTACTCGATATCTTAATGCCGGTTATGAATGGATTTGATACCTGTAAAGCGATTCGTGCTATCGACAAATTTAAAGATATTCCCATTATATTCATCACTGCATTTGACGACTTTGACAATATTATTAAAGGATTTGAACTGGGTGGACAAGATTACATTACTAAACCTTTTAATAAAAGGGAATTAATGGCCAGGGTCAAGACGCACCTGGAGTTAAAAATTGCCAAAGATAAACTTCGGGATGCCAACAATTGGCTCGAGAAGGAGGTCGAAAAGAGGACAAAAGAACTCAGCTTATCTAATCAGCAATTGTTGGAACAATCAAAAGAAATTTTTGATGACTGCTTAAAGATGGAAGCCCTGAATACCGAAATAATACAACTCGATGAATCGAAAACCTCTCTTTTGAAACTGATCTGCTCCGATATTTGTGCTCCTTTGAGCAGGTTTATGAGCTTTCTGAATAACATGAAAAACAAATTCGTGTTAGCAGACAACGCAGATATCATAAATATCATTGATAAATCTTCAATCAGACTGGAACGGTTTTCATTTGTTGTAAGCCGGATAACAGAATTAAGAACTAACACCAGAGAGATTTTGGGAGATTATATCCCTATTGTTGTCTTTGTAGATTTTTTAAAAGAAGAGTTGCTGAAAAGAATCAGACCAGGAAACATCAATGTTAGCATAGATGAAGAGACAAGTGAGTCTATCGTGAAGGGCGATAAAATACTCATGCAAATCTGTTTTAGCTGTATACTCGACAATGTTTACAAATATTCAGGACAGAATAGCGAAGCAAAAATTCATGTCTTTTCTGATAGTAAAATGGTGATATTTGATTTTACAAATAACGAGCCATCGTTTATCAAGGAGGTCAATAAGAATCTCAATAAGGTTTTTGCAAATGGCAAATCTTATGCTGAACAGAATTTCGGACTCGATCTCTCACTGATAAAAATTATCATGGATGCTTACAAGGGAGTGATCAATATCAGGAATAATGATGCCGAGGGAGCTGTCGTTTCCCTGACTATGCAAAAGTTTTAATCATTGTTGGGTTTGAATTTAAATCATGCTGTGTGTGTTTATAAACTGCAATAATTCATGAATATTTTTTAAATAACATCTTCAACATTACAATAGGGTCAATACAATTAATCCATGAATAGTTCCTGTCACCATTTTATTACACTTCAACAGATTATTTTCAAATAAATAGCTTACTTTTTTTTCTTTTTCCCTTTTAAAGATTGAATAATTATTCTGATCATCAAGAAAATCAAAATAAAAAAGATCATAACCGTTACATCACGGCGCCCCCTTGGCAATCTGTAATACACATCTCCAATCATGCATCCTGAAAGCATGAATACCAGACTGATCATTATGAAAATGCGTGCAATTTTAATTTTCATCTCTTTTATTTAATGGGATCTGGTCCCATTGATTTACATTAGATCTTCTTTGATATCAATAACTTCTCTTATACTTTAGCGCTCAAAGTAACCATAATCTCTCTAAAACTAGCCAATCCGGCCTCAAGGTTTTCAATGATTTCAGCAGCCTGATCATCCGGATCGGGCAGGTTGTCAAGATCCGCCAACGACTTATCCTTTAACCATGTAATATCTAAACTCGTCTTGTCCCTTGAGATGATCTCATCATAGGTAAACTTCCTCCAACGCCCTTCAGGTCCGGTCGTTGAGCGAAGTCGAAACGACTCTTCTCCGGAAGCCTCAACCGCAACTTCACTCCAGGTCTCTTTCCGCTTGAACCTGTTCCCCGCATTATAACACAAAATAAAATCCTTCAAATCATCCACTTTCAACGGATTCTTCTTCAAGGTATGATGCACATTCGTTCTGTAGTCATCAGCCATTTTCAAAAACAGCAGGTAAGTCAGTTGTTCCAGATAATCTCCATAACCAACACCTACATCCCGGAACGGATTACAGAAACTCCATACTTTGCTAACTATCGAAGAAGTATTATTGCTCATATTTTTCTTTAAATTGTATCGTGCAATTTCATATTTATCGTGCAACTTATAGTGCAGGTTATCGTGCAATTCATGTTTTATAGTGCAGGTTATCGTGCAATTTCAGTTTTATCGTGCAATTTTTCTTGTAGGTTTAAACTTAAATTATATGAACCAAACTTTTTACTCCCTTTGTAAATAACCAAATCAGAGGTAACTAGTATTTTCAAATAATACTTAATTGTTCGTGCTGATAAATCAAATTGTGTAGCCAAATCAGAAACTTTTGTGCCATTATTTGAATCAATAAAAAGTATAATTTCTATTAATCGTAATCTAACAGAATCTTTATATTTATTGTTTACAGCATCATTTACTGCATTATTTACAGCATCATAAACATTTACAGTATCATTTGCAGTATCATTTGCGGTATCATATTTATTTACAGTGTCATTATTGGTATCATTTTTATTTACACCATCACTTACAGCATCATTTACAGCATCATTTATAGCATTAATTATAGTATCTCCCTCATTATCAATTATTGGATTTCTTACACCATCATTTACTCCCTCAATTCCATTATTAGTTTCCCCAACAGCTACCCCAAGAGCTACCTCAACAGCTCCCTCAAACCCTTTAGCATTTACCGGAACAATCGTTTTAAAAGTAGCCCCCTCGATAAACTCCACTTTCCCTTTGTCAGCATATTTTTTTATCAACCTATTCACATTCAAAACTCCCGATCCCAATTCATCAACTCTGCCAATCTGGATAAAGAACTTAGCAATAGTCGGATTCTTTGCAAAAGGAGCAAAATTCAAAGGATCAATAGGACCATAACCATGCGGGTTATTCGCATTTACCGACTCCACCCTGTCATTGTAAATGATAAAAGTGCATGGAAAAGCATTGGTATATTCCCGATGCACAATCATATTGGCGGCAATCTCACTAAAGATTTTAGACCTGATACTCACCCTTTGATCCTCTTCAGTATAAATTTTATCCGGCAAGTGCTTATGAATTAATGGGGCCCAATCCCATTGTTCATCTCGATTATTCATCAAAAAGTTTATCCATAGTCACCACATTTTGCACCAGTGATGTTGAATATTCATTTTGAATCAACCCGAATGTTGTAACCATGGTTAGAAAAGTTGCTTTACGTGTGTTTGTTGATTCTCTAAAAGAACTTATCTTATTTCTTAACTCCCCGGCATATTTCTTATCGATTGTAAAATCATTGATTGAAAACTTCATTTCGCAAATATTAATCACTCTGTCTCGACGGTCAATCACTAAATCGATTTGTGCATTATTACCCAACCATGAAGAAGTAACTGTCTGCACACCACTTATCCCTAGCGCCTTTTTTATCTGTCTTACATGCGCCAGACATACTTGTTCAAAAGCATAACCACTCCAGGCTCTGTGTTTTGGATCATCTAACCCATTTATCCAGATATTTTCATCAAGCAAACTATTATCTTTTAAGAACTTTAGATAGAAAAAAGAATAAAAATCAGCTAACTGGTAAAGACTGCTCTGTACTTTCTTACCAAAAGAAATATATTTTCGAATAAAACCACTTTCTTCCAACTCTATCAGAATCTTTGTGGTACTGCCTGCATTGGGCAACTTAGTACTCGTAATAAGTTCATCGCGAGTTAATCCTTTGGCCTTTTTGCTTAATGCTTCAATTATAGATATATGTTTATCTGCATTATTAAACAACGATCTGAAAAGCACATCAAATTCTGATGCCAACAATCCATTTACATTAAAACACAATTTATCAATATTTTGAGCAGCGCTAAGGCTAACATCTACTTGATCAAGGTAAAAAGGAACACCTCCCAAAACCATGTATAACTGGATAATCTGGTACCTATCGTAAACAGCCCTTTTGCTTTTGAGAAAAAGTTCACACTCATTTAACGTAAAAGGTTCCAGTTTCATTCTAAAAGTAATCCTGTTATATAACCCCCCTGTATTCTTAATAAGCTTATTAATCATCCAGAAAGCTGCTGATCCGCACACTATGAGCAATATATCTTTTCTGGCACTTGCCCAGGAATTCCAAAAATATTCAAGAGCAGAAATAAATCCAGAAGTAGCAGTATCAAACCATGGCAATTCATCAATAAAAACTATTTTCTTTTTGCTGTGACTGGCTTCCAAAACTTCAGTCAATTGCATAAAAGCAGATATCCAATTTACAGCCGGGGCTTTTTCTTGATCGCTTGTATCGTACTTCTTAAGAGCAAAATTGAAATTAGATAGTTGTTCACGCATATTGGCATTGGCCATTCCCGTAACATAAAAATCAAAAATTCCGTTAAAAGCTTCCCGAACTAAAAAGGTTTTGCCAATACGCCTTCTACCATATAAAGCAATAAATTCAGATTTATTACTATTGCTAAGTTTTTTGAGGCTGTCAAGTTCATCTTTACGCCCTATTATTGAAGTATTCATGGCTCCTTAATTTAAATTTGGCTTAAACTGTGTTTTTTATACCACCTTAAGCCAAATTTAAACATTATTCCAGCATAAACATTTGTTTTAATTAAATAATTATAACCAAATACCTCCATCGACCTGGGCTTTGGATCGTTAAAATCAAACAGTTTCGTGATCTCACCCATGCTGATGTATGCAAAGGGCAATATTTTATTGTTCAGATCCTTCAGTTTCGACTTTGCATAACCCTCTGTCTGGTCCTCATGCACATTGAGCCTGTGCCCCTCATCCGATTTCTTAGCCTCAACCACCCCACACGGTTTGCCATCCACCAACAAAACATAATCAGCCGGGCCGACATCAGTCTGAAACTCACTGACAGCCACGCCAATACCAGCGTTTAAATTAACCTCTTTTTCCCCTTGAACTTTCCACCCACACAGCGTTAACGCGGCGTCAATCTGGTCTCTGGCAATCTGTTCCGGATTCTGGTTTGGCATTTTTTATAATATGATAATTGTTCGGTTAATGTACATTTTTTTAAATACAATGATTTTTATCAATTTATTCTGTTAAACTTGAATAAATAGGTCAACCATTTAATCCTGAAGTATTACATTATAATGAGTTCCATTCCCTTATTTTGTTGATCAATACCGATATTTTGTTTTTTAAATCCAATTTATCTAATGATTTTTTATCAATGTATTCACTTATTTCTGAAGAATATCCTAATTTATTAAAATTGTATTTTATTTTAATTTTGGCTCCAGAATTAAGAATATTATCTTCAAGTTTTGTATCTATTTCATTACTAAAATTAGCAGTAATTCCATGCTTATCTTTTAACCATTCAGTAATTGCATTTTCACTAAGATAATTTTCAATTTCTCTTCCTTTTGTGACCCAACAATTTTCTTCACCAATCTCTTTACAGATACGCAATTTTGTTTGATTCAGTTTTGCATTTATATGTTTTCCATCTCTATCTATTATAACAAATGCATTTGCATTAATTTTTAAAAGGGGAATGATTTCCTTATTGAACCAGTCATAGTCAAATGTTAAATTTGCTAACAATCTGCCTCCATAAAACATTATTGAAAAATGATGACCTTCTATTAGATCAGGCGCCAGTATTTCCAACCACCTAATTACATAATTTCTATCACTTGGCCCTTCAACCCATATAATACTATTACTTTGCAATAAATCACTTGCTTTAACATCTAAGTCTTTTAATATTTTTTTATTATCTTGAAAAGATAAAACTGTTTTTGTTCTTGAATTGCTAGTGTTATTTGTAATATGAATAAGCTGTGCATTTTTATATGTTCCAAATGAATCAATAACGACATTAGAGTGCGTTGTAAGAAAAAAGTAAATACCATGTTTCTCTGAAAAATGTTTTAAATATGTATATAATCTGCGTTGTAATGAAGGGTGTAGATTATTTTCCAATTCCTCAAAAGCAAATACGTATTTTTTAGGATCATTTTTTTCAATCTCAGGCCTAACAATCAAATTCAATAAGACTAATAAAACAGTTTTAATCCCACTTCCCATTTTTGAAAGCGCAATTCTATTGTTTTGACTATCCTCGAAAAAAATTTCCCATTGATCATTATCTTTTTTTTGTGGAACAATCCTTGTTATTTGAATATCTGGATTTATTATTTTGTTGAATTCTTTTAAAAGCGCCAACTCAATTAGACTACTTTTATATTTGGTTTTATTGACAATTTCTTGAATGTAGTTTGTGGCTCCAATTCCGTTAGCATTGAGGATAAAACTCATTTCTTCTTTTTCTGGGGAAATATCACGTTCAGCTGTAATATTGCAGAATATTTTATTTTGTAAAGGTACATCAATCCTATTTGCTAATTCTTCAATTTTGTCTTGTATAGTTTTTTCAAATTCTATGCCAATATTAATATATTCCTGTTTACCATTGGGTATAAACCGATATGTATACATTTTACCCACAAATCCTAAACCAAACTTCAAATGATCTCCTTGTATTGAACCACCTGCATACCCTTTTCTAAAAACTTGTGCAATATCATTTTCAGTTAATAAGTGAGTAATAATAACCTCTGCTTTTTTGTTATCTCTTCCTGTGTTTATAAAATCTTCCGTTGGATGTATTAGAAAGTCAATTAAATCAATTAGGCTACTTTTACCCGAATTGTTTTTACCAATGATTACGTTTATTGGCATTATCCTTTCGAATCCTTCACCACTTGAATCAAAGCATTTATAGTTCTTTACTTTGATAGAATCTTTTATTGTCATAATTATAGATTTTTACAAAACTTGGAGCCAAATGGGGACTGACCCCAAAAACCTCTTTACTTTCTAAATGTCAACCGTTTACCCGTTGTTTCAAATATAGAAATTGACAAAGCTTTAACACATAACTTTAACCCAATATTGTTTTATCATTTGATTCAAATTCTCTTAATGTCTTTCCTCCTTTTAATTTCCATTCTGTCAAACCATTAGCATTTCTACCTAGAACCATACAGGCTGCAGTAGACGGACTACTAAAAATGAAATCCTCAGGAAATTCAAAATAATCACCATTGTATTTTAAAACACCTTGTTCAATTAATCTTAACCTCATGGAAATAAAATTTAGAGTCATAGAATTTACAGTTGATCCAGCTGCTTTAGAACCTTTTAAAATAACAAAACCATCCGATGTCGGTGTACCTTGTGCGTCAGCACCACGTGCTGCTTTTATGAAGAAAATCTCTTGCTTTTGTTTAGATTTATATTCTCTCTTTTCATCAAATACTTTATGCCCTAGAGTGTTAACTAACATTTTAATATTTTCAATAAATTCTTCCATTTCTGCTCTGTCTGATTCAGAAATTGAAGATTGTGTCGGAGTTATTGAGTTTTCAATTTTATATCTGTTTGCAGTTTTCGCAATTTCATGAAGTCGATTTTCTAAATATTTGATGTGAGCTTTATTCAGATTTTCGTCTTTACTAATGAATATTATAGCTTCGTTCCAAAAATCTTTTTGAGTAAGATGTTGATTTAACCTTTTCAAAATGGATTCTGCTTCACCAATATAGGCTAGATCTTTACCATCTTCATCTTTTCCGAATAATAGGTATACCGCAGTACTTTCAAGATCTTTTCTGTCTGAACAATCCTTTATTTTTATTCTGGGTATTTTATACGCTTTTCCTGACCAATTCGAAAGTTCACAACTCATGCGACCATTAGGATCTCCGTCTATGAGAAATATTTTTATTGTCTTACCAAAGCTCATATAGATCTTTTTTAAAAAATGATATGTTTATGAAGTTCCATTTAGTTTTTCTTTTGGTGTCAAATGTCAAAGTTAGCAATTACAGGAAGATGATCACTATGAACTATCCAACTTTCAAAATCTCCAATTTCAAAATTTTGAATTCTATCAATCATTTTGTTTGAAGCAAAGCAATAGTCAATGTGGTAAGGTTTATCTTTATTCCGTTGTAAGAAAAATGTAGGATGAGTTTCTTTCCCCTGTTCCTGTTTTAAGAAAGTGTGATAAATGCTGCGAATGTTTTTAGCTGCCAAAAAATCAACTACATCGGAATGATTTCCTTTTCGATGTTTCCGATCCCAAATTTTGTTGCTGTTAAAGTCACCAATAAAGATTGATGAATCACTAATGATCTGATCGTAGAAGTTTATAGCCCTCCAAACCTGTTCAATATATTTATTATGTTTATCTTCTGGATTATTTGCCCAAATGGCAAAAAGTGTAAAGTCAAACTTGCCTCCAGTCACTAGTATAGGCAATATAGTTTTAAAGTTGGGGTTATGTTCATTAAGCAATTTAAACTTTAGATTGCTAAAAGAAAAAACCCCAAGCCCTTTATGTTGATTATCTCCAAACCATAAAAAATCATTCGGCTTTTTAAAATTAAACACCAATCTTTCCGGATGTTCGCATTCCTGAACAACAAGAATGTCTGGAAGAAGCTCCAGGATTATATGTTCCTTCTTTCTAAAAGCACCTTGACAATTCCAGGTTATTAGTTTCATTTAAATTAACTTTTAGCTTTTGATTTCTTTTGCATTATGCTTAGTTTGTCATAAATAGTGTGAATTAATGGGGTCAGTCCCCATTTCGCAATCAATGGGGACTGACCCCATTGAGTCTCATTTGTTATTTCATATTTACAGAACCTTATGTCCCTGAGAGGATAATGGGGCCAGGCCCGATTATCCCATATTCCTCTGATTTAATTATTTTACATACCCAATCCAGTTTCCATTCATATCAAATTGATTAAATCCCATTGAATTATCACTAATCAAATAACTAGTTTGAATATTATCATTGTCAAAAACAGCAAAACCATTTAAAAAGTAGACTGCAAATGCTGTCATTTTATTTTCAAAATTGTATAATATTAAAACGTTGTCATTAGCTTTTATAAAAAACCCTTTTTGTGTACTATTTAATCCATAAAGATAATAACCATCAAATGAAGAATTATAATTTGGATTTATCATACTATTACTTAAAGGATTAATAGCGGCATTGTAATTTGGATTTAAGGATTTGTTTTGTTGAGGATTAATTAATTCGTTATAAGCTGGATTAATTAGTGTGTTATGATTTGGGTTTATTAAATTATTGAAATTTGGATTTATAGAATTGTTTTGTATAGGATTTAATGAAGAGTTAAATTTCGGATTAATAGAATGATTGTAAAAAGGATTCAAGTTTTTATTGTGTAAAGGATTTCTATAAGATGCTGCTTCACTAAAATTCTCAAGTTTTACAAAATCAACAAGAATTACTGTAGTATTTCCATCTACACCGTCAGCGGAAAAGAATACCCTATAATTATCAATTTTTTGAACAAAAATATTATTATAAGAAATTTCAAACTGATATTGTAATGAAGAAAAGTTTGATGTGATAGCTAGAGTTTCAATAAATTTCAAAAGCTTATTTTGAAATTCTTGATCATTATAACTTATAATTTTCGTGGTAAATTCACCAGTTGCTAGTACTTTCATTTTTTCATTTTTTTTAATTCCTCAACGATATCAATTAAATCTGATGGACTTTTCCCCGCTCTTAATTCCTGGTTGTATTTTTCAACTAATTCTGGAAGGCAATGAGCAATGATGTATGCTCTACAATAATTTTCATCAAGAAATTTCAATGTATCATTTTCGTGACGATAGAAAAATCGATTATACAAATATAATATAATGAAATAACCGCTTAAAATCCAAAAAGTAATTGCTTTGTAAAAATTGCTCCATTCTAATTTTCCGTTGATAGTAATTTCAGTTATGAAACCGCTACATAAAATGCCGGATAAAATGACAGAAAATATGAAAATACCTGTTCTAACTCCAGGAAGGTCTTTTATGTAGTCAGGTATATTTTTCATTTTCATTTTTTTATTCTCTAAATAAGAATATCAACCTAAGTATGTAAAAGTATAATTTATTCCATTCTGCTTTTTTAAAATCTATGAGTCCTGAGTTATTTTATTTGTGGATTAATGGAGTCTTATCACATTGATCTACAAATAAAACTTTGACTTAATGAGGTCAGTCCCTATTACGAAACTTAATGGGACTGATCCCATCAAGTTCAGTTATACCATTTCAGGCATTTGGCAATAAATTTCACCTTGAAGTAATTTACCAGATGTTTTTTTATTTTTACCTCCCCATTGTTTAAAAAAGAATGCAATTTGCTCCCGTTCGCATTGATTTTTTATATCAATAACCCATTCCTCCTTAATAGGACGTGATTTTTGTCCACTCTCACCACCAACAATTACCCAATCAATATCTGTTAAATCAAGATTTGGAATTTCAGAAATCAATGGTTCTATGGATAAAAACCGAACACATGCAGGTACTTTTCGTAAAGAGTCAATTCGGGATGTAACTTTATTACTTTCAACTGAAACCCCCATCCAAATATTGGGGGTCCAATCTAAGAGAGCATGATACTTTTCTAAAATATCAGCGCGTTTGGTAAGTACCTGAAAAGTATGCTGTGTACATTCGTTCATTACTTTAAATACTGCTTTAATAAAATCATAGGGCATTTTTTCATGGAAAAGATCACTCATTGAATTAACGAAAATTATCCGAGGTTTTTTCCAGGTATAAGGCAGAAGTAGTTCGTTATAATGACATGCAAGATTAAATCCTTCTTTATATTTTTCAATTCCCATAGCATGTAAGCGACGTGTCATCACCTCAGCATAACAGTTTGTACAACCAGCTGAGATCTTTGTGCAACCCGTTGAAGGGTTCCATGTTGTTTCTGTCCATTCGATCTTTGATGGTTTCATGTCTTTATAATTTGGATTGTGTACTTTTTTGCTTCATGTATTCCTACCGATGTGTAATTTTTATCTCCAACTCTTTTTATTTTCCCACTCTTCTCCAATTCTTTAATTACATTAGTGAAAAGTATTGGCATACAAAGTTCGGACATTGTAAACTTAAATCCCGAAATATTATCGATAATCTCACCATTCATTATTTTTTCAATAATTTTATCTTTAACTTCTTCTTTTTTATTTGAAGTATCAGAATTATAAAACAAAGTATCAGCGGAATAATCATCATGGCTATTATCAGTAGATTCTCCTGATAACGGATCTTTTTTCCAACATACTCTTAAAAACTTTTCCATTCCTAAAGAATGACTTGACCCAAAAATTAATCCATAATGATTTGAACCTTTCTTTATAGTGAAATGATGTAAATAGTAATCATTATCATTTATTAATTGCTTAAAATATTGAGCAATAATTTTATGTCTATCCTTTGTTCTACAATTTTCAAAATCTATTTTTGAAGTGTCAAAATACTTTTTCACATTTGGATGTTCTTTGAATCGATCAATAAATGATGATGCAATAAAAAATATAAAATCAGTTTTGGGGGAATTGACCAATTCTTTAAAAATCAATTCATCAACTTGACTAAACCCATATTGATCTAATAAAATAAATTTAGCATATTTTTTATTTTTCAGAATTGCTTTAAAACGTTCTCCATAGAAAGCTTCTTTAAATTCCATTTTAGCAACATGACGTTGATAATGACACTTTTCTTTGTTACAATTATTTCTTATACAAGAATCAATATGATTATCAATGGCATTTTTTAGTTCAATATTTTTTTCGTCTATCAATTCATTAAATCCAAAAATAATTTGTTTTTCACCCACCGATTTGCAAACTTTACAATTTTCCCCTTTAGCTTCATTTAAAAGGATTAGTGGACTTCCAGGGGTTCCTTCACTGTCTGAACCACTCCCGGCAAAGAAATCATAGATGTAAATTTTTTCAACAGCTGGATTGTGAATAAATACAGGTAACCACTCTCGAAAACATTCACCAAAAATTTCTAACTTTAGTTTGGTAGCTTCATCAAAAGGCTTTTTGTTAATGTTTTTTGCCATAGTACAAAGGATTTTTTTGTCTTTTTGTAAATAGAAGGATAAATGTGGTCAGTTTTAGTTGAAAATCCGGTGTTTTGAATTTATGAAAAAATAATGATTATAATGGGGGTCAGATTATAATGGGGTCAGTCACAAATACTTTTAATAAGAAAGAAATTAGACCAAAATGTAAAATAGTAGTTATTCATATTATTTCCAATTATTTCACTGACCTAATTATTCTCCTACCAGTGAATAATTTTTGTCCAATCAACTTTTGGAGAATCAGGATTTAAATTATATCGGACATCTACAAGAATTTGTTTACGATCTTTTGCACCCGACTTTCCTGCAAGGGTATCAGATAAATCATTAAGTATGGCAGGCGGAAGCCACAATCCACATTCATAACTAAGCTGATTTAATTTTTTAAATTCATCAGGAGTAAGTTCCTTTTTAGAAAGACCGCCTGGGGCACTTTGATTCCATAATGAAAACAATTCAGCGACAATTTGAGATTTTTGTCTTATCTCATTATCTCTTTCAATTTGCCATCTTTGCTGCTCCAATTTGCCCTGTTCCTCATATATATGTTTCACTGTTTTATAATGAACCAATAAAGTTCCTATTGTCGTGATTGAGAAGGCTACCAAGGCTGCCCAAGTTAATGCTTCCATAATATCAATGTTTTGTTAGATTGTGTAAATATCATTTTTAATAAAATGAGCCCAGGAAATAATGGGGTCAGTCCCCAGATCGTTTTTAATACTGAAAACTCTTTTCTTTCAACTCTCTTTTATTGGATTAGGATTTTTAATGCAACGACGCATTTAACAATATCCCAATGTTATTGCTATTCATCAGCTCCTTCACGCCACTACCGGGTGAATTTGTTAAGTTAGTGCTCCCATATGTCAATGCAACGCCTAATCCCCATCTCTTTGAAATCCACCACTCTTTTCCGGCTTTTAATTGCATTGAAAAGCCCTTATCAGAAGAAACTGAGGCTTTTTGATCATTGTCAATTACTGTAAAGTTTCCTAAGCCTATTGAACCCGAAAGCAAAATATTTGCCGGCATCACATAATAGGTGATCCCTGCCCCAAACATTGCCTCGCCCATAGTTACGTTATTGGAGGTATTCTGACTTACGCCATCTGATTTTATTTTCGGACCAACCAATGAGTTGGAAATTATTGTAGCGTGCAAAATCAAATTTTCACTTATTGCTCCACCTATTTTAAAGTCAAATTGTGCGCCGGTACCGCTGAAAACGTAATTATAACTCCCGGCAACTTTGTCGCTGATGCTGGCAAAATCAGGACCAAGGCTCATGGATAGATAGAATCCGTGGTGCTGATGAAATCCGAAGTCTTGGGTCTTTTCACGGAATTGTGCATTACAAATTGTAAAAATCAAAAGGAATAAACTTAAAAATGTTGTTTTTTTCATGATGTATAATATTTATTGTTAATAGTTTATGTGTTTTAAAAGGGAATTAAAAGTGGTTGACACTATTTATTCGCAGTGCTTTAAATTTCCGAGACACTGTCTCGGATATCTTATCCAAATGCACAGACACTGTCTGCGTATTTGAGTATTAATGGGAACTGGCCCCTTTGATCAAATTGATTAAGGCCTGCTTCATTTTTAATTCCCTCGTGAATTAATGGGGTCAGTCCCCAATTCGTAATCAATGGGGACTGACCCCATTGATCCACTTTATTCTTCAAACTGCATTGAATGAAACAACGGTACAGCACATTCCATAAACTTCTCTTTGGTGTTAAACATAAAAAAGAAGTAGGCATCGGCTTTATCCTTTTTATGAATGGTCACGATCATGCATTTTTGAAATCCTTTGCCGAAATCAGATTTAGGTTCTGCAATTACATTTCCTCCCCAGTCGGCATTATATTCTTTTTTGACGGCGATGTCATTGTATTCGCCCAGTTTTGTAACCGGACCACCTCCGGCAACATTAATTAAGATGGTCGTCAAAATAATCTTATAAGATGTATTTCGAAAGGTTATATGATCTTCCATCATTTTCTTCTCATTGTCGTTAGCGTATGTTGTTTGCGTGATGGGCCTTACTGCATATCTCAATTCAAAATCACCATCCTGATTTTTTATTGCATAATCGTATCCCATATCATGGTTTTCTATGATTTTACTTTCAATAAATCCGGGGGGAATATTGAGTTTCATTCCGCAGTTTGCAAGTTTGGTTTTAAAATCCTGTAGCGTTTGAGCGCTGGTGCTGAAGGTTATCATTGTCAACAGCATCACGATTACTAAGTGTCCTTTTTTCATGTTATGTTTTCTTTATTCAAAATTACTACGTTATCTCCCGGAAGCCCCGGTGTCTTTTATGCATCGTACAGAGCAAGCATGCTCAAAATCATTGATATCATGGAGTACTTTTTCATCAGTGTTGTTAAGGGTGATGGTTAAATAAAGCTGCATATCCGACACTTGTGTTGAACTCCAATAGACACCGGCTTTTCCGTTTTCGAGATATCTTCTGAACTCGTCGCGCCATCCTCCTGATAGTCCGTTAAAGCCTGTCAGGTTGGTTGCCCCGGTATTCGGGCTTTGCCAATGATTATTGCCTGTTTCTTTTAATTTGCCGCCTGCAACTTTAATTCCTCCCAAATAGTTGACCAGCGTCATCCACTCTTCATCTGTTGGGATATGCCATCCACGGGGGGCGATGTTTCTGGGATCTTTTATGGAATAGCCATTATAGAGGTATCCGAAATCATCCTGGTTGCTGTCTAAATTGCCATAGATACAGTAGGTGCCTGTCGGTCGTGCATATTGGGTTGGAGTGATGTCGTCTTTTGGAATCGGATCGCCGTTTCTGTAATGTGTTGCCCGCAGGTTTTCAGCCATCCAGACCTGGGTGCCGATGGTTACGGTCTGGTAGACGTAGTTCGTATTGTCCTGAATTGGGATTTTGGTTTCTTTTTGGCAACTGACTGCAAGGAATAATATCATCCCTGCTATAAGTATTAGTCCCGGATAATTTCTTTTTTGAATTATCGTGTCTAACGATTTTATAATTATGAGATTAACGGGGGCTAACTCCATTGATCGCATAAATTTATTATTGTCGGGGTTTTTGGACCCATAACTTTGTTCTATTTGTGCCTTTAAGGTCATCAGTTTTTAATTTAGTGGTGATGTTAAAAACGTATCTTTTCGACAACTTGTGATCTGAGAATAACTTTTTGTTTTTGAATGTGTTGTAAAGGACTGTTTTTATTTTATAAAAGTCAAGTAAGTGGGCAGTTATTGTATGAACCCCCCCTTTTTTTGGATGAAATCACTAAAATGGGGATTTTTTTGTTCATAACTTTTCCGGAGGGGATGTAGGGAGGGCCCTTCTGGCTCTCCTGAACGAAAATATAGATTGTTATTTTTATTGCCTTGGTGACCCACCTGGGGCCTCCCTACATCACATTCATACAATATCAAATTATACGGTAATATGGCTGACCCTTATAATCTATTTCTTTCATATGATTCTGATATGACACTCATATTCTCTACAGATTATGAGCATGTACTGATCTTTTCACTGAAATAAAATTAAAACATTACCGGTAGATAATTGGTACCAAATTCGATTCCTTGAGAAGAATTACATAAGGGTTATATACCAATTAACTACCAATTTTCTTCTAATAATATGATAGCCATAGGTTGAGATTCTGTAGTGCACAGGCTAATAATAACTAAGTCATATGAAGTAAATGGTGTCAGGAACCAATTTGTATTATTTCTCAAACTATTTCCCTGGTATTTGAAAAGCTACCGGCATATGCATCTTCACAGGGACAGCCATTTTTTGATTGTCAGTAATGGTTTTAACTTGTTGATGGTGCGTTATATTATAAAGTGATTTGTTTAAAATGGTGGCTGACCACTTTGCTGCCTGTTTTAAGACTCAGCTCCGAAATCACTTTGAAACTGTATACTTTTTCTAGTAAAGCTTCTTAAAAGTGTAAATTAATGGGGTCAGTCCCCAATTCGAAAATACAAGAAAACAAAAGCCAGAGAATAATCTGCGAAAATTCTTCAGTTATATTTGATGCCAGAGAGAGGGGTCATGCAATGGCTCATGTGGCTTTTAGATTTGTGGACTATTTGATATCAATAAATAAATATATTACGGATATTGAAAAAGCATATTGCTTAAAGCGTTTAAACCAGGAAGGTTTTATACATAAATATGGTTATTGGCACTATAGAGAACTCGAAATCGCAGAAAAATTAGCTTTGAAAAATCAATTGGATTCATAGGATTTAAAAGTTTTATACCTTCGTTGAAAATAAATGGATTGAAACGGAAAATTTATTAAAATATCATCATGTTGAAATCTACCCGGCTCATTGCAATAGCCATAGCGATAATATTATTTAATTTTACTGGAGTAAAGGCACAGGATAACATCTCCAGGAAACAACTATTCGATTATAACTGGAAATTCTTTCAGGGAGATGCCACCAATGCTGCTGCAGCAAGTTACGACGATAAAGACTGGCGCAATCTCGATCTGCCTCACGACTGGAGCATTGAAGGGAAACTGGATCAGAAGAATCCAATGAGTAGCGCCGGTGGTTACTTTCCTGCCGGGATTGGCTGGTACCGTAAGAAGTTCAATGCCCCTTCGACCTGGCAAGGCAAACGCATAACTGTCTATTTCGAAGGTGTTTATATGAACTCAGAGGTATATATCAACGGGAAGTCTCTGGGTATCCATCCATATGGTTATACCTCGTTCTCCTACGACCTTACCCCTTACCTGAACGTTAACAAGGAAAACCAGATTGCGGTCCGCGTAGATAATTCCCAACAAATAAACTGCCGTTGGTACAGTGGCTCAGGCATATACCGCCATGTGTGGATGATGGTGACCGACCCCGTTCACTTTGAACAATGGACCACGGTGATTCAAACTCCCTTTGTCTCCCCGGAAAAAGCAACCGTTGAGATCAAAACGTACATTAAGAACGATACAAAAGTTCCGCAGTCCCTTATCCTGACTACCCGACTCACAGATCAGAAATTGAAGAGTGCAGGAAACAGTGAAGTTAAAGTTGAATTGGCAGCCAATGACAGGAAAGAAATCACACAAACCATATTAGTCAACAGCCCACAGCTTTGGACCCCGGAAACTCCCGTTCTCTATCAGGCAAGGTTACAACTCAGGCAGGGAACCAAAACCATCGACCTCAACCAAAACACCTTTGGCATCCGATCTGTCAAATACACCCCTGATAAAGGGTTTCAGCTCAATGGGAAAACCCTCAAGATCAACGGAGGCTGTATGCATCATGACAATGGTTGTCTGGGGGCTGCTGCTTACGACAGGGCTGAGGAACGAAGAGTGGAGTTGCTGAAGTCTGCCGGCTTCAATGCTGTCAGGACTTCTCACAATCCACCTTCCGAGGCTTTTCTGAATGCCTGTGACCGGTTAGGTTTGATGGTTATCGACGAGTCGTTTGATGGCTGGAAAGAGAGCAAAACTGCCAATGACTACGCCCGGTTCTTCGATGAATGGTGGCAAAGAGATCTCGCGGCAATGGTTATGCGCGACAGGAACCATCCCTCGATCATCATGTGGAGCGTAGGAAACGAAATCATCGAAAGGAAGAAACCACAGGCTCTTGAAACTACCAAAATGCTGGTAGCCGATGTCCATAGGATGGACCCAACCCGTCCGGTGACTTCGGCCATGACCACCTGGGACAAGGATTGGCAAATCTTCGATCCGATGTTTGAAGCTCAGGATATTGCCGGATATAATTATCAGTTATACCGTGCACCCTCAGATCATGAGCGAGTCCCTTCAAGGGTAATTGTTCAAACAGAATCGTATCCGCGGGAAGCTTTCAAGAACTGGGATATGATTCAAAGCCACGACTATATCATTGGTGATTTTGTCTGGACTGCACTAGATTATTTAGGTGAGTCTGGAATTGGCAGATGGTATTATCCCGGTGAGACTCCCGGTGAACACTGGCAGGGTGATTTCTATCCTTTTCATGGAGCATATTGTGGCGATATAGATCTGATTGGATATAGAAAACCCATTTCTCACTATCGTAATTTACTGTGGAATAACACCGAGAAACTCTATATGGCCGTACGCGAGCCCAATCCCGATAACGGGGTGATCAAGGAAACCCAGTGGTCTGTCTGGCCCACATGGGAAAGCTGGACCTGGCCCGGTCATGAAGGAAAAAATATTCAGGTCGAAGTCTATTCAAAATATCCCAGGATCCGGCTTTACCTCAATGACAAGCTCATTGGTGAAAAACCCACAGCCAGGGAACAGCAGTATAAAGCCACATTTACCCTCCCCTATTCGCCCGGAGTTATTAAGGCCGTTGGGGTTGAGAATTTCAAAGAAATGGAAACAGTCCGCTTGAAAACAGCCTCCGTACCTGCGAAAATAAAGTTGACAGCCGACCGTACAAAGCTCCTGGCAAATGGACAGGACCTCTCTTTTGTCAGCATCGAATTGACCGATCAGGAAGGGAACCAGCAACCAAATGCAGAGAATCAGCTGCAGTTTTCAGTAAAAGGACCCGGAGTTATTGCCGCTGTGGACAATGCCAATTTAAAGGACATTGATCTTTATATAGGCACCTCTCGTAAAGCATGGCATGGTCGCGCTATGGTCGTTATTAAAAGCACCCACAAAGCCGGTGACATCCAACTAACTGTCAGCTCTGCCGGAATGCCAGAATCTACCGTAACGATCAAATCAGCAATGCATTAGGGATAAATTAACCCCCAATAATATCTTTAATCATTTCACCCCTTCGGGGTTCTGTATGTTGTTGAATTCGAATGCTATAATCATTTCATCCCTTCGGGATTTTTCTTCAATCCCGTGGAGATTTTTCTTCAATCCCGTGGAGATTTTTCTTCAATCCCATGGAGATTTTTCTTCAATCCAGTAAAGATTTTTCTTCAATCCCGTGGAGATTTTTCTTCAATCCAGTAAAGATTTTTCTTCAATCCCGTGGAGATTTTTCTTCAATCCAGTAAAGATTTTTCTTCAATCCAGTGGAGATTTTTCTTCAATCCCGTGGAGATTTTTCTTCAATCCAGTAAAGATTTTTCTTCAATCCCGTAAAGATTTTTCTTCAATCCCGTGGAGATTTTTCTTCAATCCAGTAAGGATTTTTCTTCAATCCCGTGGAGATTTTTCTTCAATCCCGAAGGGATGAAATGATTATAGAAAAATGAATGTTTGTTAACGAACCCCGAAGGGGTGAAATGATTATAGATTAAGAAAAAATGAGAATAATTGGGATCGGTTTATTATTTTACCGGACGGCCTTTCCAGGAGACGGTTGAAAGCAGGCCTCCGAGGGCAGTAAAAACTACATAAAAAGGCATTAAAACCTGAACTGGAAGATAATATGCCAGCAAGCGCTTTTGATGCATGAATGAAGAAACGGCTATCAGCAATGGGAAATCGATAATTAGTTTTGAGACTAAAAGGAACAAAAAGGATTGAAAGTTTCCGAAAAACAGTCCGTAGCCTAAGCCAATGAGCAGGCCCAGATTGATGAGCAATACTGATGCAGCGGTAAATATGATACCAAAGTCGGTATATCCCGGGCTTTTTGAAGTCCAACGCATTCTTTGTTTCAGGAAAGAAAGCAGGTCGGGTTGTGCGGCTGTTGTAACGATGGCAGCACGGTCTTTCAAAAATGTAACTGAACCGGAACCAAATTGTTTATTGATTTTGAGCATCAGAAAAACATCATCTCCCGAAGCATAATGTTGGTTGTCTTCAAACCCTTGGACTACTTCAAAAGCTGTCTTCTCATAACAAAAGTTGGCGCCATTACACATAACAGGCATTCCGGCACTGATGCTTCCTGCTCCTGATCCTATCAGACTCATGAACTCCAACCCCTGGATTCCAGCAAAGATACCTTTTCCGGTCATCTTAACAGGTCCTGAAATACACCTAAATCCTTTCTTTTCATAAGCGACAGCAAAGGATCGGATCCAGCCCTCAGACATCTGACAGTCGGCATCGGTAACAAGGATTAGCCTTCCGGTTGCATGATTGATTCCTTCTGTAATAGCTCTTTTCTTCCCCTCCCCTACCCCATCCAATAACCGGAAAGATATTCCGGGATGGCCCGAAATAAATTCCTGAACCGCTTCGAATGTAGCATCTGTGGAATGGTCGTTCACGATGATCACTTCAAATAAATCAACAGGATAATTTTGTAATGCAATGGCTTCAAGACATCGGGTTATTGTCTGTTCTTCGTTTCTGACCGCTATGATCACTGAAAAGCGCGTTGAAAAAGAAGAGACTTTGTCTGTCGTAACGACTTTATCCAAAGAAAACCAGCCAAAAGTAAACCGCATGATCAGCTGCACATATATAAATGTAACAATCGCTACCAGTATCGTTGTCTGCTCGCTATTCATCGCTGGTGTCTGAAGTGGGTTTGCCAAAAAAGCGAAGGTGGAAGACAAAGAAGGTCCCGATCAAAGCAGGTAGTGCAATATTGATCAGCCAGATACAGGTTGAGGCTGCAAAGACTCTGAGTTGTAAATCACCAACGCCGATAATATGTCCGGCCATGAAAACCCCGATGAAGAAAACGGATACCGATCCACGGACACCCAGTTCAGACAATGCGATAGTCGGTATGGAAGTCGTAACCAGATAAATGACCGGGATTAACATCATTGCTTCTACTGGTGACAATGGAACATTAAAGGCGCGCAGGAAAAGGAAAAACTGTGTTGAGAAAACTATATAACGCAAAAGACTCAATCCCAAAACCTTTATTAATTCATTGGTCTTATATGCTGAGAAGATTTCGACATAGTGATTCCAGTGTTTCCATTCGGGCCTGAAGATGCGCCTGGAGAGGTTGGTTATAAATGAGATATTGAGATATAAACCCAGAAAGATGATGTTGGTTAGAAAACCCAGGACATAAAGTACGCCCATCAGTAGTTCTGTGGGAAAATCTGTGGGAGAATAATAGACAGGCAGGAAAAATGCAAGACTGAGACTTCCAATGATAATGGTCACCAGTAATTGACTGATTGAACCGATCACCGTCATGAAGATACCTTCGATGGGTTGCGTTTTCTTAAGGAAAAAGATCCGTCCAAGGAATTCGCCTACCCGGTTTGGTGTAAAAACACTCACACTCAGTCCGGTAAATACTGCTTTAAAGGATGTGCTCATTGAAACTTTTTCTTTCAATGAAATCAGATATTGCCATTTTTTGGCTTCAAGAAATAGGTTTCCCAACATCATGACGGAAGCAGAAATAAAGAAAGGCAGAAACATCTTGTTCTCCATCATGTCGCCCAACAGTCCAATGGTTACATGAATATCGCGTTTGTAGAAAACCTGATAATAGATGTAGGCATAGACCAAAACAACAATAGCAATCCTGATCAGGATGTTGCTGGTTTTAGTTAACTTTGGCAATAATTTCATGTTACTCTTTTCCAAACAAAACGTATTATTTTGGCTAACGAACGAATTATATTAGGAATTGACCCCGGAACCACCATCATGGGATATGGTATAATCCATCAGAAAGGGAACGGTATCAGCCTGATATGTCTTGATGTGCTGAAACTGGACAAGCTCGATAATCAGCCATTAAAACTAAAGAAAATTTTTGAAACTACGCTTAGATTAATTGATAGTTATAAACCCGATGAATTGGCGATAGAGGCTCCCTTCTTTGGAAAGAATGTGCAGAGTATGCTCAAACTGGGTAGAGCCCAGGGTGTTGCCATGGCTGCGGCTCTTTATCGGGACATTCCAATCTTTGAATATCTGCCCAGAAAAGTGAAACAATCGATTACTGGAAATGGGGCAGCTTCGAAAGAACAGGTTTCTGCCATGTTGATGCGGTTGATGAATATTAAAGAGGCGCCACAATATTTCGATGCTACTGACGGATTGGCTGTTGCGGTCTGTCATTATTTTCAGCGGGATACGGGAACTTCTGATACCAATTTATCCGGATGGTCTGCTTTTTTAGCCAAAAACCCGAAAAGGGAGATTAAGAAGTAATTGGAATCGATTGTTTAAATAATTATAATTGATTGTTTAAATTTTGTTTATTCTTTTGCCCGTAGGGCATAAATATCAATAGAATTAGATTCCCACCCCCTTTTTTGCCCGTAGGGCATTAACATTAAAAGTCTATCCCCCACGGGGAAAAGGTATATAATGACAATTTTTCTATTGATATTTATGTCCTACGGACAATATTAAATAACTGCTTATAAAAAAGGACAGGTCGCGACCTGTCCCTACACAATTATATCTTACATCATTTTCTGATATACCTGCCACCAACGGTCTGGAACCTCGTCGCTACAGGCTGTCTGGTAATCTGCAAATGAACATGGAACGATATAATGTCGTTCGTATTTCTCACGGATATTTTCAGGACAGTTTACCTCCATCCACCAACGTTCACTTTTCTTGCTCTTGTAAAAAATAATGGGTTGCTCGTTTTCCTTAACCGACACATGGTATTTGAAGAAATCATCTACGATTTTTCCCGGAAACTCATTGGTGCGGCTGGCAAAACCATCGATAAAATACCAGATCATCTGTGAGGAGAGATGTGCTGTCTGTCCACAGCGATCGTAAGAAGGGTTGACTTCAAAGAATCCTATAGATGTCAGTTTATCGCTGAAACCCGCATAGCGTGCCATCTGGCAAGCCTCCTCGCCATAGAATCCATTGGGTGTTGCATTCAGATTGCCGGGAGCATCCGACATCCTGATCGCAGAAATATCCAGCGTGACCATATCTGCATTGCGAATTAGTGGTTCGACATCTTCCATGGAAGATTGTGCCACACCCAACCTGACTGTATCAAAAAACAATTTCCGCATCAGCGAAATAGCACTCTGGTTGACAAAATAGGTCTGGTAACCGATATTGGTATAATTGAAAAGGAAATTGGGCTTGGTAAGGATGATTTTGCTCAGATAAGAACGGGCATTTATATCGGTCTCCTCTTCACCCAGGTCGAATGAGTTGTCGATAGCCGTGATGTTGACAATCTGTGACATAGCTTCATAGGCCTTATACATGGCGAAAGAGAGATCCTGACTGCCACCGATGATGATTGGAGTGATTTTCTTGCGCAACAATGCTTCCATTGCAGTCGTCAGGGCAAAATAGGTATCCTTGATGTCGTGTCCGCTTTTGATGTTGCCTAAATCGGCAATGCGACAGTTCCAGGGACCTGCAGAAAGTTGGTATAGATATTTTCTTACTTCGTTTGGTGCATCACAACAGCCGGCATTGTTTATAGCTCCCCGATCTTCACCGACACCGATCAGGGCGATTTGTATGCCTTCCAGATCAGGAAAATCGCTTTCTTCTGAATAGATTTCGAAGGATTTTGCCAATAAGTTTTGGTTTGATGGGATGTCTTGTTGCCTTACCGGCTCAAAAAAAAGTGATATTTCCATATGTTCAGATTATAACAGGGGAATTGGTATATTTTGTAATTGTGATAGTTGTGGTTGTTGGTTTCTTCAATCCCGAAGGGATGGAATTATTATAGCAAATATAGTTAGTTTAAATTTTAGAACCCCGAAGGGGTAACATTATTATTGAAATTAATCAAAATTATGTCACCCCTTCGGGGCTCTTTGAATGGATAATGGTTTTTTTACAATCATGACGTGCCTACGGCACTTTACTTCAATACCGTAAGAACAATGTGTTAATGCCGTTTGCATTTTTCTTTAGTCCCGGAGAGACGTTATGATTGTAACAAACACTATAAAATGTGTTAATGCCGTTTGCATTTTGCTTTAGTCCCGGAGAGACGTTATGATTGTAACAAACACTATAAAATGTGTTAATGCCGTTTGCATTTTGCTTTAGTCCCGGAGAGACGTCATGATTGTAACAAACACTATAAAATGTGTTAATGCCGTTTGCATTTTTCTTTAGTCCCGGAGGGACGTCATGATTGTAACAAACACAATAAAAGAAACATAGCCCCGTAGGGGTGACATAATTTATATATTTCTTTCCTTTGTTATTTACTTCCGCGTTTGAATGGTTTCTTTGCAGGCTGAGCAGGGGCCTCTTTGATGATCTGAAGGCAATCTGCATAGGTCAGCGTCTGGGGATCTTTGCCCTTGGGCATTTTATAATTATTTTTTCCCTGTGCAATATATGGTCCCCAACGACCATTGAGTACCTTCAATTCAGCATCCTCTGAAAACTCCAAAATAAGCTTCTGTGAATCCTTCACGCGTTTTTCCTCAATGATTTCGATGGCCCGTTCCGGGGTGATTGTTGCAGGATCATCTGTCTTCATCAACGAATAGAAAGCCTTGCTGTGACTGACATACGGCCCAAAACGACCGATGGCAACCATCATATCTGCATCTTCAAACTGTCCGATATTCCTTGGGAACTTAAACAATTCCATTGCCTCTTCAAGCGAGATGGTATCCATGCTCTGGGTCTTCTTCAGACTTGCAAAACGAGGTTTCTCTTCGTTCTCGGCAGTCTCTCCAATCTGAACCATTGGTCCGAAACGACCCAAACGAACGATGACATTCTTCTTGCTGACAGGGTCAACGCCAAGTGCTCTCTCGCCCTTCACCTTGTCCGAAGACTTGAGTGTCTCTTCAACCTGCACATGGAAAGGACCATAGAACTCACGAATCACATCGTTCCAGATTTTCATCCCCTGAGCTATTTCGTCAAATTCTTTTTCAACGCTGGCGGTGAAATTATATTCGAGGATATTTCCAAAGTTCAATACCAAAAACTTATTCACCAGTGATCCGATGTCGGTAGGGAATAGTTTATTTTTTTCAAAACCAGTCTTTTCAGATTTAATCTCCTCTTTGACCTTGTCTTTCTTCAATGTGATGAGATTAAACTGGCGGGTGATGCCGTCACGGTCTTCCTTAACCACGTATTCACGTTTCTGGATGGTTGAAATAGTCGGCACATACGTAGAAGGACGACCTATTCCTAATTCCTCCAGTTTCTTAACCAGACTGGCTTCTGTATAACGGGGAGGTTGCTGCGTAAAACGTTCTACAGCATCCATTTGAATCAATTCAATTTCCTGACCGACCTTGATCGGAGGCAATACATTTTCTTCTTTCTCTGATGGCTCGTCATCTGTTGACTCGAGATAGACCTTTAAGAATCCTTCGAATTTGATGATTTCACCCTTGGCAATTAGTTTTTCAGGAGTGGTTGAAATGTCAACAGTAACATTGGTCTTTTCGAGAATGGCATCTGCCATCTGAGAAGCAACGGTACGTTTCCAGATCAGATCGTATAATTTCTGCTGTGAACTGTCACCATTAATAGTATGTTGATTGAGATAGGTTGGGCGAATGGCCTCATGCGCTTCCTGTGCTCCCTTCGATTTGGTTGTATACTGACGGATTTTAACATATTCGGCACCATACAAACTGGTGATCTCATTCTTCGCCATACCCAGTGCCGTATCGGACAGGTTGGTAGAATCGGTACGCATGTATGTGATCTTTCCATCTTCATACAACTGCTGGGCAACAAGCATGGTCTTGGCAACAGAGAAACCCAGCTTTCGACTGGCTTCCTGCTGAAGTGTAGAGGTAGTAAATGGCGCTGCTGGTGATTTCTTGCCAGGGGTTGTTTCAATGTCGGCGATGGTAAACCTGGCACCAATACATTTATTTAAAAACTTAAGCGCATCCGCTTTGGTAGTGAAACGTTTTGGAAGTTCCGCAGTCATTATAGCAACACGATCAGCTGTAGTCACCTCGAAGCGGGCAGTCACACGATAAGCAGCAGTACTTTTAAAATTCCTTACATCTTCTTCGCGCTCAACGATCAGTCTTACAGCTACACTCTGCACACGACCGGCAGAAAGAGAGGGTTTAACTTTTTTCCACAAAACTGGAGACAGCTCGAAACCAACCAAACGATCCAAAACACGACGTGCTTGTTGCGCATTGACCAGGTTATAATCTATATCACGGGGAGTTTCGATAGCATGCAGGATGGCAGGTTTGGTGATCTCATGAAAAACGATGCGTTTCACCTTCTTCATATCCAGACCAAGAGATTCAACAAGGTGCCATGAAATGGCTTCTCCCTCACGGTCCTCATCGGAAGCCAGCCAGACTGTTTCAGCCTCCTTTGCAAGTTTCTTTAATTCTTTAACAACTTTAATCTTATCGGGACTGATTTCATAAACAGGCGTAAAATTGTGTTCAACATCTATGCCTAATTCTTTTTTTGACAGGTCACGTACATGCCCGAAACTACTTTTTACTAAATAATCTTTTCCAAGAAAACCTTCGATGGTCTTGGCTTTGGCAGGTGATTCTACAATTACAAGATTCTTTGTCATAAATAGATAATCTATAATAAACACTTTAAAAGTTTTGCAAAAGTATAACAATAATTTGATTCACGACCGGACACCTCTGCGAAATGATGTTAACAATTCCAAAGCTTGTGTGTTCATTTTGTTTAAATTGTGTAATTTCGCACTCGAATCTATTTTGAGGTTGATGCCTGATAGATTCATTGATACACACTTAATTTCGAACGAACGTGTCTAAGAAAAAATTATATATTGAGACCTACGGATGTCAAATGAATATTTCGGATAGCGAAATAGTTGGCTCCATCATGAAGGATGCCGATTACGAATCTACAGAGAATATCAAAGAAGCTGATGTCATTTTTGTCAATACCTGTTCTATCCGTGACAATGCTGAACAGCGTGTCCGTGCCCGGTTGCGTGAGTTTAAGTCGTTGAAGAAGAAGAAGCCTGAACTGATTATTGGCTTGTTGGGATGTATGGCTGAGAGACTAAAGGACAAACTGCTTGTTGAAGAACCTCACGTTACGGTTATAGCCGGACCTGATGCTTATCGTGATCTTCCAAAGTTGATGACTTATGTGGAAGATGGACAGAAAGCAGTCAATATATTGCTCTCTTCTTCCGAAACCTATGAAGATATTGAGCCAATCAGGCTTGACCACAACGGGGTTTCTGCTTTTATCTCCATCATGCGGGGATGCGAAAATTTTTGTTCATACTGTGTTGTGCCCTATACACGTGGCAAAGAACGCAGCAGAAATCCTCAGACAATTATAGATGAAGCGGTCGATCTGTTTGCAAAGGGTTATCGTGAAGTGACACTTTTGGGGCAGAATGTGAACTCATATAAATGGGAAAGCGAAACAGATGGTTTCAATTTTACCGGGCTCATTGAAAAGGTGGCACAGATTGATCCATTGTTACGGGTTCGTTTTGCAACTTCTCATCCTAAAGATCTTTCGGATGAATTGATTGATATGATTGCCCGTTATCCTAATATCTGCAAGGCAATCCATCTACCGGTCCAGAGTGGTTCTACACGGATGCTGGCTAAAATGAATCGGAAGTATGACAGGAACTGGTATCTTGGAAGGATTGAAGCTATCAAAAGTCGGATTCCTGACAGCACCATTTCAACAGATATTATAGCGGGCTTCTGCACCGAAACTGAAGAAGACCATCAGGAGACGATGAGCCTGATGAAAGAAGTCGGTTTTGATCTGGCGTATATGTTTAAATATTCCGAACGGCCTGATACTGCTGCGGCTAAACGTTTCCCGGATGATGTCGCGGAAGATGTTAAAGGAAGACGCCTGCAGGAAATTATCGATTTGCAACAACAGCTTTCTTTGGAAAGCAACCGTCGGGATATTGGTCAGCGTTTTGAGGTTTTGGTTGAAGGTTTTAGCAAGCGATCCAATAAGTTTCTCTTTGGCCGTACAAGCCAGAACAAGGTAGCAGTTTTTGAAGCGCATGACTACAAACCGGGTGATTATGTCACAGTAACCGTCACTGAATGTACCCCCGCAACCTTGATTTCAAAAGTTGTGGAAGATTTTATTGCTACGGAATAAGTTTTTTTTGAATATATAATCATTTCACCCCTTCGGGGTTCATAACAATAATCATGTCATTGCTATAATCATTTCATCCCTTCGGGATTTTCGAAAATCCCGAAGGGATGAAATGATTATAGCATAATTCATATCCCGCACGAAACCCCGAAGGGGTGAAATGATTATAAAACATAAATCATCAAATTCTATTTACTTGCTTCTAAATTTCTATTATTCTGCCCCTATTTTTTTAAGATACGCCAGATGCCTTAGAAAAAATCGTATCTCGCTGTAACTGATGTCGTCACCTAATGATTCTTTGGCCTGTCCGATTCCGGACAGTTGGTTGTTTAAATAATATTCTGAAATCAAATCAATCTTTTCTTTAGCGATAATCTTTTGAATTTCAATCTCTCCTGATTCAACATACTTCCCCAGATGTGTTTCGATGGTAGAAACTGTCATACCTCGCTCTGACGCAATCTCCTCAATAGTATGTCCGTTATTGAACAGTTCAAAGCTAACCAGATCTGAAATAATCTTCTCTTTTTTGACCTTTACTGCCTTTGCAGGTTTCTTTTTTGGCTCCTCTAAAATTTCCTCTGCCATAGGAGATCCATAGGGAACCGATGATTCATGCAGCACATTTGGATAATCTGCCCGATGATCAAATAAATATGTTTTGATGATAGCCAATACCTCCTCGCCAAATTGAATGGTCTTGACCTTCCCAAAACCTTTAACCAATTTAAGTTCATGACTGGTGACAGGAAGCTTAGTCACCAATTCAACCAATGTCTTCTGTTGCAGCACCATATATTGGTCAATATTGTTTTCTTCCGCCTTATCGTTCCGCCATTTCTTCAAGAGTGCATAGAGCTTAGGATTCGGGATTGCATTCGACACCCATTCTTCGGCTCCTCTCTTTTCCCGCTTAGTTTCCGGTTTCTCAATAACGGCTTTTGCCCTGGCATCCAGATAAGTAGTCATGTTAAACCCTGCCATACAAGCCTTTAGAGACAAGAGCTTGACATTGGTCTCCTGCAATAATTTTTCTATAGCTTCTGAAATGGCTTTCCTTACAGCTTTATTGTCAGTTTCGAGAGGAGTATCTTGTAAAACCTTATAGATGATGGAATTGGTTTTTTCATGAAAATAGACAGATCCTTTTTGAATGCGTTCCTGTACCAGTGGATTCTCTTCAATATTGGCCTGTTGCGCAATCAATGGTTTTAATTTGATCCCGAAATTAAAGGACACATCCAATAGGTCAGATTTCAACAAATCGCTCATGTTGTAAAAAATATCCCTGTAACTATCGAGAAGACTGGTTTTGTGTTCGCTCAGGATATTACTCAATGCCCGCATCCTGCGATCTATAGGATTATAATCAAATAATTCGGTCACAAGTGTATGTTGATAAGCCTGCTTAGCAGTCTCGAGTTTCACCTCATCGGGTTGATTTTGTTCGGCTTCCTGTGTAAAAGCTGTAATCGTATAATCTGTTTTTATAGAAGAAGGCGAAATAGGTGAATTGAGAACAATCCCTTCCAACGTCTTACAACGACTCAAAGCCACATACACCTGTCCATGAGCAAATGCAGCATTGGCGTCAATAATTGCTTTTTCAAAAGTGAGACCCTGACTCTTGTGAATGGTTATGGCCCAGGCCAGCTTCAAAGGGTATTGAAGAAATGTTCCGATAGAAGTTTCTTTGATCTCTTTGGTGCCTTCATCAATGGAATATTTATAATTGTTCCATTCAAGAGGCGCTACACTTATCGGAAAATCTTCTTCAGGGCATTGCACCAGTATCTGTGAATCTTCAAAACCCACAACCTTACCGATTTTACCATTATAAAACTGCTTTTCGTGAGAGATGTCATTTTTAATAAACATCACCTGGGCATCAATCTTAAGCAATAATTCATTGTCGGCCGGAAAGCTAAATTCCGGAAATTCACCTGTAACGATTGCCGTGAAACTATGATTTTTCCCTGGAATTTTTTCGAGTTTAGTTTCATTGATTTTCTGAGCCTGGGCCACATGGGAGGTCAGCGTGATATAACCATCGTCGGAATCATTGGCAAAACCGGGAACAAATCTTTTGTTTAATGCCTGAAGTGTCTCTTCATCAATTCTATTGTCACGAACTTTATTGAGTAAGCCGATAAACCGATCATCGCTTTGTCTGTAGATGTGTTTGAGTTCGATGGGAATATGACTTGTCTTTTGCAAAGCCCTGCTTCCAAAGAAAAACATCGTGGAGTAATAGTCTCTTAATATTTCCCAATCGTCATTCCTCACAACAGGTGGGAGTTGTTGAAGGTCACCGATCATGAGCAACTGAACACCTCCAAAAGGCTTGTACCGGTTCTTGTATCTGCGCAACACCTCGTCAATGGCATCGAGTACATCGGCCCTGACCATGCTGATTTCATCAATTATCAACAGATCGAGACTACGGATGATATTGATTTTATCGCGGTTAAATTTATTAGTACTTGCCTGGTTATATGCATCCTGCCTGATTTGAGCAGCAGATTTTCCACCTTCTTCGGTAGGGATATGAGGTCCAAATGGCAACTGGAAAAAAGAATGAATCGTGACACCATGTGCATTAATTGCTGCCACTCCTGTAGGGGCAACAACGATCATCCGTTTATTTAATTTTCCTTTCAGATTGAGCAGAAAGGTTGTCTTTCCTGTGCCTGCCTTCCCTGTGAGAAATATATTCTGATCTGTATATTGTACGAAATCGTAGGCGAGTTGTAATTGCGGGTTGTTAAAAGGTTCCATGATTTGATCGCATTAGTAGCAAGGTTTTGGGACAATACTAAACAGTTTTTTAATCGTTCTAATAAGATTATCCTATTATTTTCGGGATGAATGACAATAAGTTTCAGTAAATATAATACATTTGATACAGAAATGCATCATGAACAGTCATATTTATTAACGAAATCAATAATTGTTAATGGCATAATCCGAACACTGTTTAATCGTTTTTAAGCCAGTAACCAATTATAAAACTATCTGAAGTGAGAAAAGTCACCACTCTTTTTATCGTATTAATTAGTGTTATTTCAACTGCATTTAGTCAAAATATTTTGACCATCACTGATCTGAAATGTGAAAACAAGGTGAACCCATTGGGGATTGAAAACAAAAATCCACGATTAAACTGGATCCTCAAATCGGCAGAGAGAGATCAGAGCCAGACCGCTTACCGGATTCTTATTGCTGATAATATCGCCTCTTTGAAATTGGATCTGGGAAATATCTGGGATTCAAAAAAGGTCATCTCCGACAAGTCAATTCTGGTTGAATTCAATGGCAGGCCTTTGCAATCCGGGAAAAAGTATTTCTGGAAAGTAAAAGTCTGGAACCGTCAGGGTATAGAATCTCCCTGGAGTGGAGATGCCACATTTAGTACCGGGTTATACAATCCTTCAGATTGGAGCAATGCACACTGGATAGGATATGAACGCTTAAAAGACTCCATGTTACTGGTCCCCGGAATCCATGGCTCGGGTGACAAAGCAGGCAAATTGGCACTCCAAAGACCGGTAGTACCCATGTTCAGAAAGGATTTTCTGATCACGAAGAAAATTGCTACCGCTCAACTCTTCATCTCCGGATTGGGACAATATGAAGCATCCATAAATGGAATCAAAACAGGAAACAGTTTCCTTGCTCCGGGTTGGACGGATTACGACAAGACTGTCTTATACAATACGTATGATGTTACCGGTCAATTAAAGCCCGGCAAAAACACAATAGGAGTCATCGTTGGAAACGGATTTCACAACATAAACCGCGAACGGTATCGCAAGCTGGTCATTACCTATGGGATGCCAAGGATGATCTCAAAACTGAAGATTATTTATGCTGATGGGACTGAAGACGTAATCGTTTCAGGAGGCGACTGGAAGTGTGCATCCTCCCCGATCGAATTCACAAGCATATATGGTGGTGAAGATTATGATGCCAGACTTGAACAAAAGGGATGGAACAATCCCTTTTTCAACGATGCCAATTGGAACAGTGCATTGTTGGTTGAAGCGCCAAAAGGAAAGCTTATGGCAGAGACCGATTATCCCCTTCAAATAAGGAATGTCATTTCGGTAAAGAAAATCTCAGAACCTACCTCCGGAAAATATTTATATGATTTCGGCCAGAATGCTTCAGGAATTATAGAACTGAAGGTCAAGGGGAGAAAGGGTCAAATCATCAAGGTGACCCCAGGAGAACTGATCTCTAAGAAGCAGGAAATCAATCAACGGGCCTCAGGAGGACCTTATTATTTCACCTATACTTTAAAAGGAAATGGGATTGAAACATGGAGACCACGATTTACCTATTATGGCTTCAGGTACTGCATGGTTGAGGGTGCTGTCCCGGTGAATAACAATAAAACAATTAAAAAAGCAATCACTGACTTACCACAAATGATTGATCTGAAGCTGTTGCATACTACCAATTCATCACCTCAAAGTGGTACCTTCAACTGCTCTAACCAGCAATTCAATCAGACCTATGACCTGATCAACTGGGCCATCAGAAGCAACACCCAAAGCGTTGTCACTGACTGTCCTCACAGAGAAAAATTAGGTTGGCTCGAACAAACTTTCCTGATGGGTGGATCGATGTTTTACAATTACGATTTATATCTCCTTTTTGATCAGACGGTTAAAAACATGATGGACGCCCAGACCACCAATGGTCTAATCCCTGACATCGCCCCCGAATATGTTCAGTTCGATAGTGGCTTCCGTGACTCTCCCGAATGGGGAAGCGCAGGGGTCATTTTACCCTGGATGATTTATCAGTGGTATGGCGACAAGGAAGTGATGAAAACAGCATATCCCATGATGAAGAAATATGTCGATTACCTGGGAACAAAAGCAAAAGATCATATCGTTTCTCATGGATTGGGCGACTGGTATGACCTGGGGCCAAAGTTTCCGGGCGAGGCACAACTTACACCAAAAGCGCTAACAGCAACGGCCATTTATTACTACGACATCACCCTTTTAAGTCAGATGGCGGAATTACTTGAAAATAAAGAAGATGCCAAACAGTTGAATGAACTTGCAGTTGAAGTTAAGAAAGCATTTAACAATCAGTTCTTTAACGCTGAAACCAATGTCTATTCCACAGGCAGTCAGACTGCCATGTCTATGCCTTTGTGTGTTGGAGTGGTTGATGACAACAAAAGAGCAGCGGTCTTAAACAATCTGGTTGCTTCAATCAATAAATCAGGAAAGGCTCTGACAGCAGGCGATATAGGTTTTCATTTTCTGGTCAAGGCATTGGAAGAAGGCGGACAGTCACAATTATTGTACGATATGAACTACCGAAACGATATTCCCGGCTATGGTTTTCAGCTGAAAAAAGGAGCAACTGCGCTCACAGAATCATGGGCTGCTCTCGAAGAAGTTTCAAACAACCACCTGATGCTGGGCCATATCATGGAATGGTTCTATACCGGGTTGGGTGGTATCAAACAGGATCTGAAAACGGTGGCGTTTAAGAACATCATCATCCGGCCCGAGACAGTGGGTGATATTTCAGAGGCAAAGACAACGTATCTTTCTCCTTACGGGTTGATCAAAAGCGAATGGACGAAAAAAGACGGGTACTTTACTTTGAAAATTGAGATTCCGGTAAATACATCTGCCACGGTTTATCTGCCAACAACAAATATCAATGCTGTAACAGAAAGTGGCAAAGCCATTTCCGGTCAAAAAGAGATCAGGTTTATACAAATTGAAAAAGACAAGGCCCTGTATAATATAGGTTCCGGCGTTTACACATTTAAGGTTAAAATATAATTTTATCGCTTAAAAAATCTATCATTCATTTATTGCTATAATCATTTCATGCCTTCGGCATTCTTTGTGGTTTTTTCGGTTTTTTCTATAATCATTTCATCCCTTCGGGATTGAAGAAAATGCCGAAGGCATGAAATGATTATTGCACAGGTTTCAAAATAATAGCGAACCCCGAAGGGGTGAAATAATTATTCAAACTTATTCCACCAATTCAAAATCCATTTGTTTTCTGGCCAAATCAACTTTCATTACCTTGATCTGAACGCGATCACCAAGTCGATACACCTTGCCTCTGCGCTGACCGATAACCCGATAATTCTCCTGATCCAGCGTATAGTTATCGCCCATCAAAGTCCGTAAAGCAACCATCCCTTCACATTTAAAAGCATCGATCTCAACATAGATCCCCCATTTGCTGACGCCTGATATGACTCCCGGAAACTCCTTGCCGATTTTATCCAACATATATTCAGCCTGCTTGTATTTGATAGAAGCCCTTTCGGCTTCGGCAGCCCTTCTTTCCATATCTGAAGAATGTTCGCATTTCTCCTCGTATTCATGCATCGGGACAGAATTGCCCCCATCCATATAACGCTCCAATAAACGGTGAACCATAAGGTCGGGATAACGACGGATGGGTGATGTAAAATGCGTATAATATTTAAACGCCAGACCGTAATGGCCGATGTTTTGCGTGCTGTATTCTGCCTTTGCCATCGTACGGACTGCAATTTGCTCAATCAGGTTTTCTTCAGCCTTACCCGAAATAGTCTCGAACAATTTATTGAGCGATGCAGACAAGTTCTTTTGAGAACCCGATTTAATCGGATAACCAAGCTTACCTACAAACTCCAGGAATGTTGCCATCTTAGCAGGATTGGGCTCATCATGGACCCTGTAAACAAATGTCTTTGGCGTCGTCTTGGCATCGACCTTTCCAATGTGTTCGGCAACACGTTTGTTTGCCAGCAACATGAAATCTTCGATCAACTGGTTGGCCTCTTTCTGTTCTTTGATCCATGCTTCAATCGGATGACCCTGTTCGTCGATTTTAAACTTCACTTCAGTCGACCTGAATGCAATCGAACCATGTTTAAACCGCTCAACACGCAGACAGGTTGAAAGTTTATTGAGCGTCATCAAATCAGACTTAAAGTCGCCTTCACCCCCTTCGATCATGGCCTGAACCTCTTCATAGGCATAACGCCGACTCGAATTGATGATGGTTTTTCCGATCCATTCATTCAGCATATTGGCATGATCATCCATCTCCCAAACCACTGAATAGCAAAGCTTGTCTTCATGGGGACGCAATGAACACACTTTGTTCGACAACTTCTCAGGCAGCATCGGAATAGTCCGGTCAACCAGATAAATGGATGTTCCCCGGTCATAAGCCTCAGCATCAATAGGATGGCCCGGAATGACATAATAAGCAACGTCGGCAATATGAACGCCAACCTGCCAGTTGCCGTTATCCAGTTTTTTCAACGAAAGTGCATCGTCAAAGTCTTTGGCATCTTCGGGGTCGATCGTGCATGTCCAGATCTCTCTGAAATCACGACGTCGTTTGATCTCTTCTTCGGGAATGGCTTCGGGAATAGCTTCAGCCTCACGTTCCACGTTAGCCGGAAAGGCAACGGGAAAGTCATAGGAAGCAAGGATCCCCTGCATTTCTACATCGTTATTTCCGGGAGTACCCAAAACGGCAATCACCTCAGCAATAGGATACATGGAGTCATCGGGCCATTCCAATATAGTAGCCACGACCTTCTGTCCGTTCTTGCCATCCATCAGCTTGTCTTTCGGGACGATAAAGTCCATCAAAATATTGGGTTCGTCGGGATGGAGATAAGCAACATGAGATGAAATCTTCAGGATGCCAACATACTGTTTGCGAAACCTTTCGATCACCTCTACGATTACGCCTTCAGGTTTCCTGCCTCTGCGGTTTGGAAACAAATTCACCCTGACCTTGTCCCCATGAAATGCATGGTATACATTGCCGGATGCTATAAAAATATCTTCATCGGCACCGGGCACCATGACATAGGCCTTGCCGGTTTGTTTCATATCGACCTTGCCAATCACATCCTTTGTTGGCGCTTTTTCTTCAACCAGTTCGGGATTGAGTTTAAATTTGCCTTTATGGACTTCAACGATGGCATCATTTGCCAGCAACTCTTCAAGGATATTGCTGACCATTATCCGGCTGGGCTTATCTGAAATACCCAGTTCCGATGAGACCTGCTTAAAATTAAAACCTCTGTACGGACTATGTGAGAATACCTCTAAAACAGTCCGCATAAAAGGATTCTTACCAAGATTGATTACTTTTTTGGCGACATTTTTTTTGCTATGTTTCGACTTCATGATATAAAAAATTTAGAAACTGTATAAATATAGTTCTTTCTTAAGCTTTTTTCTTTTGCCCGTTTTCAATAAACATTTAAAAATGCAACCCCTCGAAGATTAACTTGAAGAAATTACATAAGATCCCTGCTTATAAAAAACTCCTTCAATTTTCTTCGTAAACTCCATAGGAGTTGCCTGTGAATAACCCCCAGTGGAACTGGGGGTTAGTATGTACCTCAACCTTAACTCCGTAGGAGTTCGTCGTAAATAATCCCCAGTGGAACTGGGGGTTAGTATGTGCCTCAACCTTAACTCCGTAGGAGTTGCCCAACTGAACATAATATGTTTTGTTTTTGGGCAACCCTTACAGGGTTATAATGAGATCAGACTCATAACCCCCAGTTTCACTGGGGGTTATTCACGGCGAACTCCTCTGGAGTTCAAGAGTATTATAAAAAATTACCACAAATAGTCTCACGAAAAAATTAAGTTACATAAGATGGAATTAATAACAATAGAAAAGCAATTTATCCTATTGTCATTTGCTATCAAGAATTAATCAACGTAGGAATGGCATTGATCAATCCTTTCGTGTAAGCCGTTTCCGGATTTAAATAGAGGTTATCGGCTTCGCCCTGTTCAACAATGCGGCCATCTTTCATCACGATCAACCGATCCGACATGTATTTTACCACATTTAAATCGTGTGAAATGAAAATATAGGTGAAACCAAGATCCTTTTTCAATTGATTCAGCAGATTCAAAACCTGCGCCTGAACCGAAACATCCAACGCAGAGACCGATTCATCACAAATAATAAAACCGGGTTCCAGAGCCAGCGCCCTTGCTATACAAATCCGTTGTCGTTGTCCACCTGAAAACTCATGCGGATATCTGTGAAAATGCTCAGGCTTTAGCTGCACTTTTTCAAGCAGTTCCATAGCCTTTTCTCGTCTTGCCCCATCATTTTCATACATTCCATGTACAAACATGGGTTCCGTGATAGCCGTCCCGATTGTCATACGCGGGTTGAGCGACGAATAGGGATCCTGAAAAATAATCTGCATATTCCGACGCATATTTCTCAGCGCTTCCGGTTTTAAAACCGCAATATCCTGTCCCTCAAACTCTACACTTCCTCCCGAAGGCTCAACCAACCGCAAAATAGAACGCCCCAACGTCGTCTTTCCACACCCTGATTCACCAACAAGACCGAGCGTTTCTCCGGGAAAGACATCAAAACTGACCCCATCTACCGCTTTTATATATCCTTTGGTCCGGGACATGAAACCGGTAGTAACCGGAAACCAGGTCTTCAAATTCTTAACCCTTAAAAGGGGCTCTTTCAAATATAGTTTTTCATGTCTGAGTCTGCGTTCTTCATGCGTAATTTCTCTCACCGAAATAGTCACATCTTCACGACCGGCAGGTTTTCCTTTCAAACTTTGATCATCTTTTGATGTTGTTGATGCCTCGGCACCCATGAAGTCTGCAACACTGAGCAACCGTTCGGGCCTTTTACCCAGTGGAGGGCGACAAGCCAACAATCCTTTCGTGTAAGGATGTACAGGATGCAAAAAAATCTCTTTAACCAAACCCTGTTCCACGATCCGGCCTTTATACATCACAACCACCTCATGCGCCAATTGCGCCACCACACCCAGGTCATGGGTGATAAAAATGACGGCCATGCCATATTTTTTCTGCAACTGACGGATGAGATCAAGAATAGACTTTTGAACTGTAACGTCCAGTGCAGTAGTAGGTTCATCGGCAATCAACAAGGCGGGATTACAGGCAAGCGCCATTGCAATCATAACCCGTTGCTTTTGTCCACCCGACAACTGATGTGGGTAAGAATCGAAAATATCTTTGGGTCTTGGCAGCAAAACCTCTTCAAACAACTTGATACAAGCCAGCTTTGCTGCATGCTTTGTAACGCCCTTGTGGCGGATCAAAACCTCTGCAACTTGTTTTCCACAACGCATCACCGGATTCAATGAAGTCATCGGTTCCTGGAAAATCATCCCGATCCGGTTTCCCCTGATCGCCTGCATCTGCTTTTCACCAAGTGTTAAAAGCTGAACACCCTCCTGCTCTCCATCAAAAAAACGGATTGTACCACTTTTTATTTGTGCAACTTTTTCGGGGAGAAGACCCATGATGGAGAGTGCCGAAACAGACTTTCCCGAGCCTGATTCACCGACAATTCCAAGGGTCTGACCGGCCTTAACAGAGAACGACACATACTCAACAGCCTTTACGATAGCATCTTCCGTATGAAATTCGACTGCTAAATCGTGTACCTCTAAAATATTCTCCGACATTTAAACCTTTTTGAATAGTCAAAGATACTTCGAAAACCGAGAAGTTTAAACAAATCAACCCATGAAAAATAATTCTGTAATGAAATGTTTTAGAATTGCGAATCGGAATTATCTTTGATAGAAGATCAAAAATGGAGTGCGGTATGAAAGGTTTTTTGCATGATCTTGTCAATCTGTTCTTCCCGCGGTTGTGTCAGGCCTGCGGCAATGCATTGGCCCCGACCGATGAGGAGATCTGTCTGCATTGTCTTTTCCTCCTCCCCTACACCAATTTCCATCTCTCACCTGAAAACGCCATGGAGCAGGCCCTATGGGGCAGGGTACCGGTCGAAGGCGCTGCTGCTTTCCTCTATTTCAACAAAGGCTCCAAGGTACAACACATGATCCATCGTTTCAAATACAAGGGAAGACATCAGGTCGGAACGTTTTTGGGCAGGATTTACGGTTACAAACTAGCAAATCAATCGCCTTATAACACTGTTGATCTGATCATTCCGGTTCCACTTTTCAAGAAAAAACAACAGAAACGCGGCTACAACCAAAGCGAGGTTTTTGCAAAGGGGCTGGCAATTGCATTGAACGTCCCGGTAGAAACCAATCTGCTTTTTCGCATCCGGGAATCGGAAACCCAGACCCATAAGACTAAGTATGAACGTTGGGAAAATGTAAAGGAAATTTTCTCAGCCCCCAACCCCGAAAAACTCGAAGGCAAACACATCCTGCTGGTTGATGATGTTTTTACGACCGGCGCCACGATAGAGTCCTGTGCCGCAACACTTCAGAAAGAGAGCAGCTGCCGCATCTCCGTCGTCACCATTGCCTATGCCGGTTAGATTTTTTTTAAAACTTTTTTAGCCATTTCAACAACAGGTTTCGATAAAACTTTGATGATAAAACGGTATTGAATTGACACTGATTCAAACAACCGGGGCTAACCTATATCAGATTGGTGTTTAACCGGTATTTAATTGGTGTTTAATTGGTGTACATGTACACCAATTAAACACCAATTAAATACCAATTAGATACCCATTAAATTCCGTTCAACCCTGGTGGTTTGAATCAGTATCAAACAATGGCCAATTTATAGTCAAACTTTCATCAAATAATGTTCCAGTTTTTGGTTTTTCAGGAGAACGTGAAATTAATTTTATAATCTATCATGTGTGATACTTAAATAATTATCTTTAACAAAAAATTATAAAACCAGAAAAAATGGAAGATAACGATTACACACTGGGACTGGAAACAGCGAATCCCAATCCGCAATTGATTCCTCAGATCACGATGGAATCTCTCGGTTACCTGAATACTGCAGCAAAATGGGCTAAGTTTTTGGCCATACTTGGATTTATTGGAATCGGATTTATGGTGCTTGCGGGATTAGCCGTGGGTCTCTTTTCCACTTTTTCAGGTGTGATGCAAACTACAAGTCATTTCCCATTCCCGATGGGAATTTTAGGTTTTATTTATGTAATTTTTGCAGCTGTTTATGTGATGCCAGTCATTTATTTGAATAATTTTTCAAACAACATCACTAAAGCCGTTACCTTCAGAGAAACAGCAATTCTGACTGAAGCCTTGTTAAGCCTCAAAAGACATCTCAAATATCTTGGGATTATGACAATTGTTTTCATTGCAACCTACATTGTTATAATTGTTGGTGTAATGATTTATACCTTAACCAATACCATGCACAGGTTCTGATCAATCATTTTATCGATCATTTTGTTTGACTTTTAACATAATTCATCATTATCAAAAAGGAAAAGAAATGATAGCTGAAAATATTTTCAAGAAACTGTATTTAACCGCTGCTCAAAAGAAATTGATTGTCAATGCTCCCAGGGAATATCTTGATTTTCTGGGCGATATGCATTTCGATTCTGCGGTTGATGGCAAAATGGAAGGGGTCTATGATTTTGTCCAGATCTTTGCAACTACACAGGCAGAACTGGAACACCTTGTGAAGAAACATTGCAAAGCCGGTAAATACGATTGTTTGTTTTGGGCATGCTATCCCAAGGGCGGAGGGAAGATTAAAAGCGACATCAAGCGTGACACTGTTTGGACTGCATTTCAACTTGTTGATATGCATGCGGTTACACAGGTTGCCATTGATGAAACATGGAGCGCTTTGAGAGCCAGACCACTGGATACCTACAAAAAATAAAAATAGGGTTTTATTTTTAAAAAATCATCTGCAAAATTGAAATAATCGAGTATATTTACAGCCTGTATTTTTCGATCCGGCAATATCTTACTGGAATTTTATATTTAATATAATAATTTACATTTTTTAGATTTTAAAAAACCAAGGTTGCAATACCATATGTGACTGAAAGCGCGAAGCTTGTGTGTCAGTTTGTTTGAAATTCCACAATTAATTAAACAAGTTTCTTTTGTAATGACAAAAGCTATTTCCTCTATATCCATTTCCAATCGACTAATGTTTTAGAACTCCATTTACCATCAAAACTCAAAATAAAATCCTTAATCAAATTTATTAACAAACTAAATATCTGGTGATTATATTTTTTATTTTAATGGTAAATCGATATAGCAACAGAGGTGATATTCTACTGATCAAAGGAATGATTGGCCGGATCATTGTAAAAGCCTGATTATCTGGCAGAAGTGAACGTTCATCCATGATTGAAATACATAAATACGATAACTGGCAAAAAACCTATCAGATTAATTATTAATAAAATGAAACAATTTTTAATAAAAAGGTCAGGGCTTATAGTACTATTCATTTTCATGTTATCAATGAAAACATTTTCTCAAAATGCCTATTTCATTGATGGTTATCATGGTGGCGTATATGGACATTATCCCAACTTGTATACCCAGTTTATAGTTGATATGTTCAATAAAAATCCTGATTGGAAGATTAATCTAGAGATAGAACCAGAAACCTGGGATAGCGTTGAAGTCAAAAATCCTGAAGCTTATCTTGCCTTTAAGGCATTATTTAATAAAAAAGAATCTTATGACCGGATTGAATATACCAATCCTGCATACGGTCAGGGTTACCTCTATAATATTTCAGGCGAAAGCATTATTAAACAGTTTACTTTCGGAATGGAACGTATTCTTAAACATTTTCCTAATGTAACCTTTACAACGTATTCAGTTGAAGAGCCATGTTTTACAAGTTGTTTGCCTCAGGTCTTAAAATCTTTGGGATTTAAATATGCAGTTTTGAGATGTCCAAATACCTGCTGGGGCGGTTATCCAAGAGCTTTTGGAGGTGAGTTGGTTAATTGGGTTGGTCCTGACGGCACCAAAATAGTTGCAGTACCCCGTTATGCATGTGAGGGTTTAGTGAAAAATTCAAATTGGCAAACCGAATCAAACGATAACTCTGTTGAATTTATAAAAAAATGTTTTGCTAATGGTATTCAACATCCTGTTGGAATGACATATCAGGATGCCGGTTGGAAAGGGGGACCATGGAAAGCAATCTATAAACCAAGTACATATGAGACATGGAGAAATTACTTTGAGAATGTATCGATCAAAACACCGCAGCAAGATTGGAAATTTAGCCAGGAAGATGTACTTGTAAGTTTGGTCTGGGGCTCTCAGGTATTACAAAAGTTGGCACTGCAAGTAAGGGTTTCGGAGAACAAAATTATTACTGCAGAGAAACTGGCAAGCATTGCAGCTATATATCAAGGTGCAGCATGGCCAAAATCTACATTTGATGAAGCCTGGAGGACCTTGCTATTATCGCAGCATCACGATTGCTGGATAGTGCCATATAATGGAAAACAGGGAAATACATGGGCTGATAAAGTAGTTAAATGGACAAGCGCTACCAATCAAAAAAGTGATAGTATAATCCAACAATCCATGATAAAATTATCCGGAGGCCATGAAAACAGTATCCAATTCATCAGGGTATTTAATACTTCAGGGAGCAGGAGAAATGAATATGTCAGGGTTATTTTGCCGGATGCCCGGATTAACGAAGATGTTAAAGTTTTGGACAGCAAAAATCATGAGATCCTTTCACAGGTTATTAAAGCATCCGGTTCAAATGGGAAAATACTCATCTTTACGGCTGATGTGCCCTCCATGGGATATGCGACATATCAGTTACAAAAAGGAAAACCAGCCAAAGTGAAAGGAGCAAGCGTTTCTGTTCAAGCCGATGGTACATATAAAATAGAATCAGATCTTTACCAGATTATACTGGATCCATCAAAGGGAGGTGTTATAAAAAGTCTGATAGCCAAAACACTTCAAAACAAAGAATTCGTTGACCAGACCAACCCCATGAGTTTTAATGAACTCAGGGGTAATTTCTTCAGAGAAGGAGGCTTTTTTTCAAGTAAAAAAAATCCCGCTACAATATCCATAGTTGAAAACGGACCAGCAATGGTAAGGCTGGAAATTAAAGGGATGATTGCATCGTATCCGTTTACGCAGGTAATTTCTGTAATGCAGGGACAGAAGAGAATCGACCTGGGCGTAAAGATTGAATGGAAAGGAAATCCGGGTATTGGAGATGAATTTGCTCAGAACGTAAGATGGCAACAGGCAGAGTCAAAAAAAGCATTTTATAATAACAAGGATAAGCTGCTTACCCTTTTTCCTTTGAATCTTAAAGATCAAAAAGTCTATGTTAATGCACCTTTTGATGTAACAGAAAGTAAACTCAGTAATACATTTTTCGCGAGATGGGATAGTATAAAAAACGATATCGTTCAAAACTGGGTTGATATAACCGATAACTACAATCGTTACGGAATGGCTTTATTAACAGATCATACCACAAGTTATGCGCACGGTACAGATTTCCCTCTAGGTCTCACCATGCAATATTCAGGTATCGGTCTTTGGGGGAGGAACTACAGTATAACGGGTCCTACAGAAATCAATTATTCATTGATCCCACACGCAGGGAAATGGGATAAAAGTAAAATATGGTCAGAAACTTCAAATTGGAATGAACCCTTGTTGGCAACGATCATGAATTCGACTCCAACATCCGATGATCTCACCAGATCTTTATTGGATGTTTCGGGTACTGGTTTAGAAATTTCATCCGTAACTGTTGAAGGGAAAGATCTGTTGGTGCGATTATTTAATGCCGAAGGTGACAATAGTTCTAAGGTCTTAACGTATAACATGAATGTGAATAAGGTTGAAATAGTAGAGCTAAACGGGAAAAAAGTGGGAGACGTAAAAACATTGAAAGGGAAAAACAACCAGTCAACAATAAATGTTTCAATGCCAAGATTTGGAATCAGAACATTAAAGTTTATTCATTGAGTCACCATAGTTTGTTTTGTTAAACCTTCAATTATTCAATAAAACGACAGAATTCAGAAATTTCTTAAATAATAAATCATTGATAATCATGAATAAATTTAAAGTAATGTCAAAACCCGCTTTGCTCTTCATTGTATTACTATTTTTGATCAAGTTTGGAAGTTCCCAAAGTGTAGCCCCATTCCATAATGGAGACAGAGTGGTCTTTGTCGGCAATAGTATTACCGATGGCGGACATTATCATTCATATATCTGGCTTTATTATATGACACATTATCCAAACAGCAGGATTGATGTTTTTAATGCCGGAATTGGTGGTGATGTTGCCGGACAGATTTTTGACCGATTGAATACTGACGTGTTTTCAAGGAAGCCCACAGTTATAACCCTTACTTTTGGCATGAATGATACCGGCTACATGGAGTTCTTAAAACCGGATGCTGATCAGGTAGCAAAACAGAAAATCCAGATATCCTGTAACAGTTTTCTCCAAATAGAGAAAAAGTTATTAGCGTATCCAAACGTTAGGAAAATAATGATTGGCTCAACACCCTATGATGAAACTTCAAAAATTAAGTATGTTTCTTTTCCGAAAAAGAATGAGGCAATGTTGGAGATCGCTAAATTTCAGCAAGAGCATGCAATACAAAACAAATGGGATTTCATTGATTTTAATCATCCAATGGTTGCAATTAATTTGAAAGGGCAAAAGAAAGATTCGCTTTTCACATTATGCGGTACTGATAGAGTACACCCAACACTAGATGGCCATTTGGTGATGGCATACCTGTTTCTAAAGGCACAGGGACTTGCAAATAAGAAAGTTGCCGATATTGAAATAAATGCCGCTCAAAATAAGTTACTGAATTCGGCGAATTGCAGGATCTCAAATTTAGTCACTAATTCAAATTCGGTTACATTCAATTATCTGGCCAATTCATTGCCTTACCCCCTGGATACAACATCTATTAATGGAAATTATGGCCCAAATGCTAAAAGACAAACAGACGCTTTAAAAGTCATCCCTTTTGTTGATGAATTCAATCAGGAATTACTAAAGGTTAAAGGTTTGGAAGCGGGAGGCCACTATTCAATTGAAATTGATAAAAAACGCATTGGAACATGGACAGGGGAAACACTTGCTTCGGGTATAAACCTGGCATTAATTTCAAGTACTCCCCAATATCAGCAGGCATTGGCAATAATGCATCTGAATGAAGAACGCTGGGCTATTGAGAGAAGACTTCGGGAATATGCATGGCTCCATTATTCAATTTTAACCAAAAAGGGATTATTATTCAATGATAATGAATCGACTTATGATTCATTAAAGCTTTACGCAAAGAAAGATTTTTATATCAGAGCAACCCTGGGTACGTATCAAAAAGCCCGGTTTGCATCTGTGAGAGAAGCATGGCAGATGGAAATGAACACATTGGTAAATCAGATATATAAGATTAACAAGCCAGTTGAACACCGTATTAAAATTGAATTGATGAAGTGAGCTGCTACCGGCTTTGCTCAAATAAATTCCATACGATATAAGATAACAAACAGTAATAATGATAAATAATAATTTATTCATACGAACGCTCATCCTATTGACAATCTTGTCTTCGGGTGTTAATGCTCAAAGAAAACCGGTTGATTATGTAAATCCATTTATCGGGGCTAGTACGAGTGCTGCCAAGGCCGGGATAAATCATGGTTTGGGAAAGACATTTCCGGGGGCAGCAACACCATTTGGGATGGTACAGGTAAGTCCCAATACGATTACGGGCGGAGATAATGGGTCAGGATATAGTTACGAACACACTAGCATTGAGGGGTTTGCCTTAACGCAGATGAGTGGTATCGGATGGGACGGAGATCTCGGCAATTTCTTGGTCATGCCTACTACGGGTCCACTTAAAACAAGTGCAGGAAGATTAGATCATGTTTCTGAAGGGTATAGATCTGTATATTCCAAAGATGACGAAAAGGCTTCTGCCGGATATTATGCCGTCACTTTGAGCGATTATAAAATCAGGGCAGAGTTGACTGCAGCACCTCATAGTGGCATGATGCGGTTCACCTTTCCTAAAAGCAGTCTATCGCGAATTCAGATAGACCTTGCCAGAAGAGTCGGAGGAACTGCAAGTCTGGAAAATGTTAAAGTTGTGAATGAAAACACTATACAGGGATGGATGAAATGCACTCCTGATGGTGGGGGATGGGGAAATGGTGATGGAAAAGCAAATTATACCTGTTATTTTTATGCACAATTCAGTAAACCATTAAAGAATTATGGTGTCTGGAGTGCAGATATACCCGATGAATGGAAAAGAAAAGAGGAAAATATTGAAAGTGATGTTTACAGAGAGCGCGTAGCTCATTCAAAGATAATCCGGAATATTACTGAGAAGGAAGGAAAACATCTTGGCTTCTTCACTGAATTTGAAACCAAACAGAATGAACAGGTAATCATGAAATGCGGGATATCATTCGTGAGTGAGAATGGAGCAAAAATGAATCTTGAAAAGGAAATTACAAGTTGGGATTTTGATAAAATCCATCAAAACGCAAGAGATTTATGGAGTCAGGCTTTGGGTAAAATAAAAATTGAAGGGGGTGATGAAGATCAAAAGACGGTGTTTTATACAGCATTGTATCATACCATGATCGATCCCAGAACATTTCAGGATGTGGATGGCCAATATCCNGGAGGCGATGGGAAAGCACATGCANCACAGGGCTTTACTAAACGTACTGTCTTTAGTGGCTGGGATGTGTTCAGAAGTCAATTTCCTTTACAGACATTGATTAATANGGAAGTGGTNAGTGATATGCTGAANTCATTGATCTCCCTTGCTACTGAAAATGGCAAAAAATATTTTGAGCGGTGGGAATTGTTGAATGCATATAGTGGTTGCATGATAGGAAATCCGGCTATTTCAGTGCTGACAGATGCTTATGTTAAAGGAATTCGTAATTATGATCTGAATAAAGCCTATCAATATGCAGTGAATTCCAGCGAACGGAGTGGAAACGGAGATAGGGGATATGCCATCATCTGTGATCCGGTAAACTCTGATAGTAAAGGTTATGCAGTTGGTGATTTTTCTATTTCAAATACGCTTGAGTTTGGCTACACCGAATGGTGTCTCTCCCGGTTATCCTTACTCACTGGACATAAAGAGAATGTTGCAAAATATGCCAAACGATCACAGAGTTATATTAATATATTTGACAAAGAGGTGAATTGGTTCAGGCCAAAGAAAGCGGATGGTTCGTGGGAAGCATGGCCAACAGAGGGTCGGTTGAAACAGTTTTACGGTACAGTTGAGTCGAATCCCTATCAACAGGGGTGGTTTGTCCCCCATGATGTTCCAGGAATGGTAGCATTAATGGGAGGGAAGGAAAAAGTAATCAGTGATTTGACATCGTTCTTTGAAAAGACTCCTGAGGACATGATGTGGAATGATTATTTTAACCAGTCTAATGAGCCCGTTCANCATGTTCCTTACCTTTTCAANAGACTTGGTGTACCCTGGCTGACGCAAAAATGGACACGCGAAACATGTAGAAGGGCCTATCATAATTCNGTCGAAGGATTAGTTGGAAATGAAGATGTNGGACAAATGTCNGCCTGGTATGTTTTGGCTGCCAGTGGAATCCATCAAATATGTCCCGGTGACACACGATATGAAATCACTTCTCCTGTTTTTGATAAAATCGAATTTAACTTGAGTCCTGTCAAAACAAAGCATAATACATTTACAATTATTTCTAAAAATAATAGTAAGGACAATGTGTATATTCAAAGTGCAAAGTTAAATGGCAAGACTTATAATAAATGCTTTATTGATTATTCAGCTATAGCTGCAGGCGGAGTGCTTGAATTAGTCATGGGAAATGTGCCAAATAAAAGTTGGGGAGCTGAAAATTAGGACATCTCACTTATTTTATTCAATTTATTATCGCTTAAATTTCAAAAATGAAGCATGCATTTTACGACATTCACTATTCGGCTTCAAAATTTTTTAAAAAACCACTAAAATGAGAACTAAAAAAAGACGATTTATTTTATTGTTTATGGTAGCGTTGCAATTTGCAGCAATTTTTACTGCAAATGCTCAATATACTAAAACCCCGCATGGAATATTGGTTAAAACCGGCGACAGGCAAGTGGAATTGGCTGTGGCAAAAACTGCTGCATTTCGCTTAAGTTTCAACGATTCAATAGTGCCCTCCGCTATTCGAAGTCTTTTCATAGATGAAAGCGAGAATAAGTATGCGAGATTTACAGTGATTTCTGCACCGCCTTCCTATGGAATAAAAACAACTTATGGTAAGCTCATGATCAATTCCGTTACAAAAGTATGGTCAATGTACGACGCGACCGGCAAGGAATTGGTTTCTAATGGAATTTACACAGCAGCAGGTTCATCTCACCAAATCACTTACACTGCCAGTGGGCTATTTTATGGCTCGGGAAATAATTCTACAAAAAAACTTGAAAAAAATCGTTCTAATTCTTCAGTAGGCAATGGTGTTGCCGACGTGCCATACTTTTGGAATACTGAAGGGTATAGCGCATTAGGTATTACAAATGATGACACCAAACCTGCAACCTGGGCTCGCTCTAATGATAAAGGTGAAATTACCTGGAAGTTTCAAGGAAAAGCAGCAGATTTATATATATGGCCTGCCAAGACAATGTACGATGCATCAAACGGCCTGATTACACTTACCGGCAGACCTAAAATTCCACCAAGATGGGCTTTTGGCTACCTGCAAAGCCGCTGGGGCTGGAAAGATAGCACTGACATAGCCGACGTTTTGAACAAATTTCGCACACATAATTTACCTGTTGATGCCTTTATTTTCGATTTCGAATGGTTTACCAAAACCCCCGATTATTCTGTGAAAAAAGAAGGTAAAAAAGGATATTCAGATTTCGATTTTAATCCAAAACTTTTCCCTCACCCGGCAAAACAGATTGCTGATTACAACAAACAAGGGCTAAAGTTTATAGGCATCCGCAAACCCAGGCTTGGTGATTCGATACTGCTGGACTCAGCGCGCAGAAATGGTTGGCTCGTCAGGCCGAAATCGAATAGTCGCGACCTCGATTTTAGCAAAGAAAGCTTGCGCAAATGGTATGAGGGAAAAAACAAACCACTGCTGGATGCTGGCATTGCTGCATGGTGGGATGATGAAGGCGAATCGTATTATACCTGCTATTATTGGTGGAATAAAGCTCAATTTGATTTACTGGCATCAGCCAGGCCCAATTACAGGCATTTTACACTTAACCGCTCCTTTACAACCGGCAACCAACGTTTTGGCTACTGCACCTGGAGCGGCGATATTCCATCCACATGGCCCTCCTTGCTTCAGGTACCGGCAGACCTTCTTAACTATAGTCTTGCGGGCATGTATTATGGCAGCTGTGATATAGGCGGTTTTCAGGGTACACCAACAAAAGAGAACCTGGTACGCTGGTTCCAAACAGGTGTATTTCTCCCTATAATGCGCGCCCATAATGACTTTCAGGCAACACCACGTTTCCCATTTTTATGGGGTGATGATGGCGAAGCAGCTATCCGTAAAGCGCTGGATCTTCGTTACCAATTACTGCCTTATATATATAGCTTAGGCCACGAAGCCTATAATACCGGAGCGCCCATTATGCGACCGCTGGTTATGGAATTTCCAGCTGATACAACCGTTGCCAACATGACTGATGAATGGCTTGAAGGTAAGGGACTGTTGGTTGCCCCGGTACTAAATACTGGTGGTAAACGGAAAATTTACTTGCCGAATGATACCTGGTATGATTTTAATACCAACGAAGCCATACAAGGGCCTAAAACTTTATCTGTTTTAAAAACGTTGGATGAAATCCCTGTTTATGTACGTGCCGGTACCATACTTCCTCTTGGCCCGGTTATACAATATTCGGAACAAATTACGGATGCACCACTTGAAATTCGAATCTATCCCGGTAAAGATGGCGTCTTTAAAATGACAGAGGATGACGGCGTATCATACAAATACACAAAAGGGAATACAAGGGTTACAACTTACTTCTGGAATGATGCCGCAAAAACGCTAAACTGGACAGTATCCGGGAGCTATTCTGACGGAAAAATATTTAAAACTATTAAAGCTGTTTTAGGAAAACAGGAAAAAACTGTTTTACTTCGCAAGAAGGGAACTGTTATTTTCAAATAGCTGTAGAGATATTTTAAAGTTCTTTTCCTTTGTCTGATTAAGTCTTGAATAAAGTATCATCAAGTTCTGCCACATAATCATTTAATGTATAAATATTGAACACAAATTCACAATTAACTTTCATTGATGGAAATACCTGGTACTATGGTTTTCTGTCTGGTGCGAAGAGAATTATTGAAAATCAGAAACACATTAATAAGATTAATGTCTTTCCGGTTCCCGATGGCGATACCGGTACCAATCTGGCTTCTACACTTCGTTCAATTATAGACAATACTATACCTCATCAAAGTTTTGATCGAACTGCTGAATCTATTGCCGATGCAGCGCTTATAGGAGCAAGGGGAAACTCCGGCATCATTTTTGCCCAGTTCCTTTATGGTATCAGCAATGGCATGAAAGACAAAGAGAAAATTGATGTCAGCACCTTTGCCGAAATCATGCTCGACTCTGTAAAATATGCCTACGATGCCATCGCCAACCCTATTGAGGGTACAATGATCACTGTGATAAAAGCTTGGGCGGAGTTTCTTTATTTGATAAAGGATAAGGCCGATGATTTTATCAAGTTCCTTATTGCAGGTCTCGAAAAGGCAAAAGAAGCCTTGATTAAGACAACCAGTCAGCTGAAAGTCCTTGCAAAGATGAATGTCGTTGATGCAGGTGCACAGGGATTTGTGTTGTTCCTTGAAGGCATGCTGGAATTTCTGATGTCAGGAATCAAAGCTGATTTGAGCATACTTGTCATTGAAGAAGACGAAATGATAGGCGATATACCCCACGACGAAATCACTTTCAGGTATTGTACTGAAGCCTTGTTTTCAGGAGAAAAACTGAATAAGAACACAATNCGGGACAAGATNATGAATCTTGGCGATTCNGTAGTTGTTGCCGGATCCCNACGTAAAGTCAGAGTCCATATTCATACTGATCATCCCGAGAAGGTATTTGAAAAGATAGCGAAACAAGGCGTGATCATTAGTCAGAAGGTNGACGATATGGTGATGCAAAATGAGGTAGCGGTAAACAGGAAACATNNTGTTGCCTTGATGACCGATTCGACCAGTGATTTGCCTGATNCGTTGATGGATGAACACCAGATTCATTTTGTCTCTCTCAACCTGATCATTGGAGAGAATCAATACCTGGATAAAGTAACGATTGCCCCGGAACAGTTTTATGACCTAATGGATAAGTCACCTGACTTTCCTACAACGGCTCAACCCAGTATCAGCGACATTACCAATAAGTATAACTTTCTTGCAACCTATTATGATTCGGTTATATCAGTTCATGCTTCTTCAGGATTAAGCGGAACTTATTCGAATAGTTACACAGCAGGAGATAAAATCAGTAAACAATCAGGGAAGAAGATTTCGGTAATTGACAGTCAGAGTATATCCGGAGCCTTGGGTTTGTTGATGTATCGTGCAGCCCTGGCACTTGATGAAGGGATGTCGCATGATGAACTAGTCGTGAAACTTGAAGAATGGAAAAAGAAAGCACTCATTTATGCTAATCCCTATACCATGAAGAATTTTGTCAGGGGAGGACGCGTGAGCAAGACCAAGGGATTCATTGCTAAAATTATGAATGTAAAGCCCGTTATTTCGATGAAGAACGGGGTGGTAGATCTTTTGGATAAGGCTTATAGTGTAAAGGGAAATCAGCGGTTGGTTCTGTCTTATGTAGAAAAGGCAGTTCACGAACGTGGTAAGATTTGGAAATACTGTATCGTCCACGCCAACAATAGAACTGGCGCAGAACAATTTGCAGCAAAAGTCAAAGCACTTACAGGAATGGAACCTTTTTATTATCACCATATTTCACCGGTAGTAGGCGTTAATTCCGGCACCAAAACACTGGCCATCTGTATTATGTTTGAATAGGGCACTGCAAAATTATTTATCGGACAGTTTTTCATGCATTATCATCATCTATTAGGATCAAAAATAAAACAATATTAAACCAATCAATTATATGAAATCATATCTTAATTATTTCTTTGCTGCATTGATTATCTGCGGCTTAAACGTAAGTGGACAAAATGTAAAGCCCTTCCAGGCTGGAGACCGGGTTGCATTTGTTGGGAACAGCATTACTGATGGCGGACATTATCACTCGTATATCTGGCTGTATTATATGACTCATTTCCCTAATATGCGCATAACCTGTTTTAACGTTGGAGTTGGTGGAGATGACGTTAAACAAATGACCGAAAGGTTTGATACTGACGTACTACCTAAAAATCCAACGGTAATAACTTTAACCTGGGGAATGAATGATACCGGATATTTTGAATGGAACCAGAAGGATCCAGCTGTCTTTTCAAAAGAGAAGGTAACGGTAGCGATGGATCGTTATGCTTTTTTGGATGCAAAACTAAAAAAGATATCAAACGTCAAAAAGATCTTCATATTAGGTTCACCTTATGATGAAACAACTACAAGTAATCCAAACAACTTGTTCCATGGTAAGGCTGCCGCTTTTGAACAACTCATCAACTTTCAGCAGGCTACTGCGATAAAAAATGATTGGGGCTACGTGGATTTCTTCAGGCCGATGACCGCGATTAATTTACGGGAACAGACTAAAAACCCGGCTTTTAGCTTGACTCCTAATGATAGGATACATCCTGATAATGACGGACATTTGATAATGGCTTATTTTTTTTTAAAAGCGCAAGGTTTAGCTAATAATGTAGTAGCTGACATAAGTATAAATGCCGTAAACAGAAAGATAGAAAAAAACATAAATTGTGCAATAACAAATGTTGTCTCAACAAACGAATCGGTATCTTTTGATTACCTGGCCAATTCATTGCCTTATCCTTTAGACACTATTCCTAGAGGGTGGGGGAACAAGAAGAAACAATCTCAGGCATTGCAACTTATCCCGTTTATGCAGGATTTCGACAAGGAACTGCTTACAGTTAATGGGTTAAAAGACGGTAATTATCTATTAACCATAGACAATCAGCCTATTACTACTTATACGGCTCAACAATTGAGTACCGGAGTTAATCTTGCAGAGCAAACAAATACTCCTCAATACCTGCAAGCAACAATTATAAGAGAATTGAACGAAGACCGTTGGGAAATGGAGCGTAAAACCAGGGAATATGCTTACGTACAGTATGACCTGCTAAACGGTAAAGGATTATTGTTTGCCGACAACATCGCTGCTATGGATGCAGTTAGTAAAGAGTCACGGAAAAATCCTTTTATTAACGGCGATAAAGGCACTTATATGAAGATGCAATTTAAACCTTATCGTGATACATGGCAAAAGGAAATGAATGTGATTATTGATGAAATTTATACTATCAATAAACCTGTAAAACACAATATAAAATTATCAAAAGCAAAATAAAAGTGTAATATAATTAATGTTTTAATGTTGAAAGTTTAAAAATGGATTAGCTTAAAAATATGTTTAATAAAATCAACAATTCCACAAACCCTTCTATATTTCTTACCATAAAAATAAAATTTTTCCGCCCAATGGGATGATCTTATTCTTTCTATGTATAATTTTGGTTATTTTAGTTGTGTAGAAGGCTAATATCACTTTTTAGTTCAACACAAAAAAAGAGCTAACTAGTTTTATTTCAAAGTCTTGATTTTATTGTGGGGGTTTCAGAAAAAATATTGTTAAATATTATTAAAAAAATTGCTAAATCGTTTTTTTAAACTATATTAGCTGACTCAAAATTCACAACTATTTTTTAAAAAATCAACAATTATACTTTTTTGGATTATTGTATTTTTTGATCTAAAAAAATTTAAATGTATTGTTTTATTTTTTTGCTAAATCGATTTTTTTATTTAAAATAAATAAAAGTCAATGTACTATATAAAAAACCAGATATGAAGAAAAATTACGTTTTTTTTGTTTCTTTTTTGGTTGTTGTCTTGTTTAGTCTCTCTTTAGTTATGCAATCGTGTAAAAAAAGTGGGAGTTTTCTGGCTGCGACAACAACTACCAACCTTACTCAGGCCACTGTATTTGCAGATAGTGCCCGAACAATGGGTTTCCTGGCGAATATTTATGCAAATATTGAATTTAATGTAGATGCTCGTCGGTTTGGTAATGGTGGATTGGACGCCGCCTGTGATGAATCCGAACCATCCTCAACTAATGCTACCGATGCTTCAGGCTTTGCTACTGGTACTATCAATGCGGGTACAGTTAGCAATAGAGTGTATAGTACCTGTTATACACAGATCAGGGCTGTAAACCTGTTATTGGCAAATATTAGTTTAACCAAAATGCAGTCAGCAAACAAAGTTCCTGTAATTGCTGAAGCCCGGTTTTTACGTGCATGGTTTTATGGTATCTTATTAGAGCATTATGGCGGTGTGCCGTTGATTGGTGATAGCTTATATAACTATACAACACCTATTGTAGTAAAAAGGGCTACTTTCGCTGCTACAGTAAATTATATCGTTTCTGAATGTGACGCGGTTCAGCCAATATTACCGATTACACAGGGAGGGCTTAAATTAGGCCGTGCTTCAGGAGGAGCATGTCTGGCTTTAAAAGCCAGGATATTATTATATGCTGCAAGCCCGTTATTTAATGGTACAACCTTACCTACGGATGCCGGTCCAAGTAGTTCAGGCACTGTTGATCCGGCATTGGTTGGTTACCCAACGGCAGATGCTACACGTTGGCAGTTAGCTGAAAATGCCGCACTCGCAGTAATTTCATCGGGCGCGTTTAGTTTATCTACAATACCCGCTTCATCTAATCAAGCTAGTTTACCAGGAGCTGGATTCCAGGGGGTATTTACAATACGCGATCCCAATCCTGAATACATATTTGCTTATATGACTAATCCTAATGGAGATTTGGAAAACGATTT
>JGI24140J50213_10000012_pt1 | contig 70020 bp, 72 predicted proteins | sample BarGraIncu00222A_FD_50213 | JGI IMG/M metagenome (IMG submission 50213)
AAGTGGAGGTGGGGGTGACGGCCTTTTCGCCCTTGTGCTTCGAAGTGAAGTCGAAGACGTGGACGCCGTGCGAAGGAAGCTCGCGACGCCGCCAGCGAGGGTCGCCGAGCGACGCCTGGGTGTCGGCCATTCCGGCCGACCAGTGCTCGAGCATCGAGGCGCGCGAGAACTCGTAGTCCTTAGACTGGCTCTCGTAGTGCTTGCTGCGATAGATGAGGTGAACGACCGTGACGGCGGCTTCGGCCGGCAACGCGGCCAGGGCCCTGGCGTCGGGGTCGTCGCGCAGGCTGGCGGGCAGCCTGGCGACGAGCCGCTTGGCCGCCTGAAGCGTTGCCTGGCGCCGCAGCTCGAAGGTCGTATTCAGGCGCGTCCGGCTGGAATAGCGGATGTCCTTCTCGCGCTCGCTCGCTTCGCCCAGGTTGCTCGGCATCTCGCCGCGCGCCGCGAACAGGTCGACCTGGAAGACCAGGCGCGGCTTGCCGCGGCCCGCCTGGTCGAGGACGTATTGCAGCGGCGTGTTCGAGACGAGGCCGCCGTCCCAGTAGTACTCGCCGTCGATCTCGATCGGCGGAAAGCCCGGCGGCAGGGCGCCGCTGGCCATGATGTGGCGAGCGTCGATGTGGCCGGGATGCGCGGTGTCGAAGTACTTGAAGTTGCCTTGCCGGACGTTGACGGCGCCGACCGAGAGGCGCACCTTGCCCGAATTGAGCAGGTCGAAGTCGATCAGGCGCTCGAGCGTTCTCTTCAACGGCTCGGTGTCGTAGTAGCTGATGGCGGCCAGCGTTCCCGGTGGCTGGAAGGGCGCCGCCGGTACGCGCGGCGAGAAGAAGCCGGAAACACCGAAGAGCATGGCGATGGTCGCGTTCGTCTCGTTGACCGCATCGCGGGCGCCGTTTACGGCGTGCAGCTCGGCAGGCAGCGGCGGCGGCGCGAACGGGAAGGACGACACGCCCTCCCAGAACTCGCGCAGGCGCTCGACGCGCCGCTCGGGAACGTTGCCGGCCATCAGGGCGGCGTTGATCGCGCCGATCGAGATGCCAGCGAACCAGTGTGGGGTTTGCCGCATCGCCGCGAGCGTCTCGAAGACGCCGGCCTGGTAGGCGCCGAGCGCGCCGCCCCCTTGCAGGACGAGGATGCATTCCTCCACCGCGGTCGCGCCGCTGCTGCTCTTGCGCGCGGGAGCGGCCGGCGCGGCGGCGCCGNTGCGGCTACGGGCTCGGGTCGCGCTCAATGGCGCCAGCTGTCGTCGGTACGGTCGAGGCGGCGCAGCAGCCCCGGCCACGTGAGCGACGAGCCGGACCCTATCGTCGCGGCGCGCGCCGCCTGGGCGGCGCCGGCGATGATCCGCGGATCGACCTCGATCAGCTCGCCTTCAGCGAGCGTTCCGCCGGCCTGGGCGCGGATCTGGATCGCACACGTTGCCTCGAAGAAGTACATCGCTTCGAAGGCGGCGCCGACGGTCACGCCGACCGTCAGCAGGCCGTGATTGCGCAGCATCAGGAAGGTCTTGTCGCCCAGGTCGGCGACGAGGCGCGGCTTTTCCTCGTCGCGCAAGGCGACGCCTTCGTAGTCGTGATACGCCAGACTGGAGAGGACGAAGATCGAATGCTGCGAGATCGGCAGCACGCCTCGTTTCTGCGCCGCGACGGCGACGCCGTTGAGCGTGTGCGTGTGCATGACGCACTGAATGTCGTGGCGCGCCGAATGGACGGCGCTGTGAATGACGAAGCCGGCCGGGTTGATCGGAAAGGGCGTGTCCTGCAGCACCTTGCCGCCGATGTCGATCTTGACCAGGCTGGAGGCCGTGATCTCGTCGAACATCAGGCCGTAGGGATTGATCAGGTAGTGCTCGGTGCCCGGAATCTTCGCCGTGATGTGCGTGAAGACGAGGTCGTCCCAGTGGAACATCGCGACCAGGCGATAGGCGGCAGCCAGGTCGAGTCGGGTTTGCCACTCCTCGGCCGAGACGCGGCCTTCGAGGCTCGTGATCATGCGCGAGAGTTCGGTCGGGGCGTTCATCGCGGGCTCCTTTCGGGTCGGAACCGAAAGTATCGCCGAGCCCGGCGGCACCCGCCGCGCCGCTCTTGGCCTCAGAGGATCGGATCGAGCGTCGCGCGCCAGACTTCCGCCAACTTGATGTAGCCGCCGCGCGTCGGATGGATCTCGTTGACGAAGTCGCCCGACGAGCCGGTCGCAGCCTGGTCCGCCAGGACGAGCTGCGCCGTTCGCGAGTCGACCAGGTGGATGCTGCAGTTCGGGTCCTGTGCCTGGCGCGCCGCGATCAGCGTCTGCAGCTCGGCAGCGAGGCGGTCGATCAGCGCCACTGACACGGCCAGCCAGTCGGCCGGCGGCACGGCGAACGCGAGCATCGCCGGCTGCAGCCAGGGGCCGAACTTCAGCCCGGCGGGCGACGGCCGAGGCATGACGTGCGCGTAGGTGTGCAGGGCGAGCGGCTGTTGCTTGTTGACGCCGCTGTCGCGCAGATCGATCAGCTGGGTGAAGACCTGCGTGAGGTGACCGACGAAGGTGGCCCAGCCCGGGTTGCTGATGTAGTCGTCGCCCTGCAGCGGCCCGGCCGGGCGCTCGTCGGGCTTCAGGAGCAGGCGCTTGTCGATGGGCGCTGCCGGCCCCGTCCTTGCCGCGTCGATCAGGTCGTTGCCGCCGCCCGAGATCAGGATCGCGTCCCACTTCATGGCGAGATTGCCGGTCAGCAGCCTGAGGAACGCCGGATTGTTCGTTGTGTCGGTCATGTGCTGCAGTTCGGCGCCGGGCCGCGCGCAGTTGACGATGACGACGTGCTTGGTGAACCGCATCTCGACCGGCAGGTTGCTCGTGAACGCCGGGGGAAAGGCGCCGATCGAGAACCACGAGTCGCCTTGCGCCAGGCACTTCGCCTCGAACTGCTCGAAGGGAAACATCCCCTCATCACCGGCCCCTGAAACGTGCGAGGGCGCGATCACCGTGACCGCTTGTCCGTCCGACATGGTTGCCTCCATGGGTATCGCCACGGCCGAGCCTGCGGCGTAGATGCGAAGCGTAGCGCCGATTCGGGCCCCGCCCTCTGCCGCCCAGCCTCCTAGGCGCTACTGCTGGCCGGCGACGGCGTCGCGTCGGTGTGCACGCCGTCGATGAGCTGCTGCAGGCGTGCGTCTTCGACGAGCATCGCTGCCGAGCACGCCGCCGCCGTGAGGACGACGGCAAGCACCAGCAGACGACCCCAGCGGAACGGCTCCGCTGCGTGCGCAGGCTCATCCGGCAGGCTCGTGACGTGGCTGAATTCGACAGGGGCGTTCATCGGCTCGTCTCGCGTGGAAATCGGTGCGCGCACTGTAGGAGCCTGCAAGTTGTTTGGGCATCCTCCAATGGAGGGACGACGCCCGCCACGACCGGCGCGCTATGCTCCGCCCGCTCGACGAGGAGCTCGACATGAGGTGGCAGCGGAACCGGTTCTTTCGCCAGGTGCATGCCCGGCCGCGCCTGTTCATCGTCACGGCGATCGCTATCGTCGTCGGCTTCGCGATTCCCGAGTTCGTCGCCAGCCACGCAGCGACGCGCTGGCTGATCGCCTGGAACGTCGGTGCGGGCCTCTACGTGCTGCTCGCCGCGATCATGATGATCCGCTCGTCGAGCCACCACATGCGGCACCGGGCCCAGCTCCAGGACGACGGACAGCGCACCATCCTCGTCCTCGTCGTCGTTTCCACCGTGGCCAGCCTGGCGGCAATCGCCGGCCAGCTTGCCGTCGTCAAGGACATGCACGGCTTTCTCAAGGGCGCGCACATCGCGCTAGCGGGCGTGACCGTACTGTCGTCGTGGACCTTCATCCAGGTGATGTTCGCCCTGCACTACGCGCACGACTACTACGCCGCCGCCTGCCACGGGCACAAGCCCGGGCTGCAGTTTCCCGACGACGACCCGCCCGACTACGGCGACTTCTTCTACTTCGCCGCCGTCATCGGCACCTCGGGGCAAACGGCCGACGTGTCGTTCGTGAACAAGCCGCTGCGCCGCATCGGCTCGCTGCACTGCATCCTGTCCTACCTGTTCAACACGACCGTGCTGGCTCTGTTGATCAACATCGGCGCGAGCATGTTCTGAGCGCTCGTTCGTCAGTCGTCGCCCAGCGGCCCGGCTTCGTGCACCAGACGCGCGACGACGGCCGGGTGGGCCCAGCCGTGGCTGCGCCACGCCGCCTGCGCTGCGCTCGCCACGTGACGCGGATCGGCTGCGGGCTCGAGGCGCGACATCGCCGTGACGTACGCGTCCGCCCAAGCCGCCGGGTCGCGGTCGAACGGCACCAGGTGCGCAGCGAGCAGATCGGCCTCGATCGAATCCAGCATTCTCGGCATCCCGATTTCCGGGCCCAGTATGGTCTCAACGCAAGTGCGATTGGCGGCGAAATACGGCGGCCCGTCATAAATTCGATGCGAAGATCTCGGCATGGACAAGCTAGACAGAGAAATCATCGGAATCCTGCAGATCGATGGAAGGCGCTCGTTCACCGATATCGGCGCCGCCGTGCACCTGAGCGCCAATGCCGTCGCCGACCGGGTGCGAAGGATGGTGAAGAACGGCACCATTCGCAGCGTGCGCGCCGATGTCGACCCCGCGGCGCTCGGCAAGACGATCGAGGCGCAGATCGACGTGAAGCTTCGACCGACGACGAGCGCCGATGCTTTCGAGAAGGCGATCCGCCATCTGCCCCAGGTGACGACAGCGACCTTGCTGACCGGCTCGTTCGACTATGCCTTGCGCGTCGCCTGCACCGACCGCACCGACCTGGCGGCCGTGACGGAGACGATCCGCAACAAGGCAGGCGCTCAGGAGACCTACAGCCGCATCATCCTGCGCGAAGTGCAGCTCGGTGCCGGATGAGAGGAATCGGACAATGAAGCCGCAGTCCGTCGGCAGCGTGTCGCAGGCGCCGCTCGTCCGCGAGCTGCGAGTCGTCCCGGTCGCCGGTCGCGACAGCATGCTGCTCAACCTGAGCGGCGCGCACGGTCCGCTCTTCACGCGCAACATCCTGATCCTCAAGGACAGCGCCGGACGCACCGGCGTCGGCGAAGTGCCCGGCGGCGAGAAGATCCGGACGACCCTGGAGGGCGCGCGCGAGCTCGTCGTCGGGCAATCGATCGGCGCGCACCGGCACGTGATGCAGCAGATGGAGCAGAAGTTCGGCGACCGCGATGCCGGCGGACGCGGCCTGCAGACCTTCGACCTGCGCACGACGATCCACGCGGTGACGGCGGTCGAGTCGGCGCTCCTCGACCTGCTCGGCCAGCATCTCGGCGTGCCCGTCGCCGCTTTGCTCGGCGAGGGCCAGCAGCGCGACGCCGTCGAGATGCTGGGCTATTTGTTCTACGTCGGCGATCGCGGCCAGACCGACCTGCCGTACGCGTCGGATCCCGGCGCCGACGACGCTTGGCTTCGCCTGCGTCACGAGCCGGCGATGACGCCCGAGGCGATCGTGCGCCTTGCCGAAGCGGCCCGCGACCGCTACGGCTTCGACGACTTCAAGCTGAAGGGCGGCGTGCAGCGTGGCGAAGCGGAGGTCGAAGCGATCGAGGCGTTGCACGAGCGCTTCCCGAAGGCGCGCGTCACGATCGACCCGAACGGCGGCTGGTCGCTGAAGGACGCGATCCGCCTGCTCCGCGACATGCGCGGCGTCCTCGCCTACGCCGAAGATCCCTGCGGTGCCGAAGACGGCTTTTCCGGGCGCGAGGTGATGGCCGAATTCCGCCGCGCCACCGGCCTGCCGACGGCGACCAACATGGTCGCCACCGACTGGCGCCAGCTCGCGCACGCCCTGGCGCTGCAATCGGTCGATATTCCGCTCGCCGATCCGCACTTCTGGACGCTGGCCGGCTCAGTCCGCGTCGCCCAGAGCTGCCGCGACTGGGGCCTGACCTGGGGCTCGCATTCGAACAACCACTTCGACGTCTCGCTCGCCATGTTCACGCACGTCGGCGCCGCGGCGCCGGGGCGCGTCACGGCGATCGACACGCACTGGATCTGGCAGGACGGGCAGCGCCTGACGAAGGAGCCGCTGCGAATCGTTGGCGGCGAGGTGCAGGTTCCGAAGCGGCCGGGGCTCGGCATCGAGATCGACATGGCCGAGCTCGAGAAGGCGCACGAGCTGTACCGGCGGCACGGCCTGGGCGCGCGCGACGACGCGGTGGCGATGCAGTATCTGATCCCGGGCTGGACCTTCGATCCAAAGCGCCCGGCGTTCGACCGCTGACTGATCGCAATGGCGACGACGAACTCCGTCACCGGAACCGGCGCCGTCGACCGCAGGCCGTTGCTGCGCAGCCTGTTCGATGCCGCAGTCGCCGCCGCGCAGCCGGCGCTCTGCCTGCCGCCGCACCTGCCGCCGCAGCCGAAGGGCCGAACCATCGTCGTCGGCGCGGGCAAGGCATCGGCGGCGATGGCGCGGGCGCTCGAGGACCACTGGGACGGGCCGCTCGAAGGACTGGTCGTCACCCGCTATGGCTACCAGGTCGCCTGCACGCGCATCGAGATCGTGCAGGCGGCGCATCCCGTCCCCGACGCAGCCGGGCTGCGCGCCGCCGAGCGCATCGGCGCGGCGGTGCGCGGGCTGACGCCGGATGATCTGGTGATCGCGCTCATCTCGGGAGGCGGGTCGTCGCTGCTCGTCGCTCCGGCCCCGGGCCTGACGCTGGCCGACAAGCAGGCGATCAACGCCGCGCTGCTGAAGAGCGGCGCGACCATCTCCGAGATGAACTGCGTGCGCCGCCATCTGTCTGCACTGAAGGGCGGGCGGCTCGGTGCCGCGTGCCATCCGGCCCGGCTCGTGACGCTGCTGATCTCCGACGTTCCCGGAGACGACCCGATCGACATCGCCTCGGGCCCGACCGTCGCCGATCCGACGACCTGCGCCGACGCGCTGGCGATCGTCGATCGCTACCGCATCGACGTGTCGGCGGCGGTTCGCGCGCTGCTCGAAAGCGGAGCCGGCGAGAGCGTCAAGCCCGGCGATGCCCGGCTGCTAGGCAGCGAGACGCGGATGATCGTCGCGCCGCAGATGGCTCTCGAGGCTGCCGCACAGGTCGCGCGCGCCGCCGGCCTCGCGCCGCACATCCTCGGCGACAGCCTGGAAGGCGAGGCGCGCGAGCTCGGCACGGCGCTCGCGGGAATCGCCCGCCAGGTGGTCACGCATGGCCAGCCGTTCACGCCGCCGTGCGTGCTGCTCTCGGGCGGCGAGACGACGGTGACGCTGAAGGGGCACGGCCGCGGCGGCCGCAACGTCGAGTTCCTTCTTTCGCTCGCCGTCTCGCTCGACGGCCTTCCCGGCGTGCACGCGATCGCCGGCGACACCGACGGCGTCGATGGCGCCGAGGAGATCGCCGGCGCGTGCGTCGCGCCTGACACGCTCGAACGTGCGTGGGCCCGAGGGATCAACCCGCGGGCGAGCCTCGACGACAACGACGCCCACACCTTCTTCCAGGCGCTCGGCGACTCGGTCGTCACCGGGCCGACGCGGACCAACGTCAACGACTTTCGCGCCATCGTCATCGACGGCGCTGCGACCGGAGCCTCGCGATGAGCCGCCCGCCGCTGACGATCCGCATGCACGAGCGCGACAACGTTGCCATCGTCGCCAACGACGGCGGCCTGGCTGCAGGCACCGTCCTGCCGTCGGGACCGACGCTGCGCGATCGCGTTCCGCAGGGCCACAAGGTCGCGCTGGTCGACCTGCCCGCGGGAGCGCCGGTGCTGCGCTACGGCATGGCGATCGGCTACGCGCTGCACGACATCGCGGCCGGGAGCTGGGTCCACGAGCGGCTCCTGAAGCTGCCCGCGGCGCGCTCGCTCGAGCATCTGCCGATCGCCACCGTCAAGCCCGCGCCGCTGCCGCCGCTCGAGGGCTACACCTTCTCCGGCTATCGCAACGCCGACGGGTCGGTGGGCACGCGCAACATCCTGGCCGTGACGACGACGGTGCAGTGCGTCGCCGGCGTCGTCAACTTCGCGGTCCAGCGCATCAAGGCCGAGCTGCTGCCGAAGTACCCGAACGTCGACGACGTCGTCGCTCTCGAGCACACCTATGGCTGCGGCGTCGCGATCGACGCGCCGGGCGCCGAGATCCCGATCCGGACGCTGCGCAACATCAGCCTGAACCCGAACTTCGGCGGCGAGGTGATGGTCGTGAGCCTCGGCTGCGAGAAGCTGCAGCCCGAGCGGCTGCTACCGCCCGGGACCTTCGCCATCACCGACGAGCGCAGCGTCGCCGACCCGGGCGCCAACGCCGGTCAGCAACTCGACGTCGTCTGCCTGCAGGACGACGAGCACGTCGGCTTCATGTCGATGATCGACTCGATCATGGCGACGGCCGAGCTCCACCTCGAGCGGCTGAACGCGCGCGCGCGCGAGACGGTGCCGGCGAGCGAGCTCGTCGTCGGCGTGCAGTGCGGAGGCAGCGACGCGTTCTCGGGAGTCACGGCGAACCCGGCGGTCGGCGTCTGCACCGACCTGCTCGTGCGCGCCGGCGCCACCGTGATGTTCTCGGAAACGACCGAGGTCCGCGACGGCATCGACCAGCTCACCGCCCGCGCCGGCACGCCGGACGTGGCTGCAGCGATGATCCGCGAGATGGCCTGGTACGACGCCTACCTGCAACGCGGCAACGTCGACCGCAGCGCCAACACGACGCCCGGCAACAAGCAAGGCGGCTTGTCGAACATCGTCGAGAAGGCGATGGGCTCGATCGTCAAGTCCGGAACCGCGCCGATCTCGGGCGTTCTCGCTCCGGGCGAAAAGCTTCGCCACAAAGGGCTCGTCTACGCGGCGACGCCGGCGAGCGACTTCATCTGCGGCACCTTGCAGCTCGCCGCGGGAATGAACCTGCACGTCTTCACGACCGGGCGCGGCACGCCGTACGGACTCGCTCCCGTTCCGGTGATCAAGGTCGCGACGCGCAGCGAGCTGGCACGTCGCTGGCACGACCTGATGGACGTCAACGCCGGAACGATCGCCGACGGCACGGCGTCGATCGAGGACGTCGGCTGGGAGCTCTTCAGGCTGATGCTCGACGTCGCCAGCGGCCGCAAGAAGACCTGCGCCGAGCAGTGGAAGCTGCACAACGCGCTCGTCCTCTTCAACCCGGCGCCGGTGACCTGACGGCATCGTCGCGTCCCGACGCCTGACCGGGCCCGTCCTCGATCGCCGTCGTCACCGATTGCGACCAAGCAGCGCGCCGGGTACGCTTCCCTCGACCCGGAGGTCCCCAGGGCATTCGCCCGCATCCGAACGAGGAGACAGTGATGTCCGAACACGTCTACAAGATGGTGGAGCTGGTCGGCTCGTCCGCCGTCGGCACCGACGACGCGATCCGCAATGCGATCGAGACCGCGGCGAAGACGCTGCGCCACGTCGACTGGTTCGAGGTCGTCGAGACCCGCGGCCACGTCAAGGACGGCAAGGTCGGGCACTTCCAGGTCACCTTGAAGGCAGGCTTTCGTCTCGAAGGCTGAGCGGACGAGATCGAGGCCCGAGGCCTTCGGGGGCTAGAGTCGCCCCGGCAGCGAGGTGGGTGCGCGCGTGCGCGTATCCCTCGCATCATCAGCAGGAGTTCACGATGACGACACGCAAGGCCCGCAACGCTGCGCCACCCGAAGTTGCCGCCGGCGACATCGCCATCGGCGCCGTGGCAGGCAAGCGCGTCCCCGGTCCGCGGGTCGAACTGCACGGCGGCGACGTGCTGGCCACGCTTCGAGATCTCTTCGGCCGAGCCGTCAAGCCACCCGTGCTGGTGCTCGAACAGGAGGCCGCGCTGGCTCGCGATCTCATTTCGGTGCTGACCGGCAGTTCGCAGATCGCTCCCGAACCCGGCGACAAGCGCTTCCAGGACGCCGCGTGGCAGTCCAACCCCGTTTATCACGCACTTCTCCAATGGCATCTCGCGTGGGGCCGTGCGCTGGGTGGCCTCGTAGAGCGGTCGGGCCTCGAGGGCGCCGGCAAGGAGCGGGCCCGCTTCGCCGTCTCCCTCCTGACCGATGCCCTGGCACCGTCGAACGCATTGATCGGCAACCCGGGCGCGCTGAAGAAGGTCGTCGACACCGGAGGCAAGAGCGTCATCGGCGGGATCCGCAACATGCTGCGGGATCTCTACGTCAATCAGGGTATGCCTGCGCAGGTCGACATGAAGGCCTTCGAGGTCGGCAGGAACCTGGGCATCTCGCCCGGCGCGGTCGTCTTTCGCAGCGAAGTGATGGAGCTGATCCAGTACGCACCGGCCACGGCGCAGGTGTACGAACGGGCGCAGCTGCTCGTTCCGCCGCAGGTCAACAAGTTCTACGTCTTCGACATCTCCCCGGGCAAGAGCATCGTCGAGTTCCTCGTGGGCAGCGGCTTTCAGACCTTCATCATCAGCTGGCGCAACCCCACGCCGGCGCAGCGCGACTGGGGCATGGACACCTATGCCGAAGCGCTGCTCGAGGCGATCTCCGTCGTCCGCCAGATCACCGCCATGAAGGAGGTCAACCTGCACGGCGCCTGCTCCGGCGCTATGACGATGGCGGCGCTGCTCGGTCACCTCGCCGAGACAAGGCAGCCGCTGGTCAAGGCGGCGACGATGATGGTCGCGCTCCTCGACAGCCGGGCCGAGTCGCAGCTCGGCACCTTCGTCACGCCGACGACGATTGCCGCCGCCAAGCGCTGGTCGAAGCGCAAGGGCGTCCTCGAAGGAAAGGACATGGGTCGCATCTTTGCCTGGATGCGGCCCAACGACCTCGTCTGGAACTACTGGGTGAACAACTACCTGCTCGGCAATCCGCCGCCCGTCTTCGACATCCTCTACTGGAACAACGATTCGACGCGGCTGTCGGCACGCTTCCACGCCGAGATGCTCGACATCTTCGCTGGCAATCTGCTCGTCCAGCCGGGCGGGTTCACGGTTCTTGGCACGCCGATCGATCTGTCGAAGGTTCGCTGCGACAAGTACTTCGTCTCCGGCATCACGGACCACATCACGCCATGGAAAGGCGTGTTCAACGCGGCCCGCGCACTCGGTGGCAAGAACGAATTCATCCTCAGCTCGAGCGGCCATATCCAGAGTCTGATCAATCCGCCGGGCAATCCGAAGTCGAAGTTCTTCACCAATTCGTCGGCGACCGACGACCCGGAGGAGTGGCTGGCCGGCGCGGTGCCGACGGCAGGAACGTGGTGGAGCCACTGGGGCGAATGGTTGAAGAAGCGCTCCGGCAAGCAGCGCGCGGCGCCGGCTGCGCTCGGCAGCAGGAAGCACCCGCCGCGCGAAGCAGCGCCGGGTACCTACGTGCACGAGCACTGATATGGCCGACGCGAACGGTGATGGTCGGGCACCGGCCCGGGTCGGCATGGTCCAGGTGGGAAAGCGCACGCTGCGCGTCGCCGTGCGTCCCGGATCGGGTGCGTTCCCGCCCTTGCTCATCTTCAACGGGGTCGGCGCCAACCTGGAATTGCTGGAAAAGTTCACGGCGGCGCTGGCGGGCATAGAGACCGTGGCCTTCGACGTGCCGGGAGTCGGCGGCTCCCCGGCGCCGCTACGGCCGTATCGATTCCGCGGCCTGGCACGACTGGCCGAGCGCCTGATGAGCCGGCTCGGCTACGTCGGCCCCTTCGACGTTCTGGGCGTCTCGTGGGGTGGCGCGCTGGCCCAGCAGTTTGCGCACCAGTTTCCGCAGCGCTGTCGCCGCCTCGTCCTCGCGGCCACCTCGCCCGGCGTCCTCATGGTGCCGGGCAGGTTCTCGGTGCTGCGCCGCATGATCAGCCCGCGCCGCTATACGGACCCCGACTTCCTGAACAAGTTCGGAGCCGAGCTCTACGGCGGCGACTATCGCCGCCGTCCCGAACTGCTGCGGGAGCACGGTCGCCACATTCGCGCGCCGGGCGGCCGGGGCTACTATTTCCAGCTGCTCGCCGCCTGGGGCTGGACCAGCCTGTTCTGGCTCCGCTCGCTGCGCCAGCCGACGCTTGTGCTGGCCGGCCGCGACGATCCGATCGTGCCGCTGGTTAACGCGCGAATCCTCGCTTCGATGATCCGCGATGCGACGCTGCATGTCGTCGACGACGGCCATCTCTTCCTGCTCAGCCGCGCTGCCGAGCTTGCGCCCGTGATTCGCCGCTTTCTTGCCGAGGGCACGGCGACGCCGGCGGTGCCCCTCGATGTTCGCCCTGCGGACTGTTTCGTCGACAGCTGAGGGGGCGGCCCTGCCGGGTCAGATGGGGACGCTTGGCAGGCAGGTCTCGACGCGCCAGCCGTACAGCCATTCCAGCGCGTCGTAGAAACGCTCGGGAGAGCGGCCGCGCCACAGGTCGTTGCGAACGAGGCGCTCGACGCCCTTGGCGTGATAGATGCGGCCCATCTCGCGTGCCGAAAGGACGACGCGGGCAGTGCGCGCAATGCGCGAGGTCTCATACAGGGCGAACGCGCGGGCGAAGTCGCCCTCGCGCTGGCGCAGCGCCTCGCCCAGCGTGACCGCGTCTTCGAGCGCCATGCAGGCGCCTTGCGCCAGGTACTGCAGCATCGGGTGCGCGGCGTCGCCGAGCAGCGTCGCCCGCCCGTAGGTCCAGCGGGCGATCGGCTCGCGGTCGGCCGTCGACCAGCGCGTCCAGCGCTTCGGCAGCGAGAGCAGCTGTCGCGGCCGCCCGCCGATCCCCCTGAAATACGACAGCACCTCGTCGGGGCTGCCCTCGGTCACGCCCCAGGTCTCGGGCTGCCTGCTGTGGAACGTGACGACGACGTTGTACTGCTCGCCGTTGCGCAGCGGGTAATGGACCAGGTGGCAGTCCGGCCCGGCCCAGACCGCCGGCGCATTCCAGCGCAGGTTCTCCGGAAAGTCCGTCGCCTCGACGACGGCGCGATAGACGACGTGGCCCGAGACGCGCACCGGATCGCCGACGAGCTGCTGGCGCAGCGCCGATTTCGTCCCGTCGGCGCCGACCAGCGCGCTGCCGCGATGCTCGCCACCGTTCGCGTCGATCGCGGTCACGCCATCGGCGCGCTGCTCGATGCGCTCGACGCGCGTGCCGGTGACGAGCTCGATGCGCTCGGTCTCCTGCACGCCTTCGAGGAGCGACAAGTGGACGTCGGCGCGATGGATCACCGCATACGGATTGCCGAAGCGCTCGCGGAAGGCGGCGCCGACGGGCAGGCTGGCGACCTCGGACTCGTCGACCGCGTCCATCAGCACCATGCGCTCGGTGTAGACGGCACGACCGCGCGCGCGCGCGCCGACGCCCAGCGCGTCGAAGGCGGCGAAGGCGTTCGGGCCCAGCTGGATGCCGGCGCCGATCTCGCCGAGCTGCTCCGCCTGCTCGAGCACCTTGACGCGAAAGCCCTGCCGCGCCAGGGCCAGCGCCGCGGCGAGGCCGCCGATGCCCCCGCCCGCGACGAGCACCGGCGATACCGCCTCTGGTCTGGAAGTTCCCATCGCTGCAATGGCTCGACGTTCGTTGCTCGCTACAGCGCCGCGGCGACGCCTTCGAGCTGCTTGAGGCGGCGCGTCATTCGCTCGACGAAATTCTGCGTGACGTGCGGCAGGGCGCGGTGGCTCGGCACCAGGATGCCGACCTTGAGATCGTTGAGGTCGGGCAGGTCGAACGGCCGCCAGACGACGTCGCCGCGCGCGAGCTCGTCGATGAAGGCGATCTTCGAGAAGAACGAGATGCCCTTGCCGGCGATGATCAAGCGCTTGACCATCGTCGTCCAGTTGCAGGTGACGACGGGCTCGAGCTCGTCCCAGAACTGCGCGAACTCGCGCGACGTCATGCTGCCGACCGGCGGTTGGCCGAGCGAGCGCAGGAAGGGCTGCCTGGCGCAGTCGGCCAGGCTGATCGCGGCCTTGGCGGCAAGCGGATGACCGGCGGCCATGACGACGCCCGTCGGCAACGCGGCAAGCGCGACCGCCTCGACGTCGGCCGGCAGCTTGCCGACGAAGGCGATGCCCACGTCGAATCGCCCGGATTGCAATTGCGGAACGACTTCCATCGGCCCGAACGAGGCGATGGTGTACGTCACCGCGGGAAAGAGCTGCGAGAACTCTTCGATCGCCGAGGGCAGGAAATCGACGAACAGCGAGTCCATCGAAGCCAACTTGACGTGGCCGGTGCGCTCGCCCTTGAGCGCGTCGATCTCGCTGCGCATCACCTGGAAGTCGTGCAGTGTCGTCTGCACGTGCCTGAGGAGCCGCTCGCCTGCCGCGTTCAGCCGCATGCCGTTCGGGATGCGGTCGAACAGCTCGGCGCCGAGCTCGTCCTCGAGCTTGAGGATCTGCCGGTTGACGGCGCTGGCGGCGACGTACAGGTTCTCGGAGGCCTTGCGCACCGAGCCGCAGCGGGCCACCTCGACGAAATACTTGAGGACGCTGGCGTGCATAGCCCGAAGTGTGAGCCCGCGGCTCACCCGATTGGTTTGACGATGCCCAGCTCGATCAGGCTGCGCGCGCTGTCGACGATGCTCTGCTCGACCGGCCGCGTCGCCCAGCCGAGCACGGTCCTGGCGTGCGCCGCGTCCTGGTTGCGCACCGAGCCCAGCTCACCCACCACGGCCCGGGCCAGCGGGTTGAAGAGGGCTGCCACGCGCATCAGCCAGTCGACCACGTCGCGCACGTCGACCACGCCGAAGCCGATGTCGGGCGTCGCTCTCATGCTGCCGTCGAGCAGCTTCTTCACGAGGACGACCGAGGCCGAATAGTCTCGGCTCCGCACCGGCCCCAGCACCACTGAGGGATTGATGGTGGAGAACTCGATGGCGGCGCCTTCCTTGGCGACCCAGTCGGGACGAAGCCGCAGCCGGCCATCGATTCGGCCCAGCCGGCGTCTGCATTCAGGTCGGCGGCAAAAAACTCGAGCCGGCTGTCGTCGACGGCCAGGAGCTGCCGCACCGCGCTTTCCTTGGCCAGGCTGCGCACGGTCGTGTGCACCATCCAGCCTTCGGCCACCAATTGGCGGATGAGGAAGCCCGCGATGTAGGCACTGCCACCCGAGATGAGCACAGTATCTGTCATGGGCGTGTTCCTTCACAGTGCCACAGGGCACGCCCAATTGTCGGGGCCATGGCCGATCAGAGGATGCGAATCCGGCCCTGGGCCTGCCAGCGATGTCCGGATTGGCCGCCGCATTTCGTATGCGCCCGCATCGAGAGGTGACGATGAGTCTGTTGCAAGCGCTGAACCTTCCACCGCTGCCGCCGCGAGGGGCCGCACCGGCGCCCGGCAGGAGTGTCGCCGAGGCTAAGACGGTGGCTCCGGGCGCCAGGACCGAAAGGCTGTCTCAATCGGCCGAGACGTGGCGTGAGACCCATCGTCGAGCCGACGAGAGGATCGCGGCACTCAAGGAGTCCATCCAGGCGCACTACGCGGACGGACATCCGCAACTTCTGCAGGAAATCGACAAGGGCCTGGTCAAGCTGGACGAGGTCCTGGACAACGTCGACCACCGCCTGGCCGATGCGTTGACGAACGCCAGCAAGGCGGCGGATGACGGCGCCCGAAAGACCGAACTGAAAAACGCGAAGTCACTCCTCACGGAATACATCAACTACGTGAAGAGCGAGCCGCTCATTGCGCACATGGACGAGAACCCGTTCGGCGTGCAGACCGGGCTCAGGAAGCTTCTTGTCGGGGGATTGACACAAGCGGCCATGGCCATCGGCTGACGCCGACCGACCCTATCAGAGTGAGGAGAAGTGATGTCGGAACACGATGATTGGATGGCAGGCCTCGGTGTCAACGTGCAAGCGCTGAAGGCCGTGGGCGCCACGGCCCAGGGCGCCGCGCCCGGTGGTGTCGACGTGCAGCCCTTCCATCTCCAGATCAACCTCTTCAACCGCACCGCCGCGCCGCTCCAGCTGGTTTCCGGCAGCGATCGCACGATGCCGCTGGTGGCGCCGGCGCGCTACCTCAGCCCGCCGCCTGCTTCCATCGCGCCCTCCAGCGGCGGCGCCTTCATCATCACCAACGAAGATTCATCCGGGGTTCCCCATCCGGTACCGGCCAGCGGCTCGATTGCCTATGCGCTCGCCGGCGATCCCGACGGTGCCGTCTTCAGCCTGCAATGGGTGCGCGAGGCCGGCACCCCCGCCCAGAGCGCGGCGGCCACCGTGACTCCCGCTTCCGTGGCCGCGCGCTTCGAGCTCCAGCGCGATGCCGGGGCCGCCGGACAGATCGCCTTCCAGTTCATCCCCGTCGCCGCGCCGCAGCCCCAACAGCCCGGTATCGGCGCCCCCGCCAGCAAGACGGTCACGCTGCAGATCAGCAACCAGACCGGGATCCCGCTCGCCTTCAACGGCTCGACCTGGAACTCCAAGTCGGAGGTGACCTTCATCAAGGAGCCGAACAGCGACCTCGCGCCGGGCGCCGATTTCACGGGCTCGGTGCAGTTCACCACCGCGGACGCGGCCGGAACGGAAATCGGGCAGAAATTCACCTTCAACTACAAGGGCAGCGACCCCTCCGGAGCCGCGGTGCAGGTCGGCCTGGGATTCAGCTTCTTCGGCGGCAAGCTCGCGCCGCATTGCTACATCGATCCCTCGCCGCCCTATTCGCACCGCGACAGCAGCAATGCCGAGAACGTCGGCTTCGTGCTGGCGCAGGGCGTGCCCGACACACCGCCGGTGCAACCGCCCGCCGCGCCGAAGGAGATCGACCTGCGCACTTGCAAGCTGGTGCCCAACCAGGTAGACGGGCCGAAGAACTACGTGCTGTGCAGCGTGCACGGCCACGTGGTGGACTCCGATGCCAGCACCGTCGTCGCCGCCTCGATCGATGAGTATCACAAGATCTACTGGATCGGCCGCCCGATCACCGACTGCCAGCCCGACCCCGGCAAGCTGCCCCATGCGCCGAAGACCATCGTGGTCTGCAAGAAGCACGGCGAGGTCTTCGATACCGCCAAGCGCATCGTGCTGGCCAACACGCGGACGATGTATCTGCGCGCCCATCCCGAGCACGCCGGGCCGGCCGCCAAGACCGGCGGGGACAAGGGAAAAGGCCACAAGGCGATGACGACAAGCGCCACACCCGACACCCCGCCCGCCAAGGCCGCGCTGGGCGATCTGGTGAACGCGACGCTGGTCGCGGCAAAGCAGCTGCACGCCGACCTCGAGCAATACACCGCCGCGAGCTGGGACGATTGCGAAGGCTGCAAGCTGGAGGCGGTGGCGATGGTGGCCGCGTTGGGTCCGATCGTGCTGGGGACCGCCGCGCTGACCACCGCGCTGGCCGCCGAGACCCTGAGCATCGGCACCGCCAGCGGTGCGGCCATCCCGGTCGCCTGCGGCGGGGCGGCGCTTGCGGCGCTTGGCGCCGGCGGCATGCTCGTCGCGCACGCGGCCTACGAATCCTGCCTCAACGGCCGGCTGGCGAACGCTCCCGCAGGCAGCGACGCCCGCGCCCGCATCGTGGCGGCAAAGCAGCAGCTGGAAGCGGCGAAGCAGCGGATCGCGCAGGACCAGGCCAGGCTCTCCGCCGCCTGGGAGGCGCTGAAGGCTGGGGTGAGTGCTTCGGTATAGGCGAACAAGATCGCCTTGGCAGGCTGACCTCTGCGCGCGGCGATGACCTTGCGGAACTGCTCGAGGGAATCGTCTTCTTTAGCCACAAGGGCGGGGTCAGCAAAACGACGTCCGTTTACAACATCGGATGGATGTTGTCGAAGGGAGCACGGCGACGGCCCGTTGACTGTCGCCTCGCCGAAGAGCGCGGCGAACGGCTCGCATCATGCCCAACGGCATCAGGTTCGGTGAGCCCGCGGTTCAGCCGATGCCAGTCCGCCTGGTGCCTACACTAGCGCCCGCGCCACTCGGGCTTGCGCTTCTGCTGGAACGCCAGCACGCCTTCGTCGGCGTCTTCCGATTGCAGCGCCGCGACGAGCGCGGGCAGGCGAACCGCCTGCGCCTGCGTCGGCGAGAGCGTCGCCGTCTTGCGCACGACCTGCTTGATCGCCTTCAGCGAGAGCGGTGCGCAGGCCAGGATCGCAGCGGTCCAGCGGGCGACAGCGGCGTCGAGCTCGGCGCGCGGAGCGACCTCGTTGACGAGACCCAGCTCGAGGGCGCGGCGCGCGGTGATGCGCTGCCCCGTCAGCATCATCCCCATCGCCTGGCGAAACGGGATCTGCCGCTGCAGCAGCGTCATTCCGCCGTCGAGCGGCATCCGGCCGACCAACGCCTCGGGCAGGCCGAAGCTCGCCTCTTCGCAGGCGACGACGATGTCGCAGCCGAGCACCATCTCGAAGCCCCCGCCGAGGGCGAAGCCGTTGACGCGGGCGAGCACCGGCACGTTCAGCGTCTCGCGCAAGGCGATTCCGCCGAAGCCGCCGGGGCGCGCCGCGGCCCAGTAGTCGACGCCCTTGACCGACGGGTTCTTCATGTCGGCGCCGACGCAGAAAGCGCGCTCGCCGGCGCCGGTGAGGACGATCAGGCGGACGTCGTCGTCGCGCTCCAACTCGGTCCAGATGCGCTGCAGTTCGGCCTCGGCCGCCAGGTCGATGGCGTTGAGGACGTCGGGGCGGTCGATCGTCACCGTGGCGACGTAATCGGCCTTCTGCAGCCGGATGTTCACGTCGCGACCCTCTCGGCTAGACGCTGCGCGTCGGCAAGCACCTCCGCGGTGTGATGGCCCAGGGGAGGCGGGGCGCGCCGCAGCGGCGCGCCGCCACCTGACATCGTGATCGGGCTGGCGATGAAGCGCAGGGCGCGCCCGTCGGGGCCGCGGCCCTCGACGATCATCTCGTTGTGCAGCGTCTGCGGATCGACGAGCGCCTCGCGCAGGTCACGCACCGGCGCCGAGAGCAGGTCCTGCTCCTCGAGGCGTGCCAGCCAGTGCTCGCGCGTGCCGGCGGCGAAGCGCTCGCGAAACATGCCGTGCAGCTCGGCCTTGTGCTTGAACTGCTGCTCCATCGTGTCGAAGCGCGGGTCGAGCGACAGGTCGGGCAGGCCGAGCGCGGTGCAGATGTCGCGCAGCGGATTGGCCTTGAACGCGCCGACCAGAACGAGGGCGCCGGTCTGCGTGGCGAAGACCCCCGAGAGCGGCATTGCCGCCCAGTTCACCTCGGAGTCGGCCATCATGATCATCGCCGCTTCCTGCATCTGCATCGCCAGCATCGAGTTGTAGAGCGAGACGCTGATCTTCTGCCCGACACCGGTGCGGTCGCGCTGCATCAGCGCCATCAGGATACCTTGCACCATGTGCATTCCGGCGGTGTAGTCGGCCAGCGCGGTGGGGTAGATCGACAGCGGAATGTCGTCGTCGGCGCGCCGCGCCATGACGCCGGTGAGCGCCTGCGCCAGCACGTCCTGCCCGCCCTTGTGCGCGTACGGCCCGGTTTCGCCGAAGCCGGTGCCGACGGCGTAGACGATGCGCGGGTTGATCTTGCGGCAGTCCTCGTAGCCGAGGCCCAGGCGCTCCATCACGCCGGCGCGGAAGTTGTTCGTCACGACGTCGGCATCGGCGATCAGCGCTTTCACCAGCGCGACTTGCGTTGGATCGCGCAGGTCGATCTCGACGCTGCGCTTGTTCCGGTTCAGGCTGCAGAAGATCGGGTTGTCCTGGCCGGCGACCGGCTTGAAGGTCGATCGGCTCAGGTCGCCGGCGCCCTTGCGCTCGATCTTGATCACGTCGGCGCCGTGGTCGGCCAGCATCTGCGTGCAGACCGGACCCATCATCACCTGCGTGAAGTCGATGACGCGGATGCCTTCCAGCGGCAGCCCGGCGCCGCCTGAGGCAGCCGCGCTCATGCTGCCCCCTTGGCGCTACGCGCCGTCCCCCCGAGGGGGAATGAGCGCCTTGGGAGCGGCCCGGCGGCGCTCATGCCGCCACTCCGGCTGCAACCTCGGCGCGCGCGAGCGCGGGGACGTCGGGGTTGCTGCCCTGCCGGTCGCCGGGGTCGGCGCCTTGCGCGCGCAGCGTCCGCTGCACCGCGCCGACGTCGACGTCGCGCACCTTGACTCCGGCGTCGAGCGCGAGCACGGCGGCGACGCCGGCCGCTTCGCCCATTGCCATGCACGGCGGGATCTCGCGCGACATCTTCTGTGCCGACGAGGTCGCGGAATAGTGGCGTCCGGCGACGAGCAGGTTCTCGACGCTGCGCGGCAGCAAGGCGCGGTACGGCGTGTAGTAGTCGCGGCCGCGCGCGACGCTGTCGGCAAAGCGGGTCCGCTGCAGCACGTCGTCCTTGGTCACGATGTATTCGCCTTCGAGGAGGCGGGTCTGGCGCACACCGGTCTGCGGCGCCATGTCGACGAGGAAGCAATCGCGAAAGCCCGGCATCCTGGCGCGCACCAGCTCGACCGTGTCGTGGACGATGCGGCGGCCCTCGACCTCGGCGCGCGTCAGGTCGGCGACCTTGAGCGGGTCGAGCCCGGGCATGTGCGGGCAGTTGCACCAGACGACGCCGGGCAGCGGAGTCTTCAGCCACCAGTAGGCCCAGCTGCCGCCGAGCCTGCGCTTGATCTCCTTGTCGATCGCATCGAACGCCTCCGGCTCCTCGTGCTCGAAGCGCTCGGCTTCGTCAGTGTCGACGCCGCCGAGCCTGAATACGGTCGTGACGATGTAGCTGCCGCCGATGTGCGGCGCACCGGCCGACGCGGCGACATCGAGGTCGCCGGTGGCATCGATCACGACCTGCCCGAGGATCGCCTCGCGACCGCTCTTGGTCTCGCAGACGACGCCCTTGACCACGCCTTCTTCGACCAGCGTGCGCGAGAACCACGAGTGCAGGCGCAGCTCGATGCCGAGCTTGGTTACCATTTCCATCGAGACGCGCTTCCAGGCGTCGGGGTCGAACGCCGCGGCGAAGCAGATCGGCTGCGGCTTTTCCTTGCTGTGGAAGTCGAAGGTGCCCCAGCGGGCCCAGCGCGCCACCGGCCCCGGAGCGTTGCTCCATTCGTCCTGCCGGGGAAAGGCCGCCAGGCCGAGCGCAGCCATACGGTCGATCATTTCCATGCAGCTGCCGCGCACCGAGATCTCGTGCAGGTGGCTGTCCCACATGTCGTCGAGCACGAGCACCATCCCGCCAGACGCCAGGCCGCCCAGGTGGTTGTAGCGCTCGAGCAGCGTCACGCGCGCGCCGTTGCGCGCCGCCGCGAACGCGGCCGCGAGGCCGGCCGGGCCGCCGCCGACGACGACCACGTCGGCCTCGGCGGCGACGCGTATGTCGTTCGCGGGCTCTTCGATCCAGTCACCTATTCGACTCATGTCGATCTCCTAGAGGTTGATTCGCCTCGGGCGCCAAGGCGCCCGGCTCAATGCACGACTTCGGGTTGCCAGCGGATCAGCCAGCGTTCGGCCAGCGTCACCGTCAGGAAGAACGCTCCCGAGAGGCTGGCGCTCATCACGATCGCCGAATAGAGCAGCGCCGAGTCGAAGTTGAAGGTCGCCTGGATGATCATCGCGCCGACGCCGACGTTGGCGCCGACCCATTCGCCGACGACCGCGCCGATCACGCACATCGACGCTGCGATGCGTAGCGCGGAGAAGATGTACGGCAGCGCGTTGTAGAGACGCAGGCGAAAGAAGACCTCGGTCTTGCTCGCCGAGAGCACGCGCATCAGCTCCATCGCCTGCGGGTTCACCGACTCGAGCCCGCGCACCGTGTTGACGAGCGTCGGGAAGAAGCACACGAGCGCGGCGATCGTGATCTTCGGCTCCATCCCGTTGCCCATGATCAGCACCAGGATCGGCGCCTTGGCGACGATCGGGATCGCGTTGAACATCAGGACGACCGGAAAGAAGATGTCCTGCAGCGTCTTGTTGTGGACGAAGACGGTGGCGACCAGGATCGCCGCCAGGTTGCCGCCGACGAAGCCGCCGGCGGCCTCGAGCGCCGTCGGCCACAGGTTGGAGAGCAGGACGGCGCGCTTCGCGTAGAGCGTCTGCAGCACGAGCACGGGCGAGGGCGCGATGAAAGGCTTGACGTCGAAGAACACGACGACCGCCCACCAGAGCAGCAGCAGGCCGACGATGCCCAGCGCGGGCAGGATGCGGCGACGCCACAGGCGCCGGTTGCGCGCCGCGATCCAGGCGTCGTGTTCGGGGTCGGCGGCGCGCGCGAGCACGCCGGGGGCTTCCGTCTCGATCGAGCGGGTCGTCATGGCGCGGTCCTCAGCAGGTTTCGAGCACTCGCCGCAGGTGCGCGGTGAGGCGGACGAACTCGGGAGTCTCGCGCGCCGCCAGGGTGCGGTCGTCGGGCAGGTCGACCGGAACGATCTCGCGCACCCGCCCAGGATTGGCGGCCAGCATCAGCACGCGCTGGCCGAGAAACGCCGCCTCGTGGATGCTGTGCGTGACGAACAGGATCGTCACTCTCGTCTCTTTCCAGACCCGGCGCAGCTCCTCGTTGAGGCGGTCGCGCGTGATCTCGTCGAGGGCACCGAAGGGCTCGTCCATGAGCAGGATCTTCGGGTCGCTGACGAGCGCGCGCGCGATCGAGACGCGCTGCCGCTGCCCGCCCGAGAGCTCGTGCGGATAGGCGTGCTCGCGGTCCTTCAGGCCGACCATCTCGAGCAGCTCGCGCGGGCCGCGCCGGCCCTTGCGCGCCGCGCCGCCGCCGACCTGCAGGGGCAGCTCGACATTCTGCAGCGCCGTCCGCCACGGCAGGAGCGCCGGGTCCTGGAAAACGAAGCCGATGTCGCGGCGCTTCCTCGCCGCCTGCGGCGTCGTCGACAGCACGTCGATGCGGCCGCGACCGGGAGCGATCAGGTCGGCGACAACGCGCAGGAAAGTCGACTTGCCGCAGCCCGAAGGGCCCAGCAGGGTCAACAGCTCGCCCTCGGCGACGTCGATGTCCAGGCCCTGCAGTGCCGTGACCTCGCGTTGTTCGGTGAAGAAGCGAACTCCGATGTTGCGCGAGCGAATCGCGGGCGCGGCGGGCTGCGCGGTCTCCACGTCAGGCCTTGGTGCGCGCGGCGACCGTCGCTTTCAGCACGTCCATCGTCATGACGTCGTCGAGCTTGGGCGTCTGCGCCGTGAACTGGCCGAGCTGCGAGTACAGCGAGATCTGCTCCTGCCAGACGGCCGGGTCCATCGCGCCCCAACCCTGCGTCTTCGTCAGATCACCGAAGCTGTAGCGCAGCATGACGTCGAGGGCGACGCGCTCGTCGTCGTGGTTCAGGTTCGGATACTCCTTGATCAGCAGCTCGGTCGCGGCGTCGCGATTCGCTTCGGCGTATTTCCAGCCGCGCGCGCTGGCGCGCAGGAACCCGGCGAGCACCTGCGGCTGCGTCTGCAGCGTCTTGGCCGTCGCGTAGTACGGCAACGCGTACAGGCGCACGCCCGAGTCCCACAGGCTCAGGTCGACGCGATCCTTGCCGAGGACCTTCAGCGCGGTGGTGTTGGTGAGCCAGCCGGTCACGGCGTCGACCTGGCCGGTCAGCAGCGGCGACATGTCGGCGCCGATCGGAATGACGTTGACGTCCTTCTCGGCGATCTTGTTCTTCGCCAGCAGCGCGCGCAGCAGCACCATCCCGGTCGGCTGCATGCCGACTTTCTTGCCGACCATGTCGGCCGGCGAACGGATCGGGTTCTTCTGCAGCGAGAAGAAGCAGTACGGGTGGCGCTGCGCGCCGACCGCGAAGCACTTCACCGGGATGCCTTGAGAGGCGGCCAGCATGATCGACGGGCTGGAAGACACCTGGCCGGCCTCGAAGCGGCCCGAGGCGACGACGGCGACGCCGTCGATGTTCGGGCCGCCCGGCTGGATCGTCAGCGTGAGGCCTTCCTGCTCGTAGTAGCCGAGGCGCTTGGCCGCCACTTCGCCGATCTGGTTGCCGCCGACGAGCCAGCCGAGCTGCAGGTTGACCTTGCCCTTGTCCGCGCCGATCGCGCCCACCGAAATCAGGCTTCCGGTGGCGGCCAGTCCGGCCGTCGCGAGCGAGGTCTTGAGCAGGTGTCTGCGGTCCGGGTCGAAGGAGGTCGGCATGGCGATTTCCAATCTGCAAGGAGTTGATCGGGGCCCGTGCACCGGGGTACGCAGGCATCTTCTGTGACACCTGCGTTCTCGGCAAGCATGATTTTTCGCGTCGCGCGTTGCTCAAATGCGCACGCGGCTGGCTCCGGAGCCTTCAGGTAGCGGCGGCTGCGGCTTCCCTGATCTGCGCCACTCAGGGGACGAGGACAGCGGCGCCGTGGAGGCGCCCCGAGCGCAGGTCGGCGAGCGCTTCGTTGGCCGCCGCCAGCGGATAGACCGTCGTTTCGACGTGCAAGGGGTGGGTGGCGGCGAAGGCGAGGAAATCCCGGGCGTCTTGGCGCGTGAGATTGGCGACCGACATCAGCTCGCGCTCTTCCCACAGCAGGCGATACGCGAAGGACGGGATGTCGCTCATGTGGATGCCGCCGCAGACGACGCGGCCGCCCTTGCGTACGGCCTGCAGGGCGAGCGGAACGAGCGCGCCGACCGGCGCGAAGATGATCGCCGCATCGAGCGGCTGCGGCGGCCGCTCGTCGGAGCCGCCGGCCCACGACGCGCCGAGCGAACGCGCGAAGGCCTGCCCGGCCAGGTCGCCGGGCCGGGTGAAGGCGCAGACCTCGCGACCTTCCAGGCGGGCCACCTGGACCATCAAGTGCGCGGCCGCGCCGAAGCCGTAGAGGCCGAGTCGAGCTGTGTTCGCGTCCGCCATGCGCAGCGAGCGCCAGCCGATCAGTCCGGCGCACAGCAGCGGCGCAGCGTGGACCGCGTCCTGTGGCACGTCGAGGCGGAGGCAGAACGCCGCTTCGGCGACGACGTGTGTCGCGAAGCCGCCGTCGCGGGTGTAGCCGGTGAAGATCGGCGCATCGCACAGGTTCTCGCGGTCCAGCCGGCAATAGTTGCAGTGGCCGCAGGTGTGCCCCAGCCACGGCAGTCCGACGCGCTCGCCGAGGCGCCAGTCGGGCACGTCGACGGCGACGCGCTCGACCGTGCCGACGATCTCGTGGCCCGGAACGATCGGCAGGCGCGGATGCGGCAGCTCGCCGTCGACGACGTGCAGATCGGTCCGGCAGACGGCGCAGGCCTCGACGCGGATGACGATCTTGCCCGGGCCGGGCTCGGGGTCGGGCCGCTCCTCCATGCTCAGAGGCTGGTGCGGCGCGTGCAGGACCATCGCCCGCATCGCTCAACTCCCGGCCGGCGTCGACGACCGGATTCGACCTGTCGGCTCAGCCATCGATCGGCACGCCGCCGCCGAAGTGGCTGGCCCACTGCTCCCAAAGGTCGTTGTTGAAGGCGAGGAACGATTGCTGCCAGGTGTTGAACGCGCCCCATTGGGCCTGCTGGACGCGCACCAGGTCGTCGATCGTGAAGGTGGACCAGAAGGGCTGGACCGCTCCGTAGTTCGCGCCAGCGTGAGCACTGTCGCCCGGTGCGCCGTGTGTCATGACATCTCTCCAAGGGCATTCTTGCGGGATCAATCTACGGCGCCGACGGGACGCGGCCTTGATCGAGCGCAAGACCTTACGCAATCCGCCATCGGGGGATTCCGGCAAGCCGGCTCAGTGCGACATCAGGACCGGAACGGTCATCGACGCCAGGATGCCTCGCGTCGCGCCACCGAGGACCCGCTCGGTCCAGCGGGCATGCCCGTACGCACCCATCACGATCACGTCCGCCTCGAAGTCGGCGGCGCGCGACAGCATGGCGTCGGCGATGTCGGCGGCTGGCCTGGCCTCGACGCGCACCGTCGCCTTGATCTCGTGGCGCGCCAGCCAGCGGCAGACCGCGTCGAGCCGGCCGCGCAACGCCGCGTCGGCTTCGTCGCTCTCATTCCAGGCCACGAGCTCGACCGTGCCGAAGCGGCGCAGCAACGGCAGCGAATCGGCGAGCGCGCGTGCCGCCTCGCGGCCGTCTTCCCACGCCACCATCGCCTTGCCGGTCGTCGGCTCGAAACGCCCGGCATAGGGAATGAGCAGCGTCGGCCGGCCCGCCTGGAACAAGACGTCTTCGACGAGCCGGCGCGCCAGGCCATGACCCGATGCCGAAGGATCCGGCTGGCTCATGACGACCAGGTCGGCGGCATGGGCGTGGGCCACGATCGATGGCGCTTGCGCCGCCTCGTCGACGATCGCCTCCACCGACACTCCCGACCCTGCACTGGCCACGCGAAACGCCTGTGCGGCTTTGCCGGCGCGCTCGCGCAGGGCCTGCCAGGCGATTTCCGCGTACTCGACGAGCGCCGCGGCGCCATCCATGGTGACCGGAAATTCGGCGAACCCCGTCGCCGCGAGGCCGACGAGGTGGCTGCCGTGGGCACGCGCCAAGGCGAGCGCGAATCGGGTGCGTCCCTCGCAAAGCGGGCTGTCGTCGAGCAACAAGAGGATGCTGCGCAGATTCATCGTCACCTCCGGGGTTCCTTCATTCATTCTTCGCGGCGACGCCGGCGTGCGGCTTGATCCGCCGCAAGTTGTTCAGCCGGCCAGGGCGAAATCGATGAACCCGCGTTCGACATCGGTGGCGACCAGCTTCACGTCGAGCTTGCGGCCGACCTCGAGATCGGTCGCGCGGGTCACGAGCTTGCCCTCGACCGGAAGCGACAGGGTGCGCACCCAGGTGTCGTTCGCCGAGCGGCCCGTCACGATCGCCTCGAAATGCTGGCCGATGCGCGATTGCAGCAGCAGGGCCGCCTCCGATTTGCGGACGCGCCGCTCGACCTTCTGTGCGGCGTCTTCCTGCTGCGTGCAGTGCGCGGCGAGCGCCTCCAGCTCGGCAGCGCCGTACGGCGAGGGCTCGGCGGCCAGCATCGACTTGAGCATGCGCAGGGTGACCAGATCAGGGAACCTCCGGTTCGGCGCCGTCGAGTGCGTGTAGTCGCGCACGGCCAGGCCGAAGTGGCCGATCGGGGCGGCGCCGGCACGCTCGACGACATATTCGCCCCGGCCCATCAGCTTGACGATGACGAGCGACAGGTCGGGGAAGCGCAGCGGGTCGGCTCGGCGGCGTCGAGACAGGAATGCCTCCAGCGCCCGCGAATCGGGCTCCTTCGGCAGCGACTCGCCGAGCCTGCTCGCCACTTCGGCGATCGCCTGCCATCGCTCGGGCGAGCGGACGACACGACGCAACGAGGCGCCGCCACCCCGCAACAGGAAGCGCGCGGTGCACACGTTCGTCGCGATCATCAGCTCTTCGATCAGCTGGCGCGCCCGGTTCTGCACCTGCTGGCGGATATCGATCACGCGCTCGCCCTCGAAGACGGCACGCGGCTGGAACGTCTCGAGGTCGAGCGCGCCCTGGGCGTGGCGACGTGCCCGCAGGCGCTGGGCGACCGCATCCTGGATGCGCAGCTGCGATTCCATCGCGGTACGGGCGCGCGCCGCCTCCGGCAGCGCGCCGTCTCCTTCGATCCACCCGGAGACCGCGTCGTAAGCCAGCTTGGCCTGGTTGCGCACGCGCGCCCGATAGACGCCGGACTGCGTGATCGAAGCGTCGGCGGCGACGGTCATCTCGGTGACGACGGCCAGCCGGGTCTGGTCCGGGTTGAGCGAGGTCAGGTCGGTCGACAGGCGCTCCGGCAGCATCGGAAAGATGCGGGCCGACGTGTACACGGACGTCGTGTTCTTCCACGCGTGCGCGTCGATCGCCGAGCCCTTCTTGACGAGCGCGTCGACGTCGGCGATGGCGACGAGGACCTTCACGGCGCCGCCGGCCAGCGCCTCGCACGTCGTCAGCTGGTCGAGGTCGAGCGAGTCGTCGTTGTCGATCGAACACCACGGCAGCGCCGTGAGATCGCGGATGCCGGGGTCGGCGTCGCTGCCGGGCCCGGCGATCGACGACAGCTGCCGCTGCACGTCTTGCGAGAACGCGGGCTCCAGGCCGCGCTCGCGCATCACGTCGACCGCGATGCGGGCCAGTTCGCTGCGTTGCCGATGCTGCGGCCAGTTCATCGGCGCACTGTAGCCGGGCCTTCCGTGCCCTGCGGCGGGTCCGGTGCACGGGCGCGTTGACGCGGATCAAGTGCGGCCCGCCCGCTGCGTGTGCCAATTCCCCGCATGAACCCTTTTGCAGCACTTCAACCCGGTGCCGAGCCTCGCCAGGCGGATATCCCCGAGCCGACCGGCGCAGCGACCTGGTGGCAGGCCGGAGCGCGCCGCTCGGCGCAGGACATCGTCGATGCGCTGGCGAGTCGCGCCGGCGTCCCTTTCGCCGTCGAGCTTCCCGACGGCGGCCGCTTCCAGGGCGGAAACGGCCCTCCTGCATTCAGCGTCGTCTTCCACAGCGACGCGGCCCTGCTCTCGACCTTCACGCGCGGCCACATCGGTCTGCTCGAGTCGTACTTCGAGCAGAGCGTCGACGTGCTGGGCGACCTGGGCGCCGCGTTCGCCGCGGCGCTGGCGGTCGGCTTCGACATGCAGACGCGACCCTGGAACGCGCTCGAGAACCATCTGCACGAGTGGCGTCACTCGAACGCTTCGCCGGAGCAGGCGAAGGCCAACGCCCGCGCCCACTACGGCCTGGGCACCGCCTTCTACCGCCTCTGGCTCGACGACCCGCTCATGATGTACACCTGCGGCTACTGGCCGGCGGGCACCGCGACGCTGGAGGAGGCGCAGCGCAACAAGATCGATCACGTCTGCCGCAAGCTCCTCCTTGCCCGGGGCGAGCGCTTCGTCGATATCGGCTGCGGCTTCGGCGGCTTCATGTTCCGGGCCCACGAGACGACCGGTGCCGTCGGCTGCGGCGTCAACACGACGACCGAGCAGGTCGAGTGGCTGCGCGGCGAGATCGAGCGGCGCGGCCTCGATGCCAGTCTGTCGGTCCGTGAAGCGGATTTTCGCGACAGCGACGGGCCCTACGACAAGGTCGTGTCGATCGGCGTGCTCGAGCACGCCGGTCGCGACCAGCTCGCCGACGTGATCAAGGCGCATGCCGACTTCCTCAAGCCCGGCGGAATCGGCATGCTCCACTTCATCGGCCACGTCGGCCGCTACGACACCGAGCTCTTCATCCGCAAGCACGTCTTCCCCGGCGGCTGGATCCCGAGCCTGGCCGAGGTCATCGTCGCGATGGAGCGCTGCGGCCTCGAGGTGCTCGACATCGAGAATTTGCGGCGCCACTACGCGCCGACGCTCGACGCGTGGGCCGAGCGCTTCGAGCGTCGCTGGAGCGAGATCCAGGCGATCGAGCCGGTGCGCTTCGACGAACGCTTCCGCCGTGTCTGGCGCAGCTACCTGATCGGCTGTGCCGAGATGTTCCGCTCTCCTGCCGGCTACACGCACCTGTTCCAGATCGTCTTCAGCAAGGGCAACGTCACGGCCGGCAGCTATCCGATGGGCCGCGACCACATCTATGTGCGTTGAGGCGCTCGCTCATGCCGGCCGTTGCGCGCGCCTGCTCGCGGGGCTCGGCGAGGCGGGCGGGGGGCAGCCCTGGGGCCTGGCGAAGGCGACGTCGAACCTGTTTCGCGACCGCGCCGAAGCGACGAAGCGGCGGCTCGACCTGAGCGGCTTCGACCACGTCGGCGAGGTCAACGTCGCCGAGGGATGGGTCGACGTCGAAGGCAGCACCACTTACGAAGCGCTCGTCGACGCGACGCTGCTGCACGGCGTCATGCCCGCCGTCGTGCCGCAGCTGAAGACGATCACCGTCGGCGGCGCCGTCAGCGGCGTCGGCATCGAGGCGACGTCGTTTCGCGAAGGGCTCGTGCATCGCACGATGCTCGAGCTCGAAGTGCTGTTGCCCTCGGGTGAGATCGTCGTCTGTACGCCCGACAACGTCCATCGCGACCTGTTCCATGGCTTCGCCAATTCCTACGGCACGCTCGGCTATGCGCTTCGCTTGCGTCTGCGCACGCGCCCGGTGCGGCCGTACGTGCGCGTGCGGCACGTCCGGCACCGCGCTGCCGAGTCTTTCTTCGAGATGCTCGAGCGAAGCTGCGAAGGCGACGCCGACTTCATCGACGGGGTCGTGTTCGATTCCGACACGCTGGTACTCAACGTCGCGAGCTGCGTCGATCGCGCCCCCTGGCTCGGCGACTACGGTTTCGAGCGCATCTACTACCGCTCGCTGCTCGAGGACGAGGTCGACTACCTGACGATCAAGGACTATCTGTGGCGCTGGGACACGGACTGGTTCTGGTGCTCGCGCAATTTTGGCGCCGAGCATGCGTGGCTGCGCCGCCTGGCCGGGCGCTCGCGCCTGAACTCGCGGACCTATACGCGTCTGATGCGCTGGAACGCGCGCTGGGGCCTGACGCGACGCTGGGCACGCCTGCGTGGCCGGCATCCCGAATCGGTGATCCAGGACGTCGACATCCCGATGCCGCGGGCGAGCGAATTCCTCGACTTCCTGCATCGCGAGATCGGCATCCTGCCGATCTGGATCTGTCCGGTGCGCGAGCCTGCCGGCCCGGTCGCGCCGCTCTATCCGCTGCAGCCGGGTGGGCTCTACGTCAACTTCGGCTTCTGGGACGTGATCGAAAGTCGCGTGCCGCATGAGCCCGGGTACTTCAATCGGCGGGTCGAGCGCGAAGCGACGCGGCTCGGCGGCCTCAAGTCGCTCTACTCCGACAGCTACTTCAGCCGCGACGAATTCGCTGCTGCCTACGGCGGGAGCGACTACGACAGCCTGAAGCGCAAGTACGATCCGCGCCAGCGTCTGCTCGGCCTGTACGAGAAATGCGTCGCCCAGCGCTGAGTGCGGGCCGGCATGGACGACGCGGCGCCCGGCCCGGAGCGCCGTGCCGGACGATCGGCGCCCTCGCCGGCGGCGCCCTCTTCAGTCGACATTCAATTCGTTGATCACCTCGCGGACGCCGGGAGACGACCAGACGACGCCCTGGACCGCGTCTCGCTCGTGCCACGAGTGAACGGTGCCGGTCAGCTTGACCGACGTGCCGTCGACCGTCACATGAACCTGCTTGGCTTCACGCAGCGACTGGCGCGCCAGCGCCTCCTCGATCTTTCGCGTCATGTCGGCGACCTGGGGCTTGGCACGCAGCTTGATCTCGTTGCCGATGCCGACGACTCCCATCAGCGGGCGAACTGCCTTTTCGGCGGCGCGTCGCTGGAACTCCCATTCGACCTCGCCCTGCAGCGTGACCCAGCCGTGGTCGACCGTCAGGCGAATCGAATCGGCGGGGATGAGCGTGTTCCACTTCAGCGCGTGCTCGGCGCCGGCCGCGATCTCCGTATCGTTTCTCTTGTGGGGAATCGCGAGGTTCACGTCGAGTTCGAGCGCGATCGCGTGGACGCCGGCGACGCGTCGCAAGGCCCGGGTCACGGCTTGCTTCTCGGCATAGGTGTCGAGGTGTCCGGTCAGGGTCACGACGCCGTCCTTCACGGCAACGCCGATGGCCGCGGACTTCACCGCGGGATCCCACGCCAGTTCGGCGACGACATCTCTCTTCAGGTCGCTGTCGGTCTTCACGATGGCTCCTTTTCGATCGGTTGGCGGGGAAGGCCCACCGTCGCTTGCGCCGGCCGGCGAGCCCGCTCCCGCGTGCTTGTCTGCTACTGGACCGTGATCGCGCGTGCTGCCGCGCCTTCGCGCTTGGGCAACGTCAGCTTGAGCACGCCGTCTTCGAGCTTGGCGACGACGGCCTTGCTGTCGATCTCGTAGGCCAGCGAAAAGCCGCGCGAGGCGCTGCCGTAGTACGTCTCCTTGACGAGCAGGCGGCCGCCGGACTTCTCTTCCTTCTCTTTGCGGACTTCGGCGCTGATCGAGACGAAGTTGCCGTCGACCGTGACGCGGATATCGTCCTTCTTGGCGCCGGGAATCTCGGCGCGGACCTGATAGTCCTTGTCGTTCTCGGTGATGTCGATTCGGATGTCTGCGGGCGTCGATTCGGAGAGCGCCAGTGGCGAGTAGAAGCGGCGGAAGAATTCGGGCACGAGGTCGTCAAAACGATCGCGGCGGGTCAGTGCGTTCATGGAGTACTCCTTTGATTCGTGAACCGCGTTGCGGGCGTCGGCCCGTCGGGTTGCACGGCACCGACGCCGTTTCAGTCTAGGAGCCTGGCCGCGCCGTGCATTGAGACAGGTCAACCTGCAGCGTCATTGCCAGGCGCGCGAATCGCCGCGTCCCCTCGGCGTTGGAACCTTGACTGCGGTCAGGCGTTCGTTGGCGGACCCGCGGGACCCGCGGCTCGATCGGTCGCCTCAGCCGGGAACCCGTTGAGCTCGCTCCGCGTTGTGACGCAGATCGCGTACACGGTCTTCGATCTCGGCGAGGCCGAGGCCGGATAGATCGGTGGCCAGCGCGAGCCGCACGCGCTTGGCGACGCCTTCGCTCAGCTGCTCCTTCAACTCGCCGAGGAACGGGTTCGAGGCGAGGATCCAGAGCGTGTCGAACCCGCCCGCCGCGAGCCTGGCATCGAGGTCAGCGGCGATCTCGTGTGCGAAGCGAACATGCTCGTGGCGGCGCACGTCGGTCCGCGGCTCGAAGCGGTTGCCGCCGCTGCTGTGGTCGGTGGCCTCGTGGCCGGGCCGATCGTCGCCCAGCTCGCTGCCCTTGAGGCGGCTCTCCGGATGCTTCAGCGTGGTGAGCGGCGCCAGCGCCTCGGTATCGGCGTTGCGCTCGAACAGGCGTGCGATGGAGGCGTTGGCGACAACGATGCAAAGGCGATGCATGCGAGGGCTCCTTGAAGGCGATCGGGATTGCGACGGCGACTCGAACCGCGAGAACCGTCGGCTGATCTTCGCGATACGACGGCGCGGCGCATTGACCTGGCGCAAGGCCATGGCGATCGGCCGAGACAGCGTCGCTCGCTGCCGCGGCAAGGCGCTGAACGCGTCCCATTGACCCGCCGCAACGCCGTTGCCTCGATCCGCCGCAAGATAGCGCCGTGGAGAACGACGACGATCCGCTGGTCGCAGCGCGCACTCGCGTCGCGCGCTGGCAGGCCGCGCTCGAGCGTTCTCGAGGCCGCCCGGTGCGGATCGTCGAGACGCACATCTCCTGGGTGCTCCTCGTCGACGACCGGGCCTACAAGATCAAGAAGCCCGTGCGCTTGCCCTTTCTCGATTTCACGACGCTCGCCGATCGCCGCCGCTGCTGCGCCGAAGAGCTGCGCGTCAACGCGCGCTTCGCGCCTTCGGTCTACGTCGACGTCGTCGAGCTCCACGAAGGGCCGGCCGGCATCGGTTTCGACGTCGAAGGCCCGGTCGTCGAGGCGGTCCTGCGCATGCGGCGCTTCCCCGACGGCGCGCTGTGGAGCGATCGGGTCGCCGCGGCGACGCTGACGCCGAAGCAGGTCGACGCCATGGCCGAGCGCCTCGCCCGCCTGCACCGGGAGGCGAGGCCGGCGTCGCTCGCCGTGGACTCCCCCGGATCGATGCCACGCCGTCGCCGCATCGTGCTGCGCCTCGTTGCCGGCATCGATTCCTGGCAGGCTGGCCTGGCCGCTCCGGCGCCGCACTGGCCGGGCCTGCGCGACTGGCTCGGGCGGCAGCTCGACGCGCTCGCGCCGCTCTGGGAATCGCGCCTGCGCGACGGCCACGTGCGCGCGTGCCATGGCGACCTGCACCTCGACAACGTCGTGCAGCTCGGCGACGAGCCGACGCCCTTTGACGCGATCGAGTTCGATCCCGACCTGCGCTTCATCGACGTCCTCGAGGACCTCGCGTTCCTGGTCATGGACCTGCTCGCGCATGGCCGCCGCGATCTCGCCTTCCGCCTCCTCGCGGCCTACCTCGACGCGACCGGCGACCACGACGGCGTTCCGACGCTGCGTTTCTTCCTCGTCGCGCGGGCGCTGGTGCGGGCCCAGGTACGGGCGATCGGCGAGGCCGGTCGCCCTGCGCCGGCCGGTCCGGGAACGGCCGCGCACTACCTGGCGCTCGCCGCGAGCCTGGCGAACGACGTCGACCCGCGCCTGGCCATCACGCACGGCCTGCCCGGGTCGGGCAAGACCTACGCGTCGCAGGCGCTCCTCGAGGCGGCCGGCGCGCTGCGCGTCCGCTCCGACGTCGAGCGCAAGCGCCTCGCCGGGCTGGCCGCGCTGCAGTCGTCGCGAGGCGTCGGCGTCCCGGGTGGCATCTACGCGGCCGAAGCCACCGCTCGCACCTATGCGCGGCTTGCCGAAATAGCGCAGACCGCGCTCGCTTCGGGCTGGCCGATCGTCATCGACGCCGCCTTCCTCCGCCGCGCCGAGCGCGCCCGCTTCGCCGCCCTGGCCGATGCGGCGGCGGTGCCGCTCTTCATCCTCGATTGCGTCGCGCCGATGCCGCTCCTGCGCGAGCGCGTCGTACTCCGGCACGCTGCCGGCAGCGACGCCTCGGAGGCCGACCTCGGCGTGCTCGAGCACCTCGCGAGCGAAGTGGAGCCGCTCGACGACAGCGAGCGCGCCAGGGCGATCGTCGTCGGTCCGGCGCGGGTCGAAGCGCTTGCCGGCGAGCCAGGATTCATCGCCGCCTTCCTGGCGAGTTGACGGGGGTCAAGACTGCCGCGCCGGGGTCGGAATAGATTGCGATCGCCGGCCCCAACAGCCGTGCCGATCAGCGCATGAAGCCGTCTTGCACCGTCTGCCTCGCACTCGTCATCGCCGCAGCGGGCGTGGTGCTGGGCGGCTGCACGACGCTGCTGCCGGAGTCCAAGCGCGAGGTCGTCTCGGACTGGAACAGCTACGACGACGCCGTCAAGGGGCTCGCGGCGGTCGAGCCGTATCGGGCGACGCGCGACGACGTGCACGGCAGGGGCCTCGATCCGCGCCTCAATCCGGGCATCACCGTCCTGCATTTCGCCGACGTGCTGCAGCGCTTTTCCGCCGCCTCGCTCATCGATCCGCAAGACGTCGACCGCGGGGTCAAGGACTGCCTGCACGCCGGCAAGCGGTGCAGCGCCTACGCCATCGCGGTGAACAAGGTCGAGCGGGTTCGCGTCGGCAACTTCTGGGCCGACACTTTCAACTTCAAGCGCGAGACGGTGACGACGGGCTGGAGTGTCGACGCGCTCCTCGTGTTCGTCGACGACGAGCTGGTGTACGAGCTGGTCGGCGGGCGGCCGAAGATCAACGAGCACGAGGTCGTGCGCATTCCGCTCGGCCCGCTGCAGAGCTGGGGCGACGACGTGCTTCGCTTCGTTCACTAGGGCCGCCTCGGGGGCGGGGGCTTTGCCGGCCTTGACCTCCGTCAACACGAAGGCCTTGCGGACGCCGAGACTGCTTGTATCGACCGATGCACTTCTCCGGAGGATCACCATGTACAAGCGAATTCTCGTCCCCGTCGACGGCAGCCCGACGTCGAACCAGGGACTCGACGAGGCCGTCAAGCTCGCCAAGCTGACGGGGGCGAGCCTGCGCCTGATCCATGTCGTCAACGAGCTGACGTTCGCGACCGGCTTCGAGATCTACACTGCCGACATCATCGGCATGCTGAAGGAGGGGGGCGAGCAGATCCTCGCCGCTGCGAAGGCGCGCGTGAAGGCCGACGGCATCGAGGCCGAGACCTTCCTGTCCGAGAGCTTCGGCAGCCGCGTCTGCGACGTCGTCGCCGACGAGGCGAAGCGCTGCAACGCCGAGCTCATCGTCATCGGCTCGCACGGCAGGCGCGGCATCGGCAGGCTCCTCATCGGCAGCGACGCCGAGCAGATCGTCCGCCTGGCTCCGGTGCCCGTCCTGCTCGTCCGCGCGTCGGCCGGCAAGGCGACGACCGGCGCCGGCCGCGCGGCGGCCGCGGAGCAGCCGAGCGCGGCAACCGCCTGATCGCGGGATCGCGGCGAACCTCCGCTGCGAGCGGAGCCCGGCGATGTACAGGCGCATCCTCGTTCCGGTCGACGCCAGCCCGGTGGCCCGGGCCGGCCTCGACGCTGCGATCAGTCTGGCCGCGCTCACCGGGGGCGAGCTTCGCCTCGTCCACGTGCTCGACGCCGCGGCGCACGCGAGCGGCTTCGAGACCGCCGCCGTCTACTGCGACGAGGTCGTTCCCCGCATGAAGCAGGCCGGCGCAGGCGTTCTCGACGATTGCAAGGAGCGATGCCAGCACGGCGGCGTGAAGGCGGAGGGCCTGCTGCTCGAGACGCTCGCCGATCGCATCTGCGACCTCGTCGTCGCGCAGGCGAGCGAGTGGGGCGCCGAGATCATCGTCATCGGCACGCACGGCCGGCGCGGCGTCGAGCGGCTGATGCTGGGCAGCGATGCCGAGCTGATCGTTCGTCTGTCGCCCGTCCCGGTGCTGCTCGTCAGGGCGCCGCAGGAGACCGCTCTCGCTGCCGCGCTCGACCTGCCAGGCGCGCGTAGAAGAACTGCTGGGCCCCCTCGACCGCAGCCAGGTAGCTGGGCACCATCGCGGCGATGGCGACGGGGCGGGCCCTGCCGTCGCGAACGACGCAGGCCTGCGGCACCACCGATTCGTGCAGCTTCTGCGCGGCGCGCCCGGCGCAGTGCTCATGGACGCTGAGCACGACCATCGCCATGGTGATCAGGCAGCGCGCCTGCCCGGCCTGCGCCTCGACCTGCGTCAGCCTCGCGGGAGTGGCGGGGCGCGGGCGCCAGCCACCACGCCGCGGGCGCGAGCCCGCGTTGATGCGCATCAACTCGAGAAAGCGGAACGGAGCCACAGTGTTTTCCTCGTGTCCAGCGACACAACAAATGCAACAAAGGCCGGCCATGGTCTCGCACTTCAGGGCATCTACTCCTCGCCAACTTGACGTCGAAGCGCAGTCGCGCCGCGACCGTCGTCGCAACCGAGCTTACCGGGCCACGAGCCGGGCGAAGAAAGCACACGCGCCGGCCCCGGCGCAGGATCCCGATGCCTTCGCCGATCTGCGCGCGCTCGATCAATGGCGCGAAGCCAACCTGGCGGCACTCACCGGCGGCGTGTCGCCGGAATCGCTGGCTCTCGCAGCGACCGACTGGGCGTTGCACCTGGCGGGCGCGCCGGGCAAGCGACTCGAGCTGGCGCTGCGCCTCCTGCCGGGAGCCTCGCGCCGCCCTGCAGGCGGCGCCGCCGGTCCGGGCAGCGACGACCCCGCCGATCACCGCTTCGCGTCGCCCGCATGGAAGCAGTGGCCGTACCGGCAATGGGCGCAGGCGTTCCTCGATTGCGAATCGTGGTGGCGGCACGCGACCGTCGGCGTTTCCGGGATACAGCCGCATCACGAGCAGGTCGTCTCCTTCGCCGCCCGCCAGTGGCTCGACATGTGGTCGCCCTCGAACCTGCCGTGGACCAACCCCGAGGTCGTCCAGCGCACCCTCGAGCAAGGCGGCGCCAACCTGTGGCGCGGCGGCATGGCGCTGTTGCGTGACCTGCAGCGCGCGATGCTGCAGCAGCCGCCGGCCGGGAGCGAGGCGTTCGCCGTCGGCCGCGACCTCGCGGTGACGCCGGGGCAGGTCGTGATGCGCAACCGCCTGGTCGAGCTGATCCAGTACGCGCCGACGACCGCGACCGTCCATGCCGAGCCGATCCTGATCGTCCCGGCGTGGATCATGAAGTACTACATCCTCGACCTGTCGCCCCACAACTCGCTCATCCGCTGGCTGGTCTCGAAGGGGCACACGGTGTTTTGCCTGTCCTGGCGCAACGTGGGCGCGGAGGACCGCGACCTGTCGCTCGACGACTACCGGCGCCTGGGCATCATGGCGGCGCTCGACGCGATTTCGGCGATCGTGCCGAAGCGGCGCGTGCACGCCGTCGGCTATTGCCTCGGCGGCACCCTGCTCGCAATCGCCGCCGCGGCGATGGCGCAGAGCGGCGACGAACGGCTCGCGACGACGACGCTGCTTGCCGCGCAGACCGATTTCAGCGAGCCCGGCGGGATGCAGATCTTCATCGACCCGAGCCAGGTGCACATGATCGACAGCATGATGGCGCGGCGCGGCCATCTCACGGCCGAGCAGATGTCCGGTGCGTTCCAGATCCTTCGGTCGAACGATCTCATCTGGTCGCGCGGCGTCCGCGACTACCTGATGGACGAGCCTGCGCCGATGAACGACCTGATGGCGTGGAACGCCGACAGCACGCGCATGCCGTTTCGCATGCATTCCGAGTACTTGCACCAGCTGTTCCTCGACAACGACCTGGCCCGCGGTCGCTTCGTCGTCGACGCGCGACCGGTCGCGTTGCAGAACATCCGCGTGCCGATCTTCGTCGTCGGCACCGAGGGCGACCGCGTCGCGCCGTGGCAATCGGTCTACAAGATCCACTACCTCGCCGATGCCGACGTCACCTTCGCCCTGACGAACGGCGGGCACAACGTGGGAATCGTCAACGAGCCCGGCCATCCGCATCGCCACTACCGGCTGCGCGAACAGGCCGCGACCGATGAATGCCTCGGCGCGCAGGAGTGGTTCGAGACGACCGAGCCGGTCGAGGGATCGTGGTGGGTGCCCTGGCAGCACTGGCTGGCCCGGCACTCGCGCACCGGGCGCGTGGCGGCGCCCGCGATCGGCGGGCCCGGCTACTCGCCGCTGGCGGCGGCGCCCGGAAGCTACGTGCTCGAGCGCTGAGGCCGCGCGAGTCGCGACCGCGCGTCCGCGGGCGCACCGCTCGTGACAAATCGTGACCGGCTGCACGGTCGGTTGCGCGCCGGCCTCAGGTCCGGCCCGCACCGTCCGAAATCGCGGAAGTCCGCCATGGCGAACGTGATGCATATCGATGTTCGAGGCGCGGACACCTGTCGAATCACCGAGCAGACGGTCGATGATGAACACCCGCTTCGCCTTCGCGATGGTCCTGGTCATGGAACTGGCCGGATGCGTCGTGCAAACCGGCCCCGACATGCAAGGCCTTCCGGCGCGCACGATCCTCGACCCGCTGCTCACGCGACGAAACCCGTCGGCCGGCGTTCTCTCGGTCCGCCGGGAGGCGGCAACGAGCGCGGACGAATGCCGGCACCGCATCTTCCTCGACGGCAACGCCGTCGCCGACCTGCGGCCCAACGAAGTCGTCACGATCTACGCGCCGCCGGGCCCGCACGTCCTTCGCGCCGAGCTGGTGGGCCTGTCGTGCCAAGGCGGCAACGAGGTCGCGGCGACGAGCGAGAAGGGGCGCTGGCACTCGTTCATCACGACCCACGTGTCGTCGAGCGGCGCCTTGCTCCTGGCAACGGCGGAGTAGTCGGCGAAGATTCAGAATGACGCCCTGAAAGGGGGGTGTCATGACGGCGCTTCGCGGCTTGGCGCTGCTGTTGCTCTTCCAGGCCGCCGGCGAGGGCCTGGCTCGCGCCCTCGCGCTGCCCTTTCCCGGGCCGGTCGCCGGCCTCGTCCTCCTGCTCGTCGGCTTGCGCTGGGCATGGATACGCGAGCCGGTCCGGGCCGCGGCCGAGCTGCTGCTGGCGCATCTCTCGCTCCTCTTCGTTCCGGTCGGCGTCGGCGTGATCGCTCGCCTCGACCTCGTGTCGCGATACGGCCCGCAATTGCTCGCCGTCATCGTCTTGTCGACATGGCTCGGCATGGCCGTGACGGCGCTCGTGTTGCGCAGCCTCCTGCCGAGCGCTGCGCAGGCGGAGGACGGCGATGGCCGCTGACTTCGTTCAGCTGTGGATCTACCTGTCGTCGGCGCCGCTGTTCGGCCTGACGGCGACGCTCGTCACCTACGTCGTCGCCGCCGCCCTCTATGACCGCGTCGATCGTGCCCCCTGGGCCAATCCGGTCCTCTGGTCGGTGCTGGTCCTGGGCGGCGTGCTGGTCGCGACCGGCACGCCCTATCCGACCTATTTCGCCGGGGCCCAGTTCATCCACGTCCTGCTCGGGCCGGCGGTCGTCGCGCTCGCCTGGCCGTTGTGGCAACGCCGCGCCCAGGTGCGCAGGCGCGGCGTCGCGTTGACGATCGCCGCTCTTGTCGGCGGGCTCGTCGCGGGCGGCAGCGCCGTCGTGCTCGCGTCGTGGCTCGACATGCCCGCAGAGGTCGTCCGCTCGCTCGCCTCGAAGTCGGTCACGGCTCCGGTGGCGATGGGAATCGCTGAGCGGATCGGCGCAGTGCCGGCGCTGGCGGCCGTCTTCGCCGTCTTGACCGGGCTCGTCGGCGCGCTCTCCGCCAAGTACCTGTTCAATGGCCTGCGCATCCACGCCTGGGCGGTGCGCGGTTTCGCGCTCGGCACGACCTCGCACGGCATCGGCGCGGCCCGCGCCCTGCAGGTCGACGACGACGCGGGCGCCTATGCCGGCATCGCGCTGGGCCTGCAGGTGCTGCTTGCATCGCTGCTGATTCCGCTCCTGTTCCGTTGGCTGTCGTGATCTGACGCAACGACCTGGGACAGCGCACTAGCGATCGCCATCGCCCGACTGGATCGCGCCGACGATGGACTTGAACTCATCGCGGTTCACGTCGGAAACGACCCAGTGCGTCATGCCGCCGTGCGACCAGTGCGCCGTCTGGAAGCCGCGCTCCTGCGAGAACTCCACCGCGCTGTCCTTGGACGCGGTGGGCCAGACGAACGAGTTCACGACGTGCTGGCCTTGCCGGTACACCAGCGCGGCGACCGGATGGCCGTCGAGATAGTCGACGCGTCCGCCGAGGAACACCGAGCCGGGGAGGGGAAGCTCGTTGACCGGCGGCGAGAAGTCGAGCTTCGACGACAACCACGGCTTGACTGTGTGATGGTCGGAGGACGCGACATCGACCAGATGCTGTCCCAATGTCGAGCGGACATGGCTCGCGACGACGTCGTCGAGCACGCGCTGGTCCTGTGTCGAGCGCAGCCACGACAGATTCAGCGCCACGGCCAGCACGGCGACCAGGGCGAACGAAGCCGCCATCGGCCGCCATTGCAACCAGCGCTGGACCGCCGCCGTCGCCACCACCGCCGCGCGAGCAGGGTTCGGGCGCTCCGGCGCAATCAAGCCTGCCATGCGCTCGCGCAACGCGGCGGGTGCGGCGTGATAGTCCGCGCCTTCGCGAACCGCCGCGCGCAACTGGCGCAGTCCCTCGACCTGCTCGCGCAACGCCGCATCGACGCGCATCCGATCCTCCATCTCGAGCTGGCTCGCGAGGTCGAGCTCGCCGTCGACGAAGGCGTTGATGCGTTGCGATTCGATCTTCGATTTCATTGTCTTTTCCCGGCCTGCGAGGGCTTCGGGACCGTGCGCAACTGCGGCCGCGTGTTGGGCATCGTCAGCGCCTCGCGCATCAGGCCGCGGGCGCGCGCCAGGCGCGACATCACGGTGCCCAGGGGAATCTCGGCGATGCGCGCGATGTCGTTGTAGGAGAGCTCTTCGAGCTCGCGCAGCACGAGCACTTCGCGAAAGGCGACCGGAAGCGCGGCGATCGCCGCGTTGATCTGCAGCCGGTCGGCCTTGCGCAGCGCCAGGGATTGCGGCTCGTCGATGGCCGGTGCGGCGATGTCCTGCCAGGCGTCGTCGGCGTCGTCGAGCGAGATGTTCTCCGCCGGGCGGTTGTCCTTGAGCCACGAATAACAGGTGTGTCGGACGATCTGCAGCAGCCAGGCGCGGGCGCTGTCGCCGCGAAACCCGCCGAAGTAGCGCAGCGCCCGTACGAGTGCTTCCTGCGCCACGTCCTGGGCGTCATGGTCGTTGTGCGTCAGCCATCGGGCCAGGTTGTAGGCGGCGTCCACGTGCGGCAGCGCGAGCGATTCGAAGCGCCTGCGGTCCTCCTCGTCACTCATTGCGCATCCTCTCCAGGAGCAAAGACCGGTCGATGCACGGCTTTATTCCCCGGGTCCCGAGTGACCCCTGTGGGCTTGTGGTGAACGGGAATTTTTCGACTCCTTCGCCGGTTGACAGAGCCGAGGCCATCGACACGCCCCGTGTCAGCCCACCAGGAGGATCTCAATGATGCGCGCATTCGATCGTAGGCAGTTCCTGCAGTTGGCCGGCGTCGGCGGCGCCGTCTTCGTGCCCGGTCTTTACGGCGCCGCTCAGGCGGCCGACGCCACCGGCGCGGCGTACGACGATTTCTATTTCGTCCAGTTGTCCGATTTGCACTGGGGCTTCGAAGGTCCGCCCAACCCCGATGCCCGCGGCACGCTGCCGAAGGCGATCGCGTCCGTCAACGCGCTGGCGCAGGCGCCCGACTTCGTGATCTTCACGGGCGACCTGACGCATACGACCGACGATCCCAAGGAGCGCCGCAGGCGCATGTCGGAGGTGCGCGACCTCGTCGCCGGCCTGAAGGTCAAGACGGTGCGCTTCATTCCCGGCGAGCACGACGCCGCGCTCGACAACGGCAAGGCCTTCAAGGAATTCTTCGGGGCGACGAACTACACCTTCGAGCACAAGGGCGTGCACTTCATCGTCCTCGACAACGTCAGCGATCCCGGCGCCCAGCTCGGCGACGCGCAGCTCGCCTGGCTCGCCGACGACCTGAAGAAGCAGGCCAACGACGCGCGCATCGTCGTCTTCACGCACCGCCCGCTGTTCGACCTCTACCCGCAGTGGGACTGGGCGACTCGCGACGGCGCCAAGGCGGTCGACCTGCTCATGCCGTACTCCAACGTCACCGTGTTCTACGGCCACATCCACCAGGAACACCACCACATGACCGGGCACATCGCGCATCACTCGGCCAAGTCGCTGATCTTCGCCCTGCCGGTGGCCGGCTCGCAACCCAAGCGCACGCCGCTGCCGTGGGATCCGGTGCAGCCCTATCAGGGGCTCGGCTTTCGCGAGGTCGAGGCCGAGAAGAAGGCCAGCGGGTACGTCCTCACCGAGTTCCCGGTCGTCGCGAAGGCGTGACGGCATGAGCATCGATACGCAGAGACGGCGGGCGATGATCGGCGCAGCCGGGGCGCTGGCGCTGAGCTCGGTCGCGGCCCTCGCGCTGGCCGCGCCGAAGCCGCGCGTGATCAGGATCGTCGCGAGGAAATTCGTCTACGTGCCCAACGAGATCCACGTCAAGCAGGGCGAGACGGTCGTGCTCCAGCTCACCGCACCGGAAGTGCCGATGGGCTTCAGCCTGCCCGACTTCAACCTGCGCGCCGACGTCGTTCCCGGCAAGCCCGCGAGCGTGCAGCTCACGCCCGACAAGGGCGGCAGCTTCACATTTCTCTGCGACGTCTTCTGCGGCACCGGCCATGAGGACATGAGCGGCATGCTCGTCGTCTCATGAAGCACGATCGAACGGGCGCCCCCTCGCGACGCGACGCCCTGCAACGAGGGCTCGGCACGATCGCCGGCGTCGCGATCGTCTGGGCCGCGGGAAGCAGCGCCTCGCAAGCGGCGGGCAAGCTGGCGAAAGCGGGGGTGCATTACGTCGACTCCGGTACCGACGAAGGCAAGGACTGCGACGACTGCACCCAGTTCGTTCCGGGCAAGACGGCCACGGCCATGGGCAGCTGCAAAATCGTCGAGGGCGCGATCAACCCGCACGGCCACTGCATCGCGTTCACGCCGAAGCCGAAGGCGAAGCGCTGAGCTGCCAGCGAGACGGTCGCCCACATCGCGTCGACCCACTGGTTGAAGGATCAACGAAGATCTTCCGCAGCGCTTTGCCCGGGCCCGCGCGCTCTACGCCGGCCGGACGGAGGAAGCGACGACGGCATTCCGCGGGCGACGCTAAAGCAGCGTTCCGCGCAGGAACACGAGGCCGACGCTGAAGTAGATGACCAGGCCGGTCACGTCGACGAGCGTTGCCACGAAAGGCGCCGACGACGTCGCGGGGTCCAACCCTAAGCGGCGCAGGAGGAACGGCAGCATCGAGCCCGCCAGCGTGCCCCACAGGACGATCCCGATCAGGGAGACGCCGACGGTGAGCGCCACGAGCAGGTAGTGCACGCCGTAGATCGTCGAAAACTGCGACCAGACGAAGATCCTCAGGAAGCCGATCGTGCCCAGGATCGCGCCGAGAGCCAGTCCCGAATACACCTCGCGCCGCATCACTCGCCACCAGTCGCGCAACATCACCTCGCGCAGCGCGAGCGCGCGAATCACGAGCGTCGTGGCCTGCGAGCCCGAGTTGCCGCCGCTCGAGATGATCAGCGGAACGAACAGGGCGAGGACGACGGCCTTTTCGATCTCGCCCTCGAAGAAGCCCATCGCCGTGGCGGTGAGCATTTCTCCGAGGAACAGGATCACCAGCCAGCCCGCCCGCTTCTTGACCATCCGCGTCATGCTGATCGTCATGTACGGCTCGTCGAGCGCCTCGGAGCCGCCGATCTTCTGGATCTCCTTTGTCGCTCTTCTTTCCGCCAGGGTCAGCATGTCGTCGATGGTCACGATGCCGATCAGCACGCCCGTGCTGTCGGTGACCGGCAAGGCCTTGCGATCCTCCTTCTGGAACATGTCGATCGCGGCGTCTTCCGCGTCGCTGGCCTTGAGAGTCACGTAGCGGTGATCCATGATCTGCGAGACGAGCTTGTCCGGCGGAGCGAGCAGGAATTCGCGCACGCGAATGTCGTCGATCAACACGCCGCGGTCGTCGACGACGTACAGCACGTTCAGGGTTTCGCTGTCCTGGCCGTGCTCGCGCACGTAGTCGAGTACCTGCCGGACGGTCCATTCTTCCCTGATCGCAACGTAGTGCGGGCTCATCAGCCGACCGACCGTTCCGCGCGGATACCCCAGCAGCGAGAGTGCAAGGCGACGCTCTTCCGGTGACAGGACGGCGAGCAACTGCTTCGTGACCTCGGCGGGGCATTCGTCGAGCAGGCCCGTTCTGTCGTCCGGCGCCATGTCGTTGAGCAGCCTCCCCAACTCGGCCTGGCCCATCGCCTTGAGGAGTTCTTCCTGCGCCGACCGGTCGAGAAACTCGAAAGTGGCGGCCGCCGTCTTGCGCGGCAAGAGGCGAATGACGAGCGCCTGCTCGACCGGCGACAACATCCGGATCTCGCCGGCGATCGCAGGCGGCGTCCAGTTCTTCAGAAGAGACCGAAGCTGGTCACCGTCGGCTCTGGCGATGGCATCGTGCAGGTTCGGCATGTGCAATTCTTTCGCTCACCGCTGAGAAACGCGTGCTGGCATCTAGCTAGAGCGCGTAGCTGACCGTCCGCCTGGCGTCGAGCGAGACCTTGCCGCTGGCGACGAGGCGGTCGAGCATGGCATGCGCTTCGCGCGCGTCGGCGTCGACGCCGATCATCTGCGCGACGTCGGCGAGCAGCCGCGCGTGCTTTCGCGGCAGGCGGTCGACCGGCCTCTTCTTCAGCATCGCGAGCACCTGCTCGAACGATTTCGTTCCGGCCGGTGCCTTCGCCGAAGCGGCGGGCCGGGCCGCGGCTGCCGCCTTCTTCGCCGGCGGCCGGGCAGCGGCGACCTTCGCTGCCGGCGCCTTCTTCGCCGCCGCTTTCCTGGCGACGACCTTGCGGGCCGGCGCCTTCTTGGCCGGAACCGGCTTGGTCGCCGCGGCCTTCTTCGCCGCACCCCGCTTCGCCGGTGCCCGGGTCTTCGCCTTCTGGAAGCCGACCTGCTCGGCGGCGAAGCCGAGCTCGCGCGCGTGGTCGAGCATCGGCCCGTAGCCCTTGTCGTTCGAGATGACGACGAAGCGCGCCTGCGGGTCGCGCGCCGCGATGTAGCCGATGTAGAAGGACAGGTGGAAGTCGAGCGCGTTCTTGCCCGTGCGCGCGATGCGCACCGGCGTCGCCCGCTCGCCGAACGCACCGTGATGCGATGCCACGTTCTTCTGGTTCGGGCCGTGGAACAGCCACAGGTCGGTCGCCTCGGGAACGAGCGCGCGCACGTCGGCATCGTTCGGCTGCACGTTCTCCCAGTCGATCAGCACGTGCGTCTTGCCCGGCGCCACGTCGAGCACGATCCCCGTCTGGTCGGCGAGCTGCGCGAGCTCGGCGGCGAAACGGCGCAGCTTGAGCTGCAGGGCTTTGATGTCCATCGTCGTTGTTCCGGCGTGCAGATGTGCAGCTAGTGATTAGAACTCGGCTGCAGCCACAGCTCCGTCGTCGCCACGACGACGCGGTTGCGCCCTTGCAGCTTGGCCTGGTAGAGCGCGACGTCGGCGCGAACGAGCAGGCGCGACGCATCTTCGGCGAAATCGCTCCATTGCGCGATGCCGATGCTCACCGACAACGGGACGCTCGTCCCCTCCAGCGACAAAGGATTTGCATCCAGATAGGCGCGCAGACGCTCGGCCACGCCTCGCGAGGTCTCCAGGGTCGCGTCGGGCATCAGCGCCAGGAATTCCTCGCCGCCGAATCGCGCCAGGCTGTCGACTTCTCGCATTCCCTTCTTCAGCGCCCACGCCGCGTGCTTGAGGGCGCGATCGCCGACGGCGTGGCCGAAGCGGTCGTTGATCACCTTGAAATGGTCGAGGTCGAGCATCAGTACCGAGAAGGTCTCGCCCGTGCGCCGGCTGCGCTGCAGTTGCTTTTGCATCGCCTCTTCCATCGCGCGCCGGTTGAGCAGGCCCGTCAGCCCGTCGTGCCGCGAGAGATGGCCCAGGTTGGCGAGCAACCTGCCGACGACCAGCGCCATCAGCGTCGCGTGAAACGCCAGCGCGATGACCAGGTAGGCGAGCGCCGAGCCGACGTTGAGCCGGCTGTCGATGATCATCTCCGACGACACGGTGTCGGGCCACAACGCCGCCCGGACGCCTCGAAATCCGAAGCCGGCGGCGGCGGCGAGCAGCGGCACGGCCATCGGCCACGGCCAGCGAAGGTGCAGGTCGTCGCGTGAATGGCGATGCAGGTCGCGAGCCATGCTCACTGCAAGCAGCGCCAGCACGCCCGAGTTGACGCTGACGCGGATGCCGCCTCCGGAGGGCGACAGCCCGATGTACGCCGCCACCAGGACGAGGCCGAGCGCGATCCCGTGGGCGAGAAGCCGCTGCGGGTAGCCGATGAAGAGCCAGATGCCGCGCTGCAGCGCCATGAAGGCCACGATGCCGCACAGGTTGCCCGCGGCGCGAAGCATCTCGGCGTGCACCGCGGGGTGCAGGTGCATCGCCAGCGTGAGCAACGAAAAGCTGACGGCGCTCAACGCCGCGAACGCCGCCCAGTGCATTGCCGCGCGGCGCGTGTCGCCGGCGAGCCACGAGCCGAGCAGCCAGACGATCGCCAGCACGCCCTGCATCACGGCGATCATCGCGAAGGCGATGTCGGTGGCGGACCAGGATGAGAACTTCATGCGAACGGGCGATCAGCGGCCGCGGCTGCCTGTCCGGCGCGTCGCACGCAGGAGCAGGAACAGCGCCAGCCCGCAGCCCGGCCCGAGGAACAGCGCGGCGGCGAGGCACCATGGCAGGCCGCGCCAGCCGACGGCGCCCGCCTCGACGAGGATGAACAGCGTTACCACCACCGTGGCTGCCCACACGCCGGGATTGGCCAGGACCAGCACCGCTCCCGGCCAGAGGACGAGCGAGGCCAGCCAGACCGATGCGCTGAAGAGCGCCAGCGCGAGGTAGAGCAAGGGCAGGACGCCCAGGGGCGGCAACGCACGCTTCGCCGCCACGGGCGCGGGCGCGGCGTGGGCAGACGGTGCGGGAGCTGCATGGGTCAGCGCTGCGGCCTGCGGCTCGACCTCGCCGGCGATGCATTCGCGCACGAAGCGACCGATCCGCTCGGTCGCCTCGCGCGCCTCGGGTAGGAAGTCGAAGGCGGGGAACACGTGCGGCATGCCGTTCCACACGAGCAGCTGCGCGCCCGGGCAGCGCTGCGCCACCCGCACCGAGTCGTCGAGCAACAGCTCGCTGCTGCCGACGATCAGGAGCAGCGGCGGCATGCCGGTGTAGTCGCCGAAGACCGGCGAGACGTGCGGGTCGGTGCACAAGTCACGCCGCTCTGCCAGGTACACCGGAACCATCGCGTCCATCATGTCGGCGCTGAACATGTCGTCCTCGCCGTCGTTGCGCTGGATCGAGTCGCCGCTGTAGGTCAGGTCGGCGACCGGCGAAAGCGCCACCGCGCCGGCCGGCAGCGGCAATCCCTCGTCGCGCGCACGCAGGAGCAGGGCCAGCGTCAGGTTGCCGCCCGCCGAGTCGCCGGCGACGACGATGCGGCTCGCGTCGTGGCCCTCGTCGAGCAGCCAGCGATACGCCGCCATGCAGTCGTCGAGCGCCGCGGGGTAGCGGTGCTCGGGCGAGAGCCGATAGCTCGGCATCAGGCCGCGCGCCTTGCCCTCGCGGCAGATGCGCGCCAGCAGCGCGCCGTGCAGCTGCGGCGTCTCGGCGACGAAGGCGCCGCCGTGCAGGTACAGCACGACGCGGTCGTGCGGCACGCCCTCAACGTCGACCCAGGTCGCGGGTACGGTGCCGGCGCTGACGGGATGGGTCCGCACGTCGGGCAGCGGGCTGCCGAGCGCATCGAGACGCGCCGCCGCCTTGCGCAGGAGGAGCGGGTCCGACACCAGCTTCATCTGCTCCCGCATCAGGTGCAGCGCCGGGAAGAGCAGGGTGCGGCCGAGGCCGTCGCGCAGTCGGGTCAAGCGCTTCTCCGTGAGGGTGGACAGGCGGCCTGTGCCGCATCCAGGATCGACGAACGGCAGTCCGCAAAGGGCAAGTATCGGTGGCCCGGTCCGCGTCGACTATCGCGAAGGCTCCCGCACTAGCGAAGGATGCATCGATCGCGGGGCTGGTACCGGATCAGTTGCGGAAGGCGCCGAACCGGTCCTGCAGCTCGCCCAGGGACTCCAGGCGCCGGGCGGCATCGGTCCGCAGCCGGCGAACCACGTGATCGAGCATCAGGTTGGTCAGGCTCAGAAACGGAGCCTGACTGTCCCAGAACAGGTTGCTCTCGGTGTTGACGGTCAGGACCTCGTCCGTGCAGTCGCGCGCCCAGTGGCAGTGGCTGTCGCAGATCATCACCACGCCGATGCCCTGCACTCGGCATTGCTCGGCGAGCAGCCGGCTGAACTTCGTGTAGCGGCGCATCTCGAACAGCACCAGACAGGGCTTCTTTGCGGTGCCGGCGAGCAATTCGGCGAAGGTGCCGTCCCTGCCGTCGAGCACGCCGACCGCCGGCCGCAGGTATTGCAGGCGCGCCGCAAAATCGGACGCGAGCCCGCCGAGAGTCTGAAAGCCGGCGACGAAGACCTGATCGCTGCCAACAAGCCGCGCGATCGTGCGGTTCCACAGCGGCGTGCCGACGAGCTCGTACACGGCGATCAGCGAATTCACTTCCATCTGCAGGTTGTCGTGCAGCGCGGCGCCTCCGCCGGCGTTACCCCGGATGCGCTCGAGGCGGCCGGTGACGAGCAAACCCGGGCTCGCCGCGGCGCCACGTAGCTCGCCCTTCAGGTCACCGAAACCGCTGTAGCCGATCGAGCGCAGGAAGCGGCCGACCGTCATCGGGCTCACGCCCACCTTCGCGGCGATCGCCGCGGCGTTCTCGAACGGCAGCAGGTGCAGGTTGCCGAGCATGTAGCTGGCGATGCCGCGCTCGGACGGCGTCATGTCGGCATGGGCCCGGGAGATGCGCTCGTTCAGCGCCGGTGCCGGGGTGCCGGCACGCTTGCCTCGCTTCGGCGGCGCGGACATCGTGCCCTCGAGCGTCTCGATCAGCCCGGTGCCGCGGGAACGCGGTCGAACCACGGTCGGGCTTCCTCGAGGCGGCCGGCGAGGCGGAAGAGCAGGTCTTCCCGTCCGAACGCCGCGGAAAACAGCACGCCGACCGGTAGGCCTTCGGCGCTCCAGTGCAGCGGCACCGACATGCTGGGCTCCCCGCTCATGTTGAACAGGTTGCAGAACGGCGTGAAGCGCAGCAATGCCGCGGTGTAGGCATCGAGGTCCGGGTTGCTCATGCGCTGCGGGCCGAGCGGCACCGGAACCTGGCCGAGCGTCGGGCTCAGCACGACGTCGTAGCGGTCATGGAACGCAGCCATGCGCCGCCCGTGCTGGTGGATCGTCGCCAGCGCGTTGGCATGGTCGAGCGCCGACAGCGTCGCCGCATGGCGCACTGCCCGCCACGTCACGGGCTCGACGTCGTCCTCGCGCAACTCCCGCCCGAGTACCGCGGCGCGCCGGTGCAAGCTCGCGCTGACGCCGGTCGCGACGAGCGCCCACGCCGCCCTGCCGAGTTGCTCGGCATCGCCGGGCGGTTGGGCCTCCTCGACGGCGTGGCCGATGCCGGAGAGCAACTCGGCCGCAGCGCGCGCCGCGGCGATGCATTCGGCGTCGACGGGCGATCCGGACAATGGGCGGAGCTGCAGCGCAAGGCGAAGCCGCCCCGGGTCGGCGCCGACTTCCTGAAGGTACGGCCGCGATACCGCCGGTGCCGCGTAGGGATCGCCCGGCGCCGGACCGTGGGTCGCGTCGAGCAGCGCAGCGCTGTCGCGCACGCTCCGTGTCAGGACATGCACGACGCCCATGCTGCCCCAGCTCTCGCCGACCAGGGGACCGAGCGGCGTGCGCGCGCGAGTCGGCTTCAGGCCGAACAGGCCGCAGCAGGAAGCGGGGATGCGGATCGAGCCGCCACCGTCGCTGCCCTGTGCGGCCGGGACGATGCCGGCGGCAACCGCGGCGGCCGTGCCGCCGGACGAGCCTCCCGAGGTGCGTTCTGCGTTCCAGGGATTGCGCGTCGTGCCGTGGAGCGCCGTCTCCGTCGATGCCGCGAGACCCATTTCCGGCGTGTTCGTCTTGCCGAAGATGACGAGGCCGGCCCGCTTGTAGCGCTCGACCAGCGTCGAATCGACCTGCGCCACGCTTCCGGCGAAGAGCTTGCTGCAATTGCTCGTCTCGGTACCTGCGAGCTGGATCGAGACGTCCTTCAGTAGGAACGGCACGCCTGTGAACGGCCCTTCCGGCAGGCCGGCACGGATCGTCTCGCGTGCCAGCTCTTCATGCCGCTGGCTGATGGCGTTGATCAGCGGGTTCACCGCCTCTGCACGCCGTATCGCCGTCTCGAGCAACTCCTCGGCGCTGCTATCGCCGCTCGCGACGCGCTGTGCCAGCCCCATCGCGTCGTGTCTGCGGTATTCCTCGAAGCTCAGCATGCGTGGCTCCCGTCCTCTCTTGTCCCGGCGCCGATGTTAGCTAAGACTACACTGATTGACACGATGCGAGCCAACTAACAGAATCGTCCGGCGCAGTGCATCCGCCTGCGCCCGGGTCGCGCCCGGCGAGCGTCATTCCAGGAGTTCTTGCATGAAGAGTGATCGGCTATCCGGCGTTCGCAGACCCGCCGTCGCGGGCTGGCTCGTCGTCGCGGCCCTCTCGGTCGCCGCCGGCAGCGCGCAGGCGCAGAAGGTGCTCAACTGGGGCACCGGCGGCGACGTCGACAGCATGGACGTGCACATCGCCGGGACCGTGAACTCGTGGCAGATGTACGAGATGGTCTACGAGACCTTGCTCACGACCGACAAGAACATGACGCTGCGGCCCGGCCTGGCCGAGAGCTGGAAGCAGACGTCGCCGACCAGCTATGTGATCAACCTGCGCAAGGATGCGAAGTGGTCGAACGGCCGCCCGGTCGTCGCCGCCGATGTGATCGGAAGCATCGAGCGCATCACCGGCGTCGAGATGAATCCGGCCGGCGTCGCCGCGGCGAAGACCGACGAAGAGAAGAAGAAGGCGAGCCAGAAGATCGCGTCGTACTGGTCGCGGCAGTTCGGCGTCATCAAGTCGATGTCGGCGCCGGACGATTCCACCGTCCGCGTCGAGCTCGAGAAGCCGCACACCGCGTTCCTGCCGGCGCTGGCGCACATCACCGCCGCGATCATCCCGATCAAGGAGCTGAAGGACGGCAGCTACGACCCGACGCGCCAGCTCCTCGGCTCCGGGCCCTTCATGGTCAGCGCCTACAAGCCGAAGGAAAGCTGGACGCTGGTGAAGAACCCGTACTACTGGCGCAAGGGATATCCGAAGGTCGACACGCTCAACGTGCTGATCATCCCCGACGAGGCGGCGCGCGTCGCCGCCCTGCGCGACGGCCGGATCGACTACTCGACCTTCTCGAATCCCGACATCGGCCAGCTCGTCGCCGGCGACAAGCGCCTCGTTGTCACGCCGCAGAACACGACGAACTACTTCCGCCTCGACATCAACGCGCTGTCCGACAAGTCGGCCTTCAAGGACAAGCGCGTCCGTGAAGCGATGAACCTGGCGATCGACCGCGACGCGATCGCCAACATCGTCTTCGCCGGCGCCGCGAAGCCCGATTACCCGGTCCCCGGCGCCTTCGGCAAGGCCGCCTGCAAGGACGTCGACACCTACAGGCTGCCGCGCGCCGCACGCCTCGAGAAGGCGAAGGCGCTACTCGCCGCGACCGGCAAGCCGAGCGTCGACGTCGATATCATCGCCTCGACCGGAGACCCGATCTACGCGCGGATCGCGCAGGTGATCCAGCAGAACGAGAAGCAGGTCGGCATCAACGTGAAGATCCAGCAGATGCCGGTCGCCGAATACCTGAACAAGGTGTTCACCAAGGGCGAGTTCGATTCGGCGCTGTCCTGGCTCGCAGGCTACAGCGACCCGAGCATGGTGATCGCCTGGTGGAATCCGAAGTTCGCGGTCTGGAACTCGGTGTTCCATGAATACGTGCCGCCCCTGGCCGAAGCGCTCGAGAAGGTCAAGGGTGCGCCCGAAGGCGCCGAGCGCGACGCCCAGCTCGTCGAGGTCTGCCGCATGATCGACGACGGCGCCAACATCCTGGCTCTCGTCAGCAAGGTCGACTTCATCGTCCACCGTGCCGACACGATGGATATCCGCCTCGATCCGGTGTCCGGATCGTCGAACACCTACCAGTACGTGGCGGAGTTCGCGTCCAGGCGCTGAGCTGCCGGTTGGCGGCCGGCATGTCGGCGCGCCCTGCATCCCCTGACCGCGAAAGCCCGGCGTGCGGCTGATCTCGTTCCTCGCCCCGCGCCTCGTGATCGCGGCGATCACGATGTTCGGCGTCGCGCTGCTCGTCTTCATCGCGCTGCGCCTCCTGCCGGGCGGCTACGCCGACGTGCTGCTCGGCCCGTTCGCGACGCCCGAGGCGCGGGCGATCATCGCCGCGCAGTACGGACTCGACCAGTCGATCCCGGTGCAGTTCTTCAAGTGGCTCGTCGCGTTGCTGCACGGCGACTTCGGCATGTCGATGGTCAATCGCCGGCCGGTGCTCAACGAGCTGCTGCGCCGCGCGCCGGTCACCGCGGAAATCGCGGTTCTGACGCTCGTGCTGGTGCTCGGCATCGGCCTGCCGCTCGGCGTCGCGAGCGGCATCGCGTCGAGCGGCAGCGGCCGGGGCTCGTCGGGTCGGCTCGTCGGCGCACTCGGAGCGAGCGTGCCCGAATTCGTGCTCGGCAGTGCGCTGATCTTCGTGTTCTCGCGCTGGTCGCTGGGTCTGAGGGTCGGCGGCTTCGTGCCGTTGACCGAGGATCCCTGGGGCAACTTCCGCTCGGTCGTGCTCCCCGTCGCGTCGCTCAGCGTCTTCGGCATCGCGCTGATCCTGCGGACGACCCGCGACGCCGTGCTGCGTGTCACGACCGAAGGCCACGTTCTCGCTGCCGTCGCGCGCGGCGAAGCGCCGTACCGCATCGTCCGCGACCACATCCTGCGCAACGCCGCGATTCCGATCGTCACGGTGACGGCGACCTATTTCGGTTTCCTCCTCGGCGGCGCGGTGATCGCCGAGATCCTGTTCTCGATTCCCGGCGTCGGCTACTACACGTTCAGCTCGCTCGAGGGCCGCGACTACGCGGTCGTGCAGGCCGGCGTCCTGCTCGCATCGTTTTCCTTCGTCGCATTGAGCATGCTCGCCGACGTCGCCTATGCGCTGATCGATCCACGCATCGGCGCGAAGAGGTCCGGCACATGATTCGCGCGCCGGTTCCGGCGGCGCTGCGCCGCTTCGCTCGCGACCGGCTCGGCCTGCTCGGCGCCTGCCTGCTCGTCGTCTTCGTGTTCCTCGGCGCGTTCGGCTCGCACCTGCCGCTCGGCGACGCGACGGAGATCGGTGCCGGCCCGCGTCTCGGCGCACCGAGCGCCGAGTTCGTGCTCGGCACCGACGAGCTCGGCCGCGACTACCTGCCGCGCGTCGTCCAGGGCATCGGCGCGACGTTCCTGCTGTCGTCGGTCGCGGTCGTGATCACGGCGCTGGTCGGCACCTTCCTCGGCATCGCCGCGGGCTATCTCGGCGGCCCGGCCGACGCCGTGATCGCGCGTTGCGCCGACGTGCTGTTCGCTTTCCCGGCACTGCTCTTCGGTCTGCTCGCGGCGGCGGTGCTCGGGCCCGGCAACATCTCCGCGATCCTCGTGATCTCGACTGCGACGCTGCCGCTCTTCATCCGGGTGATCCGTTCGGTCTCGCTCTCGGTCGCGGAACGCGAGTTCGTCGTCTCGTCGGTCGTCGCCGGCGCCTCCACGCTGCGCGTCATGGGCGTGCACATCCTGCCGAACATCCTCGGCGCCGCCATCGTCCAGCTGACCTATGCGCTTTCGATCGGCATGCTGATCGAAAGCGGCCTCAGCTTTCTCGGGCTCGGCGTGCAACCGCCCGACGCGTCGCTCGGCTCGCTGCTGCGTCTCGGCAGCGTCTACCTGACGGTGGCGCCCTGGCTCGTCCTGATCCCGGGCCTCGTGCTGGCGCTCGCCATCATGTCCGTCAACCTGCTCGGCGACGCGATCCGCGATGGTCTCGAGCCGCTGCGCGGGCGGCCTTTGACATGAGCAGGTCCATTACCCGGATGCGACCGCTCGGGCGCAGCGCGAGGGTCGGTCGATGAGCGCCCGCGTCGAAGTCCGCGACCTCGCGGTCTCGTACGCGTCGAACGACGGCGCGATCCACGCCATCGACGGCGTGAGCCTGTCGATCGGCGCGGGCGAGACGATCGGCATCGTCGGCGAAAGCGGTTCCGGCAAGTCGACGCTCGGCATGGCGATCGGACGACTGCTGGCGCCGAACGCGTCGTTCAACGGCGGCGACATCCTCGTCGAAGGCCGGTCGGCGTTGCGTTGCTCCGGGCCGGCGCTTCGCGCCCTGCGCCGCGACCGCCTCGGCTTCGTGTTCCAGAATCCGATGTCGGCCCTCGATCCGACGATGCGCGTCGGCCGCCAGGTCGCGCTCGCGCTCGGCGTCGACCGGGGTTCTGTAGCGATCGACACGCTGTTGCGCCGAGCCGGGCTCGACGACCCGGGGACCGCGGCCGCGAGTTTTCCGCACGAGCTGTCCGGCGGCATGGCGCAGCGCGTCGTCATCGCGCTGGCGATCGCGCGCAATCCCGCCGTCGTGATCGCCGACGAGCCGACCGCTTCGCTCGACGCCTCGATCAAGGGCGTGATCCTCGACCTGCTGATGGCGCTGGTGCGCGATACCGGCGCGAGCCTCGTCATCATGAGCCACGACCTGCGCATGGTCGCGCGACGCTGCGCGCGCATCCTCGTGATGTACGGCGGCCGTGTCGTCGAGACGGGCGACAGCCGCGAAGTCTTCAGCGCGCCGCGCCATCCGTATACGCAGGCGCTGGTACGCGCCGCAGCCGGCAATGAAGGACCCGGCGGGCGTCTCGAGCCCATTCCCGGGGTCCCGCCCGTGCTGCACCGGCGCTCGGCCGACTGCGCGTTCGCGTCGCGCTGCGTCCATGCCCAGCCGATCTGCAGGAGAGAACGACCGGCCGACGTCGCCGTCGAAGGCCGCGTGGTCGCCTGCCATTTCGCGCTCGGCGGCCTGCCTATTCCGGTCGCGGTCGAGGAGGGGACGTGACGGCAGCGCCGGCTCCGACGATCGAGCTCCGCGGCCTGGAGGTGACGTACCGCAAGGGCTCCGCCTGGCGGCGCATCCTGATCCCTGCGGTCCATCGCGTCGACCTGACGATCGAAGCGGGAGAAACGGTCGGACTCGTCGGCGAATCGGGGTCGGGCAAGACGACGCTCGGGCGCGTCATGCTCGGCCTCGTGAAGCCGACGGCCGGGACCTTCCTCTTCGAGGGCCTGCCCTTCGATCGCAGGCTGCGCCGGCAAGGGGCGCTCGCGGTCGTCTTCCAGCATCCCGAGTGGGCCTTGAACCCGCGGCTGCGCTGCGGCACGTCGGTCGCCGAGCCGCTGCGGATCCAGCACCTCGGTGACCGCATCGAGCGGCGGCGCCGGATCGCCGCGATGCTCGCCGAGGTCGGACTCGACGCCGAGCTGGCCGGCCGCTACCCGGGCGAGCTCTCCGGCGGGCAGCGCCAGCGCATGGCGATCGCGCGCGCCCTGATCACGAACCCGCGCTTCATCGTCTTCGACGAAGCCGTCAGCGCATTGGACGTCTCGGTGCAGAGCCAGATCCTCAACCTCGTTCGCAGCCTGCAACACCAGCACCGCTTCGCCGCGCTATTCATTTCCCACGACCTGGCGGCGACGCGCTACGTCGCGCACCGCATCGCGGTGATGCGGCGCGGCGACTTCGTCGAAGTCGCTCCGGCCCGGACGTTCTATACACGGCCCGAGCATCCGTACAGCCGCCTTCTGCACGACGCGATCGCCTGAGCCGACGCGCTGACCCACCGCAACGCCCGACCCCGAGGAACCCGCTCGTGAAGAACTTTTCGATTGCCGGCCTGCAACTCGCGCTGTCCACCGGCGACAACCGCGACCGCATCGAGCGCGAGGTGAGCTCGGCGGTGCGACGATTCCCGTGGGTTGAGATGGTGGTGCTGCCCGAGCTCGCGTCGTTCGGGGTGGCGCTGGCCGCTGCCGAAGCCCTGCCGGGGCCGACCGAGGAGCGCTACCGCGCGCTGGCGAGAAAGCTCGGCATCTGGCTCGTTCCCGGTTCGCTGTACGAGCGCGACGGCGACCGCATCTACAACAGCGCCGTCGTGATCTCGCCGGGCGGCGAGGTCGTCGGGCGCTATCGCAAGATCTACCCGTTCCTGCCCTACGAGGTCGGCGTCAGCCCGGGCACCGAAACGCTGGTCTTCGACGTGCCGGAGGTCGGCCGTTTCGGCGTCTCGATCTGCTACGACCAGTGGTTCCCGGAAGTCACGCGTGCGATGGCGTGGCAGGGAGCCGAGGCGATCATCCACCCGACCCTGACCGGAACGATCGACCGTGCCCAGGAGCTCGTCCTCGCGCAGGCGAACGCGATCGTCAACCAGTGCTACTTCGTCGACATCAACCACGCCGGCGCGCTCGGCAGCGGCCGCTCGATCATCGTCGGTCCGGACGGCGACGTGATCCACCAGGCCGGCGAACAGAACGAGGTGATGCCGGTGACGCTCGACCTCGAGCGCGTCCGTGCGTCGCGCAGGCGCGGGATCAAGGGACTCGGCCAGATGCTGAAGTCCTTCCGCGACACGCGAGTCGACTTCCCGTGCTACGGCGCGGCCGCGGCCGAGTCGCCGAGCCTTCGTTGCCTCGGACCGTTGACGCTTCCGGAACGCGGCAAGTGAGCGCGTTGCGCGCGATCGCGCTGGCGTCGGTGCTGGTGCTCGGACCGGGCGCCATCGCGCAGAAGTCGATCGACGGCGACGAGGTCGCGCGCACCTTCGATCAAGGTCGCGTCGCATATCGCGAGGCTGGCTCCGTGATCGATGCAACGATGGCGGCCGCGCGGCCGTCGCTCGCGGCGCTGAAGCCGGATGCATTCAAGGCGACGATCGTGTATCTCCATGGCTGTGACGGCATCAATGCGCTCAGCCTGAAGACCGCCGATCTGCTGGCCGCGGCGGGCTACCTCGTGTTCATGCCGGACAGCTTCGCGCGTCTCGACAAGCCGCGCAGCTGCGAACCCCTTGAATTCAGAGGCGGGCTGCATCGCGAGGTCCTCGCGTGGCGCCACGCCGAAGCCGACTGGGCGCTCGAGCAAGCGAGGTCGCTGCCTGCGGTCGACGCCAGGCGGCTCTTTCTCTTCGGCTTGAGCGAGGGCGCGATCGCCGCGGCGACCTACGACGGCGAGGGTTTGCGCGGGCGCGTGATCGAAGCGTGGACGTGCCATGCCGGCTGGCCCGAGTACCGGGGGCTGGCCGCGCGGCCCGGCGAAGCTGTTCTCGCGCTGACGTCCGAGAACGACCCGTGGTTTCAGGATCCGGCGTTGCGCGGCGACTGCGGAGAATTCACCGGCAGCTCGATGCTGCGCCGCACGATCGTGTTCCGGCCGCCGCATCCGGCCGCTTCGCATCACGACCTGATGTGGAACTCCGACGCGAGGCGCGCCGTCCTGGAATTTCTGGAGCAAGCCTCACGAGACGGCCGCTGACTCGCGACACCACGCCAGGCCGGGCGCCGGCCGCAACGGATCCGTCCGAGCCGCAAGCAAACCGTGATATTGGTCCTTGGAGCCCAAGCCGCAGGCGGCCTAGGCTGCGCGCGTCGCAGGCTTCGCCCGACCGGGAAGCGAAGCATCAGGAGGATTCGCGATGTCGTTTCCCTTTCGCGCCGAAGGCGCCGCGGCTCTTGTCGTCGTCACGCTGGCATTGCTCGCGGGATGCAAGTCGCCTCGACCTCAACGCCTCGGAGTACAAGCCCGACTCGCTGGAACTCGACATCTGCAACGGCATGATCGACGACGTCGCGCGCAAGCGCTGCCTCGACGCCGCGTATGCAGACAAGGCGAAGCGGGTCGATGCCCAGAAGGCTGCTGCCGCAAAGAAATAGCGCCGGCCCGCGCAAGCACGCACCGGGCGCTAGCAGCCGAGCGCGAGCTGGCGCGACCTGCCCTTGGCCTTGGAGGCGCGGATCGCGTTCTGCTGATCGGTGGCGAGCAGCACCCGCGCCGCCGCATCGAGCGCCTGGATGTCGTGATCGAGCGTCGCGCATTCGCTCGCCCGCCCGGGTATCGGCCGGCCCGTGGTCGACGGCGCGGCGGCCGCGCCGGTCAGGCCCGGTCCGTGCAGCCCCGGGTCGAGAGCGAACGGCGGCACCGAGGGGTTCGGGGCGCTCTCGCGCGGCTTCGATGCCGCGGCGCTGCTGCTCTGGGCCGGCGGACGCGTCGGCTGCAGCCAGGAGTAGACGAGGTTTGCCGCAAGCGCCAGGGCGACCACGGCGCAGACGATCGCCCACAGGGGAAGCGGCTTCGATGCAGGCGGGTCGAACGACTGCGCCGTCAGTTGCATCGAGCCCGTCGTCAGGGCGTGTTCGGTATTCAGCATGGGTGCCTCGCCGGGGAATTCTGGGCCTCGGCCCGCGGCGATGCGCGTCTCCTTGGCCGGCCGGATGAGACGTTTTCACGTTGCCATCCGCCGGCTGGCCAGAAGGTGCGGCGCAGTTCGTCGCGAGCCCCGTGGTGGCCCGGGTGATACCTGTTCGGCCGCGGCGTCGTCAAGGACACGGAGGCGGCGAAGATGTGGTTCCAGAAGAGTGCCAACCAGGGCAACGCCCACGGCTCCTATCACCTCGCCTTGATGTACGAGCGCGGCGACGGCATGCCGAAGAACGCCAGGCAGGCGTCAAGCCTGTATCGGGAGGCGCTGGCCGGGCATTCGATCACCCAGTCGAGCATGCTCTAGCACGCGAACTCATTTGTCGCCGCCGACCCGTGAGGCGACGGGCACCGGCGTGTAGCCGGCCCTGTTGATTGCGGCGCCGATGGCTTCGACGCCGGCTCGGCTCGGCTCGATCTCGACGCGGCGAGTCGTCAGCTCGACGCGCACGCGCGCGCCATGGTCGACCGCCTTCACGGCATTCGTGACGACGCCAGCGGAGCGCAGGCAGGTCATGTCGTCCACCTGGAAGGCGATCGACGGTCGTCCCAAGGGTCGAAAAGCGATCATGGGCAGCTCCTCGCGATGAGGCGACAACGGTGGCGCGCTCCCTCGCGTTCGTCCGTTCGCTAGCGCACGCACGGCGGCGGATGTTGCGAGGCGCGCGGCCGTTCCCGCCGGCGGCGTCGCCGCGGCGAGCGGGCGCGGCTCAGGCGGGGCGCCAGCCCGCCTTGCGCATGTAGCGGGCGCTTCCACAATAGGACGATCCGTTTCGGGAGGACGCCGCGATGACCCAGCTGTTGATCACCCACGCCCGCATCTTCGACGGCAGCAGCGCCGACTGCGCCGAAGGCATGAACGTGCTCGTCGCCGACGGGCTGATCCAGGAGGTGTCGGCGCAGCGCATCGCCGCGCCGAATGCGCGCGTCATCGATGCCGGCGGGCGCACGCTGATGCCCGGCCTGATCGACTGCCACGTCCACGCCTTCGCCAGCGACGTCGCGATGCAGCGCGTCGAATCGCTCGGCGAGGCGTATCGCACGGCGCACGCGGTGCGCATGCTGCAGCACGCGCTGCAGTGCGGCTTCACGACGGTGCGCGACATCGGCGGCGGCAACTACTCGCTCTATCGCGCCCTCGCCGACAAGCTCTTCGCCGGGCCGCGCTACTTCTACTCGGGCCGCATCCTGTCGATGACGGGCGGCCACGGCGACATGCGCCAGGTCGAGGAGCCGCCGCGCTACACGTCGGCGTGCGGCTGCGGCGGGGCGCTCTTCAACTCGCTCGGCGTCATCGCTGACGGTGTCGACGAATGCCTGAAGTCGGTTCGCGACGAGCTGCGCCAGGGCGCGCACTGCATCAAGATCATGGGCTCGGGCGGAGTCGCGTCGCCCACCGATCCGATCTGGATGAACCAGTACCGCGAAGACGAGATCCGCGCCATCGTCGGCGAGTGCAGCGAGCGGCGCACCTATGTCGCCGCGCACTGCCACCCGGCGAGCGCGGTCCGCCGCTGCGTCGAGTTCGGCGTGCGCAGCATCGAGCATGCGACCCTGATCGACGCCGAGACGGCGAGCTTCGTCGCCGGGCGCGGCGCCTTCGTCGTGCCGACCATGACCATCCTCGAGCAGCTCGTCGAGACCGGGCGACAGCTCGGCTTTGCGCCGCAGAGCCAGGCCAAGGCCGAGGTCGCATGGAAGTCGGCGATCGCCAGCCTCGACATCCTGCGCAGCGCCGGCGTCAAGGTCTGCTACGGAACCGACCTGCTCGGCAGCCTGTATACCCACGAGTGCCGCGAGTTCACCCTGCGCGCCCAGGTCTACACGCCGCTCGAGCTGCTTCGCCAGGCGACCTCGATCGCCGCCGAGATGATGATGCAGGCCGGCCAGCTCGGCTGCGTCGCCGAGGGTGCACACGCCGACCTGATCGTCGTCGACGGCGATCCGCTCGCCGACATCGGCCTCGTCGCCGCCGATGGCGCGAGGCTCAGCGTCATCGTGCGCGGCGGCGAGGTCGTGAAGGACGTGCTGACCGGCTGAGGCGAGCGACTAGAGATCGAGCGTGCTCACCGCATTCTCGATCGTGAAGTTCACGCCCGCCGCAGCGCCTGTCTTCGGCACCGGGGTGAAGTTCGGCGGCACCGAGTAGCGACCGTTGGCATCGGCCCCTTGCTGGCCGGCCGTCCATGTATTGCCCACCGCGTTGACGGTCGCCAGCCCGCCGAATGCGTCGATATGCATCGCCGTCGTGGCGTTGCCGGCGAACGTGTTCGCGCCCGGGTCGGTGGAGGTGCCGAGGTCGACCGTGCCGCTCGTGAATTGCGAGAACAGCAGGCCATCGGCCGCGTTGCTTCCGACCGTGCTGCTGCGAAGCTTGAACGACAGCGTCGTGAGCTGCATGTCGACGAAGACGCCCGCACCCGACGCGGTCGCAGTGCTGCCCGTGATCGTCGTGTTGCGCATGTCGAAGGTGGTGCCGTTGCCGCCCTTCCAGAAGATGCCCCAGCCGTTCTGGGTGAGGCTCAAGCCGTCGCTCGCGATGGCAGGGCCGATCTGCCCGCCGAGATTGCCCGCGATCGCCGCGCCGGCCACCAGCGTGATGGTGCTCTGCGTCAGCTGGATCGGCTCGTGCGTCGTGCCCAGCGTGGTCGGCTTCACGCACAGGCCCTGGCCGGGCACATTGGAGAGCGTCGAGTGATCCATCGTCAGGCTCGAGCCGCGGTCGCCCGTGACGATGGCGCAGCCGTTCGCGTTGCCCGGCTCGCCGACGTGGTCGATCAGCGTCGCATTGCGCATCGTGACGACCGCCTGCGTGCCGAGGATTGCCGGCTCGATCCAGTTGCGCAGCGTCACGCCGTCCAGCGTCAGCGTGCCGCCGGGACCGGCGACCAGCACGCCGGCATTGCCGGTGGCGTTGCCGGTCTGGCTGCCTTCGATCACCCCGCCCTGGATCAGGAGTTGGGCACCGCTGGCGACGACGACCCAGTGGTTGCCACCCACAGGGGATCCGGCACCGTTCATCCCGGTGGTGTAGATGCCGCCAGGGAGCGATCCCGGTGTCATGGTAACCGTCGCGTTGCCGCTGATCGAGAGCCAGTCGGCGCAATTTGCTGAAGACGCCGTTCAGGGTCACGGTCTGCAGCGGCGCCGTCGGGTTGGACTGGCCGATGCCGAGCGAGCCGCAGTAGGTCGCGGTCGGGCCCTCCGGGCCGATGACCACGCCGTCGAACGTCGCATGCCCGAGGGCACGGTGATGGCCAGGCTGGCCAGGGTCACCGTACCGGGATGGACGGCGCGCAGCACCGTGCCGTCTGGGATCGTCAAGGCCCCATGGCCCTCTGTCGTGGCGCTGTACGTGCCGTCCGCCAGCGAGAAGGTGAAGCCCGCGCCGGCGCGGCCCAGCGCCGTGCTGAGGGTGCGGCAGGGTGCCGCCGCCGTGCACGGATTGGCGTCGGAGCCATTCACGACGTCGAGGAATTGCTGATTCGCCGCTGCGATCACGACCCCCGCCGTACCGGTCACCGATCCGACCGCGTTGCTGGCAGTCAGCGTGAAGGTGGTGTCCGCAGCGACATTGACGACCTTGCTCGTCAGCCCGCCGACGTCGCCGACGCCATGGTCGATCGAGAGCGCGGTCGCCCCGGTCGTCGTCCAGTTCAGCGTGACGCTGCCACCGCCGAGCGGCAGCGACGCCGGCGTCGCCGTGAAGCTGGTGATCGTCGGTGCCACCGGCGCGGCGACGGTGACCGCGCTCGAGGCGGTGACGCTGCCGAGCGCGTTGGTCGCCGTGAGGGTGAAGGTGGTGCCGGTCGTGACGGTGACGGTGGTGCTGGTCACGCCACTCACGTCGCAGACGCCGTTGTCGATGGTGGCCTGGCTGGCGTGGGCCGTGCTCCACGACAAGACCACCTGGCCGCCGCCCGCCGGCAGCCTCGCCGGCGTCGCCGAGAAGGAGGCGATCGTCGGCTGCGCCGCGAAGTCGTCGCCGCCGCAGGCGGTGACCAGAACGGCGAGCAGCGAAGCAGCCAGGGCGGCTGCGGCGCGTCGAAGGGTGGCTATCTGCTTGATCGACTCCAGTGGTCGGCTGCACGCCATCGCGCAGCCGTTGAAGTCAAAGACGCAATCGACCGTGAAAAGAGATCATCTCCCGAACGCCTGGTTGCCGACGATCGAGATGCGCGGCGTCAACGGGTTGACGTGTCGCGCCACCCGGCCGCTCTGCGTGTCGAACACCTCGACGGTGGGCAGGGCGCGGCCGCTGGTCGGATCCGGGATCCAGCACGGGTCGATGCCGACCAGGCGGGTCGGGCTGGTGCGCGGCCCGAGGCTGAAGTCGAGCAGGGTCGCGCCGCCCGGCCCGAGCTTGACGAACTGCCGGGCGACGATGTTGCCGGCCATGTCGTGGAACATGATCTCGCCGCTGCAAGGCGTTGGCGGCATGCCGGCGACCTCGTGCTCCCAGCAGACGACGTTGAGCCGAATCGTCTGATCGGGATTGATGCTGACGATGCCGAACGCCGGCGGATCGGGCTGCGGATTGAAGGCGACGGCCGGGCCGCCCAGGGCGCCGCCGACGACGACTGCGCATGCCGCCGCGAGCTTGTGCATCTGCATGTGAATCTCCTCGAGTACCGATGAAGCGAACCGGGTCCGCGAGCGAGGCGCCATGCCTCCTCTGCAGACAAAGACGCAATCGGCGCCCGGAACGGATCAGCGCGTCGTTCGATCAGCCGCCGCAATGCGGACGATTGCCGGCGCGTATCGTCTTCCGTCGGTCCGCCGCGCCAGCCAGACTTGGCCCATGCCGCCGCTGCTCGATCAATCGCTCGATGAGCCACGGGCCGAGACGACGGCCCTCGAGCATCACGGCGGCCGCTGCAGCGGTCGTCCTGCAGACGGAGGAAGGAGTGGTCTTCCGCCTCACGGTCGGCGGCGATCAAGGTCCGCAGGCGGCCGTGCAGCTCGGGCTGCGCGGCGGCCAGCGATTCAAGCCAGGCATCACGCTCGGCCTCGGGCAGCTCGGTCCAGGTCCCGAACGCCGCCATCGCATCGGCCCACGATTGCCCGCGAGGCTGCCCGGTCATGGCAGACGGGGCCGTTCAGCATCTCTATGGGAGGGCGGCATTCGGGATGACGCGAGGCTCAGAACGGCGGTCGTCCCGATGTCGCGATGGTACGGGTCAGCCGATGCGCAGGGCAATCGCGCATGCGATCTCGTCGCCGAGCTCGACGCATGCCGGCCCGATCGTCGTCGACGGCGATCCGCTCGCCGGTGGCGCGATCAGCGCTTGGCGGTGCCGGCGGCGGCCAGGTCCATCGATTCGATCAGGGCGCGCAGCGCGGCCGCATCGGCGGTGCGGCTGCTGGCGGCGATCGTGATCCCGTTGGCGAGCGCGACGACCACGCTCGCTTCGTGCGTCGCGGCGCGGTAGCGCTCGGTGACGACGTGGTCGGTGACCTTGTACATCGTCTCGTGCGTGCCGTCGACGTCGCGCTCGACAGCGCCGCCCTTCCACTGGGCGACGATCACGCTCGGCGTGCCGGTGTCGCTCGCCGAGACCGATGCACGCCCGGTCTCGCGCTGGTACTCGGCCTCGAGCGGCGTCGGCGAGCCCGGATAGCGGGGCTTCTTCGGCATCTCGAGCGAGACGCGCTTCCACTCGCCAAGCTGCACAGCCAGAAGCGGCAGGAGCTTTTCGGCGTGCGAGCGCGCGGCAGCGACGGAAGCCGGATTCTTCGCTGTAGCCATGTCGTGCCTTTCGGACGGAGTCGGTGTCGAGGCCGGGTCGGCAGCGGTCGAGGCAAACCCGGCCTGCAGGGCGATGCAGCCGAGGACGACGCGCAGCCGGTCGAGTCGCGAAGGGGGTTCGGCAGGCCGGGGCTTCATCGTCGGTTCTTTGCCATTTCATTGCCAGCGTTGCGCTTCGTTGCCGGGGCGGGTCGCGCCGAATTCGCGGGCCGTGATCCTATCCCATCGACGCGCTGCGCCTCCTCCGCAAGGGGACGATATGCAGGCCGCCGATCGCGGACTAGACTCGGCGTCCTTCGGATCGGGAGGAGACGCGCGATGGCTGGTGGTCTTCTGGGCGTGCTCGGGCTCCCCGCCCTGACCAAGGCGTTGAAGTCGGTGGCCGCAGCGACGCCCTCGGCCGCATCCACGCCTTCGGCCGCGTCCACACCGTCGGCCGCCGCGGCGCCGAATGCCTCGACCCCGCCGGTCGACAAGAACCTGATCGCGTTCCAGGCCGCCCGGAAGCCGGTCGCGCAACTGGTGGATGCGTTGAAGGCCGACCCGCAGGCTGGTCATCTCGGCCCGCAGATCGGCCAGGCGCAGGCCAAGCTGGCGGCGGCCGACGCGGCCGCTGGCAGTGCGCAATGGAAGGACGCTGCCACGCGCCTCGGAGAGTGCCGCGCGATCTGCGTCGCGGCGCAGAAGCTGGCGCACGAATGGGCCGACTACGCGGCCAAGCGCGCGGTCGCCAATGCGCTGGTCTATGCGCTGAAGAACTCCGACGCGCCGACCGAATTCGTCAAACGCCAGGCCCTGCTCTCCGGCGCCGATGCGCTCGCCGGCCAGACGCCGCCCAAGTTCGCGGCCGCGCTGAAGGAGCTGCAGAAAATTGACGCCGCGACGCTGCCGGGCGTCAAGGGCCTCGTTGCCGGCGCAAGGGCCCGACTCAAGGAATGCGAAGCGGCCGGCCCCAAGTCGCGCGAGTTCATCAAGGACGACATCGCCCAGGCGACGCCGCTCGTCGTCGCCGCCGAGCAGGCGCTCAAGGCCGGCGAGTACGCCAAGGCGATGCAGGGAGCGCTCGCCGCTTACGACATCGTCGGCCCGGCGCACCGCATGATCGCCCGCCGCGACGGCTACGAGAAGCAGCGCATGACGACCGTCGCGATGATCGGCAAGGTGCGCGGGCAGGCCGCCGTCCAGGGCCGCGCTGTCGCCCTCGACACGATGGTCGCCGACGCCGACAAGCTGGCCGCGCGCGACTCGATGCGGGTCGAGGAAGGAACGAGGATGCTCGTCGACGCCTTCGGCCGTGCCGACAGGCTCGTCAAGCTGGCGCCCGTGATCGCCGCCAGCGCGACCGAGCGCGTCGCGGCCGAGAAGGAGATCGCCAAGCTCGACCAGGACCCGGCCGCCGCGCGCATCGCCAAGGAGCGGGCCGCGATCCGCGCCCTGCTGGCCAGTGCCGGAACGCAGTCGACGCAGGCCGATGCGGCCGCCGATCCGACGCCCGGCTGGAACGGCACCCTCGCTGCCCTCAAGCAGGCGCGCGCCGACATCGCGCTTGCGACGAAGCTGGCGGCGAGTTTCGGCCCGGCAGCGGCGGCTGAGGCGGCAGCGGCGAATACCGGCGACCCGAAGGCGATGCAGGCGGCGCTCGTCAAGCTGCGTGCCGACGGCAAGGCCGCTGCCAAGGCGCCGAACGCGGCGGCGGCCGACACCGAGTTCAAGCGCTTCGAGCAGAGGGCCGGCGATGCCGAGAAGGCGCTCGCCGGCAACGACGCCAAGACGGCAGCGACGGCGATGCAGGACGCCGCGCAGGCGCTGGTCGCCGCCAGGACGATCCAGGCCGAGCACGCGCAGTTCACGAGCACGCAGGCGCGGGTCGAGGCGAGCCTGAAGAAGCTGCAAGCCTCGCCGCGCGCGGCCGGCATCAAGGCGCGCATCGACGCGGTGACGCTGGCGCTCGGCGAAGCAAAGGCGAAGGATCAGGCGCACGACGGGCCGGGCGCGATGGCCGCGATACGGCGCGCCAGCGACGCCGAGGCAGCGGCGCAAGCGGCCGATGGCAAGCGCGAGAAGTTCGATGCAGCCGCGGCGGCGTTCGCCAAGAAGATCGCACCGATCAAGGACGCCGCCGCGAAGAAGGCGCTCGACGATCTGGTGGCGGCGGCGCGCAAGACCGCCGATACGCTCGACTTCGCCGCCGCCGACAAGGCGCTCGATCAGGTCGAGGTCGCGCTCGACAAGCGCGAGCTGCAGGCGAAGCTGACCGCCAAACCCGACGAGAAGGGGATCGCCGCGCTCGCCGACAAGATGACGAAGAAGGGCGGCGGCGCCGAGGTCGACGCGATGATCCAGGCGGTGCCCGATGGGGGCGACCCGCGCCTCGTCAACGCGATGGCGACCGGCCGCTTCGGCATGAAGTTCTCGACCGGCAAGCCGCTCAAGCCGGCCGCGGACAACACCATCCAGCGACCCGGCGACGAAGCCAAGTCGATGAAGCGGGTCTGCGAGATGTTCGCGAAGATCCCCGAGGACATTCGCGGCAACCCGAGCATCACCTCGGTACGCCACGAGGACGCCGAAGACAGCGCCGGCGGCGGCTACCAGCCGGACGACGGCTCCATCGAGATGGACGGGCGCAAGGACGAGGTCAAGCAGCGGTTCGGCTCGAAGCAGAAGCAGTACGACCCGAAGACCAACACGAAGGTCAAGCAGCTGCCGGCGGTCGACCCGAAATGCGCTCCGGTTGACGAGGACGAGATCGACTTCCTGTCGTTCGCCGCGGCGCACGAGGTCGGCCACGGCGTCGACGACAAGCTCGGCTTCATGCAGAAGCATCAGTCCGGCCCCGACTACGGCGGCTGGGTCGTGTTCGGCTCGAGCGTCGAACCGCTCGCCAACATCGTCGCCGCGCATTTCCACCTCGACAACAAGCCCGAGAACCGTCGCTACGTGCTCGACATGATTCAGAGCAAGCCGCCGACGCGGCCGACGCCGCCGGTCGGCGACGTCGACAACGCGGCGCTCGATGCATTCGACAAGTGGCACGACGTGGCGACGACGCAGAACGTCTATCGCCGCCAGAGCGACTGCGAGTTCATCCATATCGGTGACTACGTCTACCACGAGGCGTATCGCCGCAACTGGGTCGGCTATCTCCTGGCCGCGCGCACCAAGGGCCTCACCGGATACCAGTTCCGCGCCCCGGGCGAGTGGTTCGCCGAGCTCTACGCGGGCTTTCGCAGCAAGAAGCTGCAGCCCGACCATCCGGCCATGATCTGGCTGAAGACGCTTTGACGCGGGCACCGCCATGTCGATCTTCACCACCCAGACGATCAGCTGCCCGGCCTGCGCGACGCCGATCCACTTCGAGCTCGTGCTCAGCGTCAACGTCGATCGCCGGCCGGACTATCGCGACGCCATCCTCGATGGCAGCTTCCAGCGCGAGCCGTGCCCGAGCTGCGCCACGCCGTTTCGGGTCGAGCCCGAGTTCACCTACATGGACCTCAAGCGCGGCCAGTACATCGGCGTCTGGCCGAGCAGCAAGCGAGGCGACTGGGAAGGGTGCGCGGCGCGCACGCGCACGCTCTTCGACGACACGCTCGGCAGCCGTGCGCCGCCGGAGGCGCGCAGCGTCGGCGAGGGGCTCGCCGTACGCGTCGTGTTCGGATGGGCAGCGCTGGTCGAGAAGATCCTCGCCCGTGGCGCCGGCATCGACGACCGCACGCTCGAGGCCGCCAAGATCGCGGTGATGCGCACCCGCGAGGAGGCACCGCTGCCCGGCGACTGGGCCTTGCGCCTGGTCCAGGTGGATGACGAATTCATGCTCCTCGCCTGGACGGGCAGCCCTCGCGGGCGGCCTCCATCGTGGCGCGTATCGCGGCACCTGATCGATGACATCGAGGCGCGGCCCGAAGCGTGGAAGGCGGTGCGCGACAGCGTCGTCTCCGGCGACATGGTCGACTTCCAGCGCGAGCTGCTCGCCGCCTGAGCGCGGCGCCTGCCACGCCGCTGCCCGTCCCAGGTGTGAGCAGGCCCTATCTAGCAGACGGCGCAAAGCTGAGCCTGATCTTTCGCGGCGGAGAAGTCGTGAAGGACGCGCTGCGCTGAGCCGGCGCCGCCGCTCCCGACCGGCCCGTCNAGGGCCGGTCGGGCCGTCGAGTCGGAGAAGGGGGGCCAGCCGGTGCCGAGGGTGCGTTGCGGCGGCGGGGCGTCGAATTCGGCCTGCGCCGCCTCGATCGGGTCGAGGTGGCCCAGATGCGGATAGACCTCATGCGCCAGGTCGATGAGCGACGCACGGCTGTCGCGCCGGCGCAGCCCGCTCAGGTGCAGCACGAACCAATCGATCCACATGGCCTTGTTCACGATGAGAGCCTACGCAACCCGACCCCCGGGGGGCTTGACGGCGCTCAACTTCTGCATCGCTTCCCCGCGACGACGCCCTCGGCCACGCCCAATCGGTCACGTTTTCGCAGGCCCCTGCACCGGGCCGCGCCGGGCGCGCCTCAACCGGATAGCCCGCTCAATCTGTCTTGGCATCCTTTTCAGCAGCGGCGCGCCGCTCGATCTCGGCGATGAATTCCCGGTACTGCTTGCGCGTCTCCGACTCGACCACCGCCGGGCCGACGAGCGGTGGCAGCCACGCCTTGGGAACGTACTCGCCGTGATGGGTGATCGTCGCGCCGCCGGGCGTTTCCGTGATCCGCGTCGTCGACGCGTAGGCCTTGAAGTCTCCGTTCACCAGGCTGGAGCGGATCTCCTTCATCGGCACGAGCTCGACCGCGCGGACGGCGGTAAAGACGAAGTGCAGGAAGGCGACCTTCGTCTGGCCCGACTGCTCGACCTCGAGCGAGTTGCCGTTGCGGACGAGGACCTTGCTCTGCTTGATGTTCGAGATGAACGACGACATGTGGTCGTAGTCGGTGAACACCGACCAGGCGTAGCGGACCGGGGCGGCGACGCTCGCCTCGACGTCGACGACGACGGTTTCGCCGCGTCGCTGCACTTTCACGGAGACATCCTCGGCGGTGCACAGCGCGGGCACCAGGAGCAGCAAGGCGAGGGATGTGGAGAGGCGCATGGAGTGTCGGCCGTGGGCGCAATATGGCACAGCGTGCCCCGGCCGGGCCGACCTGGCTGCGCGCCGAGGCGCCAAAGCAACGTAGGCCGGGGAGCCGGCGCAGCGCCGGCGGGTCGTGCATCGGCCGGCCGGTCAAAGGGGCCGCCGGTTGGGTTGCATTCGGCACGAAGGGCCTAATATGCGAGTTGGCCCAGACTCACCACGCCGGCCTCGTGAACGGGGTAAGCATGATGGACAGTCTCAAGGATTTCGCGCTCGAGCGCGCAGGCAATCTCGTCACGGTGCAGTGGCAGGGATCTCCGAAGCTCTCGGTGGGCGTCCTGTCGACGGCCACCGAAGCCGAGGCGTTCGAGCGTGTCGCCAACGCAATCGAGGCCGGGGGCGCGCGGCCCGGGTTCGACCCGAGCGAGATGAAGGTCTGCGTCAAGGAGATGCG
>JGI24140J50213_10000014_pt1 | contig 64230 bp, 68 predicted proteins | sample BarGraIncu00222A_FD_50213 | JGI IMG/M metagenome (IMG submission 50213)
TGCAGCCCGGGCACAATGTCGCCGACAGCGTAGATGCCTTCGACATTGGTCTGGCAGCGTTCGTCGGCCAGGACAAAACCCCGGTCGAGGGCGACGCCGGCTTCTTCATAGCCCAGGCCGGCGGTGACCGGGCCCCGTCCCACGGCCACCAGCAGCAGGTCGGCCTCGATGGTCTCCCCNGACTCCAGCGACACACTGACGGTGTCACCGGAGGCCGTGACGCCGGAGAACTTGACGCCGGTCTTGAAGTTGATCTTGCGTTTGCGGAAGGACCGCTCGAGCTGCTTGGAGATCGCCTCGTCCTCAGCGGCCACCAGCCGCGGGAGAGCTTCGATGATGGTGACCTCGGAGCCGAAGGACTTGAACACCGAGGCGAACTCCACGCCGATGACTCCGCCACCCAGGACGACGACCCGGGAGGGGACAAAGTCCAGGAAGAGGGCCTGCTCGCTGGTCATGACCCGGCCCCCGATGTCCAGGCCGGGCAGGGACTTGGCGTAGGAGCCGGTGGCCAGAACGACGTTCTTGCCCACGAGGCGGCGTCCGGCGACCTCGATGGTGTTCTTGGCGACCAGAGCGCCCTCGCCCTGGACGTACTCGATGCTCTTGGACTTCACCAGGCCCTGCAGGCCCTTGTACAGGCGGGCGACCACGCCGTCCTTGTAGGCGTTGACACCGGACATGTCGACCGACTCAAAGGTGGTCTTGACACCGAAGGCCATACCGTCGCGGGCGGTGTCGGCGACCTCGGCCGCGTGCAGGAGCGCCTTGGTCGGGATGCATCCCATGTGCAGGCAGGTGCCGCCCAGCTTGCCCTTCTCGACCAGGGCCACGGACAGGCCCAGCTCGGCGGCACGCAGTGCGCAGGCGTAGCCGCCACTGCCACCGCCCAGAATGACGACGTCGAACGTGTTCGCGGCGGTAGCCGACATGCGGACGCTCCCTTTGACTGTGCGCATCAGACCGGACATCGCCCTTGAGGCGTTCGGCGCGCTCTGTGCGCGGTACACCCTCGGACGTCGAACAACATCCTGCCACTGATGCGACCTTGTCCGCACAGGCAGGCACGACCAACGCCCATGATCGTGGTGAGGGTGGGGGCAGCTACGAAGCACTGACACGCGGCGGTGCCCCACAGTGCCAGCCGTGCATGACAGTGGAGATGGGCTCTAGAGTTAGCACATGATGTCACCTGACGTGCCGATGGCCGGAGGCGTCCGATGAGCTGGTGGGCACGGCGGCGTCGAGGAACCGCGCAACATCCCACGGGGCCGGCTGACGGGCCGGGAATGACGGTGGACAACAAAGCCGTCCGGGATCACCTCGCGTCCTTCGTGTCCAGCAGACGAGGGGTAGAGGCGTTCGTCGAGCCGCCGACCAACGTCACGGCGACCACCGTGGTGCTCATTGCGCACGACGGTGAGTGGACGCGGCGGGCGGTTGCCTCCCGTGATGCCGCGTTCGAGCTGCCGCGAGACCTCGGGATCCCTGTGTATGACGTCAACCAGACCGGATATCCCTCTCGCATGCGCGAGTGGAACTCCAGACAGCGTAGGAGCTCAGCGAAGCAGGAGCGGGGCCATGACCAGGGGCATTGAGCGCCTGTGTCCATGCCAAGGTTGGAAGCACAGCGATGAAGGAGAGCTTGCATGACCAGTGAGAAGGACAAGTCCAGTAGTGCCCCTGACGTGCCTGACCAGCCGGTGGCGGTGTCCTCGCCCGAGGATGTGAAGCGGAAGTTTCGCGCGGCGCTGGACAAGAAGCACGCCCACGGTGGCCGCAACGTTGCCGAAGACGGCGATCAGGCCAAGATTCATGACGCTCACGGACCGGCCAAGGCCCAGCAGATGTTCCGGCGCAAGAGCGGCGGCTGATCGCCACAGCGCGTCGCACCATCACTGCCCCGGCACCGGCCAACGGGAGCCAGCCACGTTGACGTGGCTGGCTCCGGTTGGTTTGCAGTCTTCCGAGTCAGCGGGCTGCCTGGTGCTCAGGCCGCTGACTCGGCGATCCCGACCAGGGTGCGGATTCCAAAGCCGGTGCCCTGCTTGGGGGTGTAGCCCCAAGGTGAGCTGTCGTTGAACGCGGGTCCGGCGATGTCGAAGTGGGCCCAGGGGATCGGCTGGCCGTCCTTGGCGTTGCCGACGAACTCGGCAAGGAACCAGCCCGCGTATATCACGCCGATCGGGCCGGACTGCAGCAGATCGGCCACCGCCGACTCCAGCGTGGGACGGATGTCCTCCAGCAGCGGGAAGGGCCAGAAGGGCTCGCCGGCAGTCTGTGCCACGCTCGTGACGGCCTCACGCAGGTCATCATCGTTGCTCAGGAATGCGGCGGTGCGGTGACCCAGCGCCGCGACTGCGGCCCCCGTCAGGGTAGCGATGTCGATGATGAGGTCGGGCTGCTCCTCCGAGGCCAGTGCGAGACCATCGGCAAGGACCATGCGGCCCTCGGCGTCGGGGTTGTTGATCTCCACGGTCTTACCACCGCGCAGGGTAACGACGTCGCCCGGACGGCAGGCCCCTGGTCCGACCATGTTCTCGGCAAGGCACAGGTGTGCGGTGATCTGGACCGGCAGGCCCAGCTCGGCGATGGCGAAGACGGCAGAGGCGACCGCCGCCGCCCCGGCCATGTCGCACTTCATGGTGGTCATGCTCTTGGTGGGTTTGATGGCCAGGCCGCCGGAGTCGAACGTGATGCCCTTGCCGACGAAGGCGATGTGCTTCTTGGCTTTGGCAGGGGTGTAGCGCAACGTGACCAGGCGCGGTCCGCGGGCCGAGCCGCCCCCAACGCTGAGGTGGCCACCGAAGGCGCCATCGACCAGCCCGGCCTCGTCGAGAATCGCGACCTTGACGCCACTACCGGCTGCGTGCTTCTTGATCTGCGCAGCAAAGCTCGCCGGAAAGAGCTCGTTGGGGGCCTGGTTGACCAGGTCGCGGGCGTAGGAGGTGGCCTTGCCCAGGGCCAGCGCCCGCTTGACCGCGGAGCGCAGGCACTTATCACCTGCGGCGGGGGTCACCACGGTGAGCGACCCGACCGGGGCAGAGACGGGGCGCGCGGCCGAGCTCGTGATGGTGTAAGCCCCTAGTAGGGCGCCTTCGGCCGCCGCAGTTGCCTGGGCCACGCCCTCTCCGGGTGCCAGTACCACGACCTTGCCCAGACCGCTGAGCTGCCGGGTGGCCGACCCGACCGCACGGCGGATGGTCTCATCCGCCAGCGCAGCACCCTGGGCGGCGGCCTTACCGGCCCCTGTCAGGACGACCAGGGCCATAGGGACCCCAGGCACGCAGACGAGCTTGAGGACCTCGTCTGCTTCACCCTTGGCCTTGAGGGTCTTCAGCGCCGACTCCAGGTGAGCCACCGTTTCCTTGCCCAGCCCATGTCCGGTCGCCAGAGCAGCACCTTTCTCGGTCTGAACTGAGACGAGGACGAGGGCCTCGCCCTTGAGCTCGGCCACGGTTCGCTCGGACACGGTCAACGTGGTCACAGTTACTGTCCTTCATGCTCGGGGTGAGGCTGCCGCGTTGCTGCGGCGCCATGGGAGGGATTGTTCCTGACCCACCGTGAGAGTACCTCCACGGTTTTGCCTATACGGTGAGCCTCATGACTGACTCCTCACTCAAGACTTCGCCCCTTCACGACCGTCACCTGGCTCTGGGAGCCAAGATGGCGGACTTCGGTGGCTGGGAGATGCCGATCGAGTACCCCGGCGGCGGTGTTGTCCGTGAACACACAGCGGTCCGTGAACGGGTGGGCATCTTTGACGTCAGCCATCTGGGCAAAGCGAGTGTCAAGGGGCCCGGCGCTGCGGCGTTCATCAACTCCTGTCTGACGAACGACCTTGGGCGCATCACCATCGGCAAGGCGCAATACACGCTGTGCTGCGACCAGACGGGCGGGGTTGTCGATGACCTCATCGTCTATCTGCGGGCCGAGGACGACGTCTTCCTGATTCCCAACGCCTCAAATACCGCTGAGGTCGTACGCCGGCTGCAGGGCGCTGCGCCCAGCGGCCTGGAGATCACGAACCTTCACGACGGCTACGGCGTGATCGCCGTCCAGGGGCCCAACAGTGACCAGGTTCTGGAGGCACTCGGCCTGCCGACCGGCCACGAGTACATGTCCTTTGTGCAGGCCGACTGGAACGGCAAGCCGGTCATCGTCTGCCGCACCGGCTACACCGGTGAGCGTGGCTACGAGCTCGTCCCGCGCTGGGACGACTCGTGCGCGCTCTGGGATGCGCTGACAGAGGCCGCCGCCCCCTTTGACGGACTGCCCTGCGGGCTCGGCGCTCGCGACACGTTGCGCACCGAGATGGGGTACCCCCTGCACGGTCATGACCTGAGCCTGGACATCACGCCGGTGCAGGCGCGGGCTGGGTGGGCCGTCGGCTGGAAGAAGGACACGTTCTGGGGCAAGGATGCCCTGGTCACCGAGAAAGCGACAGGTCCCAAGCGGGTCACCTGGGGTCTGCTGGTCAGCGGTCGCGGCATCCCGCGTTCGCACTGTGAGGTCAAGGCCGCCGACGGTACCTGGCTGGGCGAGGTCACCTCGGGCACCTTCTCGCCGACCTTGAAACAGGGCATTGCGTTGGCGTTGCTCGCTCCCAGCGTCAGTCTTGGTGACGAGGTGGTCATCGACGTTCGTGGTCGGGCCGTGAGCGCCGCGGTGGTCAAGCCGCCCTTCGTTCAGGTCCAGATTCGCTAGCATGCACCCATGATCAGTGACGTCGTGGGACAGGGAACCGCTGCCGATCCTTGGGTGCTGATGACCCCACCGGGGACATCCGAGTACTCGATGTACCGGGACGAGGCATATGACCCGCCACGACTGGTGTGCACGGTGGGCAAGACCACGTTGTTCTACCAGCTGCGGTGCCTCCAGGATCTTCACGAGATGCTGCTCGAGCACGGAGACTGGATCGAGCTGGGCTCGGCCGACGAGCAGAAGCCGGCCAAGGACGGCACCGTCGAAGCATGGGGTCGATCGCAGGATAACCCGGTCGGCGGCTGGTACGGCCTGAAGAAGGGGCTCCGCGGGCGCTTCGGCATGTACATCCCTCCACTGATGGAGGCGCTCGGTCTGGCGGAGCTAGAGCACAACCCACGTAATAACCGGATGCGTGCCATCTGAGCGTGGTTGCCTGTCTCGTCGCAGACGGGGCCTGTGCGCGCTCGCGATGCGGCGCGGTCAGCGCGCCGCCAGGATGTCGAGGTAGCCGGCACTGGCGTGCCACAGGGCGTCGGCGAGCGGCTCGAGCCTGCCCGGGCTGAACCGGCGTTCCTGGAAGGCGGCGGTGGTGGACTTCAGGGCCCGCAGGCTCACCGCGAGCTCGGCCTCAAGCCGGGACGCCATCTCTGCGGGGGCCGGTTCAGGCAGGCGCAACTTCTGCGCGGTTCCCTGGCGAAGAGCCGAGCAGGCGTCGACCTTGTGGTCGCCGGACTCGTCCCAGACGCCGTGCTCATCCCAGATCAGCAGGGGAGCGCGAATCCGGTGGTTCCACAACGGCGCCCGGGTTGAACGCCAGATGGCCAGCACCGGCTTCTTGGACAGCCCGATGGCATGAGACCAGTGCTCGGCCCCGGCCGGAGGGCACAGCCACGCCACCTGGTCGACCGGCAGGTCAACGGCCAGCACGACCTGGAGGCAGTCCAGATCATCCTGGCTGGTCAGGACGTCGGCAAAAGCCCACAGCGAGGTGACACGGAGCGGGAAGATGGTGGCCGGGCGCCCAGCCATGTCCTGACACACCTGCGCCAGCTCCTGCAGGTGATGAAGGGCGCGGGTCCGCTTCATGGTGTCACCGACCCTGGTCGGTCTGTGGACGTCATGGATTCACCGAGAGCAGGACCGCGGACACGGTCAGCGCGACCGCGAAAGATACCTCGATGACCGCGCCGAGCACGTCGCCGGTGATCCCGCCGAAACGACCGGTGGCCCGCCGGATCACGGCCACACCGCCCAGGGCCGCGCTGCACGTCGCGACCGGCCCAGCCCACCAGCTCGGGCCGGCCCACGCCGTGGCCACCGCGCAGATGCCGAGCATGAGAACAAAGCCCGCCGCCACCACGAGCGGTTGGACCGTGCCTGCCACGGTCGCGCCCAGTCCGTCGTGGCGGGCTGAGGGGACCCCGCTCGAGCAGGCCCAGGCCAGCAGCTGCCGGCTGGCGAGCAGGCTGAGCGCGGCCAGAACCGTTCCGCGCCCCGTGGTCAACAGCGAGGCCAGTGCCCCCGCGTCGACCAGAAGCACCAGAACCACAGCAGCAACCCCACTGGGGCCGATGTTGCCCCGGTGCATAACCTCCAGAGCCTTGGCGCGTTCATAGCTGGCCGACAACCCATCAGCGGTGTCCGCCAGGCCGTCCAGGTGCATCCCCCGGGTGGCGAGGGTGACCGCGACCAGCGCGGTGGCGGCCGCCAGGAGGGCAGGGACGTGGGCCTGGCGAACCGCCCATCCCCACAGCAGCAGGAAGCTGACCAGGGGGATCTGGGTGACCGGAGCCAGGACCATCGCTCGGCCGGCGACTCGCGCGTCGATGTGTTGGGGGGGCTTCACCGGGATGGCGGTCAGCGTACCCATCGCGAGCTTGAGCCCGTCGAGCATCAGCCGGCCACCACTGGGCAGCCCGACAGGTCCAGGACACGTCCGGCGACCACCAGGGCAACGCGATCGCTCGCGGCGCTGACTGCGGCGTTGAGCCGGCCAAGGTCATCGCGAAACATCCGGCCCGATGCGGTCGCTGGCACAACCGACCAACCCACCTCGTTGGAGACCAGCACGATCTCGACGCGGGCCACGCTCAGGGCGTGCAGGAGCAGTTCCGTTTGCTGCCCCAGATGGGCCTGTGCCCTTTGCGGGTCGGCCCAGGCGTCGATGTCGTCGACCAGGTGGGTGAGCCACGTGGACAGGCAGTCGATCAGGACCGGTTGGTGGGCGGTGCGGATCAGGCCGGCCAGGTCAGTGGTCTCAAGGGTGGTCCACTGCTGCGGGCGGCGGGCCTGATGGCGCGCGATGCGCTCCGCCCACTCAGGATCAGACCCGTCCGGCACGGGTCCCGGTGCGATGTAGGTGACATGTGGATGCGCGCGCAGGAGGCTCTCGCCATAGCGGCTCTTGCCACTGCGCGCGCCGCCAAGGACCAGAGTCGTGCTCATCGGTGCTCCTTCGGTGGCGCGCGTTGCCGGCCCAGCCGATGGACCCGGCCGTGGGATACACGGTACCCAGCCGACTACCGTTGCCTGGCAGGCAGTGCCAGGGCGCCTGAGCAAGCAGAGCGCCGGGCACTGCGACCCCGGCCCTGGCTGGCAGTACCAAGGGAGAGATCGTGGCTAAGGGACTACTGGTGGCAGGCACGACCTCGGATGCGGGCAAGTCCCTAGTCACTGCCGGACTGTGCCGCTGGCTGGCCCGTCAGGGGGTCCAGGTGGCGCCCTTCAAGGCGCAGAACATGTCCAACAATTCGATGGTCTGTGCCGATGGGTCGGAGATCGGCCGGGCGCAATGGGTCCAGGCGCTCGCGTGCCGGGCCACACCCGAGCCCGCGATGAACCCGGTGCTCCTGAAACCGGGATCGGATCTGCGGTCGCACGTCGTCCTGATGGGGCGCTCTTGGGGTGAGCTCGAGGCCGGCGAGTGGGCCACCGGTCGAAAGGTACTGGCTCAGCGGGCGTTTGAGGCATTTCGGGACCTGTCGGCCCGATTTGACGTGGTGATCGCCGAAGGCGCGGGGAGCCCCGCAGAGATCAACCTGCGCCAGGGAGACTTCGTCAACATGGGCCTGGCGCGGGCCGTGGACCTGCCCGTGGTCGTCGTCGGGGATATCGACCGAGGAGGCGTCCTGGCTGCGATGTACGGAACCTTGGCGCTGCTGGAGGAGGCGGACCAGGCTCACCTGCGTGGTTGGATTGTCAACAAGTTTCGCGGAGACCTGTCTCTGCTGGAGCCTGGGCTGGCGATGTTGGAGGAGCGCACCGGCAGGCCGGTGCTGGGCACGCTGCCATTCCTGTATGACGTGTGGCTCGATGGCGAGGATGGGCTCGCGGTCTCGGGGTGGTCCGGCGCCTCCTCGGCGGGGGGGTCGCCGACGTCTTCTGGTTCAACGCTTTCGGTTGCCGTGGTTCGCTTCCCCAGAGTCTCCAACTCCACCGATATTGACGCCCTGGCCGCTGAGCCGGGTGTCGATGTCAGGGTGACGGCCGACCCGGATGTCGTGACGAGGGCCGATCTCGTGGTGCTGCCGGGAACCCGAGCGACAGTGGCAGATCTGGGGTGGATGCGCAGTCGCGGGCTGGACCACGGGGTGCTTGCCCGGGTCGCGGCTGGCCGTCCGGTGCTCGGCATCTGTGGCGGTTACCAGATGTTGGCCGAGGCGATCGAGGACCCCGACGGCGTCGAGTCCGGCTCCTGCAGGACGGTTGCGGGGCTGGGGCTGCTCCCCACTACGGTGCGGTTCGAGGTGGACAAACATCTGGGCAGGCCTACCGGTCAGTGGCGCGGGAACGCCGTGAAGGCCTACGAGATCCATCACGGGGTGACCACCTGCACAGGCCCTGCTGATGAGAGCGAGCCGTTCCTGGATGGGTGGCGTTCGGGGCCGGTGTGGGGAACCACCTGGCATGGAGCCTTTGAGAACGATGGCTTCCGGAGGGCCTTCCTGGCCGAGGTCGGCGCCCAGGCGGGGGTGCGATGGCGAGCCGACTCGAGCGCGCCTGGGTTCGCCGCCCGGCGCGAGATGATGCTCGAGCGCCTGGGCGATGCAATCGACCAGCACCTTGACACCAAGGCCCTGGCAGCGATCGCCGGCATCGACCTCTGAGGCTCGGCAGCTGGTTGGCGGGGCATGGGTGCGCGTGCGGTCCGCCGCAGAGGTCGTAGACCTCTGCGGCGGACAGTCCGTACTCAAGTTATCTGGGTGGGCGGCCTGCAGAAGGCACGTGACCAGGACTCCTCGAAGGGGGGAAGGCTCTGTCCTTGCGATCGACGGTCGCTCACGTGCGTCACGCTCCCCAGGCGTGGGCTAGCGCGGTGGCCACGCATCCGGCCAGTGGGCGGTGGTCCATCATGGAACCTCGGGCGATCGTCGCCTTCTGGGAGAGGAACAGATGTCCTTGTTGACCGAGACCGTCGCAGCGATCGAGCCGGCATCCAGTGAGACGATTAGCGCCGCCGAGCTACGGCAGTCGATGCTGACCAAACCGCTCGGATCCCTGGGCGCCCTCGAGGAGCTCGGGATACGGCTGTGTGGCATGTACGGCCAGTGCCCACCCCCGATGCCCGAGCCGGTCACCATCGCAGTCTTCGCCGGAGACCACGGAGTCCACGCGCAGGGGGTATCGTCCTGGCCTCAGGAGGTCACCACACAGATGGTTGGCAACTTCCTGGCCGGGGGAGCGGTCATCAACGCGTTCGGCCGACAGGTTGGCGCCAAGGTCGTGGTCATCGACATTGGCGTGGCCGGCGAGGTGCCGCCGGCTCCGGGCCTGCAGGCGAGCAAGATCGCCGCCGGTACCGCTGACATGACTCAGGGTCCGGCGATGACCCTGGCTCAGGTGCTGGCCGCCATCGACGTGGGCATCGACGTGGCCAGAGACGCGGTGACGGCGGGCAGTCGGCTGCTGGTCACCGGCGACATGGGTATCGCCAACACCACCGCCTCTGCGGCTCTGATCAGCGTCTTGACGGGCATGGACGTCGCCGACGTCACTGGCCGCGGCACCGGCATCGACAACCCGATGCTGGCCCACAAGGTGTCGGTCATCGAGGCTGCCATCAGGGTCAACCAGGCAGGCCCGACCGACGACCCCCTGGCGGTGCTGGCAGCTGTCGGGGGATTCGAGCACGCGGGTGTCGTCGGGTACCTGCTGGCCGCCGCCGCACTGCGCACCCCGGTCATCCTCGACGGCGTCATCGCCTGCTCTGCTGCGCTGGTGGCCCAGGCGATTGCCCCTGCTGCTGCTGACTACTGGATCGCCGGCCATCGCTCGGTCGAGCCTGGCGCCAGCGCGGCCCTTGCCCACCTGGGCCTGGCGCCACTCGTTGACCTGCAGTTGCGCCTCGGTGAGGGTTCGGGAGCGGCATTGGCCGTGCCCCTTGTCCAGGCCTCGGCTCGCATCTTGCGTGAGGTTGCCACCTTCGACTCCGCAGGTGTGTCCAACAAGGAGTAACGCGCTACCATCGGCTCTCGCGCAGCTGGCGCCTGGGCGCTCATGCCGCGGTGGCTGCCCCGGGACCGGCGGGGCCCGGCGGTGGCCGGCGCTTCCCTCCGGCGGTGTCGCCCGACGACCCAGCCGGAGTTGGCCGATCCGCGTTCGGGCCACGGGCTTGGCCGGAGCCTCGGCCTGGCTAAGGTGACCTCCATGACAGATGAGTGGACCTGGACCTATTTCGATGCAGATGCCTCGGTGATGAGCGGTGAGGCACTGGTGACCACGGGTTTTCCCTCCCAGAGCGACGCGGAGACGTGGCTCGGGGAGCAGTGGCGCTCGCTGGCCGAGGCGGGGGTTGAGGCCGTCACCCTCCGGCATGAAGGCGTGGTCGTCTACGGACCGATGAGCCTGCGGGCTGCTCAGTGAGCGTGCCGGCCAGTGTCATGGCCAGGGGCGCGGCGCCATTGGGCGCCGGGCTGGTCCGGGACCTCGAGCGCGCGGTGCGTGCCTGCCAGAGCCAGTGGCACTCGCCGGCGCTCAGCGCTGGCATCGTGCGCGACGGCGTTCTCGTATGGTCATGTCACGTCGGTTGCGCCCGGCTGGATCCGCTGACGACGCCGACCGATGATACGCAGTACCTGATCGGTTCGATCACCAAGACGTTCACCGCCGTGCTGATCATGGCGCTGCGCGACGCCGGCAGGCTCTCGCTGGACGACCGGCTCGACGCGTACCTGCCACAGACCAGGCATGGCGCCATCACCATCCGTCAGATGCTGGCCCACGCCTCCGGCCTGCAGCGTGAACCGGTCGGCCGGATCTGGGAGAGCCTCGACGCCCCCGACCAAGAGCGTCTGCTGCGCGAGCTCGAGGATGCCGAGCAGGTCTTGCCCGTGCACTTCGCCTTCCACTACTCCAACCTCGCGTACGCGCTGCTGGGGCAGATCGTGGAGCGTCTTGAGGCCCGGCCGTGGGGTGATGTCGTCACCCAGCGCATCCTGGCGCCGCTGGAGATGAAGGACACCGGCCTGTCCCCTGACGAGGCCGGTCGGGCCCTGGGGTACCAGGTTCATCCGCACACAGGCGTCGCAACTCTTGAGCCGAGGTTCGACCTGCGGGCGACGGCACCGCTGGGCGGGCTCTGGAGCACCGTTGCCGACCTGGGCCGTTACGCGTCGTTCGTGGCAGACCCGTTCGATGAGGTCCTCGCCCCTGACAGTCTTGACGAGATGTGCCGGCCGCTGATCATGACGGACGTGCAGGGCTGGGCACGGGCCTACGGGCTGGGCTATGACCTGCAGCGAATCGGGGAACGGGTTCTTGCCGGTCATGGCGGTGCGATGCCCGGGTTCCTCGCCGGTCTGCGGGTCAGACGCCAGGACAGGGTCGGGGCAGTGGTCTTCGCCAACACGACCGCCGGTGCCGAGCCGGTGACCCTGGCTGGTCAGCTCGTCACTGCGGTGCTCGACGCCGAGCCCTCCATGGCCCGTGCCTGGTCCCCTTCCCAGGCGCAGCCGGACCTGGACGGGATTCTCGGCAGCTGGTGGGCCGAGGGAGAGGAGATCGTCTTCGAAGTGCGCGACAACATGCTCTGGTCGAGGATCCCCGGCGGGCTCCCCATCGCTGACACCCGGTTTGTGCGGGTTGACGGTGACCGTTTCCGGGCCGTCGTCGGACGGGAGGGCGGTGAGCTGCTCGAGATCACCCGTGGCCCCGGTGGCGCCGTGGCGCGGATGCACTTTGCGACCTATGCCCTCACCCGAACCCCAACAGCGTTCGCCAACCTGCTGGACTGAGCCGGTCAGCGGCTTGCGAGCCCTGCTACTTGCGCTTGAACCCCGCTGCGAACTTGGGGCGTGCGCGGTCGACCTGGGGACGCGGCAGCCGCGAGCGACGCATCTGGAAGGCGCGCATCACGGCGTACATCGTCGCTCCCCGGGGGGGAGCCTCGCCGAACTTGGCGACAATCTTCGCCTTGGTTGCTCGCCACATCATGAAAGTGTCAAGCACGCCGACGACGACCAGCGCGTAGACCAGGATGACGACCAGCGTCGAGGCTACGGCCGTGGTCGACTTGAAGATGGCAGGCACGAAGGTCAGTGCCAGCACCACGAACATAACCGGCAGCATGAACTCCCCGATGTTCCAGCGGGCGTCCACGGTGTCGCGGATATATCGCTTGACCGGACCCTTGTCGCGGGCTGGAAGCGCGGACTCGTCCCCTGACAAGAGAGCAGCCCGTTGCTTGGCGCGGGCCTCCCGAGAGGCTTCACGCGACTGGCCGGCCGCAGCCTTGCGGTCTTTGGGCACCAGGGGCCGCTTGTTCGCGCTCTCCTGCTCCCGCCGTGACGGGGTGGGGCGGTTCTTGGCACCTGGCCGCTCGGCATAGGTCACTGCCGAGGGAGTGCTGTCCTTAGGGGTCTTCTTGCGTCCGAACACAACCAACACTGTATGTCGTGCGCTCGGCCGGGCGCCTATCGCCTATCGGCAGCCGCCGCTGGCCCGCCTGTGGGTACGCTCACAGTCGTGACCGATGACGATCTTGCCCCAGACATTGACCCGGCCCGGCTGAGCGCCTTGCAGGCCCGGGTCACCCAGCTTCTGCCCGCACTGCGCCAGGACCTCGAAGCGCTCACCCGGATACCCAGCGTGTCGCTGCCGGCCTTCGATCAGGCGCACGTTGAAGCCAGCGCACGCGCCGTCGCCGAGCTGCTCAGAGCCGAGGGGCTGCAGGTCGAGATCATCAGGGAAGGCGGGCGGCCGGCCGTCATCGGACACGCCGAAGGTCCCCAGGGCGCGCCGACCGTCATGCTCTACGCCCACCACGACGTCCAGCCTCCCGGGGCCGACTCGGACTGGGACAGCTTGCCCTTCGAGCCGACCGAGCGTGATGGCCGGGTGTATGCCCGTGGCATTGCTGACGACAAGGCGGGCGTGATGGCCCACATTGCAGCTTTGCGCGCCCACTCCGGTGGCCTGCCGGTCGGGGTCACGGTCTTCGTCGAGGGCGAGGAGGAGATCGGCTCGGACAGCCTGGCCGCCATTTTGGCGCGGCACGGCGAGAAGCTGCGAGCTGATGCGATCGTGCTCGCCGATTCGGCCAACTGGGCGGTCGGGGAGCCAGCACTGACCACGACGCTGCGCGGCATGGTGCGTGTCATCCTGCGGGTGACCACCTTGGACCACGGGGTTCACAGCGGCATGTTCGGCGGTGCGGTCCCGGACGCCATCACTGCACTGATCAGGACGATCGCTACCCTGCACGATGCCCAGGGCAACGTCGCAGTCACCGGGCTGACGGCGGGGGTGGCCGCCGACCTGGACTATCCCGAGCAGCGGCTGCGCCAAGAGTCGGGACTCCTGGAGGGCGTGGAGCTGATAGGTACCGGCTCGATCCTGACGCGACTGTGGACCAAGCCGTCGATCACCACCATCGGCATCGATGCGCCGTCGGTCGACACGTCGTCCAACACCCTGGTCCCGCAGGCCTCGGCCAAGATCTCCATGCGCATTGCCCCGCAGCAGGACCCCCATGAGGCCTACCTTCTCCTGGCGGAGCATCTTCGGGCCAACGCGCCGTGGGGGGTCAAGGTTGACATCACGCTCGACGACGAAGGCTCAGGCTTCTCCGCCGACGCCAACGGTCCCATCTATGACCAGGCGCGCGCGGCCTTCACGGACGCGTGGGGTGTGCCGCCGGTGGATGTCGGCATCGGTGGGTCGATCCCGTTCGTGGCCGCGTTTGCGAGCAGGTTCCCCGACGCGGGCATTCTCGTGACGGGTGTCGAGGACCCTGACACCCGCGCTCACGGCGCCAACGAGAGTCTGCATCTCGGTGAGTTCGGGCGGGTGTGTCTGGCCGAGGCCGTTCTGCTGGAGCGTTTGGGCCTGTTGCGGCTCTGAGCTCTCGGATGGTGTGTCCCGCTGACTGGAATCGCCTGTTGTCCCCCTCAGCAGTGGAGGAGGTGTGCCGGCAACCACATCTGCAGTTAGTCCTTCGTCGTCTCGCCGGGCAGTGCGAGCATCTGCTCGAGGGCGACCCGGGCCCACCGGGCGACGTCGGTGTCGACGCTGATCTGGTTGACGACCCGCCCGGCAACGAGCGACTCCAGCGCCCACACCAGGTGCGCGAGATCGATCCGGTTCATGGTCGAGCAGTAGCAGACGTTCTTCTCCAAGAAGGCGATGTGCTGGGTCGGGAACATCGTCGTCAGTCGGCGTACCAGGTTGAGCTCGGTGCCGACCGCCCAGGAGGTTCCGTCTGGGGCTGCAGCGATGGTTGCGATGATCTTTTCAGTCGATCCGACCTCGTCCGCGGCCTGCACAACCTCGTACTGGCACTCCGGGTGGACGATCACCTTGACAGCGGGGATAGCGGTGCGGGCGGCCTCGACCGCCTCCAGAGAGAACCGGCCGTGCACCGAGCAGTGTCCGCGCCACAGGATGACCCGGGCAGCGCGGACCTGATCGCGGGTCAGGCCGCCGGCCGGCTGGTGTGGGTCGAAGACCACACAGTCCTGCAGTGAGAGACCGAGCTCGCGCACTGCGGTGTTGCGGCCAAGGTGCTGGTCGGGCAGGAACAGCACCTTGGCCTCCGCCCGGAGCCCCCCGCGCTGGTCGAAGGCCCACTGCATTGCGGTCCTGGCGTTACCGGAGGTGCAGATCGTGCCGCCATGGCGACCGGTGAACGCCTTGATGGCAGCCGATGAGTTCATGTACGTCACCGGGATCAGCTTGTCCGCGATCCCCATCTCGGCCAGGTCGTCCCACGCGTCCTCGACCTGGCTGATCGCGGCCATGTCGGCCATGGAGCACCCCGCGGCCAGGTCGGGCAGTATCACTTGCTGGTGGCCGGCGGTGAGGATGTCTGCCGACTCAGCCATGAAGTGCACGCCACAGAAGACGATGAACGGCGCGTCTGGACGTGCTGCCGCTTCCTTGGCGAGCTTGAAGCTGTCGCCGGTCACATCGGCGAACTCGATGACCTCGTCGCGCTGGTAGTGGTGGCCGAGGATGAAGACGCCGTCCCCCAGGGCGGCCTTGGCGGCACGGGCCCGCTCGACCAGTCCCGGCTCTGACGGAGCCGGGAGCCCACCGGGGCATTCCACGCCTCGTTCGCTTGCGAGGTCACGGCCCTGGCCCAGGACGAGCAACGGCAGGGAAAGGGTGCGGCCGGGTTCCAGTCTGGTGCTCACACTGAGATCGTATGCTGCAGGCCCTGTCCGACGCTGACCCCACCGCTCCGACGTCCTGCTCTGGCACGTCCGGCAGATCTCGCGCGGTGGGGCCGCGGCCGGCCTCCGCTGGGTTGACGTGCGACCTCGTCCGCCGCTAGGCCATGGTCGGATCCCGCGGCCGCAGCTCTGGCGCCGGTCAACAACTGCTCACCGTTGCGGTATCGCATGACCGGCGCAGTCCTTAGGTTTGGCACATGCACTATGCAGTCAGCGACGTGCACGGTCACATCGACGATCTGGTCGCCGCACTTCGTCGCGCGGACCTGCTGGACGCCGACCTTGCCTGGATCGGGAGTCAGGCCCGCCTGAGCTTCCTGGGTGACTACTTCGATCGTGGGCCCCAGGGCATCGCGGTCGTCGACCTAGTCCGCCGGTTGCAGGGCGAAGCCGGCGCGGCTGGTGGCCGGGTGGATGCCCTGATCGGCAACCACGAAATCCTGGCGTTGGGCATGCACCGTTTCGGCGCCCGGCAGGTGCCGTCGGGCGCCTGGAGCCGGCGTAGCTTCGCCCGCAGCTGGGCTCTCAACGGTGGCCAGCTCCATGACCAGCAGGGCTTGCACGACGAGCAGATCGCGTGGTTGAGCGCGCTGGACTCGGTCCTGGTGGTCGGCCCTGATCTGTTACTCCACTCCGACACCACCGAATACCTGCGATGGGGGAAGACGGCAGAGCAGATCAACGATGCGGTCCGAAACGTGCTGTCCGGTGACGACCTGGACGCCTGGTGGCAGTGCTGGGTCCGGTTGACGGCTCGCTATGGGTTCGCGGGCCCTGAGGGCGAGCAGGCAGCCACCGAGCTGCTTGACCAGCTCGGTGGGGAGCGCATCGTGCACGGGCACAGTGTGGTCACCACCTTCACTGGAGCCAATCCGCGTGAGGTCACCGGCCCGTTCTCCTACGCAGGTGGCCGGGTCTTGGCCATTGACGGAGGCATCTACGGCGGCGGCCCCTGCCTGGTGGTCCGCCTCGACCACCAGGGGGCTCCCGACGGCTCGTCGGGTCCCGCGTGAGGCCCACCTGACAGCATGGCCTGATGCGCGTGCTCATAGCTCCCGACTGCTTCACCGGAACCCTCAGCGCCGCTGAGGCCGCCGAGGCTATTGCCGACGGCTGGCGACGCGGCGCCCCGGGGGACCACCTCACGGTGGTTCCACTTTCCGATGGCGGGCCAGGATTCCTCGATGTCCTGTTCAGGGCCCTAGGCGGAGTCACTGTTGCCGTTGAGGTGGCGGACCCGCTCGGACGCCCGGTCCCCGCGGTGATTCTCATGGTCGATGCCGGCAGCCGACGGACGGCATACCTCGAGTCAGCTCAGGCCTGCGGTCTTCACCTGCTCGCCGAAAGCGAGCGCAATCCCATGATCACCAGCACGTTCGGGGTGGGGCAGCTTCTCCAGGCTGCTGTGACACACGGTGCCACCCGCGTCGTCCTGGGACTCGGTGGCAGCGGGACCAATGACGGGGGAGCCGGCCTGCTAGCCGCCTTGGGAGCCGGGGATTCGGACGCGCTGACCGCCGGCGGCGCCAGGCTGAGGGATCTGGCCGCCGATGGCCTTCAGGGGCTCGCGGCGGTCCAGGAACGCCTGCACGGGATCGAGATTGTCCTGGCGACCGACGTTGACTCGCCCCTGCTCGGTTTTCACGGCGCGAGTGCGGTGTTCGCGCCCCAGAAGGGCGCCACGCCCGAAATGGCCCAGGAACTTGAGTCTGCGATAGGCCGGTTCGCTGACGTGGTCGCCAGGGCCGCACCAGGCGGGCGGGACCTGCTCACCGGCAGGGCGATGCGGCTTGATCGCGAACCGGGAGCCGGGGCGTCCGGCGGGTTGGGGTACGGCCTGCTTCTGCTTGGTGGGCACCGGGTGAGCGGGGTCCAGGTCGTCCTTGACGCTGTGGGTTTTGAGTCGTTGGTGGCGTCCTCGGACCTGATCGTCACCGGTGAGGGTACGTTCGACGGGCAGAGTCTGGCGGGCAAGGTCGTCAGCGGCGTGGCGCAAGCCGCTCTCGCCAGCGCGAAGCCCGTGGTCGTCATCGCAGGTCAGGTGCTCGTGGGACGTCGCGAGACGATGGCGCTGGGGATCAGCGGAACGTACGCGGTGGCGGAGGACCCGGGTCAGGTCGAAGCCGCTCTGGCAGAACCCAGAAGCACGCTAAGTGCCCGAACCACCCGGGTGGCGATGACATGGTCCCCTCGTCACCCGTGACGTACCCTTGCTGGGTCGGGAACACATCTCGGCGCCGGTGGGTTGGCACTGTTGCACGGCCTGCTGCGTGATCAGCACCTCACTGTGATCACCGACATGCATGACCATCACTACCATCGACATGAAGGACGCACCCAGATGAGTGTTCAGGACGACACCCAGGCCCGACTCGCGCATGCCGTTGCCGAGGAAGCCTCAGTCGAGAAACCGGCGCATGGCGTGCTGCTTACCGATGTTGCCGCTGCAAAGGTCAAGTCCCTGCTCGAGCAGGAGGGTCGCGACGACCTCCGCCTTCGGGTAGGCGTGCAGCCCGGTGGCTGCTCCGGTTTGGTCTACCAGCTCTATTTCGACGAGCGCACCCTCGACGGAGACCTGGTGGTGGACTTTGGCTCGGTCGAGGTCGTCATCGACCGGATGAGTGCTCCCTACCTCGATGGGGCATCGATCGACTTCGCCGACACGATTGAGAAGCAGGGCTTCACCATCGACAACCCCAACGCGGGCAGCTCCTGCGCCTGCGGGGACTCCTTCAGCTGAGCTGACCCTGAGGGTCTAGCCTCGCTGGCTTCCGGTGGGTGGCCGGTGTGTCTGCCTCCGGCGGGCATGCCGGCCACGGCTGGGTCAGGTGCTGACGGTTGACTCCCACCACTGCCACCGGATCAGACGCACCGCTATCACCGGCCCCGAAGGGGGCTGGTTGACGTACTGCGGGTATTTGCGCGTCAGTGCGTCGATCGCGGTATGCACCTGCTTACGGTGCTGTTGCGCCAGGACCGACCGCCCAGGCTCGTGGTCAACGGCCAGGACCTGTGCTGATCCGTCGGCGCGTACCCACCACAGGGTTGACCAGTCTTCGGTGTACTCGTCCACGAGCACGCTTGCGCGCCCCGTCGCCTGGATGTTGGCCAGCCGTTGCAGCGCTACGGTCGTCTTGGGTTTGCCGTCGACCGCGCTGTAGAGGTAATCGTCGACCAGTGCGAACACCACGGGGACCAGGTGTGGAGCGCCCCCCGGGGTTACCGTGGCCAGTCTGCCTACCCGCCCTGCCGCGAACCTGCGCCGGGCCTGTTCATCGTTCATCTGCCCATTGTGCGCGGCGCCGTCCAGCCTTGGGGTGGCCGTGAGGGGAGTGCTCTAGGCGCCGTATGCCGCGAGTCCATCGATCAGGGCTGAGGCATTCTCCGGGACGCTGATGGGGCCGAAGGCTGGTCCGGCCCAGGGCCGAGGCCGCTCCACGTCCAGCTCGATCTCGATCTCGCGACCGTCCTGGGCCAGCTCAGTCAGGCTGCCCTCGTCAAGGCCATCTCGGGGACCAGGGGATGACGCCGCAGTGATCATGTCGTCACTGTATTTCGCTATCGTGGCGGGCGGAACCGCTACCACCGGGTAACACTGGCTGGTAACAACCCGGGTCCTGGCGGGGTCCCGAACGCTCTGCCCGTGGCCGCAGGGTAAGTTGCCGGGGTGCGTATAGCTCTGACTGGATCCATTGCCACTGACCATCTGATGACCTACCGAGGCCGCTTTGCCGACTCCCTGGTCGTTGACCAGCTCGACAAGATCGCCCTCTCTTTCCTGGTCGAGGACCTCGAGATACATCGTGGGGGGGTTGCCGCCAACATCGCCTTCGGGATGGCCAACCTCGGACAGCAACCGATCCTGGTCGGAGCCGCCGGCGAGGACTTCGCTGAGTACCGGTCATGGCTGGAGCGCCACGGCGTCGACTGTGACTCCGTGCACATTTCCGAGACCCGCCACACCGCACGTTTCGTCTGTACCACCGACGATCACATGGCCCAGATCGCCACGTTCTATGCGGGCGCAATGAGCGAGGCGCGGCAGATCGAGCTCGGTCCGGTCGCAGCCAGGGTCGGCGGACTGGATCTTGCGGTCATCAGCTCGAACGACCCCGAGGCCATGCTGCGTCACACAGAGGAATGCCGGACCCGCGGGATCCCGTTCGCCGCGGATCCATCCCAGCAGCTGGCCTTCATGGATGGCGAGTCCATCCGTGAGCTGATTGACGGGGCGAGGTTCTTGTTCACCAACGAGTACGAGGCGGCGTTGACGGAACAGAAGACCGGTTGGAGCGCGCAGGATATTGCCGATCGCGTCCAGACACGTGTCATCACCAAGGGCAAGAACGGTGTGCTCATAGCCACCCGAGGCGAGCCCCCCATCGAGGTCAACATCGCCAATGAGGTGCGCAAGGCCGACCCCACCGGAGTGGGCGACGCCTTTCGCGCCGGATTCCTGACCGGCCTGGCCTGGGGCCTGGGTCACGAGCGCTCGGCGCAGGTTGGCTCGATGCTGGCCACCTACGTCGTGGAGACGGTCGGCACCCAGGAGTACGAGCTGGGCCGTGCACGGTTCCTGCAGCGGTTCACGCATGCCTACGGTGGGGTTGCCTGTTCGCAGATCGAGCCTCACCTCACCTGCCCGCGCCCCTGACTGGCTGATCCGACCCGGATGCCGATTGAGCCCCCTTCGTCACGCTGGCAGCTGGACCTCGACGCGGCAGCGCCGCAGGACGACCTGGTGGGCCTGGGCGCCGATCTCGAACCGGGAACCCTGTTGATGGCCTATCGCGCCGGGTTGTTCCCGATGGGCCTCGGTGATGGCGGCCAGGCGCCCATCGGGTGGTGGTCACCGGATCCGCGCGGGGTCTTGCTGCCGGGTCATCTCAAGGTAAGCCGGTCTCTGCGAAGGTCGATGCGCCGGTTCGACATCCGCGTCAACTCGGCGTTCTCCCAGGTCATGGCGGGCTGTGCGGACCCCTCGCGGGACGGAGCCTGGATCACGCCGGCGATCACTGCCGCCTACCTGCGCCTGCATGAGCTGGGATGGGCCCACTCGGTTGAAGCGTGGTGTGACGGTGAGCTGGAGGGTGGCCTCTACGGCCTGGCCCTGGGGGGGCTGTTCGCGGGGGAGTCGATGTTCCATCGCGCGACTGACGCCTCCAAGTGCGCGCTGGCGGGCCTGGCGGATCTGGTGTTCGCCGACGGGGACCCGCGCCGGATGATTGATGTCCAGTGGGCCACCGCGCACCTGGGCAGCCTGGGGATCACGACGATCCCGCGCGATGACTACATTTCCCGGCTCGAGGACTCGCTGCCGTTGCTGGTTCCGCCAGCCTTTGAGGCCTAAGCCTGCAGCAGGACCTGGAAGCGTACGTATCCCCGGTGGCCGCCTTCTGCCGGCAGGCCGCCGGTGTCCGGCGAGGTCGGGACGTTCGAGGTCTCGCCGGACGGGGGCCGGCTGGGCAGCTCGGTCATCTCAGCGAGCTCGTGGTGACGCATACGGCACCAGGCGGGGATGTCGTACCGAGCAGCCGGGTCGTCTGCCAGCACGACGATTGACGTCCCGGGGGGCTTGCCTTTGGCGGTTTCCGCCAGGCGGATCACGGGCAGGGGACAGCGCAGACCGCGCGCGTCGACCTCGATGGGCGCTATCGGCTGTGAGTTCGGCCTCACAGGTCGCCGGCTCCAAGGTGGGCCCGGACGGCAGCCACCGCCTCCGGCAGCTCGGCGATGAACCGGCTGACGCCGTCAGCCAGCGCCGGGGCAACCGGGTTCAGCGGCAGGGTCAGACGAACGTTTCCGTGGGTGAGCACTCCTGTCGCCGCCAGGACATGACTGGGCTCCAGGGTGCTGGAGGTGCAGGCAGAGCCGGTGCCGACGGCAAATCCGCGGCGGTCCAGCTCGGTCACCAGTGCCTCGCCGTCGACGTAGAGCAGCGAGAAGGTCAGCACGTGTGCCAGGGCGTTGTCTGGGTCGCCAACCACCTCCACATCAGGCAGGTGATCCGCCGCCGCCCGCAGCCGCCGCAGGAGAGCAGATGACCGGGCGCTCTGATCAGCGCGATCTGCCTGCGTGGCCCGCCACGCCTCGGCCGCAGCCAGTGCCAGCGCGATCATGGGTTCGACGTCCGTGCGGCCGTGCTCGATCTCGCTGACCGGGCCGGGGCGTCGCCATCGCGTGCGTGCGGGGACGACCAGAACCCCCAGACCGCCCGGGCCACCCCAGGACCTCGCGTCTCCTGCCATGACATCGAAGTGCTCGGGCGCGGGGTCACGTCCCAGACAGGCCATGGCGTCCACCAGCAGCGGTACGCCGTGCGTGCGGCACAACTCGTGTGCTCGTTCCAGAGGCTGGCGGGTGCCGATCTCCCCGTTGGCGCACTGAACCGCGGCCACGACGGTGGCGGGCACGGCCAGCGCGTCCTGCAAGGCACGCAGGTCAACTCGCCCCGACCAGTCCACGGGCACCTCGGCGAACAGGGACGGGTCCTGGGCGGCAGCGGCATGGTGGCGGCCGGTGGTCAGGATCGCTGAGTGCTCAACGGCCGTGGCGACCATGCGAGCACCTCGGCGTCGGCCGCCATAGCGAAGTCCGTCCAGACCGCTGCGAAGTGCTGACGGACCGGAGGGCAGGAACGAGACCTCGTCAGGGCGTACGCCCAGTCCCTGGGCCAGAACTTCGCGGGCCTGGTCCAGCAGAGCCCGGGCGGCACGAGCCTCGGCGTACAGCCGTCGCGGGTCCGCCCAACCCGCGTCCAGGGCGGCAATCAGGGTTGCTCTGGCCGAGGGCAGCATCGGCGCACTCGCGGCGTCGAGTAGGACGCGAGGCAGGGTTGCTGGCACATCGCCAACCGGTGGTTGCGCCACGCGTTGAGGTTAGTGCACTTTGGACGCCCTTTAGGGGTGCCGCCATAGTAGGGTTTCGCCGTTGGCAGGTCACTGACTACCGGAAGGTGCCCCCCTTGCCTCGGCCTCGCAGCACTTCTTTGCGCCTGAAGCGGCGCACACTGATCGTCACGAGCCTTGCGGTGACGTGTGCGACGGTTCTCAGCGGCTGCGGAGCCTCGGCCGAGCGCGGGTTCCTGCCCAAGGGCGTGACCAGTGAGAGCGGAAGCATCATCAGCCTCTGGAAGGGCTCCTGGCTGGCTGCTCTAGGGGTCGGGGTGCTGGTCTGGGGGCTCATCGGGTGGTGCGCGGTCGTGTACCGGCGCAGGAAGAACGAGGTGGGGCTGCCCGAGCAGCTGCGCTACAACGTGCCGATCGAGATTCTCTACACGGTCGTGCCCGTATTCATGATCGCCGTTCTATTCTTCTACACCGCCAAGCTCGAATCGCCAGAGATGGACGTCTCCCAGAAGCCGGATGTCACCATCAACGTGGTCGCCAAGCAGTGGAACTGGGACTTTAACTACATCCAGGCCCGCACCTTCGAGTCCTCGACCATGGTGGCGCTGACCGGCCAGCCGGGAGTTGCCGCCACCCTGCCGGCGCTCTACCTTCCCGTGAACAAGCGGGTTGAGTTCGTCCTGACCTCTCGAGATGTCATTCACTCGTTCTGGGTGCCGCAGTTTCTCCGCAAGCTTGACGTCATCCCGGGCAAGGTCAACAGGTTCCAGGTCGTGCCCACCGAGATCGGCACCTTCCAGGGTAAGTGCGCCGAGCTCTGCGGGGAGTACCACTCGGCGATGCTGTTCCAGGTCAAGGTCGTCTCCATGGCCGACTACCAGGCGCATTTGGCTGCCCTGCGGGCGAAAGGCAACATCGGCATGCTCTCCAACAGCTTGAGTCGCGAGAAGGTCCCACCGGGCCAGCAGCAGTACCTGCCCACGAATGGGAGCAAGTGATGACCGCCGTCGAGCCAAGGGTGCTCGCCCGCTTCGACCCTGCAACGCGTCGCCAGTCGCGCGGTCGCACGGTGGTCAAGTGGATCACGACAACCGACCACAAGGTGATCGGCAACCTCTACTTCATCACCTCGTTCGCCTTCTTCATGATTGGCGGCCTGCTGGCGCTGCTCATCCGGACCGAGCTGTTCGCCCCGGGCCTGCAGGTCGTGGACAATCCCCAGCAGTACAACCAGCTGTTCACAATGCACGGCACCATCATGCTGCTGCTGTTCGCGACGCCGTTGTTCGCCGGATTCGCCAACGCCCTCATGCCGATTCAGATAGGCGCCCCCGACGTCGCGTTCCCCCGGCTGAACATGCTTGCCTACTGGATGTACCTGTTCGGTGGCCTGATCGCCAGCGCCGGGTTCCTCACCCCCCAGGGAGCGGCGTCGTTCGGCTGGTTCGCCTACGCGCCGCTGTCCGACATCACCTATAGCCCCGGTCTCGGAGGTGACCTGTGGGTCTTCGGTCTGGCGCTGGGTGGTTTCGGCACCATCTTGGGTGCGGTCAACTTCATCACCACGATCATCTGCCTGCGTGCTCCGGGTATGACGATGTTCCGGATGCCGCTGTTCACCTGGACGATCCTGGTCACCTCGATCATGGTCCTGATGGCCTTCCCGGTGCTGGCCTCCGCACTGCTGGCCCTGGGGGCCGATCGCCGACTCGGGGCGCACATCTTTGACCCCGCCAACAGCGGAGCCATGCTCTGGCAACACCTGTTCTGGTTCTTCGGCCATCCCGAGGTCTACATCATCGCTCTGCCCTTTTTCGGCATCATCAGCGAGATCCTGCCGGTGTTCTCGCGAAAACCGCTGTTTGGCTACAAAGGCATGATCTTCGCGACCATCGCCATCGCCGCGTTGTCCGTCAGCGTCTGGGCGCACCACATGTACGCGACCGGCCAGGTGCTCCTGCCGTTCTTCGCCATCATGACCATGCTCATAGCCGTGCCTACCGGGGTGAAGTTCTTCAACTGGATCGGCACGATGTGGGGCGGGTCTGTGTCGCTCGACACGCCGATGTTGTGGGCTATCGGCTTCCTGGTCACCTTCCTGCTGGGCGGCCTCACCGGCATCATCTTGTCCAGCCCGCCGCTGGACTTCCAGCTCACCGACTCCTACTTCGTGGTCGCGCACTTCCACTACACGGTCTTCGGCACGGTCGTGTTCGCCATGTTTGCCGGCTTCTACTTCTGGTGGCCGAAGTTCACCGGACGAATGCTGGACGAGAAGCTGGGCAAGATCCACTTCTGGATGCTGTTCATCGGCTTCCAGACGACATTCCTGATCCAGCACGTGCTGGGAATCGAGGGTATGCCGCGTCGCTATGCGGATTACCTGCCCGAGGACGGCTTCACCTGGATGAACCAGGTCTCCAGCGTCGGTGCCTTCCTGCTGGGCGCCTCGACGCTTCCCTTCCTGTACAACGTCTGGAAGACCTATCGCACCGCGCCGATGGTCGAGACCGACGACCCGTGGGGATACGGCGGGTCGTTGGAGTGGGCAACATCGTGCCCGCCGCCGCGGCATAACTTCGTGTCCATCCCGCGGATCCGCTCCGAGCGCCCGGCGTTCGACCTGCACCACCCCGACGTCGGTCAGGACAACGCCCCCGTGGCTGACCAGAATGTACTGGACACCCTGCTGGGTGGCCCAGATCGTGGCCGCGCCGATCCTGAGCGGCCCCCCGGACCGGGAACTGGCCCCGATGCCGCCGGCGCCGGTCCTGACGACGCGAAAGGCGATGACCTGCGATGAAGGTCGAGTTCAGGTTGTTCGTGGTGATTGGCGTCTTCTTCACCGTCGCGGGGCTCATCTACGGCACGTTTACCCACTGGAGCGAGCCGGTGGGGCCGTTCGGGCTGTTCCTGTGTACAGGAGTGTCGGCCCTCATCGGCTTCTACCTCTGGGAGACCGGCCGCAAGCTCGACCCGCGACCTGAGGATGACCCCTCGGCACTGATCTCCGCGGCCGAGGGGGAGTACGGGTTCTTCAGCCCGCACAGCTGGTGGCCGCTGGCAGTGGCTGCGTCCGGCGCGGTCGTCTTCCTTGGTCTGGCCGTCGGCTGGTGGTTGGCCATCATCGGGATGTTCCTGGCAGCTATTGCGGTCGTCGGCTGGACCTTTGAGTACTTCCGTGGGGAGCAGGCCGTCTAAGGCCCCTCAGGGTTCGCTGCGGTGATGGCAGGGAGTATTCTTGGGCCACGCTTGGTAGGACCGGGTCTGCAAAGGCCTGGGGTTGTTCATTTTTCATGAGGCCTGTATGGCTTGGGCGTGATTTAGCCGGCCTCACGGGGGGTGCGGTAACCATCGGCCAAGACGCCCTGCTCTGGGAGTCGGTTAAACGTGGCGACAATACTCATGAAGTCCCGGCGAGGCCGTGTCCTGGTCATCACGTCGATAGCGCTGGCCGTCTTGCTGCTCGCCGCCCTGGGTAATGCTGTCTCGGGTTCGATCGGCATCGCCGCACCGAGCTTCTTAGCTGGACCGAAGGTGTCGCGGCCCACGCCCACGCCCACGCGCAGGCACCAAGCCACTGCGGCGGTGCTGGTGGTGTCTCCGGCCAACCTCGCCGTCGGCGTCCCGCCTAATGGTCCGGTCACCGTCAGGGCGTCCTCCGGCACGCTGGGCACCGTCGCCCTCGTGGATGCCAGGGGCAACAGGGTCCAGGGACAGATCAGCCCGGACGGCTCCTGGGGGACCGTCGAGCTGTTGCGTCCTTCCACGGCCTATACGCTGGCCATCGGGGCGCTCGGACCTGACGGCACACGCACGTCCACTACGTCGACGTTCAGGACGCTTACGCCCAAGATCAGCGCGACCTACTCCCTGCTGCCCAGCGGCGGCACCGTCGGTGTGGGCATGCCGGTGATCATCCAGTTCGACACTGCCGTTGACACCAAGGCTCGACGGGCCGAGGTGGAGAAGCGGGTCAATGTCACCACGGTNCCCGACCAGATGGGCTCGTGGGGGTGGCTGGACGACCGACAGCTGATGTGGCGACCTGAGAACTACTGGCTTGCCGGGACCAAGGTCAGCGTGTCCACGTCGCTGCATGGCGTGCAGACCGGCGACGACAAGTGGATCACCGCCGATGGCGGGACAACCTTCACCGTCGGTTCGTCGATGATCAGCAGTGTGGACATGCAGGCGCACTCCATGATGGTTCGCCTCAATGGCGCAGTCGTCCGCACGTTCCCGGTGAGCACTGGCCGGCCCGGGCCGTTGACCGAGACTCGCAGCGGCATCAAGGTCATCATGTCGCGTGACCCGGTAATCGTGATGGACTCGGCGACCGTCGGGATCCCCAAGGGTTCTCCCGGCTACTACAAGATCACCACGAACTGGGACCTGAGACTGACCTGGACGGGGGAGTTCATCCACTCGGCTCCCTGGTCGGTCGGTGCCCAGGGCAACACGAACGTGTCTCATGGCTGCACCAATATGGCCCCTGCTGATGCGCTGTGGATGTTCGACAACTCCAAGGTCGGTGACGTGGTCACCTTCCAGGGGTCGAGCAGGGTCTTCAAGCCGGAAGAGGGCATCGGTGTGTGGGTGTACGACTACGCCGGCTGGAAGGCTCGCAGCGCGCTCTCCTGAACCGCGACGGCGTTCACGTTTTCCCGGGTGCTCAGTCCCATCCGAATTCGCGCAACCGGCCGTCGTCGATGCCGAAGTGGTGGGCGATCTCGTGCACGACCGTGATCGCAACTTCATCCCGTACCTCCTGCCGGGTCGAACACATCCGAAGCGTCGGGCCGCGGAAGATCGTGATCCGGTCCGGTAACGCTCCGGCGGCCCAGTTTGCATGCCGTTCGGTCAGGGGAGTGCCGTCATAGATGCCGAGCAGCTCTGGCTCATCAGGCGGCGGCTCCTGCTCGACGAGGAACACGACGTTGTCCATGAGGTCAAGCAGGTCGGCCGGGACGTTGTCCAATGCATCGGAGACGGCATCATCGAACTCTTGGGCGGTCAGCTTCAGCACGGGCTCACCCTTTCACGCCGGCCGGGCAGGCTCTGGATCGCGGTGAGCCCGGGCGACGTGTCGCTGCGACATCGATGAGCACCCCGCGATGGGCCCGAGACCAGCACCCACGACAATGACCAGATGAGAGTGACCGTGAGGGTAAAGCCTGGAGCCTCCCGGACCAAGGTCGGCGGACAGTACGGCGAGGCGCCGGCTGGGCAGAACGGGGTTCTCATCGTCTTCGTGGCCCAGCGGGCCGTTGACGGTGCGGCTACCGAGGGTGTCCTGAAGGCGATCGCCAAGGCCTTCGGTCTGCGTCGCGGCGATGTGGATCTGGCCCTTGCCGGCATGGGCAGGACCTCACGGACAAAGGTGCTGGAGCTGGCAGGAGACGAGCAGACCCTGGCAGCCCGCCTGGCCGAGCTGCTGGCCCGCTAGCCCCCTAAGGTTCGAGCGTCGGGCCCGGATCCCCTCCGTCGTCGTGACTGGCGTAGGCGTCGGTTTCTGGGCGTTCCTCGGCGCCGCCGTGTAGCTGGCCGACCCACTGCACGGCTCGTGGCTCCTGGCCGACAGGCTCTTGGTCAGCTTCGATTGCCTCACGTGCGGAGCCGTCGTGATGGGCGGCCGCCAGCTCAGTGGGTGTCACCGGCTGGACGCCGTCGGCGAAGTAGAAGCCCGACACCTTGGCGCGCAGACGCTCCCTGCGCGTGCTCTTTCTGGGTATCCCGTGGGCGTCCACGGTGGGGGCAAGCGCCACCGGCGTCGTCCTCTCGTGCTGCACCAGGGTCCAGCGCTGGTCCTCAGGCAGCGGCTCGTGAACCTCGAAGAACCTGCCCTCGGCTGTGCGGACAACCCGCCCGCTCTCGCGGCCATGCAGCACCAGGTCGTGGTCTCGACGCTGCAGGCTCATACAGATGCGTTTAGTGATCCAGTAAGCCAGTGGCGGGACCACGAACAGCGCGACTCGCAGTGTCTGGGTGATGGCGTTGATCGAGAGCCCCAGCTTGATCGCGATCAGGTCATTGCCGGCCGCGAAGAACAAGATGAGGTAGAAGCTGATGGCCATCATCCCCAGCCCGGTTCGGGTTGGGGCGTTGCGCGGGCGGTCGAGCAGGTGATGTTCGCGCCTATCCCCGGTCACCCAGGACTCGATGAAGGGGTAGGCCCCGGCGATGGTGTACAGCAGCGGCATCACGATCAGGGACGGGATGAACACGTTCAGACTCAGGGGGTGCCCGAAGATGTTGAACTCGAAGAAGCCGGGAAAGAGCCGCAGCGCGCCGTCCGCGAAGCCCATATACCAGTCCGGCTGGGAGCCGGCAGTTACCGGTGAGGGGCTGTAGGGGCCGTAGAGCCAGATCGGGTTGATGGTCACCAGCGCTGCCATCAGGGTCGTAATGCCGAAGATCATGAAGAAGAAGCCGCCGGCCTTGGCCAGGTAGACGGGCATGAACGGGAAGCCGACCACGTTGTCGTTGGTCCTGCCCGGGCCGGGGTACTGGGTGTGCTTGTGTACCGCCACCAGAACGATGTGTGCCGTGAACAGTCCGATGATGAGCGCAGGCAGCAGGAGCACGTGAACGGTGAAGAGCCGCGGGATGATCGCCTGTCCCGGGAAGGCGCCGCCGAAGACGAAGAAGGCCATGTAGGACCCGATGACGGGCACGGACTGGATAAAGCCCTCAGCCGCCCGCAGTCCGGTGCCGGAGAGCAGGTCGTCTGGAAGGGAGTAACCGGTGAAACCCTCGTTGATGGCCAGCAGGGACAAGATCGTGCCGATGACCCAGTTGATCTCGCGGGGCTTGCGGAACGCGCCGGTGAAGAAGACCCGGAACATGTGGACCGTGATCGAGACCGTGAACAGCAGGGCCGCCCAGTGGTGGATCTGGCGCATGATCAGCCCGCCACGGACGTCGAAGCTGATGTCGACGGTGGACCTGAACGCCTCACTCATCGGGATGCCCTTCAGCGGCACGTAGGAGCCGTTGTAGATCACCTCGCCGGCGCTGGGGACGAACCAGAAGGTCAGGAAGGTTCCGGTGATCAGCAAGATGACCAGCGAGAACATGGCGATCTCACCCAGCATGAAGGACCAGTGATCAGGGAAGACCTTCTTGAGAAGATAGCTGGTCGGCTTCGCGACGCTGGTGCGGTCATCCAGCCAGCCCGCGAGCCCGCCTGCCCGGTTCTTGGGGCCCGCGGCCAGGTCTTCCAGGGTGGGGTCCTCGGCGCGCAGGGCGCCGGCTCCCTTCGGGGTGGGTTGGGGACTCATGAGCGCTCCCAGTAGCTTGGGCCGACCGGCTGCAGGAACGGCGCAGCGGCGATCAGATAGCCCTCGGAGTCGACCGTGATCTTCAGCTGCGGCAAAGGGCGGTGGGCCGGGCCGAAGATGACCGCGGCGTCGTTGGCCACGTCGAAGGTTGACTGATGGCAGGGACACAGCAGGTGGTGGGTCCGATGCTCGTACAGGCCCACAGGACACCCCACGTGGGTGCAGATCTTGGAGTAGGCGACGACGCCGCCCACGCCCCAGTCCCGTTCCTTGGGGACCTTGATCGCTGCCTCAGGCAAGGAGATCAGGATGACAGCAGCCTTGGCCTTCTCCTCGAGCACGTCTGGTGACTTGTCGATGCCCTCGGGCATGACGTGAAAGACGGAACCCAACGTGACGTCGCTCAGCTTGATCGGGGTCATCTCTGGGTCGCGCATCAGCCGCATCCCTCTGCGCCAGAACGTCTGTGCCAGATCGGCATGGGGCAGTGGGCCCAGGCTGCCGGTCAGCTGCACGAGCAATGGAAGGGCAAACAGGCCCAGAGCGCCTCCGAGCGTGTACTTGATCAACGGGCGGCGGCCCAGCTGCGAGGCGTTACCCCCGGCTGTGATGGTCGCCACCGCGTCCTGGCGAGCCTGGTCAGAGGATCGCTGCAGGTGCCGGTCCTCGGCCACCTCGATGTCTGGCATCAAGGTCTTGGCCCAGTGAATCGCACCGATACCGATGCACAACAGGCTCACCCCGAGGCTGGTCCCGAGCACGATGTTGGACAAGTTCGCCTGCCCGATGCCCGGGACGAACTGGTAGGTCTGCTGGTCGATGGCGAAGTAGGCAACGAGAAAGATGACGGTGGCCACCATCGAGATGCCGAAGAGGGTCGCGACCTGGCGTTCTGCCCGATGGGCCGCCGCCTCGTCGAGATCCGCGGAGCGCGGCACGTGCGGGGGCAGTCCGGGGTTGGTGAAACGTTCCGGCATGCCGCCGGCGACCTCAGCCACTTGCCCCTGGCCTGGATTCTGCTCGAGGCGCGCCGCGGCGCCTGGGTCGTTGGCGTTCTCTCCGGGCCCCGTACCGTGTTCGCTCATCGTGTGATCAATCCCGTCGACTCGCAGTTCAGGTCCGTGCCGTCCGACTGGTGGTTCGCCTGGTCCATCTCACGGCGTGGCCTGGGGGCGCTCTGGGGTGGCATCGGGTCATGCCGCCTTTGAGCCGAGCCAGACGGCGGCACCGACCACCAGGCCGAGACCGAATATCCAGGCGAACATCCCTTCGGAGACCGGTCCGAGGTTTCCCAGGCTCAGGCCTCCGGGGTTCTTGTTCTTGTCGATCTGATGCAGGTAGGTGATGACGTCGTTCTTGTCCGTCGGGGACAGGTTGTCATCGTTGAAGACCGGCATGGACTGCGGCCCGGTCAGCATCGCCTCGTAGATGTGCTTCCCGGTGACGTTGCGCAGGCTCGGCGCGTACTTGCCCTGGGTCAGCGCGCCCCCAGACCCGGCGAAGTTGTGACACATCGCACAGTTGGTCTTGAACAGCTCGTTACCCCGAGCGGCGTTGCCATCGCCGCTGGTGTACTGGCTGTCGGGGATGGCAGGACCGGGCCCGAGGGTGGCCACATATGCCGCCAGGTTCGCGATCTCCTGTTGGGTGAACAGCACCTGGCTGCCCTGCGGGGCTTGAGGGACCGCCGACCCGGCGAGCGGCATCCGGCCGGTGCCGACCTGGAAGTCCACCGCGGCGGCGCCAACACCGACCAGGGTCGGACCGACCTTGCCGCCCTGACCCGACAGACCGTGACAGGTCGCGCAGTTGGCCAGGAAGAGCTTGCGGCCCGCGGACACGTCATCCGCGGCAGCCACGGACGCCTGTGCCGGCCTCGGTGCCAGCAGGGAGTAGAGCCCTCCGGTAATAACCAGGCCCAGCAGCAGCAGAACGAGGATCGCGGCCGGATGACGGCGACGGGAGCCCAGCGCTTTCACAGGAGGTTCCTCTCGTCGGTGTGGACGCCTGGCCGCAGGACGCGCATCACTTTAGTAGGTAAATCGTCGAGAACAAGGCGATCCACACCACGTCGACGAAGTGCCAGTAGTAGGACGTGACGATGGCGCCGGTCGCCTGCGCGTGCGTGTACCGACGCGTCGTGAAGGTTCGCCCGATGATCAGCAGGATGGCGATCAGCCCTCCGGTGACGTGCATGGCGTGGAAGCCGGTGGTCAGGTAGAAGACCGAGCCGTACGCGTCGGAGGAGATGGTCACCCCGTCGCTGATCAGGCGGGAGTACTCGACCATCTGGCCGGAGATGAATATGGCGCCGAAGATGTAGGTCAGGACGTACCACTCGCGCATACCCCAGGACCTCGGCTGCAGCAGCGAGCCGGTGCGGGCCGGCTGGCCCTGCTCGGCCTTGAACACCCCCAGCTGACACCACACCGACGAGATGACCAGCATCAGCGTGTTGACCGTTGCGAACGGGACATTGAGATGGACCGTTCTCTCTTGCCACAGACTCGGGGAGACCGACCGGATCGTGAAGTACATGGCGAACAGCCCAGCGAAGAACATCAGCTCGCTGGCGAGCCAGACGATCGTTCCCACAGCGACCATGTTGGGTCGCGTTACCGGGCCATGACCCGGGATCGGGCCCGTGGGAGGCTTGGACGTGCTGGACTCAACTGCGGATGCGGTCGCCACGAGCGCCAATATTGCCCTATTCGGGTTCGCATTGCACTAGCAGCCAAAACCCGGGCGCGCCGCTTCGCCAAAGAGGCACCGGTAGCATCGTCCTCATGACCGATTCGCACGCAACACCCACGGCTTCTCAGACTGACCAGGTCTCCCCAGGTGTCCCGTATCAGCTGTCCGTCTTGCTCTACAGCGACGACATCGCCACCCGGGACGCGGTCCGTGTGGCAGTGGGTCGTCGCCCAGCTCGCGACGTCGAGGTCATCACGTGGCTGGAGTGCGCGACCGCGGCTGCGGTGATCGAGGCGGTGGAGACCGGGAAGTTCGACCTGCTGGTCCTGGACGGTGAGGCAGCCCAGACCGGTGGTCTGGGTCTGTGCCGCCAGCTCAAGAATGAGATCTTCGCGTGTCCACCGGTGCTGGTGCTGACCGGACGACCCCAGGATGGCTGGCTTGCCGCGTGGTCCCAGGCCGATCTGGCCGTCCCGCACCCGCTGGACCCCTTTGCCGTGGCTGGTGCGGTCGCCGAGCTTGGTCGCCGGGTGGGCGACTCTGCCACCACAAGCCGCTAGCCCGGTGACGGCTCCAACTCCGGCCGGCAGCGTGATGACCTGGCCGAACATTTTCACGTCGCTGCTGGGCGGACACGACCTGGGTACCACCCAGTCTGCCTGGGCCATGGACCAGATCATGAGTGGAGAGGCCAGCCCGGCGCAGGTCGCCGGGTTCCTTATGGCGTTGCGCGCCAAGGGCGAGACGGTCGATGAGATGCGCGGCCTTGCCGACACGATGCTGGCTCACGCCAACAAGATCACCGTTGGCGGCACGACCCTGGACATCGTCGGCACCGGTGGAGATCGTGCCCACACCGTGAACATCTCCACCATGGCAGCGCTGGTCGCGGCGGCCAGCGGGGTGCGAGTCGTCAAACACGGCAACCGTGCCGCCTCCTCGTCGTCGGGCTCAGCGGACGTTCTTGAGGCGCTCGGCGTGAACCTGACGCTGGCCCCGGCGGACGTTGCGGCCGTCGCGGAGCGGGCGGGCATCACCTTCTGTTTTGCCCAGCAGTTCCACCCTTCGATGCGCCACGTGGCCGTGGCACGTCGTGACCTGGGTATTGGCACCGTCTTCAACTTCCTGGGACCGCTGACCAACCCGGCTCAGCCGACGTTCGCCGCTGTGGGGGTCGCCGAGCCGCGGATGGCACCACTGATGGCCGGGGTATTCGCGGGACGGAGCAAGGATGCTGCCATCTTCCGCGGCGACGACGGCCTGGATGAGCTCACTATCTCCACGACATCACGGGTCTGGTGGGTGCGCGGCGGTGTGATTCGCGAGTACAGCCTGGACCCAGCCTGGGTCGGACTTGAGCGTCACCCGCTGGAGACCCTGCGGGGAGCGGGCGCCGACCACAACGCTCAGGTCGTCCGTGACGTGTTCGCCGGGGCGCTCGGACCGATCCGTGATGCGGTCGTGCTCAACGCAGGGATCGCTCTGGCACTGACGCGCCCTGACGTTGGCGACACCCAGGCCGACTTCATCGCGGCGCTGCGCACGGGAATGGATCGGGCCAGGGCGGCGATCGATGACGGAAGGGTCACGTCGCTGCTGGCGCGATGGGTCAGCGCGACCCGCAGGTGACGGGTAGGTCCGAGAGCTCGCTGTCCAGGCTCAGGCGTCGTCCAGGCCCAGGCTGAAAGCGGCTTCCAGGTCGTGCTTGGAGTAGGTCCGGAAAGCAATGTGGGTTTGGGTGCTCAGCACGCCACTGACCTTGTTGAGCTGATCGGCGATGACGTCCGCCAGCTCCTCGTGGTGACGGACCCGCACGATGGCAATAAGGTCGACATCCCCGGTGACGGAGTAGACCTCGCTGACACCTGTGAGGTCGGCGATTGCGGCGGCGACCTCAGGGATGCGGTCGACCTCGGCGCTGATCAAGACTATGGCGGAAATCACGGGTCCACCCTAGTCCGGGGGACCTGGGGAATTCCCAGCGACGTGGCACCTCACAGGGTCCGGGAGACCACCAGCCCCCGGGCCGGCGGGCGATAGCGCAGGCCGGGGTCGCCGGGCTCGTCGAAGCTCACGGCATCGCGGTAGGTGGTGGGGTCAGCCTCCAGTGCCTCGCGTGCCCCGCCAGCGCCGTGCACCGGGCAGGTCCACTCACCTTCGATGGCCACCACCCGGACGTTGGGAGAGTCCAGCCAGCGCAGGATCTTCTCGGTCTCCTCGGCGCAGGCGGAGGCTGCTGGTCCAGGAGAGGGCTCGACGATCTCGGCGCTGGCGGCAAGGGCCTCAATATATGCGCGGGGGTCGCTGCCGGGCACGGTCATCGTGGTGCCGGCGAGCCGCCCGAAGCGGACGCAGATGATCTCCCAGCCGCCCAGGGGTGTTGGCCGAGCAGCCACGAGTTCAGCACTGTTCGCCAGTGGAGCGATGCGCTGAACACGGGCTGCTGCTCGCACCAGGTGCCCTAACTTGTCACGGACCGCGCCGGCGTCCTCGTAGCGCTCCTGGCCAGACAGACTTCTCATACGCTCGACCAGGGCGCCGACCACCTCCCGCGAGTCACCCGCGATCATCTGGGCGGCCCGCTCGGCGATCTCGGCGTAGTCCTGGACGCTCTGCCGGCCCGAACATGGAGCACCACAGCGTCCCATCTCGGCAAGCGCACAGTCAGCGGATCGGCCACTTGCGGACAAGCGCCGGGTGCACTGGCGCAACGGGAGGACCTCGTGGACCGCGCCGATCGCGGACTCCGCGCCTAACAGAGAAAGAAACGGACCGAAGTATCGGGCGCCATCAGCCTTGACCTCCCGCACGATGCTCAGCCGCGGAAACGCCTCGAGGGTGAGCTTGACCCAGGGCGCTCGCTCGGGGTTGACAGAGCGGCGGTTGTATCGAGGCTTGTGAAGGGCGATAAGACGAAGCTCGCGAACCTGTGCCTCCAGCGTGGTCTCGCAGACCACCGGTGTCACGCTGGCCGCGATCCTCACCATCTCGGCCATTCGGGTGCGTTGTTCGGAGGCAGTGAAGTAGGTCCGCACCCGTCGCTGGATGTCCTGCGAGGTTCCCACGTAGAGCACGCGACCCTGGCTGTCCTTGAAGAGGTACACCCCCGGGGCCGACGGCAGAGCGTCGGCAAGGTGTCGTTTGCGCCGCTGGGCTGAGCTGACCCTTGAGGAGAAGGTGCTGAGCTCATCCAGAGTCACCACCCCGAGGCTGCCCACTCGCTCGAGCAGCCCATGCAGAACATCGACCGTGGCACGGGCGTCGTGCAGCGCGCGGTGATCAGGGGTTGTGGCGGCGCCGAAGAGGCGTGCCAGCGTGCCGAGCTTGCGGTTGGGCGCCTCGTCCTTGCTGATCAGCGCTCGAGCCAGGTGGGCTGTGTCGACGACGCGAAAGGCCGGCCAGCCGCGACCCGTCAGCGTGGCTGCGGCCTTCAGGAAGGAGATGTCGAACGGTGCGTTGTGGGCCACCAGCACGCTGTGGCGGGCGAACTCGAGAAAGGCAGGAAGGACGGCGTCGATACGGGGTGAGTCAGCCACCATCTGGTTGGTGATACCGGTCAGGACCGAGATGAAGGCGGGAATCGGCTCGGCGGGGTTGACCAGTGTCTGGAACTCGCCGAGTACTTCGCCGCCCCGGATCTTGACCGCTCCGACCTCGGTGATATGCGCTCCCGCCGGGCTGCCACCGGTCGTCTCGAGGTCGACGACCACGAACGTGACCTCGGCCAGGGGGGTGCCGAGCTCGTCGAGTGTGCCTTGGACGCCTTGCATGGGCACGACGCTAGGTGCTGCGGCTGACAGGGTCCGGCAGGCGCGCTGTCGCCTGCCGGGCGGGGGACCGGGAACGTGCCCACACCGAGCAGAGAGGTCGCAAGGCTGTCGGATCCCCCGCCTAGCGTTTCCGTCAGCGGGCGCCGGCAGGGGCTCGCCGGCGGCAGAGAGTCCATCACGAGGTGGACCCAGAGTGCGGAGGGCTTGAGATGATCATCGACTGCATGACCTGTCCGGTGCGCAACCGGCGATGTGACGACTGTGCCGTCACGGTGCTGCTGGCACCCGGCTGGGCTGAGCACCTGTCATCGACCGATTCTCAGAGGTCTACCGAGCCTGCGAGGTCGCCAGAGGATGCGTGGTCCACAGGGCTTGCTCTTGATGCTGCGGAGAACGAGGTGGTGTCCGTCCTGGTCGGGGCTGGGCTGGTCAGTGCTGAAGAGGTGCCAAGGCTGCGCGCCCGCCGTGTCCCCGTGCCGGGCTGGGGCAGGGCGCGCGACGCCGGCTGAGCACGGACTCAACGACGGGCACCGACAGTCAGGGGGCCAGCCCCACAGACAGGCAACCTACGATGGCGCCATGACCAGAGCCAGGCGAGTAGCCGCGTTCGCCTTGTGCGCAGCGGTCGCTTTCGGCATTGGCGGCCAGCTGGACGGCAAGCTGGACCTGCCTTTGGCCATCGGCGTGCACCACGCCAATAGCTCAGGTACCGGCAGTGCTTCGACTGTCCCGAGGGTGGACGAGCAGGCGGTTCGGGTAGCTGCGGCCAACGACCTGCTGTCGGCTCGCGCGGCAGCGGTCAAAGCGCGGAACAAGAGCGCGTGGATGGCCACGGTGGACCTCGCCAGCTCGGCGTTCCGAGCTCGCCAGTCCGTGGTTTTCGACAACCTCACCAAGCTCCCGCTCGGTCAGTTCTCCTATGGTGTCGTGCAGGTTGCACCCGTGCTCAGCGCGACGCGTGTCGCCGCGGCGGGACCTGATGCCTGGGCCGCCACAGTGGCCGGGACCTACTCGCTGTCGGGATTTGACCGGGCCCCACAGTCGTTCGCCGCGACATACACCCTGGTTCATCGTCCCGCCGGCTGGCGCCTGACCGCCGACACTGATGGCAGCACCCCACTGCAGATGTGGGACCTGCCGGGGCTCAGAGTCCTGACAGGTCCCTCCAGCATCGTGGTCGGCAACGCCCCAGAGGCGCGGATGCGGGAGTACAGCGCGGTTGCCGCCGCTGCCGTCATCCGGGTCAGGGGCGTGTGGGGGACGGACTGGAACTCTCACGTGGTCATCGTGACGCCTGCCACCAGCGACCAGTTCGCGCAGCTGTTGTCACGTTCGACTGACAACGGGCTCGACCAGGTCGCTGCGATCACCCAAGGGGTGATCGAGCCAGGTCAGCGTGCTACCGGCGATGAAGTTGTCGTCAACCCCAACGCGTTTACCGCGCTGGCTCCCCTGGGGCGGCGCGTGGTCATCACCCATGAGCTGACACACGTCGCGGCCAGGTCGTCGACCATCGATCCGGTTCCGATCTGGTTGACCGAAGGGATGGCTGACTACGTTGGGTACTCCGGTCTGGACATCCCGCGCCAGCGGGTGGCCAGCGAGCTGCTCGTCCTGGTGCGTGCGGGCAAAGGCCCCACGGCGCTGCCAACGGAGGTGAACTTCGACCCCTCGCGGTCCAAGATCGCAGCGTCCTACTCGGCGGCGTGGCTTGCCGTCTGCCATCTGGTCGACCTCTATGGTCAGGCCAAGGTCGTCTCCTTCTATCGCGCTGTCGCCGCATCCCGCAGAGCAGACGAGGCACCCCAGGCTGCCCCCGAGATCGCTGCGTCGTCGCAGTTCCCCCGCAGCTTCGGGGTAACCCAGCCCCAGTTTGTTGAAAGCTGGAGGAGCTACCTTCAGAGTCTTGCTCACGCCTGAGGGTTGGCCACCGCGCGCTGGCGTGCCGGGCGGACCGGTCGTGGTGTCGGGCAGGTCCTTGCGACTCTCAGGCAGGATGCCTAGTGCCTGGGCACTGCGTACAACGCTTCGATGTCGGGCGCAAAGTCCCTCATGACCATGTTGCGCTTGACCTTCAGCGACGGCGCCAGATAGCCGTTGTCCTGGGTGAAGTCGCCCGCAAGGACGGTGAACTTGCGAGTCGACTCGGGTCTGCTGACCGCCTTGTTCGCCTTCTCCACTGCGGAGCTGAGCTCGGCGTGAACCACCTCATTGGTGCGGGCATCCTCAGGTGTCAGGTTCCGAAGGCTGTTGTTCTTCGCCCAGGCGGGGAGCATCTGCTCATCGAGGGTGATGAGCGCGCCGATGAAGGGCCTCTGGTCGCCGACCACGATGCTCTGGGGCACCAGAGGATGAGCACGCAGGCGGTCCTCAAGGAACGCGGGCACGACGTTCTTGCCGCCGGCGGTGATCAGAAGCTCCTTTTTGCGGCTGGTGATCTTCAGGAACCCTTCCTCGTCGAGGTCCCCGATGTCGCCGGTGTGGAACCATCCGTCCACGAGGGCCTCGCGGGTGGCCGTCTCGTTGTTGCGGTACGAANACGTTGTTGCCCTTGATCAAGACGTCGCCGTCATCGGCGATCGCGATGGCGACCCCCGGCANGGGGTGACCGACGGTGCCGATCTTGATCAGGTCAGGGGTGTTCAGGGTTGCCGGCGCCGTGGTCTCGGTCAGTCCGTAGCCCTCAAGCACGGTGACCCGATGCCGCGGAAGAAATGCCCCAGCCGGGCGCCAAGCGGGGCGCCACCGCAGACGGCATACTCGACCCTGCCACCCATTGACGCGCGCAGCTTGCCGTAGACGACCTTGTCGAAGAACCTGTGTCTGGCCCGCAGAAGGACCCCCACCTTGTCGCGCGCGACCGCCTGGCTCCAGGCGATCGCGGTGGCGGCGGAGGCCGCGAAGATCCTGCCTTTGCCCTGCGAGAGCGCTTCCTGCTCTGAAGCGTTGCAGATCTTCTCGAAGACGCGAGGCACCGACAGGATGAAGGTGGGGCCGAAGGTGCCGAAGTCGGCGATCAGGTTCTTGACGTCCGAGGTGAAACCCATTCGGACCCCGGCGTGGACGCAGACAACCTGAAGGAAGCGTGCGAAGACGTGCGCAAGAGGCAGGAACAGCAGGGTGCAGGCACCCTCGGCACCAACCACCACCTTCATCGACTCCGTCGCGTTCTCGCCCAGAGCCATGAAGTTGTCGTGGGTGAGCTGGCATCCCTTGGGGCGACCGGTGGTTCCCCGAGGTGTAGACGATCGTGGCGATGTCGGCGCGGGTGACCTGGCTGCGCCGGGCCTCGAGCGCCTCGTCCGTGATCTGGCTCCCGGCGCCCTTCAGGTCGTCGAGCCCGCCGGCATCGATCTGCCACACCGCAGGACGCTGCGCCGACTCGGCGGCTGCCTGGGCCACAATCCTGGCATGGGTCGCCGTCTCCAGGATCACTGCACGGCACGTCGCGTCCGCGACGACCCAGCGCACCTGCAACGAGGAAGAGGTCTCATAGATTGGCACCGATACCGCCCCGGCCATCCAGATGGCGAAGTCTGCTGCCGCCCATTCGTACCGCGTCCTGCTCATGATCGCGACGCGGTCACCTAGTCCGATCCCGGAGGCCATCAGAGCCTTGGCCAGGCTGCGCACCTCGGCGAGGAACGCCTCGTTCGTGATGTCGATCCAGGTGCCTGACGACGGCGAGCAGAATGCCACCTTGTGTGGCTGGTTGGCTGCGTTACGGACCGGCAGATCCGAGAGGTTGCCGCCGACCCGCGGGGTAACGAGCGGGGGAACCGAAATGTCTTTCATGAAGCGTCCTTAAACTGCCATGTTGGTGGTAGCGACCCCATAACCCTGACCGTCCAAGGAACCGCAATTCGTCGGTGTCACNACCTCACAAGTCTCTTGCCTGGCCGGCGATCTCGCAGGACAGCATCGTCGGCCGCCGGTGCACGAGGCACCCGCCTGACTTAGTGGCACAGTCCCCGCAAGGTAATCTTCGAGCCATGGCCGATCGCACTGAGTCCAGCATCGACATCACCGCCGCACCGGGGGTGATCCTCGATGTCATCGCTGACTTCGATCGCTATCCCGAGTGGGCTGGCGAGGTGAAGAAAGCGTCGCTGATCTCTGAGGACGGTGACGGATGGGCCGACCAGGTCGAGTTCACCCTGTCCGCAGGTGCCATCAAGGACACCTACGTTTTAGAGTACGACTGGGACGTGGCCGAGGACGGCACCGGGGTGGTCTCGTGGCACCTGGTCACCGCTCAGGTACTCAAGGCGATGAATGGCTCTTACACCCTTGAGGAGAACGGCCGCAGCACTGCGGTCACCTACCGGCTGGCGGTCGACGTCAAGATCCCCATGCTGGGGATGCTCAAACGCAAGGCCGAGAAGGTCATTATCGATACCGCACTGAAGGAGCTGAAGAAACGTGCCGAGATCTTGAGTCGGCGTTCGGACATCTCGTGAGAGTCGTGCTCTTTACCGGCAAGGGGGGTGTCGGCAAGACAACGACGGCCGCGGCTACCGCGGTACAGGCGGCCCGTGCGGGAATCAAGACTCTGGTCATGTCGACCGATGCAGCTCACTCTCTGGGTGATGCTCTGGGGGTTGTCCTGGTGACCCGAGCCGATGACCCCGACCCCGTCGTCATCGAGCCGGGCCTTTCCGCCCTTCAGATCAGTGCCTCGCACAGCGTGCAACGGTCGTGGCGATCGGTGCAGGACTACCTTCTGACGGTGTTCAAGGGTCTGGGCATCGACCCCGTGGTCGCCGACGAGCTGACACAGCTCCCCGGCGCCAACGAGATCATCGCGCTGGTTGAGCTGCGGACGCAGGTCGAGTCCGGTCCGTGGGACTTGGTGGTCGTTGACTGTGCGCCGACCGCGGAGACGCTGCGGTTGTTGGCTCTGCCCGAGGCCCTGGCCTGGCATCTTGAGCGGCTCATACCGGCCCAGCGAGGCCTTCTGCGAGCGCTGCGTCCAGCCGCTGCCAGCGCCAGTGGCCTGCCGTTGCCCGGGGCTCAGGTACTGGGCACCCTGCGCCGCTGGCATGAGTCCCTCCTGGAGATCCAGACCATCCTTGCTGCCGAAACGACCTCCGTGCGGTTGGTGCTCACGCCCGAGCGCGTGGTGATCGCCGAGTCACGTCGCACGTTGACCTCGCTGCGGCTCTTCGGACTGACCGTCGACCAGGTCGTGGTCAACCGCGTCTTCCCCGATGCGGGGGCGCTGGAGTCGGATTCCTCGGGATCGGATCGGAAGTCGATGCATTCGGCGTGGATGGCTGGCTGGAACCAGGCACAGCAGCGCGGGCTGGCCGAGGTCCATCGTTCGTTTGAGCCGTTGCCCATCGTCATCACCCCTTACCTTTCGCACGAGCCGGTGGGCGCGGACGCCCTGGCCGCCCTGGCCAGTGCGCGCACCGGGGTGATCGGTGATGTTCTGATGCCGGCCCCGGCCCAGGCCATGACGGTACGGCCGGAGGATGGAGGTTTCCTCCTGACGTTGCCGCTGCCGTTGGTCACCGCTGCCGAGGTGGATCTCAAACGACGCGACGACGAGCTGCTCGTGTCGGTGGCCGATCATCGCCGGGTGCTGTCACTGCCCAGTGTCCTGCGTCGCTGCGTGGTGACCGGCGCCGTAGTGCGTAACGCGACCCTTCGGGTGCGGTTCGTCCCCGACGAAAAGCTGTGGCCCGTCAGTGGCCAAGAAAGTGGGCCAATGAATGAGTGAGCAACCCCCTTCCACGATCGGAACGGTTGCCCAGGAGGCCGCGCGGTTGATCGAGGATATGGCCGCGATGGCACGCCTGAGCTATAGCCGCGGCGATGAGTCGGTCCCCTACCCGGGGCAGCCTGCCCCAGAAACTGCCCGGCCGGAGGCCGCGCGTCCCGCCGGTCCGGCAGGCCCCGCAGACCAGGTACCCGCAGGGGATCCGCAGGCCAGCGATGAGTCCACGGAGGGAACCTGCAGCGTGTGTGGGGCTGTGAAAGGGGCAGCCGCGGGCCACGACAGCTCGTCAGCCTGCAGGATCTGTCCGCTGTGCCGGGGGATCGAGTTGTTGCGCTCGGTGCGGCCTGAGACGGTGGACATGCTGGCAGACCTGGCCATGTCGGTGGCGGGTAGCCTGCGGGACGTGGCTGTGTGGTCACGGGCAGCGGGTCCCACCTCGTCGGCCCGGTCCACGCCCGGGGGTCCGCCTGAGCCTGATAGGGCGCCCGTGCAAGACATACCTGTTGACGACGAGAGCGAAGGATGACCGTGGTGAGCACGACTATCGGGCTTGACATTGGTGGCACCAAGATCAGTGGCGGCGTCATCGACCAGTTCGGGACGATCCTGGCCCAGGGGCGCAGGGACACCCCAGCCCTTGACCCTGCGGCCATCATCGCGGAGGCAGCCAGCCTGACCCGNGAGCTGTCCCTTGAGCACAAGATCGATGCGGTCGGCGTTGCCTGCGCAGCCTTCATCGACCGTTCAGGCTCGGTCGTGTACTTCTCTCCGAACCTTGCATGGCGAGATGAGCCACTCAAAGCGCGGCTGGAGTCTGCTCTCGGGCTGCCTGTCACGATCGAGAACGACGCCAACGCCGCGGCGTGGGGCGAGTTCCGTTTCGGTGCCGCCGTTGATGCCGTGGACATGGTCATGCTCACTGTGGGCACGGGCATCGGTGGTGGCGTGGTGATCGACGGCGCGCTGATGCACGGAGCCTTCGGTGTGGCCGCCGAACTGGGTCATATGCGGGTCGTTCCCGGTGGATTTCGTTGCGGTTGTGGCAATCGCGGCTGCTGGGAGATGTACGCAAGTGGCACGGCTCTGGTCCGAGAGGCAAAGGATCTGGTCGTCTCCGGTTCACCGCTGGGTGCCCGGCTGGGTGAGCTGTGCGCCGGGGACCCTTCAGCGCTGAGGGGTCCGGACGTCACCAGAGCAGCAGTGGAGGGCGATCCGGCCGCGATCGAGCTGCTGGCCGACCTTGGTGTGTGGATCGGGGAGGGGCTGGCTTCGGTAGCAGCCATTCTCGACCCGGAGCTGATCGTCCTGGGCGGGGGAGTGTCCGAGGCGGGGGCTCTGCTGATTGATCCCGCCCTGGCGGCCTTTCGTCGCCAGCTGACGGGCCGCGGACACCGGCCCGAGGCTCGCTTCGCCCTGGCCAGGCTCGGCAATGACGCCGGCATGATCGGCGCCGCCGATCTTGCTGCCAAGGCTTACCAGGCAAGGGCTACGACTGCCCGATCTGAATGAAGCCCGAGCTCGCGATAGGAATCGACATTGGCGGCACGAAGGTCGCCGGTGGCGTGGTCGATGCCGCCGGTAAGGTGACCCACCGTGCGCGAAGGGACACCCCTGACCGTTCCAAGAGCCCGTTGGTGGTGGAAGGGACGATCGTGGAGGTCGTCGCTGAGCTGATGCAGCAGGTGGGCTCTGCTTCAGTCGCCTGTGTTGGTATCGGTGCGGCTGGTTTTGTCGCCGCGGACCGGGCGACGGTGGTCTTCGCCCCTCATCTGTCCTGGCGGCACGAACCCCTCCAGCAGGCCCTGCAGAAGCGGGTGGCAGTGCCGATCTTCGTCGACAACGATGCCAACGCGGCGGTCTGGGCCGAGTGGAAGTTCGGCGCAGCCCAAGGCGAGACTCACGTCATGATGATCACGCTGGGCACGGGCATCGGCGGTGGAATCCTGGTCAATGGCCAGGTGCAGCGAGGCCGCTTCGGCATTGCGGGGGAGTTCGGACACATGCAGGTCGTGCCGGGGGGCCACCGTTGTGAGTGTGGCAACCGCGGGTGCTGGGAGCAGTATGCCAGTGGCAACGCCTTGGTGCGAGAGGCGCACTCGCTGTACTCGGCCAACTCGCCCATCGCCAGCGACATGCTCGATCGTGCCGGCGGCGCTGTCGGCAACCTGACCGGCCCGCTGATCACCGAGGCTGCCCGAGATGGTGACCCGACGGCGTGCGAGCTCCTGGCCGAGATCGGCAGCTGGTTGGGGGTCGGTATCGCCAACCTGGCTGCCGCCTTCGACCCTGGCATGTTCGTCATCGGCGGCGGCGTCAGCGCAGCCGGTGACCTGTTGCTGGCCTCAGCTCGCGAGACGTTCAGACGGCAGCTCACCGGTCGCGGATACCGGCCGGAGGCTCGCATCGTGGCTGCTCGGCTGGGCAACGATGCGGGTCTGATCGGGGCCGCTGACCTGGCTCGCTATCCCGCTGAGCGGCAGGCCGACTGAGCTGGGGTCACAGCCGTGCGCCGTCGTCGTCGTCCCCATGATGACCCGGTATTCGTGAGACCAGCAGCGCGAAGCCGCCGACGGACATGGTGATCGCGATGAGGATCCAGTAGCTGCTCGCGTCGCGGTGGAAGAGCACGAGGTACAGCAGCAGCAACGGCCCGCCACACATCCCGACGATGATGGCCCAGAACTGCAGGTCGCCGGCAGGCAGGGGACTGACCGGTGGTGGCTCGAAGTGGTCCTCGTCGTCGTCCACCTCATGTCCGCGCCAGGACTGTGGAGCAGGAACGGCTTGTGGGCCCGTGTGTGGATCGGTGTGTGGGCCGGTGGGGGGGTCGGCTTGCGGTTCGCTGCGGGCGGGCAGCCACGGTGGGGGGTTGATGCGCCACTGGCCTGTGGGGGGTTGAGGGCGATCACCGCGGGCCAGATCGGTTGGCTCGGAGGTGGTCTCAGCCGAGGGATCGGCAGGGCTCTGGTCGGCGGCGGTATCGGTCCTGTCCAGGTCGGTTGTCCCCTCCTGGGCGCCCGCTTCGGCTACTGCTGGCTCCTGCGGTGGGTCATCGTTTAGATGAGCCACGATATCGGCGAATACCGCGTCATCATCGAAGCCGTCGGACCAGCGCCGACGGTCTGCGTCGTTCACCTCAGTGCGATGCGTTCGATGAACTTGGCGGACTCGTCAAAGATGCGCGGAGCGTCATTGTCGATCGTGGCAACGTGATANGAGTCCTGGAGCAGGATCTCGGTGGCATCGCTGCTCGAGATCCTGGACAGGATCAGCGCCGAGCTCGACGCCGGGACGACGTGGTCCTGTGGTGAGCGCAGAAGCAGCACTGGCTGGGTAACTTCCGGCAGGTCACGAATGACCGAGTGCCACGCGTTCATCTGTGAGTGAGAGGCCTTCAGGGGAGTGCGGGTGTAGGCCAGCTCGGTGACCCCCGGCTTCTTGACGTCGTTGCCGATCGCCTTGACCGAACCCAGGAGGTGCTTCAGGACGGGGAGCAGGTGGGTGCGCGGGTCGTCGAACTTGACGGCAGGGTTGACCAGGATTAGGCCGCTGATGCGTGGGCCGTGTTCCTGAGCCAGCTGTAACGACAGGGCACCNCCCATGGACAGACCGCCGACGAAGACCCGCTCGCAGCTCTGGTGCAGCTGGCGAAATGCCTCATCGACGCAGGAGTACCAGTCCGCCCAGCCGGTGCGATTCATCTGCTGCCAGGACGTCCCATGTCCGGGGAGCAGGGGCAGGCGCACCGTGTAACCCCGGTCTGCGAGGTACTCACCCCACGGGCGCATGCTTTGAGGTGTGCCGGTGAAGCCGTGGCACAGCAGCACCCCGACATCGGATCCGTCATGATTGAACGGTTCGGCCCCGGTCAGAATGGCCACAGGTTTGCTCCTGAGTTCGAGAAGGGTCGACGCTTGTCTTTGGAGGAATCCTCGCACGACCCGGTACCCGCGCATAGTGCCGTAGGATTCACGCGTCGTCAATGGGTCTGATCTCTTCACCGAAGGAGGTGTCCGAGTTGTTCTACTGGGTGCTCAAGACCCTCATTCTCGGGCCGATCCTGAGGTTGTTGTTCCGTCCGTGGGTCGAGGGTGAGGAGAACNTCCCCACTGAGGGTGCCGCGATCTTCGCCAGCAACCACCTCTCGTTCTCCGACTCGATCTTCTTGCCACTGGTGGTCTCGCGCCGGGTGACGTTCTTGGCCAAGTCCGACTACTTCACGGGTCGAGGCGTCAAGGGCCGGGCGACAGCGGCATTCTTCAAAGGCGCCGGTCAGCTGTCGGTGGACCGCTCCGGCGGACGCGCCGGCCTGGCTGCGGTAAACAGCGGTCTGAAAGTCCTGCGGCGCGGTGAGCTGCTCGGAATCTACCCCGAAGGCACCCGTTCACCCGACGGCCGCCTCTATCGCGGACGAACCGGCGTGGCCAGGATGGCGCTCCAGGCAGGTTGCCCGGTGTTGCCGGTCGCCATGATCGGAACCGACAAGGCGCAGCCGAGCGGCAAGAGGGTCCCCAAGATCATGCGTATCGGCGTGCGCATCGGCAAGCCGTTGGACTTCTCCCGCTACGAGGGGATGGAGGACGACAGGTTCGTCCTGCGTTCGGTCACCGACGAGATCATGTACGAGCTGATGTTGCTGTCGCGTCAGGAATACGTCGATATGTACGCCACCTCGATGAAGGACCGTCTGCTGGCTGCGGCCAGGACCAAGGCCAAGGAGCTGCAGCAGGAGGCAGCAGACAAGATCGAGAAGCGGGAAAGGGCTATGAAGGCTGACGGGGCCGTGCGGCTGCGTGCGGAACCGCCCGTNGCCGACGGACACGGTGGCGCGTCGGGATCAGCTGCCCCCGGCGACGCGGCGCCGGACGACGAGGGCGACTCGCCGAAGTCGCAGGGCGACGAGCGCGCCGCAAGCTGACCCGGAAGGAAACCCACGTCTGCGGAGCCGGCGGCAGCACCGGCGGCACGTCGACAAGGTGGGTGCGCGACCCGTTGAGGCGCTGACATGAGGCAGCTGGGTGAAGGCTCCTCCCCACTGCTTACGAGTGACTCGACAGCGAGCCTGGGGTTCCGGGTGCGAGCAGCTCCTGGGCGATACGCGCTCCGATCGGCAGGCAGGCGGTCGCAGCCGGCGACGGGGCGTTGAGCACATGCAGCACGTCGCCAGCCCGTCGGAAGAGAAAGTCATCCACGAGGCGTCCATCCTTGGCCACGGCTTGGGCGCGCACCCCTGAGGTTGACGGACGAAGGTCGCGCGCCCGCAGTTCGGGAACCATCTGCCGCGCCTGTTTGAGCATCGAGTGTCCGATCAGGGAACGGGAGACCTCCTGAGCTCCGATCCAGCCGTACTTGCGTGCCAGGCGCCACGTGCCGCTGTATCCGAGGGTCTCGGCCAGGTCCCGGGCNGAGAAGATGCGCCAGGAGTATCCCTCGCGAGCCAGCGCCGGCACCGCATTGGGACCGACATGGACCACGCCGTCCAGCCCTCGGGTCAGGTGGACACCCAGGAAGGGCAGGTCAGGGTTGGGGACGGGGTACACCAGCCCGCGCACCAGCTGGGCACGTTCAGGAACGAGCTCGCGGTACTCACCTCGGAACGGCAGGATTCTCACGCCTGGGTCGATCCCGCTGGCACGGGCCAGGCGGTCGCAGTGGAGCCCGGCACACACGGCCACCCGGTGGGCCGCGATGACATCCTTGGAGGTGCGCACCCGAACCTCACCTGAGACCGTGGTCACCGACAGCACGGGTTCGCCGCACCGGATTATCCCCTGACGGGCGAGCACCTCCTGCGCCAGGGCAGCGGCCACCTCCCGATAGTCCACCCTGCCGGTGGACTCCACCACGAGAGCACCAAGGACACGCAGGGCTGGCTCGCGCTCACTGACCTCGTCTGGATCTGCCCGTCGAACGGGAACCGAGTTCTGGAGCCCCCGGGCAAGGAGATGGTCCAGCTTGCCGATGTCCTGCTTGCGAGTGGCAACGACCAGTTTTCCCGACACATCGAAGGGGATCTGGTGCTCGCTGCAGAAAGCCACCAGGTCGCGGGCACCCTGCAGCACCAGAGCCGCCTTCAGTGAGCCCGGTGTGTAGTAGAGGCCCGAGTGGATGACCCCGGAGTTGTGGCCGCTCTGGTGTTGTGCCAGCGCCGGTTCCTTTTCCACCAGGACCGTGCTGCGAGCAGGGTCGAGCTCTTGCAGGGCTCTGGCCACAGCCAGCCCGACAATGCCACCGCCGACCACGACGTTGGGCAGCATCAGAGCGGGTCCGGCCCGCAAGAGGTGGCAGTCGTGGCCCGCAGGGCTGTGATCGGCGAGTTCAGCACGTGCTGACTCTATCGAGCGGCCGAGCTCTCGCCCGGGGGTCCGCCCACCGTCGGACCCGATGCTGTCCGCGCTCAGGCAGCCTGCGGTTTCCGCAGGGTCTCCGGCATCACCACGGTGGCGGCGAACGCGAGGCCGGAGACTGCTGCGGTCGCCAGGAACGCCACCTGGAAGGACGCCGCGTCGGCCAGTGCCCCAGCGACCAGGGGCCCGATGAAGGCGCCGGCATCGGAGGCCATCTGGAAGGCCGCAACGGGCGTGCCGCCCCGTCCTGCGATCACGTCGCCGACGACAGCGGCCGTGGATACCCCCAGCAGCGCTGAGCCGGTCCCATACAGAGCCATCGCGGCCAGGAAGAGCGGCGCGCCGCCGGCCAGCGCCATCGTGACCCCTGCCACCAGCGAGAAGGCCGCGCCTGCGCGCAGGAAGAGACGGCGTCCACGGGTGTCGACCAGCCGGCCGGCCGGGATCAGGACGAGGCCCTGCACAGCCGCCGAGAGCACCAGGCCGGCGCCGGTCCACGACGGGCCAAGGCGCAGGCCTTCGGACACGAACAGCGGGACCAGAGATGCGCGGACGCCGAAGACCGCCCAGCCGAGAGCAAAGTTGTTCGCCACAGCGGCTCGGTAGGCCGAGCTGCGCACTGCGGTCAGCAGTGGGGTGGGTGGGTGATCTGCGGTACCCGCGACGACCTCGTGCGCACGTAGTGCGGTTCGCGCCAGGAACACGGTGGCCAGGCTGCCGGCGACCAAAAGGGTTGCCGCGTACACGAAGAAGGGCGCTCGAATCGACCAGGCCGTGAGCGGGCCGCCGAAGGCAGGCCCGGCGATGGCCCCGAGCAGAAACCCGGTCTGGTAGGTGCCGGCCGCCCGGCCGCGCTGGTCGGGGGACACGACGCGCAGCAGGAGGGCGAACGAGGAGACCGTGAACATAGCGGATCCGAAGCCGCCGATCCCGCGCAGCACGAGCAGCTGTGCGTAGTTGCCGGAAAGACCCGCCAGGAAGCTGGAGACCCCGACGATTCCGATCCCGGCTGCCAGGACCAGACGCTCGCCGAAGCGGTTGACGAACCGACCCGCAACGGGTGCGGAGGCAAAGCGCACGAGGGCGAACACCGAGATGACCGCGCCGGCTGCGAAGTTCGTGACGCCAAAGTCCTTGGCGAACAGCGGGATCGCCGGGGCAACGATCCCGAAGCCTAAGGCCACCGAGAACGCGACCGCGGTGAGAACCGCCACCTCAGGTGGCAGGGATCCGAGGGGATTGCGTAAGGCGCGCATACGAGCACCCATACTCGCAGGCCCCGCCGGTCGGCGCGACGCGGTGGCCACGGGCGCGGCTGGTCGCCCACAGATCCCCTGAGAAGGGCTTGAGAGCTTGGCAGAGGTCTGCCAAGATCGCGGGTTACGTCGCCTCCGGTACAAGGCCCGCCCCCNCGTTGTCACGTCGGACGGGCGCCNAACGGGTGTCAATGGGCATTCTGACGGGCTTGTATAGCGGTCTGACTAAGCACCTGCTAGATTGCAGTTAGCATTTTGGCTCGCACCCCTCCGGGGGGCCTGTGAGGGGTGGTCTGGTGAGTACTTCGACAAATGACCAGTTGTACGACGCCTTTGGCGCGTACGTGCGTAGCCAGCGTCAGCTTGCCCAGCTGACGCTTCGTCAGGCGGCCGAGCTGGCGCGGATCTCCAACCCTTATCTGAGCCAGATCGAGCATGGGCTGGCGTTGCCTTCGATCGCGGTCCTGAGCGCTCTGGCTGAGGCGCTCAGTGTCTCGGCCGAGACGATGCTGCTGCGGGCGGCAGGCATCGCGCGCCCAGACGGCAGGAAGCGCACGACCCAGACCGAGGACTCGATCCGCCAGGATCCTCGGCTGGACTACAGCCAGAAACAGGCCCTGCTGGCGGTGCTCGCCTCGTTTGTGGGCTCGGCCCCGGCAGAGGAACCAGCGAAGTCCGTGCGCGTCGCGGCGCTGAGCACTGGCCCAACACGTACGTCCGCGCGGCCGGCAGTCGCCGGTCGGGCCGTGAGTCATCGACGAAAAGGGGTATGACCATGTCTGAACTGCGCTTTGACGGACGTGTAGCCATCATCACCGGTGCCGGTGGAGGGCTCGGTCGCAGTCACGCTCTTGAGCTGGCGCGTCGAGGGGCCCAGGTCTTGGTGAACGACCTCGGTGGGGCAGTGGATGGCAGTGGCTCGTCAATGTCCGCAGCTGACCGGGTCGTTGACGAGATCACGGCTCTTGGTGGTATCGCGGCCCCCAACCATGACAGCGTGGCCACCGCGGCGGGCGGGAAGGCGATCGTCCAGGGTGCACTGGATGCGTTCGGCCGCGTCGACATCTTGGTCAACAACGCAGGCATCCTTCGCGACAAGGCCTTTCACAACATGGATGACGCCATGATTGAGTCGGTGATCGACGTGCACCTCAAGGGAGCCCTGTACGTCAGTCAACCGGCCTATCGCCTCATGCGCGCACAAGGCTACGGCCGCATCGTCAACACGAGCTCCGCGTCCGGGCTCTTCGGCAACTTCGGCCAGGCGAACTACGGTGCGGCCAAGGCCGGCCTGGCTGGGCTGACCCGCGTTCTTGCCCTCGAAGGTGCCAGCCGTGGCATCAAGGTCAACGCCATCGCGCCGATTGCGGCCACCCGGATGACCGAGGAGATTCTGGGGACCCTGGCGGACAAGGTCTCGCCCGACTCGGTCAGCCCGTTGGTCGCCTACCTCGCCCATGAAGAGTGCGCGGTCAGCGGACACGTGTACTCCGTGGCCGGCGGGCGGATCGCGAGGATCTTCGTTGCCGAGACGCACGGCGTCGTGCTCGGCAAGAACACGCCTGAGGAGATTCAGGCCAAGCTGTCACTGATCGACGTGATGGACGGTGAGCGGTACCACCTGCCTTCGTCCCTGGAGGACGAGACCACGATCATCGCCAAGGCGCTGTCGGAGGTCTCTTAAGGGACAACGCACGCCGGCTGGCCGGGCGACGCCTCAGCGGTCCCGGCCAGCCGGTAAGACTTGCCTTTCAGGCGTTTCGACGACGCAGGAGTACTGCGGCCACAGCGAGCAGGACCGCGACCCAGGCGAGCAGGACTGCGTAGCCCTGCCATGGGCTGAGGGTCGCACCCACTGATCCCGGTGTCATCGCGTTGAGCGACGACTGGGTCATCAGGATNCTGACGCCGGCAGTTCCGGGCAGGAACGGGTTGATGTACTGCAACGGCTTCCAGGGGATCGTGAACAGGTTCTGGACCACCAGGAGCAGGCCCAGCACAGTGGCCAAGGCCCCCGCCGAGTGGCGAAGCAGTGCGCCGATCGCGAATGCCAGCAGGGCGATCCCCGTGAGGTAGAGCGGGACACCCAACAAGATGCGTTCGCTCTGGCGGTCACCGAGATCTGGTGCCAGCCCGCTGCCGCCCAGGAACAGCGCCATGATGGCCACCGAGACACCCACGGCGACGCTGGAGACCACGAAGATCGAGACTGCCAGGACGACGGCCTTGGCCCACAGTGCCGGAAGGCGCCGTGGGACCGCCGTGAGGGTCGAGCGGATCATCCCGGTCGAGTACTCGCCGGTGATGACCAGGACTCCGAGCACGACGACGGCAAGGGAGGCCATGCTTGCCGCAATGGAGAAGACGTCGATGCTCACCGAGGCGTCGGGTCCGGCTCCGTGGGACGCGAGTAGTGCCGAGAAGGCAGTCACCATCGCGACCATCACGACCACGGTGGCCAGCAGCGTCCAGATTGTCGAGCGCAGGGTGCGGAACTTGATCCACTCGGAGTTCACGACACGCAGCAAGGACAGCTGCCCGCCACCTGCTGGCGGGTTGGCCCCGCGGACGTCTCGGTCGGGGGGGCCAGGACGCTGGTGCTCATCGGGTGGTGCCTTCCGTGCTGGACGGCGCGAGGTCGGCGTCCAGGTGTTCGAGGTCCAAGCCGGTCGAGTGGTACTCGACTGACTCCTGGGTCAGCGCCATGTAGGCGTCTTCGAGGGAGCCGCTCAGGGGGGTCAGCTCATGCAGTACGAGCTGGGCCGCTGCGGCGACCTCGCCGATCTTCTGGGCGGTGGTGCCGGAGACCTCGAGTAGCTGCGGGGTGGTTGACGTGATGCAGACACCTTGCCCGGACAGAAGCTCGACCAGCCGGGTCGCCTGGAGGCTGCGCACGCGCACCGTCGTGCCGGCGGCACGCGCGACGATGTCGGCCACTGGCGCGTCTGCCAGCACCCTTCCCCGGCCAACGACAATGAGGTGGTCGGCAGTTAGTGCCATCTCGCTCATGAGGTGTGAGGACAGGAAGACGGTGCGTCCCTCACGGGCGAAGAACCGCACGAGGTTGCGGACCCAGACAACCCCCTCCGGGTGGAGTCCGTTGACAGGCTCGTCCAGGATCAGCGTGTGCGGGTCGCCGAGCAGGGCGGAGGCGATGCCAAGGCGCTGACCCATCCCCAGCGAGAAGCTGCCGACGCGTTTCTTGGCGACGGGCTCCAGCCCGGTCATCTCCATGACCTCCTTGATTCGCGTCCTGCCGATTCCGTGTGTCGCGCCCATGGCGAGCAGGTGGTTGTAGGCGCTTCGACCGGTGTTGAACGGCTTTGGCGTCCAGCAGCGGGCCGACCTCGTGCAGTGGCGCGCGGTGTTGGTCGTAGCGACGGCCGTTGACGGTTACCGTGCCGCGGGTGGGGTGGTCCAGACCGACGATCAACCGCATCGTTGTGGACTTCCCGGCACCGTTCGGGCCGAGGAAGCCGGTGACTTTGCCGGGGTGCACGGTGAACGTGACATCGTCGACCGCCGTCTTCTTGCCGTAGCACATGGTCAGGCCGCGGGCCTCGATCATCGGTGGAGTCCTTCGTCGTGTGGGGAGCTTTCTCGTCTGAGGCTAGATGGCGTCGCAGATCTGCGGGCAGGAAGTCCCGCCACGGCCGCGCGCTGGGCAAGGTCAACGGGCTGGTGACACTGCCATCCCCGTGGTTGGGTTCGAGGGCGTTAACCATCTGCGGCATGCCGTGCCAGCCCTGCGCCAAACCGGCGTGCTCGGGCAACCAGCCCGCACACCGTTGCCGATCTACTGTTCGGCGGCCTCCCGCAGTGCCTGCAGAACACGGCTGTCGATCCCGTCCGGGGTCATCCGCATCTCGAAGTTAGCCTCGCCCGCCCAGTCCTTCAGGGCGTCGTGCAGGTCTGGCTGGTTCCTGCCCAGGGCGAGCAGGTGCCGGCGTACCTCCTCGCCAACGGGGCCCTGCAACGGGAGCACCGTCTGCGGGCCACCGAAATAGAGATCGTGCAGATCCAGGAGCCGGGCAAGCTCGTCGGCCGCTTTCGGGTGGTCATCCACTCGCAGATCAGCCAGGACGCCACACTGGTCGTACCCGGCCCCCGGGGCCACGGCATAAAGAGCCGCAGACTGACGTCCTCGCTTGTCCCCACCCGCATGATCGCCCGCCAGGAGTGCCTTCACCAGCCTGGGTGCCATCAGCAGGTCAGGGTCCTGGAGCCAGGCCCGCTCCATCGCCAGGACGACGTGTTCGCCCGCCAAGAGGTTGCCTTGGATGGCATAACCACCGTCCTTGTCGCCGCCGCAGACGCCCCCGGCCCACTGCATACAACTCCGTCCCGTATAGGTGCTCTGGTCGGTGGGTCCGACCACCGCGACCTGACGGTCCTCGCGTCCCGCATCGGCGCTGGTGAGTGCGGCAACCGTCTCTGCGGCACCCAGACCCTGGGCCAGATGGGCGAGGCCGTCGGTGGTGTACGAGACCTTGGCCATGGCCTGGGTCGCGACGGCGCCAACGCCGATCTGGGCGGCCGGAACCACCGAACCGACGGCGATGAACTTGCTGGCCACCGCGACACCGTAGGCCTGCCCAATCCGCGCCACGATCGAGAACGTCATGGCAGTGACCCTAGCGAAGGAGCGTCAGCAATTGCCCGGTAGATTGACTCCCATGCGAATCGGAATGCTGACAGGTGGCGGAGATTGCCCGGGACTGAACGCGGTTATCAGGGCGGCGGTGACCAGAGGAATTCAGGCTTACGGCGATGAGTTCGTGGGCTTCCGCGATGGCTGGAAGGGCCCGTTGGAAGGCCTGATCCGACCGCTGGGCCTCACGGACGTCAGCGGGATCCTGTCGCGTGGCGGGACCATCCTTGGTTCGTCGCGAACCAACCCGTACAAGGTCGACGGTGGCTTGGACCGGATCAGGACAAACATCCAGGACGCCGGCATCGAAGCGCTGATCGCGATTGGCGGCGAGGACACCCTGGGTGTGGCCAAGAAGCTCACCGACGACGGGCTCGGTGTCATCGGCGTGCCAAAGACCATTGATAACGACCTGTCCGCAACCGACTACACCTTCGGGTTCGACACCGCGGTGATGATCGCGACCGAGGCNATCGACAGAGTACGCACGACCGCCGAGTCCCACCATCGCGCGCTCGTCGTCGAGGTGATGGGCCGGCACGCCGGCTGGATCGCCCTGCACGCCGGGATGGCCGGGGGAGCCAACGTGATCCTGGTGCCCGAGCGCGAGTTCGACATCGAGCAGGTGGCCGCTCAGGTGCTCTCCTGCTTCGACCGGGGTGTGGCCCCCATCGTGGTGACCTCCGAGGGCGCGTTGCCTCTGGGCGGCGCGGAGTCTCTTAAGACCGGCGAGCTGGATGCCTTCGGACACATTCGCCTCGGCGGGATCGCCGACTGGCTGGCAGACGAGATCGAGAAGCGCACAGGTGTCGAGACTCGCTCCGTCATCCTGGGGCACCTGCAACGCGGCGGTGTTCCCACCGCGTTCGACCGCGTGCTGTCCACCCGGTTCGGCCTGCATGCAGCTGACGCCGTTCACGACAAGGACTTCGGCAAGATGGTTGCGCTGCACGGCACCGACATCGTGCGGGTTCCGTTGGCCGAGGCGGTCGGGACCCTCAAGACGGTGCCACTGGAGCGGATGACCGAGGCTGAGGTGTTCTTCGGCTGACATGGACAGGGCAGTCGTCTACCCGCTCGGGCAACTAGGCTTGTCGTCGTGAGCAACCCAGCCAGAATCGACGCAAGCCCTGAGGTCATCGCCGGTCTTGANGCCTGGCGTGACCTGCCAGCCGCCCAGCAGCCCGAGTGGCCAGATGCCGACGCGCTCGCGGCGGCTGTCGCGACGCTGTCGAGCTATCCGCCGCTGGTCTTCGCCGGTGAGTGCGACGTGCTCAAGTCTCGGCTGGGCGAGGCGGCGGTCGGCAAGGCGTTTGTTCTGCAGGGAGGGGACTGCGCTGAGACCTTCGTCTCGGCCACCGCCGACAACATCCGCGACCGGATCAAGACGATCCTGCAGATGGCGGCAGTCCTGACCTACGGGGCCAGCATGCCGGTCATCAAGGTCGGCCGGATCGCTGGCCAGTTCGCCAAGCCGCGCAGTAGCAACGACGAGACCCGCGATGGCGTCACCTTGCCGACCTACCGCGGGGACATGGTCAACGACTGGCCCTTCACCGTCCAGGCACGTACTCCCGATCCCGATCGTCTCGTGCGGGCTTACAACGCGAGCTCGGCAACGCTCAACCTCGTCCGAGCCTTCACGACCGGTGGCTTCGCCGATCTGCGCCATGTTCACGACTGGAACCGTGGGTTCGTCGAGAACTCGGCCAACTCGCGCTACGAGCGCATCGCAGCAGATATCGACAAGGCGATGAAGTTCATGGCCGCGTGCGGTGCCGACTTCGATGCCCTGCGCACGGTGGAGTTCTTCGCCAGCCATGAGGCGCTGCTGCTGGACTACGAGCGACCCCTGACACGCATCGACTCACGCACTGGTCAGCCGTATGACGTCTCCAGCCACTTTGTCTGGGTGGGGGAGCGCACCCGCGACATCGGGGGAGCACACATCGACTTCCTCTCCCGGATTCGCAACCCCATCGGGGTCAAGGTGAGCCCCAAAGCCGACCCGGACTACCTCCTGCGCCTGATCGACAAGCTCGACCCCGACCGCGAGCCGGGTCGGCTGACGTTCATCACCAGGATGGGTTCCAGCAAGGTTCGCGACGCCCTGCCCCCGATCGTGGAGAAGGTGAGCGCCTCAGAAGCCGTGGTGACGTGGATCTGCGATCCTATGCACGGCAACACGTTCGAGGCGCCTTCCGGTTACAAGACGCGTCGATTTGACGATGTTGTCGATGAGGTTCGTGGCTTCTTCGAGGTGCACCGGGCTCTGGGCACCATCCCCGGCGGCCTTCATATCGAGCTCACCGGCAATGACGTCACCGAGTGTCTGGGTGGGTCCGGCGAGATCGTGGATGCTGATCTGCAGAGGCGCTACGAGACCTTGTGCGACCCACGTCTGAACCACCAGCAGAGTCTCGAGCTTGCGTTTCTCGTGGCTGAGATGCTTTCGGCATGACGGACCGTGTCGTGGACCTGAGGTCAGACACGATCACTAAACCGGTGGTCGCCATGCGAATGGCGATGGCCTCAGCTGAGGTCGGCGACGATGTCTTCGGCGAGGACGCCACGGTCGTTGCGCTGGAGGACCGGGTCGCCGACCTGCTGGGTCACGAGTCGGGCCTCTTCACGCCCTCGGGCTCCATGGCCAACCAGCTCGCCATCCGACTGCACGTCGGCCCAGGCCAGGAGCTCATCGCCGACGAGCTGGCCCATGTCCTGCGGGCCGAGATGGGAGCCGCCGCTGTGTTCTCCGGTGTCTCGTCGCGATCCTGGATGGCGCCGCGCGGCCTGCTCGACCCGGCCTCGGCGTTGCGGCTGATGGCGCCCGACGCCGGGACCTACCAGGTGTCGACCACGTTGGTCGTCGTGGAGAACACCCACAACTTCGGCGGTGGCACGATCCAGCCGCTGGCGGCGATCCAGGCTCTTCGTGAGGCCACCCAGCCCCTGGGCGTGGCGATGCANCTGGATGGTGCCCGCCTGTGGAACGCCCACGTCGCCACGGGCATCGAGCTTGCGCAGTACGGCCAGCACTTCGATACCGTCTCGGTCTGCCTGAGCAAGGGACTGGGCGCCCCGGTCGGCTCGGTGCTGGCCGGATCTCGGGACCACATCGCGCAAGCACGGGTGTGGCGCAAGCGCTACGGCGGCGGCATGCGCCAGGCGGGCATCCTGGCGGCGGCCGGGCTGTGGGCTCTGGATCACCACGTCGAGCGTCTGGCCGATGACCACGCCCGCGCCCGCTCGTTCTCCGAGACGGTCGCCAGCCGGTTCCCGGGGGTCATCGACCCGGCGCACGTCCAGACCAACATCGTCATCGCCGACGTTGGTCAGGCGGGTTGGGCGGCTGCCGACTTCGTCTCGGCCGCCGGGCAGCGCGGTCTTCGGATCTTCGCGGTCAACCAGAACGCGGTGCGACTGGTCTGGCACCTCGACGTCGACGACGCGGACACCGTCTATGCAGCTGACCTGGTTAACGCCATGCTCGCGGAGGCGGGGCAGGGAGCATGAGCTCGTCCGGGACCGAGCCCACGCGGGCTCTGCCGCCGGGCCAGCGCCCGTCGTCCGTGCTCCGGCCGGTGCACTACGGACGCGTTCCTCGCATTGACCTGGCCACGTGGTCGCTGCGCATCGGTGGCGACACTCATGACGGTGAGGCGGTGTCCTTGTCGTGGATCGATCTGATGTCGTTGCCACAGGTAGTTGTTCGGGCCGACCACCACTGCGTCTCGCGGTACACCACCCTGGACCTGCAGTGGTCGGGGGTCGCCGCCCGGAGCATCATCGATCTGGTGCCACCCGGCAAGGATGTCCAGCACGTCCTTGTCTCGGCCGCGCGCGGGTACAGCAGCAGCATCCGGCTCGAGGACCTTCTGTCGCCGCGAGCAGTGTTCGCCACTCACCTGGATGGTCAGCCGCTCAGTCCCGAGCATGGGTGGCCTCTTCGTCTCGTGCTTCCCCACCTCTATGGCTGGAAGGGCCCCAAATGGGTTGGTGCCGTTGACTATCACCGGCATGCTCGGCGCGGCTTCTGGGAAGAGCGCGGCTTTCACCTCACCGGCGACGTCTGGCGCCAGGAGCGTTACTCCTACCAGGAGTAACGCTGGCTGCCTTCACAAGCCTCTGACCTGCACGTTTACCCTTCGACAGTCGCGCTAGTCCGCAGGGAGTCCGCAAGAATCGCGAAAACCGAATCCATGACGGTCCGCGTCAGGTCGTCATCGCCAGGCCACGGGTGCCGAACGTGTGGAGGGTGATGACTGCTGAGCTGTGCCCGAAGCGTGACTGTGCGACTTTCACCGAGGCATCGCCCGCGATCAGCGCGCTCGCGTAGAAGTGTCGCAGCGAGTGAGTGTCGACGTACAGCGAGACCGTCTCGACTTGGGGAGTCTTTGAGCGTTCCTTGCGAGCTTTGGCCGCGCCATCCTCGTGAGCCTTGGCTAGTCCGCAGAAAGTCTGCAAGACGTTCACAAACGCCCAACGACTTTCACGGGCCGAAACGGGTATCAGTGCAGTTCAGCGCGTTATGCCACTGATAGCCAACGGTAGCCACGTGTGCGGGAAGACTCCTACTCGGAAGCAACCTTCGGGACGGTTGCCGCGAAGACGGGCCCCAGGAGTTTGGCGATCCGGGTATGACCGGCGTCGGTTGGGTGCGTACCATCCGACCCGATGAGCTTCGCGTAGCCCCCACTGAACCAGCCATCCGCGATGGGGTCCACGAAGCGAGCACCGGCCGCGGTGGCGATTTGCTTCAGGTCTCCCTCAAGGATCCGCTCTATCTGAGGCACGTCACCGCTCGGCCAGATCGGACCGATCACGATGATCTTCGCCTTCGGCAGGGCAGCGTGAAGACGACTCAGGACGTCGCGCGCGGCGGCTTGAACTTGAGCCTCAGGGGAGCCGGAATCGTTGTGGCCGCCCTGGACAGCCACCATGCCCGGGTTTCAGCGCCACCACGTCGGGCACGCGCACTCCGAAGGGCTGGTTCGTCGGCCCAGGCGCTACGAACCCGGTGCCACCGACACCGAGTTGTCCACAATGAAGTGCCGTGAGGACACCTATATTCGGCGCTCTAGTGCATTGGCACGGCATGAAGATGGCTGAGCCTGTGGTCTGGTCTGGTCTGGTCTGGTCTGGGCTGCCGCTGCGGACGCGGCCGCCTATTGGACCAGCGTTTCGACGCAAGCCGATAGAAGCCGTTGCCTCTCGACCCTGACAAAACGCCGCAGGAAGTCCACATCGGAGACTTGCAGACCGAGCGCTTCACCGATCCGCAGACCAGACCCGGCGAGCAGCACCGCGAGCGCCCGATAGTGCGGCTCGATGGCGTCGGCCAGAGCTGTGATCTGCTGGACGGTCGGGACAATGACCTCTGGCCTATCGTCGCGTGGCAGTCGAATCCGGTGACATGGCGATGCCCGAGGATCCGGTCATCCACCGCCGCCGCGAACATTCGCCGTGCCACCGTGTAGACCTGTTCGACCGTCCCGGGCGCGAGGGTCACGTTCAGAGTCTTGACGAGCGCTTGGATGTCTCTGGCCGAACGCTGGTCAGAGGCCCGATGTGTAGCAGGACATGCCGAAGCGCAACATCGACGTTGCGTCTCGTGTTCTCGCGGGTGACCTGTGCCGCCTGCCACATCGTCGTGTCGTCGGGCACGGTCGTCTTGCCCGCCTTCGGGTCGACGTACTGGCCCGTGACGAGCGCCTCCGTCGTCTCGTCAACCCACCGCTGCGCGTCGACCTTGCGGACGAAGTGCCGAGCGTGTTCCTTGCCCGCGTCGTCCCGGTAGCGTGCCCGCCACTGGCCGTCCTCGCGCCTCTTGATGCTGGCCATCAGGGATCTCGTCTCGGTCTTTGGCTAGGTCTTGCATGATCCTTGAGACTGTTGGCGCCATTTCCGGGTGTGCCGGGAAAGAGAAGCTCCCAGCATGGCCGCTGCCGGACGCAAGGCGAGCGAGGACCCTATTTCTGGAGTCCCGTGACCTCACCTGCGCGAATCGCCCGCACGAAAGCAACGCCGCCCGGCCGCGAGCCGGGGGCGTTGCTGTGTGCTGTCAGATGGCTCCTGGCACGATCACTTGACCAAGCCCAGACCTACGGTGTGCAATGGATAGACGATCGAGTTCGCCTCACCCCCCGCGGCGCCTCGGTAATAGGCCCAGGCCGGTGACCACACCCGACCCGGGCCGCCCTAATGGCCAACCCCCTGACTGGCCAACCCCCTGACAGCAAAAAGCGCCCGCCTCATTGATCGAGGCGGGCGCTGCTGTGTCGCCGGCCGGCCCCGTGGGTGGCAGGGTGAAGCAAAGGAAGATCGGAGCCACGGCAGTTGAGAGGATTGGGAAACTGCGATGAGTTTCACCATGGAGCAGATGCGATCGATTCAGGACAAACTGGCCAAAGACGGGAACGTCCTGCCACCACTTGATGTGGTCCGAGCCGTTGCGGTCTTGATAGGCAAGGACAACCTGTCGGAAGTGATCTGCGACTCGTATTCAGATGAGAAAAGCACGTCATGGCGCGTGGTGGGCCTGCTCGATTCCGGATGCCTATTCACCGTGATGGCAGTCGGCGACGAGGGCGACTGGGACTCCGGCAGTTTCGAAGATGCCGAGGGGCGGGTGAAGGTTGAACTCGTAGCACGCATCCGCTCACTCTCCGATATCGCTTCCCTGAACCTGACCCGGGCGACGGCTCCGGCTTACGAACCACGCCGGACCCCACGCAACGCCCCCGATCAGGAGAACAAACGTTGGGATGTCGACGCCGTGTGGGAGATTTGCTGGCGCGACGACTCGCCTTCGCTGGTGCTGACGACGAGCACCGATGAAGCCCTTCTTGGAACGGACCGCGACCTTGCCGCCGCGAACTCCATCGTCGACTCNGTCAGACAGGTGCTGGCGGCACGCCAGGGCGCCCACGGGTCGAACACAGCGACACCCGCCCCCCATTCGGCCGGAGCCGCTCTGAGTGTGAGCCCCCGGCCCAGGGAGCCGTGACTGTCCAGATCTCCTGAGCCGCTCGTGCCGGCACGCGGGATGTCGAGCCGTTGCTAACACTCGGGATCCGGCCAGACCAGCCAGGCAAGCAGGCGGCCAGCTCTGAGATCACGAAGCTGCGGGTTCGTGCGCGGGCTTCTGCTCATGTGGGTCCGCATCGTGCTGCGCGTGCTGCTCCTCCAGGAGCTGCCCCAAGACGTCGAGGAGCCGCCCCTGGCGGGTCGGGTTTAGCGCGTTGAACATCGTCAGGATCTCGTTGTCGATGGTGCTCATGCTCAGGTGCCCCCAGTCAGGTGATTGGTCTGGCTCGCGGTGGTCGTGTTTGCCTCTGGGTTGTGAACCCAGCTACCTGTTTAGTCTCATCTTCGGACCGGTGCCATAGCTACGACCAGATGGTCCGAACAGTTGCCACGTGACCGCCGGCTGCTGTCCTGGCGAGGCGCGGTGGACCTCCACCGCCCTCAGCGTGGTGGTGGGCTCGGGGCCCTGAAGTCACATGGCATGAAGCCTGATGGCCCGAGACACGAGCCCCGGGGCCACCAGATGCCCGCAGCACCCCTGGAATCCGTTGGTGCCCAACATGGTGCACCCATGGTCAGGAGCGCTGCGCTCGCTTGCGGGTCAGGCGGCTCGTCGTGCCGTGATGAGCGTCATCCATTCGTCAACTGCCATCCCATTGACCTCGTCCCTGGTTACCACGCCGTCCAGCAGCGCATCGGCCAGAGTGGAGAGCTTGGCGACATGCTCTGGAGGCAACGCCGCGATGTTCATCTCGAACTCCTCCCACGAGGCCCGATCCATCGTGGTGCTCATGTCGCGTCGGGGATGGCGATGCCGGTGGACGGCCTCTCGTGCAGGATGCGGCTCATATCGGTCTCCGTCGGCTAGGTGAACGCGTTGCGGCCTTGGCTGTGAGCTTGGTTGCTGTCGTGAGGACCACTCTTCTTGTCTAGCCCCATCTGTGGCTGAGGGGAATGTATGGTCCGATCTGCTGCGGATACATAGTCAGGGCGGTTCTCGATGGTACCCAGCCAGCAGGATCGGGCGCTGGCCGGATAGCGACCTCAGATATGGGCGGTCGCTGACCGTGGAGAGGCTGACCCCAGACCGGCCGAGGCCGCCGCCTTCTGGACGGCCCTGGCCACCGCGGGCACTACCCGTGAGTCGAAGATCGACGGCACGATGAAGTCCGTCGACGCCCCGTCCTGCGCGACGATGTCCGCGATTGCCCGGGCCGCCGCAACCTTCATCGACATGTCCACAGATCGTGCGCGGCTGTCGAGCAGCCCGCGAAAAAGGCCTGGGAACACCAGGACGTTGTTGATCTGGTTGGCGTAGTCGCTGCGACCGGTGGCCACCACTGCCACGTTATCCGGCATCTCTTCCGGCATGATCTCCGGAATCGGGTTGGCCATCGCGAACACGATGGCGTCCTTGGCCATCGCGGCCACCCAGTCAGGCTTGACCAGAGCGGGACCGCTCACGCCGACGAAGACGTCAGCACCCACCAGCGCCTCCTGCAGGCCGCCGCGGCGACCCTCGGGGTTCGACGTCTCGGCGATGGAACGCTTCTGCTCGTTGAGGTCAGTGCGGTCAGGGTGCACGATGCCGTTGCGGTCCACCCCGATGAAGTTGCCGACACCCGCGTGCTGCCACAGCTTGATGCAGGCCACCCCGGCCGCGCCCATGCCCAAGAAGACGACGTTGAGATCCTCCAGGCGTTTGCCGACCACCTCGCACGCTCCGTACAGGGCCGCCAGCGAGACGATCGCGGTGCCGTGCTGATCGTCATGGAAAACCGGGATGTCCAGCTCCTCCTGCAGCCGGCGCTCCACTTCGAAGCAGACCGGGGCCGCGACGTCCTCCAGGTTGATGCCACCGAATCCTGGTGCGATCGCCTTGCCCACCGCGACCAGCTCCTCGACCCCGGACGTCCGTACGCAGATCGGGTAGGCATCGACGTTTGCGAGCTGCTTGAACAGCATGGCCTTGCCCTCCATCACGGGCATGGCTCCCTCCGGGCCAAGGTTGCCCAGGCCGAGCACCGCCGTACCGTCGGTGAGCACGGCGACGGAGTTCGACTTGATGGTGTAGTCCCACACAAGCTCGGGGTCTTCGGCGATTGCCGTGCAGACGCGGCCAACCCCCGGGGTGTAGGCCATCGCAAGATCATCACGAGTCAGCACCGGGAACTTGGGGGTCACCTCGATCTTGCCGCCACGGTGCCGATCGAACACCCGGTCGCTGACCGACAGAAGCTCCACGCCGGGCACCGACTTGGCGGCTTCCACGACCTCCAGACCGTGCTCTTCACCGCGGGTCTCGACCTGGATCTGCCGGACGATGACGTCGTCCTGGTGCTCGACGATGTCGATGGCGTCCAAGAGCGCGCCGGCACCGCCAAGTGCCGAGGTCAGTTTCCCCAACGTGCCGGGGACGCGCTGAAGTGACACGCGCAGGGTAAGAGTATTGCCGGCGGACGGACGGATCATCACCATGTCTTGCACCCATTCTCAGGTCGGTGGGCAGTTCTCACGGCCCGGTTGTCGCCGGCCGAAGGAAGCTGAGGCGACCTCAGATCGCATGGGCTGGTTCGCTCACCACTTTAGCCAGCGGGACTACGGCTGTTGACGCGGGTTGTTCGCTGTGGCCGGCCTCGGCAAGCGGGGCGATCATTCACCGCGACAGCCAAGCCCGGCAGGCTCCCGTTCGGACGAACCTTTCACCCGGAAATGCACCGACACTGGGCGTCGTGGTAAAGGGCAGCTGTCATACTTCGTGGTGGAGGAGCTCGGCGGGAGGGCATTGGTCTGGGCTGACATGGGTCCTGCGGTAGACCAGCTCGACGGTGTACATCGCGACAAGGATCATGGCTCCGCCGGCCAGCATCCGCAGGCTCGGTGACTCACCACCGAGACCTACCGCAAACCCCGCAGCAAAACCGGTTCCAGTGTCATCACGATGGCGGCTCGGGTGGCCGGCAGGTGGGACTTGGCCCAAGTAGAGGCGCGACAACCTGTCCTGAGTTTCGCATCAGCTGTGCAGAGCAGACACGATCATGAGTAACACCGTTTCAGACACGAGCAAGGAAAGCGTCGAGGACATCTTCCACGCAGGCCGCGAGTATCAGCGCCGGCTGGATGCCCAGGCGGCGACGGAAGTCGAGCCAGCCCTTGCGGACTTCATGGCCGCCTTCAAGAAGCTCGACAGTATCTCCCGGCGCGCCCTCCTCGATGAAGATCTCCCGGCGCGCCCTCCTCGATGAAG
>JGI24140J50213_10000015_pt1 | contig 64122 bp, 45 predicted proteins | sample BarGraIncu00222A_FD_50213 | JGI IMG/M metagenome (IMG submission 50213)
TCGCCTTTTAAAAACCGAGTTTTATCTTCAGCATCTTCGAGATTAAAAGCCTGAACTTCCATGCGACAGAGTGGCGCTCCATCTAATTTTTTCAAAGGTTTATTCATTTCGTCGACCAGGGCNGGTAGAAAAAGTTCGTAAGCTCCNGAGAGACCTCCTCCTATCACTACNAATGCATCGGCTATGTTAAGGGCATCGGCTACCGNCTCACCGGCAGCTANACCCAACTGGCGCCATGCCTCGCGGGCCGCATCTACCCTGCCTTCGGCCTTGCCAGTTGCAATCTGACAAATTACTTTTGGTTCGGGTGAATCCTCAAAAGTGATTCCGGCATGTTCTGCATAAACGCGTCGTACGGCACGAATAGAGACACTTTCTTCGGCATAACTATCCGGATAAAGTTTATTGCGGGTGATCCAGATCGAAGCTCCTGAACCATTGTCGCCCAGGTAAAGCATTCCATCGATGACCAGTCCGGCGCCAAAACCTGTTCCCAATGTGATTCCAAAGAGATTTTTAAAACGTTTGGGACTTCCTGCTTCTTCGAGTTCTTTATTGATTTGAGGAAGATAACCCGCAATGGCTTCGCCATAGACAAAGAGATCGCCATCGTTATTGATGAATGTCGGGATTCCGAATTTCTCTGCAAGCATGGGCCCAAGCGCCACACCTCCCCGAAAAGTTGGAAGATTTTGCAGATCACCGATAATGCCATTGTGATAGTCTGCAGGTCCCGGAAAGGCAAAGCTGATCGCTACAGGGGCCTGAGTCAGTTTACTTTTGGCAAGTTCAAATCCGGTCACTATTTTATTCAAAACTTCTTCAAGAGATTCAGCATGTGCTGGTATTGTGATTGGTTCGATGATCTGTTCTTCGGCCTGCATGGCACAAAAGACAAAGTTTGTACCACCCGCATCAAGGGTCAAAACAATACGGTTATCGTGATTGTATCTCATTTTAGTTCAATGCTTTGAATAGATGTTTCCTTTCCTTAATCAGAAAGACAAAATTAAGGAAAATAGTTAAACGTTATTGGATGGTTTTTAATGTGCTTCCAGCCAGTTTTCGCCAATGTTCATTTCTACTTCAATAGGAACCGACATCGGAATAGCAGTCCGCATCTTCTCTTCAACAATCTTTTTAACGACCTCTATCTCTTCGCGATGCACATCAAAAACCAACTCATCATGTACCTGCATGATCATTCTGGAACGGAGTTTCAACTCGTCAAAGACACGATGAATATTGATCATGGCGATCTTAATCATGTCGGCCGAGGAGCCCTGGATAGGAGCATTGATAGCATTTCGCTCTGCAAATCCCCTTATGTTGGCATTGTTTGAATTGATATCGCGCAGATAACGACGACGCTTCATGATGGTCTCCACATATCCATGTTCACGTGCCGAGATTATAGCTTTGTCCATATATGTCCTGACACCGGAATATTGTTTGAAATAGGAATCAACGATCTCGGCTGCTTCCTTGCGGGTGATGCCCAAACGTTCAGAGAGTCCAAAGGCCGAGATCCCATAGATGATGCCGAAATTGACCATCTTGGCATTGCGACGCATGTCACGGGTCACCTCATTGAGTGGGACATTGTAAACGCGTGAAGCAGTTGCAGAATGGATATCGAGACCTGTTCTGAAAGCTTCCAACATGTGAACATCGCCACTCAACTCTGCAATAATCCTGAGTTCGATTTGTGAATAGTCGGCAGATAGCAATACATAATCATCATTCCGGGGGACAAATGCCTTCCGGATTTCGCGACCTCTTTCGGAACGGATCGGGATATTCTGCAGGTTCGGATTGTTTGAACTCAAGCGGCCTGTTGCAGCAACGGCCTGGTTGTAAGAGGTATGGAGACGACCTGTTTTCTTGTTGATATAAGCAGGCAGGGCATCAATATATGTTGATTTTAATTTTGAAAGTTCCCTGAAGTCCAATATCATGGCGACGATGGGATGCTTATGGCCCAGCTTCACCAGCTCCTCTTCGCCGGTTGCATACTGTCCGGTCTTGCCGGTCTTCTTGGGTTTATCACTGATCTTCAGTTTGTCAAAAAGAATCTTTCCCAATTGCATGGGTGAGGCGATATTGAATCGCTCACCTGCATGATCATAGATTTCCTGTTCAATCTGTTTGATCTCTTGTTCGAGAAGAAGGGATGATTCGAGCAATGCTTTTGTATCAATTCTGACTCCCTCGGCCTCCATTGCAGCCAGCACTGGAATCAGCGGTGTTTCAATCTTATCGAATAATTCGCGGGTATCGGTATTGGCCAGCATGGGTTCGAATACATGTTTCAGTTGAAGTGTGACATCGGCATCTTCTGCTGCATAATCGCTAACCCTTTCCGGGAACAGGCTCTGGGCTTGCCGCATCGTAATCTGGCCTTTCCCGTTTCGACCTATCAACGTATCAATGGTAACAGGAGAATAATCAAGATAAACCTCGGACAGGAAATCCATGTTGTGACGCTGGTCAGGTTCTATCAGATAATGTGCCAACATGGTATCAAACAATGGTCCGGAAACCTTGATTCCATATTGGTACAAAACCGACATGTCGTATTTTATGTTCTGACCCGACTTCTCAATCAGTGGGTTTTCAAAGAAAGATTTGAATTGTTCAAGTATCTCAAGACATTCTTTGTGATCTGAGGGCATTGAAACATACCATGCTTCACCGGGCTGCACGGCAAAAGACATTCCAACAAGTTCGGCATCCAGGGTATCCAGACTCGTTGTTTCTGAATCAAAACATACCGACTTTGACTTTTCCAACATGTTGATCAATTCTGATCTCTGTTCGGAAGTGTTGACAAGATGATAGACATGAGGCACCGTTTCTATTGTCTTGTGTTCAGACTTCTTTACATACAAATCTTCTTCACTCAGACCGCTGAACAGGTCGGGTGCACCACCTCTTGGTTTTGCAACCTGCTCAATAACTTCTTTTTTAACCTCTTCCTGATTATCTGTCTTTACGGGTGGTACTTCATTAAAAATGCGTTTGGCAAAAGTCCTGAATTCCAGTTCATCAAAGAGTGCAGTTAGTGCTTCTCTGTCGGGTGCCGACCGTTCCAGAATATCAGGATCGGTTTCTATTGGAACATCGAGAATGATGGTTGCCAATGACCGTGACATCCTTGCCTGATCGGCAAACTGCTTCACCTTTTCACGCATACGTGGGTTTGCAACCTCATCAGCATGTTCGATGAGATTCTCAATATTGTCAAATTGTTTGAGCAGATCGCGGGCTGTCTTTTCACCTATTCCGGGAATACCGGGGATATTGTCGGAGGCATCGCCCCATAGTCCAAGCATATCGATTACCTGCTCAGGACGGCTGATGCCAAACTTCTCGCAGATCTCTTTCACGCCCACTATTTCAGCCTTTTCACCAAACTTGGCGGGCTTATACATCATGATATTTTCAGAGATGAGCTGTCCGAAATCCTTATCGGGAGTCATCATATAAACAGTAAACCCCTCTTTTTCTGCACGTTTGGCCAGCGTGCCAATGATATCATCCGCTTCGTATCCTTCGAGTTCTATAACCGGGATGTTAAATGCAATGACCAGTGCTTTGATGTATGGGATTGCAAGGGAAATATCTTCTGGCATCGCCTGTCGGTTGGCCTTATATTCAACATAATCACCATGGCGGAGAGTTGGAGCGTGACTATCAAAAGCTACGGCAATATGTGTCGGGTTTTCGTTTTTCAATACTTCGAACAAAGTATTTGCAAAACCAAGGATTGCTGAAGTATTTAAGCCCTTTGAAGTAATGCGTGGGTTCTTGTTCAGAGCATAATACGCCCTGTAAATCAATGCCATGGCATCGAGCAGGAATAATCTTCTATCGGGTGATGACATATAATATCTTGTTTAAGTCTTTTTAATAATGATACAAAGATACGAACTCGCGACTGCTAAAGAACGTCATGACTCACAAAAACATCTTTACCTTTGCAGGAAGAGAAAACAACATTAAGAATATCTTTGGCTTTTTTCTTTAGTCCCGAAGGGACGTCATGATTGTAGCAAAGACATTGCCTCTGTTTTTTAGTCCCGAAGGGACGTCATGATTGTAGCAAAGACATTGCCTCTGTTTATAGTCCCGAAGGGATGACATGATTACAAGCACCATAATACAATGATTTCTGAAAAACATAAACTTATAAATTATCCAAATGTTTAGCACTTTTAAAATCAATCTGGAAAATCTCGCAGTTCATTTTGTTGGAAATAAGGCAGATGATGACGGGATCCGTCTCTCCAACGATGTGATGCACATTTCGGATGAGCATATAAAAGCATTATTGCAAACCTATTTTCTTTCTGCGTTTAAGTCGGGAGAATGGTATCATCTTCACCATGAAGCTGAAATCAATTTGAACGAGACCTTCAACTTTGCAACACAAATCTTTGATAATCACGATACTTTTTATCCGCAGTCTGTCAACTTTGCCCGCCACCTCTATGAGCAAAGCACCCATTCTAAGATAAAACCCGGCGAATTATATGTTGTCCTGTTTACTGGGGCTATTGTTGATAATGAGGAAATGGATGCTATCGGACTTTTCAAATCGGAGTCAAAAGAAACCTATCTGAAGGTTAGTCAAACCTCAGATAATTATTCAATCAACGAAGACGAAGGAATCAATATCAACAAACTGGATAAGGGTTGCATGATTTTTAACACTCTTCGCGAAGACGGTTATCTGGTTGCCCTGGTCGACACTGCAGGAAAAGGAAGTGAAGCGGTATATTGGAAAGATGATTTCCTCAATGTGGTTCCCCGAGCTGATGATTTTCACCACACTCGTAATGCACTCACCATGGCACGCAACTTCGTGGTTGAAAAAATGCCTCAAGAGTTTGATGTCTCAAAAGCAGATCAGGCCGACATGCTGAATAAATCGGTGAAGTTCTTTAAGGACAATGAATCGTTTACTTTTGATGAGTTTGCACAAGTAGTCATGCAGCAACCACAAGTGATTGAATCGTTTAATGATTACAAAACGCAATTTGAATCTGAAAGAGATATCTCAATGCCAGATGATTTTGACATCAATGGACAGGCGGTGAAACAACAAAGCCGGAATTTTAAGAGTGTGATTAAGCTCGACAAAAACTTTCATGTTTACATCCATGGAGACAGAGACAAACTCGTCAAGGGAGTTGATCCGGTTACGGGATTGCATTATTACCAGCTATTGTTTGAAAGGGAATTGTAATATGTTGTTGCCTTCGAAAAATGTCATCAAATTTTAATGCTTGACAATCGATCCTGTTTCTACTAAATTTGAATACCCATTAATACACATTTCCCAATGAACATTACAGGTAGCCCGCTCTCCAGACCACTCAACCTTTTGGTAGACGATGATCTTATTTTGAAAGAAATACAGCTCAATGATGCCAATGCGATTTTTGAAATCATTGACAGTCAAAGAGAATATCTGCGTGAATGGCTGCCATTTATTGATTACACAAAGCATGCAAGTGACGCCAGGGCCTATATTCTTTCATTGTACGACAGACCTTACGATAGGCGTGATCTGGTTTTTTCAATCTGGTACCAGGGAAAAATTGTTGGTCTGATGGGTTTGAAAGGAACTGATCGTGATAATCATAAAACAGAGATTGGCTACTGGCTTTCTTCCGACTTGCAGGGCAAGGGTATTGTCACTAAATCAAGTTACAGACTCACGCAATATTTATTTGAAAACATGGCTATGAATCGGATCCAGATCAGGGTTGGAGTAGCAAATATAAAGAGCAAAAACATCCCCAAACGACTGGGATATAGATTTGAAGGTATCGAACGAGGTGGGGAGTTACTTCTTTCGGGATATACTGATCTGGAAGTTTACAGCATGCTTAAAAGTGAATTTATTTAAACTATAACTAATTAGCCCCGGATCTCAAAAGTATATCTTGAAATCCGGGGCTATTTGTATAAATGAAATTCGTTGGTTAGTATCTTTTGTTTCAGATACAATCAATTCCTATTTTCTTTCCTGATTTTGATTTCTTTTGGGATCGTTATTATTTTGATTCCCTCTGTTATTATTGGTACCTCTGTTATTATTAACAGCACCACCCTTTTCCTGAGTACCTCTGTTATTATTCATAGTACCTCTGTTATCCTGAACACCTCTGTTGTTATTCATTGTAGCTCTGTGATCCATTGTACCCCTGTTATTATTCATGGTACCTCTACTAACCGGACCTCTATTGTTTACAACTACTCTGTTATTAGCTGGCCCTCTTCCCTTATTATACATAGAATGCATTGGATGATTACTGATGACATAATACCTGGAGTCATGGCTATCACGAATTGACATTGGTCTGTTATATCCTCTTGCATTAGCATACCTTGTTCTGTATTGCTGATTATGCAGGTAAGGTCTTGGCTCATTGACAACATACTTTCTGGCACTGTAAAGATCAAAGTTTCTGTATCTTCCTGACAGATAAGGTCTGTTTACCCAACGACCATTTTCCATATAGAAAAACATGTGTGTCGGCACATAATAGTAAGCATCGACATCAGGCAAGTAGTAATATTCAACATAATCATAGCCTACCGGTCCCCAGAGAGGTTGCAGAGAGATATTAGCTCTGATTGAAACTTGGGCTGTTGCAGTTTGACTCATCAAACCACAAATACAAATAGCGATTAATAAAACTAGTTTTTTCATATTTTTTTTGTTTTGATTCTTTACATACAAATATAAGACCAATTGAACAGTTTCCAAATAAAAAAACAGTTTATTGTTTAAAAATAATTTAATTTTGAAAGTGGGTAACAAACAATTCGATCGAGATATCATTAAACTTCAAAAATCATATATTCTCACAACAATAATCTTATTAAAATGAATTACATTAAATCCCTTTTAACACTGATTGTACTTCTATTTACAATTAACACCTATTCTCAAACGCCGATCACAATTAAACCTTCAATAACAAGGCATGGTCCTGAAAAAGGTTCTCTGATAATCATTGGCGGTGGGACTACTACTCCTGAAATCTGGAATAAGTTTACTGAACTGGCCGGAGGGTTTGACAAGGCTTGTATCGTTGTGATTACAGCTGCTGGTGGTGATTCAGCCGCATTTGATACTGCTTCAGTTAGAAAAGTGAAAACCCAAACTGGAATTAAAAATGTTACACTATTGCATACCAACGATCTGAAAGAGGCCAATAGTGAGAAGTTTGTTGCATCCCTTAGAAAAGCGACCGGCGTATATTTTGTAGGAGGTCGTCAATGGAGAATTGCCGATTCTTATTTGAATACACTCACGCATAAAGCATTCTTTGAGGTTTTGGAACGTGGGGGAGTTATTGCAGGATCCTCGGCAGGTGCTACAATCCAGGGGTCTTTTCTTTGGAGAGGAGACACAAAAGGGGCTCAGATTCTAGTTGGTGATCATACACAAGGTCTTGGTTTCCTCAGAAATTCAGTTATCGATCAACATCTTCTCACCCGAAATCGCATGTTTGATCTGGTTAATTTCATAAAAATCAGTCCTCAACTCATAGGGATTGGCTTGGATGAATCAACAGCAATCCTGGTCCAGAAGGATATATTGACTGTCATGGGGAAATCGTATGTCGCCATTTATGATTATAATACCATTCAGGGTAACGGTCCAAAACACACGCTCGAAAATGATGAAGATCCAACAGCTGCAAATGGCCCATTCTTCTTTCTTCATGCAGGTCAGAAGTATGATTTAGGTGCTCGCACTATTATCAAATAAAAATCAATCCATGACAAAAAAACTTTCCACAATAGCGATTGCGTATGATTTTGATGGGACACTTGCACCAGGAAATATGCAGGAACATTCTTTCATCCCATCATTAGGAATTAATGCCAGTAAATTCTGGGATGATGCTAAAAAATTAGCCCGTGAAAATGACATGGATGAGATTCTTGCTTACATGCAACTGATGCTTCAGAAAGCTGCCGCAGAAAATTTACCTGTCAGGAAAAAGGACTTTGAAGATCACGGGAGACGCATTACCTTTTTTGAAGGAGTAGAGAGCTATTTTGACAGGATTAATCATTATGCATTTGAAAAAGACATCATTCTGGAACACTATATCATCTCTTCAGGCTTACGTGAATTTGTTCAGGGGACTAAAATAGCCCGCCATTTTAAGTACATATTTGCTTCAGGCTTTCGATACGATTCTAATGAAGTTGCAACATGGCCTGCCCTTGCAATCAATTACACGAACAAGACCCAGTTCCTTTTTCGCATCAATAAAGGGATCCAAAACTCTTATGATAACAGTGAAATCAATAAATATACACCGGCAGACAAAAGACCAATTCCCTTTAGACAGATGATTTACATTGGGGATGGTGAGACAGATGTTCCTGCAATGAAAATGATCAAATACCAGGGAGGGACTGCAATTGCAGTTTATAACCCTAAATTAAGGGCTAAAAAGAGTAAACTTTCCCCTAAACAAATCTGTCTGGACCTGATTAGTCAAAAAAGAGCCGATTATTTTGCCCCGGCAGACTACTCTGAAGACAGTATACTGGATAAGCTTATAAAAACTGTTATTGACAAGATTCATGCTGAAATTGAACTCAAAAAATATACAAGTTAATTGCTCAATTACGGTTAAACAATCTCAACATTTCATGAAATAAAATGAAAATTATTATATAATAATCAAATCATGTTAATAATTGAGAATTTTGATTATGAGTCATTCGCTTTATTATCTTTGCAATTGTTAATTACTGAAACTCACTATATTCGAACAGGATAAACTCATGATTTTTGCCTTATTAGGAAATAATTCATCACGGAAACTGATTTTTGTTTTTGTCTTTCTTGCTATCATGATGGCTTTGGGTAGCTATGTCCTGTTTTCATCTCAAAAAAACAGAATAACTAACGATAAGCAAAATGAACTGGCATCCATATGCCAACTGAAAGTACAACAAATCGTTAGTTGGAGAAGGGAGCGATTGGAAAATGCAGAAAGTGTTACTCACAATTTGTCATTTATAAATGATGTCAAAGATTATACAACCGGGGTAAACAGAAAAGAACGTTTTAATAATATATCATCCTGGCTTGTGAACCTAAAAAAGATATATCATTATCCGTCAATTTTATTGCTCGATAAAAATAAAAATATAATCATTAAAACTGATGCTGCTGAACAAATAGGGCCTAATGGCAGGGAATTGATCAGAAGAGTTCTGGAAGCTAAAAAGCCCATAATGTCAGATCTACATAGAAATATTTCAAATATTATTCATATTGATCTGGTTATTCCTCTGTACGATGATTTTGAAAACAAAAAAGATCTATGTGGTATTCTATTTTACAGGATCGATCCTAACCAATTTTTGTTTCCATTAATACAAACCTGGCCGACACCAAGTTTAACAAGCGAAACTGTTCTTATAAGGAGAGCAGGCGATAGCATTTTGATTTTAAATGAACTGAAAAACAAGAAAAATACTGCATTAAATTTTTATATCCCTCTTACTGAAAAAACCAATCCGAGTGTAAATGCAGTTCTTGGTGTTACCGGTAATTTTGAGGGAAAAGATTATAGAAAGGTGAAAGTATTGGCCAATCTTCAAAAAGTGCCTGATTCTCCCTGGTATATTATTGCTAAGGTCGATAAGAATGAACTGCTTCAGCCCCTTTTACGACAAGCAATTTTAATTTTCCTTTTTACAACTTTCCTTATCTTTATGACTGGCATAATTGTGTATATGCTATGGAAATTACATATTTCGAATTCTGAAAAAGAAAAATTGTTGTATTTAAAACACTTAGATTATCTTGTAAAATATGCAAATGATATCATTATTCTAGGTGACATTAAAGGTAATATTATTGAAGTCAATGATAAAGCGTTAACATCTTATGGATATACCCGTGAGGAGATGTTGATAATGAATATTAAGCAACTCAGGGCACAAGAAAACATAGAGTTCTTTAATCAAAAGTTCGAAGAAATTGTAAATGAAAAAGGAGCAGTTTATGAAATATATCAGTCTACAAAAAATGGAACTGAATTTCCTGTTGAGGTAAGTGCACGAACAATCGATGTGGATGGAGAAAAATTTATCCAGGCAATTATTCGGGATATTACCGAGCGAAGGGCAACTGAAGAATCTTTGCTTGCCGCCAAAGAAAATGCAGAAGAAAGCGATCGGTTAAAGTCTGCATTCCTGGCCAATATGTCGCATGAAATCAGGACTCCTATGAATGGAATCCTGGGCTTTTCTGAACTTTTAAATGATGATACAATATCACAGGAAGAAAGGTTCAGTTACATCAATGTGATCAGTGAGAATAGTCGTCATCTAATGGGCATTGTGAATGATATAATTGACATTTCAAAAATTGACAGCAATCAGTTGCCAATAAATAATGTTTCCTTTAACCTGAATCAGTTAATGGATGATCTTTTTATGACTTATGAAAATGAAAAGAAGTTGAAAATGAAAGATCATCTGAAAATTGAGATGAGGAAATCATTAAGTGATGAGAATAGTATAATCTTTTCAGATGATATCAGACTACGACAGATTTTATATAACCTTCTTGGTAATGCACTCAAGTTTACTAAAACGGGAGTTATTAAATTTGAGTATGCCGTTGTTGGAGATAAACTTCAGTTCTCTGTTCAGGATACAGGAAAAGGCGTTGCTAAAGAAAATCAGGCTATCATTTTCGAGCGTTTCAGACAGGAAGAAGATACATATACCCGTTATTTTGGAGGTACCGGATTGGGATTAAGCATTTCAAAAGGACTTGTAGAATTGTTGGGAGGAAATCTCTGGTTAGAATCTGAGCCAGGAATTGGATCAACATTTTTCTTCACCATAAAATATTGTTGAACCACATATCTATGTTAAGTTTATTAATCCCGTCTATCATTAATCTTGTTTAATAACATATTTCACAATCAGTTATCACGATGAAATCCTTTACTAAAGTAACCTTATTTTTACTGGTCTTTATTTTCTCAGCGACTGCTATTGAAGCTCAAACTACTCTGGCCGATTATAAAAGAGCTGATTCATTATTTCACAATAATGACAAGATCTATTCTTCCAATATTCAGGCAACCTGGATTCCGGATACACATATTTTCTGGTATATCACTACCACCAGAAAAGGGAAAGAATTTCTGCTCGTTGACGCTGAGAAAGGGACAAAGACAAATGCTTTTGATCAGGAAAAGTTAGCCCTGAAGATTGCGGAAATAACACATAAAAGGGTCTCTCCTTTTAAGCTTCCAATATCCCGACTCAATTTTACTAAGGACTTGAAAAGTCTTGATTTCTTAATCGATTCTGTAAAATGGAATTATATTATCGCTGAAAACACATTAACAAAAGCAGAACGGGTTAGAAATCAACGCCTAAACAACACCTACTGGGGAGAACACAATGTAGAACTCAAACGAAGCATTGCAATAAAATCACCGGACAAAAAATATGAGGCATATATCAGAAATTATAATGTCTATATCCGGAATATTTTCTTAAACGCAGAGACTCAACTGACTACTGATGGTTCTGAAAATGATTTTTATTCTCCCTGGTTGATTTGGTCACCAGACTCAAAGAGTTTGGCTGGAAATAAAACAATTGCCAATAAAAAACATATCATATATTTCGTAAGGTCATCACCAATTGATCAATTACAACCTAAGCTTGAATCAAGGGAATATCTGAAACCGGGAGACGCCGTGCCGATCAAAAGGCCCGTACTTTTTAACATTGAAGAGAAGAAACAGATTACGATAAACACTACTCCATTTGAAAATCAATATTCTTTAGACCTAACAGGCTGGAGAAAAGACAGTAAATCATTTACTTTTGAGTTTAATCAAAGAGGTCATCAGGCTTATCAGGTTGTTTCGGTGAATGCTTTGACCGGAGAAACCAGGGTTATCATTGATGAACAATGTAAGACTTTCTTTGACTATAGTCAGAAAAAGTACAGATTTGATGTAGCAGATGGAAAAGAGATCATATGGGCATCAGAACGGGATGGATGGAACCATCTTTATCTTTTTGATGGGAAAACAGGAACTGTCAAAAACCAAATCACCAAAGGAGAATGGGTAGTCAGGGAAGTTGTAAACGTGGACACTCTGGCCCGGCAGATTCTATTTAAAGGGGCTGGCAGAGTCCCGGGAAAAGATCCATACCTGGTTCATTATTATCGGATAAATTTTGATGGAACCAATCTGGTTGACCTGACACCTGAGGATGCAAACCATTTGGCAAGCTTTTCTTCTGATTGGAAATATTTTGTGGACAACTATTCCCGCGTTGATCTTGCTCCCCTATGCGTATTGCGTCAATCAAAAGATGGAAAAGTCATCAAGGAAATAGAAAAGGCTGATATAGCTGATCTCTTAAAAACAAACTGGAAGATGCCTGAGGTCTTTACAGCAAAAGGAAGAGACGGCAAGACCGATATCTGGGGTATCATTATCCGCCCATCCAATTTTGATCCTTCAAAGAAATATCCAATCATTGAATATATCTATGCAGGTCCACACAGTGCTTTTGTTCCTAAATCATTTGCCGCATACAATGGATCTACCTCCCCACTGGCTGAGCTTGGTTTTATAGTAGTCCAGATTGATGGCATGGGAACATCCTTACGATCGAAAGCATTTCATGATGTCTGTTGGAAAAATCTTAAAGATGCGGGATTCCCTGATCGCATATTATGGATGAAAGAAGCGGCCAAAAAATACCCCTATATGGATCTTTCGAGGGTTGGCATCCATGGCACATCAGCAGGTGGACAAAGTGCAATGGGGGCTTTGCTATTTCATCCAGAGTTCTATAAAGTTTCCGTTTCTTCCTGTGGATGTCACGACAACAGAATGGATAAAATATGGTGGAATGAGGCTTGGATGGGTTATCCTATTGGCCCTCAATACGATTCCTGTTCAAATGTCACCAATGCTTATAAACTGAAAGGCAAATTATTGTTGATGGTTGGAGAAGTTGACGATAATGTTGATCCGGCCAGCACCATGCAGGTGGTCAATGCACTGGTAAAAGCAAATAAGGATTTTGACTTTTTAGTCCTTCCCGGAATGAATCATACTTCAGGAGGAAAATATGGAGAACGCCGTAGAAGAGACTTTTTTGTGAAGAATCTTCTGGGATGTGAAACACCTGATTGGAACAGGAATGATCCCTAAAGAATTGAAGGCATATTTTTAAATCATTTCATTCTGATTTTTCTTTATATTTGGTTTCTGCTATTCTACCTAAGCTGTTGTTTTACTCATAATTATTAGGCCATGAATGATGATCGGATGAATGAAAAAGATCTGCTGGAGAAGTTAAATCAAATTCTGGTAAAGCAAAACCATTTTGAAGAGAAGTTAACTGAGCTGAACAATGAACTGGAAAAGGTCAAAAGTTCGCTGGCTAGCCAACCTGTTAAAACCAAACAGAAGTTGGAACCGGTCAGTCAGGAGATTAAAGTATCCATAAAAGTTCCCGAAACAGAACCTCAAAAGAAGGTTCCTGTTAGTCCGCCTGTAGAAAGAAACATAAAAACAAATCCAGATTATTCCTCATTTGAAGCCGGGAAACAAGCATACTTTAATACAATACAAAAAGAAAAACCGGTTACATCATCAAATATTGAGAAGTTTATTGGAGAGAATCTGATCAATAAAATCGGAATACTCATTACCATTATTGGTGTTGGTATTGGTGCCAAATACGCAATTGAACATCAATTGATAAATCCCTTAACCAGAATTCTTTTGGGTTATCTGATTGGCTTTGTCCTTTTGGGCTTTGCAATCAGATTAAAGAAAGACTACAATAGCTATAGTTCTGTCCTGATGAGCGGAGCAATGGCAATAATTTATTTTATCACTTATGCTGCTTACAACTTTTACAGTCTCATGCCGCAATATATGGCATTTGGATTAATGGTCCTGATCACTGTTTTCACTGTTTATGCAGCTATAAAATACGATCGGCAGGTAATTGCCCTTATTGGAATGATTGGCGCATATGGAGTACCTTTTTTACTGAGTGATGGCTCCGGGAATATAGTGATTTTGTTTTCATACATGTCTATCATAAATCTGGGTATCATGGTGTTGGCCTTCAATAAATACTGGAAACCAATTTACTATGTCTCTTTTGTTCTATCCTGGTTAATCTATATGGCTTGGTACTTTTCACCCTCCAAAATAGAAATCCATTACTTTGATGCATTTTTGTTTTTGTCGGTATTTTACCTGATTTTCTATGTTACATATCTGTCATACAACCTGATACGTAAAGAATTTTTCACTACTTGGGATGTAATTCTCATGCTGGTTAACTCATTTATCTTTTATGGAATAGGTTATACAATATTCAACGAATATCCTGGTGGCAGTCAATACCTGGGACTTTTTACTTTAGTCACGGCGCTGATTCAAGCTTTGGTTTGCGTGATAATTTACAAGATAAAACTTGCCGAATGGCACCTTTTTTATTTCATTTCAACATTGGCGTTAATCTTTATCACCATTGCCATTCCTGTTCAGTTAAACGGCAATTGGGTTACATTACTATGGGTTGGTGAAGCCGGATTACTTTTCTGGATTGGCAGGACCAAACAGATTTCAGTTTATGAGAACATCAGTTATGTTTTGATGATTATGGCAATGCTGAGCCTTTTAAAAGACTGGAATCTTGGTTATTCATTTGGAAATAATACTGTTCCGGTTACAAATATCTATTTTGTGACCTCTCTTCTCTTCGTTGCTGTTTTTGCTTTCATCAATATGCTGAACCGAAACAAAGAATACCAAACGCAGTTAAATAAAACGGACGTTCCCTATCTAATCATGCAGATCGTAATCCCGGGTATTTTATTGAGTACGCTTTTCTTCATGTTCTGGTTTGAAATCAGCAGTTATTGCAATCAACAGATCGCTGCTTTAAGTGGTTCTGTAAATAGATTAGCAACGGATGATTTTAATTTTCAGCATTTCACTGATCTGAAACAATACAGAATTCTTATTCTGCTCAATTACAGTATACTTTTTTTTGTAGGACTATCTCTTTTCAACATCCGGATCATTAAAAGCAAAGTTCTTGGATATATAAATCTTGAGGCAAATCTTATTTTAATCATACTATTTTTAACCCAGGGGCTTTATTCATTGAGTGAATTACGCGATAGCTTTCTCCATCAATCCTCAACAGGCATTTATCATCCCGGGAGCTTTAACTTTAACTTCAGATACATATCATACCTCGTTGTTTTGCCAATGCTGATAGTCTGTTTCCGGTATGTCAGACAAGAATTTATTGATTACAAATTAGATAAGGTATATAGCATTTTATTGCACACCGTAATTCTTTGGATCTTGAGCAGCGAACTCATTACCTGGATCGACTTCTTTAAAAGTGATCAGGCTTATAAACTGGGATTAAGCTTACTTTGGGGTGGTTATGCACTTTTGCTTATTGTGTTGGGGATCTGGAAGAAACAACAACAACTCAGGATTAGTGCCATTGTTCTTTTCACTGGTACTTTGCTAAAACTGTTTTTCTACGACTTGCAGGAGATGGGCACTATTTCACGTACCATCGTTTTTGTCACACTAGGTATTCTCTTATTGATCATTTCATTTCTGTATAATAAATACAAACATATCATTTGGAACGATTCCATTGAGAATGAAAACAGTCATTAATGGATTTTGATATTTTATTTTAGTCCCAGACTGTAATATTTGTACTTACCTCAAGATTAGTACTCAGGCATTGTGGGCATCTGATCGTTGCTTTCATTACAAAGGATCCTCCACATTCGCATTGTTTTAAACTTGCCGGATTTAAAAAAGCCATTTTATTTATGCTGCTTTGAAAAGTACTCTTTCTATTAGCACAAAGGTCACAATAGAAGATCGCAGATCTGAATCCGCTTCCATCTACATGTGTCCACTGGTTTCCACAATCATTACATGTTATAGGCCTTGATTGTCCCATGATTTTTCTCTTGATAACTGGCTTGGTTAATACTGCTGTTGCGCTCATAATTATTGTCGGTTTTAAAAGGTGTGTTTAAAAAATTTAAATTGTGAAAAATGTTTGTTTTTTGTTTTAATAAAGGTCAGCACAGATGGTCAAAAAATCGTTACACAATTATTTAAAATAATTACATAATTCATACATTTCTCAACTTTTTACTGGGAATTTATCGGATAACTGAAAGATCCTGAAATGATAATGAGGGGATATTAAACAAAAACAGAGACTATAATGAATATACTCAGAGGGGGTTCTCCGCACCATCTCCGCACGATCTCCGCACCTTCTCCGCAGGTTCTCCGCTATAAGGTGCGGAAAAGGTGTGGAGAAGGTGCGGAAATCCTGCGGTAAATGGGGTAAGTATCTACTAATTGTCTCCTAATGGCTTTCTAGTTATCCGGGAGTCATCAAAGCAGTATCAAAACGTGATGCTTTGAAAATCAAGAGCAATAGATACTTAATTCCTTAATTTCCCCATTTCTGAATTGCAGTTTCAAAATACTTAGATGCATTATTTAAATCTGCCGGAGTCATAACCGGTATATATTCAACAGATGCATTCAACCACAGGAAAAAAGGTTCTGCAATCTGCACCATTTGAGAGGAATCGTTGACATTTACAATAACATAACACCCCCGGCATCCATCAATAGTCGCAAAATAAGCTGACTCTGCATTGACGTCATCGAGCAACTGTTTCATCTTCATTCCAAATTGTGGATCTTTAACCAGTTCGTTCCCAGGTTCATTAGGAAATTTCACCTTGGCAATATATTTCTTGATTTACTCCTTTCTTTTAGTTAAATAATAAAAACAAATCAGATTATCTTGGGGATTATATGATTTAGTTAAATAATTGTTAATCTATTCTGCATCAGTTTTACCTAAAATACAACTGCCAATATTTAAACCAGCGGTTAATACATAATCAGCTTTTGAGTGGCGGACCTATTTCCTTTATACTCTGCTGATTTAATTCAATTTAAAAAGATCATCGCCCATAATTTTAGCCTTTGCTTTTAGTTTTCGGAATGTAAAATGAGGACATATGATGAGGTTTTTCGATATTGAATTGAAAAATAAATCCTTCAACTATTAAATAAATCATTTGTTTACTAAAATCGGACAAACGAAAAACAGATACTGTATTTCAACTTGTCAGGGAGAATCTAATTATTGGTTTAAAAAATCAGGAGGTTTATTATGGATAAATCAGAAATATTGGAATTGGCTCAAATAAAGAATTTCGGGAAACCTGATGAAGTACGGAAGTTCGAAAAAGGGTATATCGAAATAGTCAATATCGGTGGCGCCACAGTAGGAAGAGCTGTCTTTGAGCCTGGTTGGCGTTGGTCTAAATCTGTCCAACCTTTAGTTCATACACAAAGCTGTGAGGCTGCTCATTTTCAATATCATGTTGCCGGGATTATAAGAGTCAAAATGGATGACGGTACTGAATTTGATTGTAAACCCGGTGATGTATCTCTCATTCCTTCGGGACATGATGCCTGGGTAGTTGGAAATGAAAACGTGGTTATCGTTGATTTCCAGGGAATGGTTGACTATGCAAAAGGTCATTAATTGAATATTGTTCCCTAAAAGGGGTTGTCCAAAAAGCGTGGTCACTTCGAAAGGCACAGTGATCCTACTTTGACAACCCCTTTTACTGGTTAAAGCTTACAACTATCAATTTATTTTTTTGTAGGCATAATAGTGTGAAGATCTGCTGATAAAATCTTCCATTCTCCTTTATCATTTTTCGTCCAGACCACCGTATATGTGCCCTTTACATTCAGGGTCTTCTTTTTCATTTTTATTTTGATAGTCCACGTTCCTGTAAAACCGGCCTTGTCGTTTGAAGTCCATTCCTTTATTTTAGATGAAGTCAAATCACTGATAGCTTTGTACACAGGATGGATCCATTTAGTTGATATTTCATCACCATTTTTGGCTATCAATTCATCATCAATCAACAATGCGTCGTCAGTAAACAAGTTCCGGATGGCTGCCGAGTCATGCGTATTCCAGGCTTTATTATAATTGTCAATTAAAGAATCAATAGGCGCTTTAACAACGGCAACTATTGTGGTGGGATGCTTGCAGGAAAAAAGTATTCCTGCTAAGAAAAGGGCAAATAGGACTTTTTTCATTTTTAAAATGATTTAAGATTAATAATAAAAATTAATGATATAGGCATAATGTCTGGTATTATTGAAATCAAGGAATTTTAATTGGTTTGATTACAGCTATTAAAGATAATTCATAGATAATAAAAAAGCAATATCTTATTGACTTATTTTACATGTTTCTTTTTTTTATTTACAAGTTCTACTGAATAGTGCGAAAGTATTGAATGAATTCAAAATGGGGGTTACCTTTCCTCATTATTTGGATTAAATTTGTGGGGCATAACAAATAGCCTTCTCACTTCATGCAAAATCAAAGACAACACTTGAAACCCTTCATATCAATACTCATCGTATTGATAACCGGTGCTGTCATGATTTTGTATTCCCCTGAAATTCAAGCGCAACAGGTACTTTCACAGAAAGTTGTGTTGGTGTCAGGGCAATCTGGTTTTAAGATCACTCAAAACAGTAGTACAGGGTTTCATTTTAACAACAGAATTGCCGCATTGGATGTTTATGATCAGGGAACAATAAAAGGACTCTTTAGCGTCATTGGTGTTGAAGGATATGCTTCGACCCAAGTGGCAGGTGATCCTTCACTACCTGTTTTAAGAAAACTAATTGAAGTTCCTGAAAATGCAGTTGTTAAAGCAACTATAACCAAAGCGGTTTACAAAGAATATTATGCTGCAGATCTTGGAATCAGGTATCAGATTATTCCGGCTCAACCTCCTGTCCCAAAAACTGATGTTGATCCCCGGACGATTCCTTTCAGGATGAATGCTGATACTTATAACAAGAACAGTTATGGTGATACATCAACGGTCCGGACTGAGGATGCAGGACTGTTGAGAGGGGTCAGGTTAATGCGATTGGAGCTTGCTGCCGTGAAATATAACCCTGTCACTCAGAAGTTTCGCATTTGTATTGATCTGGAAGTCGATGTAAGCTTCTCAACACCCAAAGCAGCAATCGCAACGAATCTTTCTTCACCTTTCTTCGAGAACATATTCAGCCTTACTGCAAACCATTCAACTCCAACCACAAAAGCGCTGATTGTTGCTCAGCCTGTCACCTATGTGATTCTTGCAAACCCCTTGTTTAAAACCACTTTAAAGCCGTTTGTAGACTGGAAAACCCAGAAGGGGTTTAATGTAATTGAAGCCTATACCGATAACCCTTTAGTCGGAAATACACCAACTGCCATCAAACAATATCTTCAGAGTCTGTATCTCAATCCTCCTCAGGGAATGAATGCCCCCAGCTTCCTGCTCATCGTTGGTGATGTGAACCTCTTGCCACCTTTTCATTCAGACATCGGACAGCATGTCACTGATTTATATTATGCAGAATATACCGGCGACAAGCTCCCCGAGGTTTTCTACGGACGTTTTCCAGCTTCGAATGTAGCTGAACTGCAGGTGATGATTGACAAGACGCTGGAATATGAAAAGTACACCATGCCCGATCCCTCCTATCTGGGAAAAGCTGCTTTAATATCGGGGGCCGATGCCAGTCATCAGCTCAACTGGAGCAATGGCCAGATCAGGTATGCAAGCGATAACTATTTTAATGCCTCACAAAACATTGATGCATCTGTAGTCCTGCAACCTTCAGTTCCTACTGATGTGGATAAGACAATGCAATACATCGTTTCTGGTGTTGGATTTGCCAATTATACTGCGCATTGTAGTGCAGCGGGATGGGCAAATCCTAAGTTCACAACGACTGAACTTTCGACTTTAAAAAATGATCACAAGTATACACTGATGGTTGGTAACTGCTGTCAAAGTGCCAGTTATGATAAGGATTGTTTTGCAAAAGCTGTTTTAACTTTGTCCGGAAAAGGAGCTATCGGTTATATTGGAGGTTCAAATGACACCTACTGGGATGAAGATTTCTGGTGGAGTACCGGTTTTAAAGCAATTACAGGAAATCCTACTTATGATGCCCAACATCCGGGAGCCCTTGATGGTGCTTTTCACACGCACAATGAAGGGACCGATAAATGGTTTATCACTCAGGGGCAACTTTTGGTAGCCGGGAACCTTGCTGTAGAACAGTCGAACTCCTCACTCAAAGCCTATTACTGGGAAATCTATTGCCTGATGGGCGACCCCTCGGTATCAATGTATTATGGAATTCCAAAAACACTCACACACAGTTATCTGCAACTTCTACCTATAGGTGCTACAAGTTTCATCATTCAAACAGAGCCCAATGCATACGCAGCTGTATCCATGAACGGAAAGCTTTATGGGGCAGCAATGGCTGGTAGTGATGGTGTTGCAGTGATCAACATGAACCCTATTACTGTTGCCGGAGATGCTGATATTGTGATTACTATGCAAAACAGGGAGCCTTTCCGTGGAACAGTCAGAGTAGATTCTCCGACAGGTTCTTACATGTTGCTCAATTCCTATACGTTGCATGATGCAACCGGAAATAACGATGGCTATGCCGATTACGGAGAACAGCCCACCCTCAACATCAATATGAAGAACTTCGGGTTACAGACTTCAGGAAATCTGATACTGAAATTAACTTCACAGGATACACTCGTAAAAGTCATTCAGCCAACAGCCAGCTGGGGATCTGTAGCTCCAGGCAGTTCAGCAACCGTCAATGATGCTTTCAAGATCATGATAGATAGTCTTACTCCCGATCGACACATTGCCAACCTCAGCCTTGAAGTGATTGATGGTGCAAATAGCTGGATCTCAAAGTTCACACTCCCCATCAGGTCCAGAAGACTCGAAGCCGGAACAGAAGTCATCTACGACCCCTCGCCCGGAAATGGAAATGGAATTGCAGACCCCGGTGAAACCTTCACACTAAAGATCCCGGTAACAAACACGGGACAAAGTATTTCAAAAAACACTTTATTGTCGATAACCACTGATAATCTATTCCTTACCCTAAACAATCCCACAGTTTATTTGGGAGATCTGTTACCCGGTGTTCAGAAGACTGCTGATTTCAATATAACTGCTGCAGCTAATGCACCACTGGGAACAATGCCAAAAGTATCGTTACTCGCCAAAACTTCAGGAAATTATACTATTAGCAAAGATTATCTGCTGACTATTGGCATCATCAGCGAAGACTTTGAATCCAATAGTTTTGATCACCTTCCATGGGTTCAAAGTGGATCTTTACCCTGGACACTGACAAACATCAATCCTCAACAGGGGACTTTTTGTGCACGATCTGGCGCCATTACACATGCACAATCTTCCACGCTCAGCATTTCCTTCAATATTTTGCGCGACGGGAAGATCTCATTCTACAGAAAAGTATCGTCAGAGGCGGGATACGACAGGTTATTGTTTTACATTGACGACCTGCTGGTTAAAGAATGGTCAGGGCAACAGGATTGGGGGAATGTCAGTTTTGATGTAACCGCTGGCAACCATACTTTCAGGTGGACCTATCTGAAGGATGGAGCTACCAGCGTGGGTAGCGATTGTGCATGGATTGATAATATTATTTTCCCGCAAGTCAACACTTCACCTATCATACAATCGGGAACCCTACTGATCAATGATAATACCGGAAACAAAAACGGACAGCTTGATCCCGGTGAAAATGTAATCATCTCTATCCCGTTGGAAAACGATGGCCTCACCCCTGCTGTAAACTCAATAGCAAAACTCACTTGCAGCAGCCCTTATATCACGATAAGTCAGCCTGTAGTCAATCTGGGAACAATGGTAAGAGGAACGAAGTATAATCCGCAGTTCCAGGCTATAGTAAGCAATACTGCTCCGCTGGGAGTTGCTGTAGATTTAGAATTCCGGGTAGATGCTTTATCCTCATCACTCCAAAAAAGCTTTTTACGAATCATTGGAAATACGCCATTAGTAGAAGATTTTGAACGGGGAAACTTCAATTCACTCAGTTGGTTAAGTGGTGGCAATAACCCATGGACCATCAATAACACCTCCTCTTCTCTTACAGGGAAATTCTCGGCCCGCTCAGGAGTGATTGGAGACCTGCAAACATCAGATCTGCTGATCACTCTTGAAGTAGTGGCAGATGATTCGATCAGGTTCTGGTTGAATACCTCTTCAGAAAAACTGGCAGACTACCTGAAGTTTTCTATTGATGGAGTGGAGAAGGGTTCGTGGTCAGGAGAAACCGCCTGGACGAGGGCTGCTTTTGTAGTCACACCCGGCATTCATACTTTTAAGTGGAGCTACCAGAAAGATTATATTGCTTCATCCGGTTCAGATATGGTGATGATTGATAATATTCAGTTTCCACCTATCTCGCCATCTTTGCCCCTGGGTATCCTTGCATCTGTAAATCCAGTAAAAATTTGCCAAGGTAGTATTGCGCTGTTATCGGTTAAAGCCAGTGGTGGAACAGGCGTTTATAGTTACAGTTGGAAACCCTCTGCAGGACTTTCAGATCCATTGTCAGCAGTGCCGGTAGCAACACCCGATGTCACAACCGATTATCTTGTTGAAGTCAACGATGGAAATGTAACTTCTTCAACAACTGTACATATTAATGTGTTACAACGACCGACCAAACCTGTTATTACTGTCTCTACAGATGGCAAGACATTGTATTCCAGCGCCTATCAGGGCAATCAATGGTACAAAGATACTACTGCCATCGTTGGAGCTGTGGCAACCAGCTATGTTCCAACTGCAAACGGAATTTATTCTGTGAAGGTGATTGACTATTCCAGTTGTGTGAGTGATCGTTCTGCAAGCTTCCAGTTTCCTGCTTTAGGTCTTCCCACTTCTGAGAGTTCTTCATTGCTCGATATTTCTCCCAATCCGTTTACCGGAATCCTGATATTGAAATATACATTAACAAGTTCATCTCCTGTGTTGTTGAACTTATGCGATTTAACAGGACGTGTGATCAAACAGATAGATGAAAAGAGTTTGCTCTCTCCCGGAAACTATCAATCCACCATTAACCTGGAATCCTTACAAAAAGGCATTTATTTGATCGTAATGAAAACCAGTTCGAAAACCATTATCCGAAAAGTTGTAAAAAATTAACCTTACGATATATATGAAAAAGTATCAATTATCGGTCTTAATTCTGTCGTTAACATTTATTCTTTTTGGGGGATGCAATAAAGCTAAAAATGATGTTACTCCAGCAAAGCCAATATTGACTAGCACATATGCAAAAGGGGCAGATGTCAGCTGGCTAACAGAAATGGAGGCTGTCGGGAAGAAGTTTTACAACAGCGCCGGAGTTGAACAGGACTGTTTTGATGTATTGAAAAGCAAAGGAATCAATTCAATCCGTCTGCGGGTTTGGGTCAATCCTGTTGATAACTGGAATAGCAAAGCTGATGTCGTTGCTAAAGCTGTTAGGGCCATGAACAAAGGCCTGAGAATCATGATAGATTTTCATTACAGTGACACCTGGGCCGATCCTGCAAACCAGACTAAACCTGCTGCCTGGACTAATTTAGACATTACTGCCTTAAAACAGGCTGTTTATGATCACACTTATGATGTGTTGAATACGTTAAAACAAAATGGTGTAACTCCCGAATGGGTTCAAATAGGCAATGAAACCGATAATGGGTTATTATGGCCTACCGGACAGCTCAACTCGACCGGTGGTCCAGCCAATTATGCCGCACTGATCAATAGTGGTTACGATGCTGCAAAGGCTGTCAATAGCGCCATTAAAGTTGTAGTTCATGTTTCTAATGGAAATGACAACAACCTGTTCCGTTGGAATTTTGATGCACTCAAAAACAATGGTGGAAAATGGGATGTCATCGGAATGTCGGTTTATCCCGATGCTGCTTACAATGATTATCTCAACAATCTGCTGCTGAATATGAATGATATGGTTGCCCGTTACAGTAAACCGGTCATGATTTCTGAAGTGGGAATGGATGTGAGTAATGCCAATGGGTGCAAAGCGATGTTAACCGATCTGATGACCCGTAATGCCTCACTGGGTCAAAACTGTTTAGGCGTTTTTTATTGGGAGCCCGAAGCTTATTGGTGGAAAAATTACAATAAGGGAGCATTTGACAGCTCGGGAAAACCCACAGTAGCAATGGATGCTTTCCTACTCAACTAAACAAATATCTGACATTTATTTTCATAAGTAAAGACACAAAATCTTGGGTCTCTATACAATGGAGATGCTCAATGTTGAATCTCAGACAATGGGAAATTGGTCCCTTTCTTATAAGGAATTGTAAAGTAGAATGTTGAACCTTTGCTCTGTTCAGACGCTAACCACATATTCCCGCCAAGGAGTAAGACATAAGCTTTAGAAATAGACAGTCCCAATCCTGACCCACCAAATTGGAGGGCAGTGGTACTTTCTCCCTGGCTAAAACGATTAAATATTTCTTCATGCATTTCAGATGGTATTCCAATCCCTGTATCTTCAACAGAAAATTCCAACTCCTGACCTTTTATCTGATAACCAAAACTCACACTTCCTTGATTTGTGAATTTTAGTGCATTTCCAATGAGATTAATAAGGATCTGAACAAGTTTAGTTTCATCTGAAATAATAGAATCATAATCGTCGTGTAATGATAGATTCAGGTTTAGCTTAACATTTTGTTTTTCGGCCTTTAATGCAAATTGATCCTGTAAGAGCCTTAGTGTTGTATTAAGCCTTATTTCAGTTTCATAAACCTTTTCCTGTCCAGATTCTATCGTAGCAATATCAATAATATCCGTGATGATGGATAACAGTTGATTGCTGCTTTGTATAATTATATCTGTATACTGTTTTTGTTTATCGGAGACCAAACCCGGCTCATTAAGTAAAACTGAAAAACCTACAATAGCATTCATCGGAGTTCTGATCTCATGAGAAATATTGTGAAGAAATGCAGTTTTCAAACGGTCACTTTCTTCAGCTTTTTCTTTGGCTTTAATCAGATCTGATATTAGTTCTTTCCTTTCTGTAATATCTTCCAGGATAGCCAGGAAATTTATAATTATTCCATCATCATTATAAATAGGTGAAATCTTAGCTAAAGTCCAATACGGTTCACCATTTTTCTTGAAATTAGGAAGTTCTCCCTGCCATTCTTTCCCCGATCTAATTGCCTCAATAATACTTATATATGTATAATTGGGAATTCCGGCATCAAATAATTTCACTGTTTTTCCAGTTACTTCTTCTTTTGAGTAACCGGTTAATTTGAAAGTTGCCGGATTAACGTATTCAATTATTTGATTGGTGTCAGTAATAATAATAGTATTAGGACTTTGCTCAATAGCCCTGGAGAGCTTTCGGAGTTCATTTTCTGCTTTCCTTCTTGCTTTTAGTTCATTTGCCCCATTGAGTGCTCTTTGAATTGCAGTAAGCACGCGTTCCATATTGCTTTTAAGGACATAATCTGTTGCGCCATTGAGTAAAGATTCAATAGCAGCATCCTCGCCCATAGTACCACTTAAAAAGACGAAAGGAAGATCCGGATAGTTGTTTTTGGCATATAGCAGCGCATCTGATCCACAATAATCAGGCAGGTTGTAATCAGAAAGTATCAGATCAATTTTTTCATTCCTGAGTATGGAAATAAAATCATCTTCATTATCAGCAAAGAAGTATTCATAATTGACTTTTGGTGATTTAAGAATTGTTTGTACCAAAAGAGAATCATTGGGATTGTCTTCGAGATGAAGGATCTTGATACTGTTTTCCATTTTTAATTTATTCAATAATATGTTCTAAACAGGTGGTTCATTAATCACAACCCAATATTGTCCGACATCCTTGACAACACCCATAAAGTCATTAATATTAACAGGTTTAACGACAAAAGAGTTTGCTCCATTATCATAACATTCCTGAAGGTCATGTGTATCCCTGGATGAAGTGAGCATGATGATCGGAATATTTTTGAATTTAGCGTCTGCCCGAATAGCCTTTAATACTTCAATACCATTCATTAATGGCAATTTAATGTCAAGCAATATAAAGATGGGTTTATCATCTGAAATGTCTGCAAATTTACCCCTTTGATATAAAAAGTCGAGCGCCTCTTCACCGTCTTCGGCGACAATTATTTCATTTCCAAAATGAGCCTCTCTAAGACCTGCTTTAATAAGCGTTACATCATTGGCGCTATCGTCAACCAATAATATGTTCTTGATAATTGTATTCATCTTTTAATGATTTTGTGTGCAATATAATAAATTTAATGATTGGGTAAACTAAAATAAAAAGTAGCTCCTTTGTCAACTTCACCTTCTGCCCAACAGCGACCTCCATGACGTGATATGATCCTGTTTACATTCGCCAATCCTATACCAACGCCTTCGAAATCACGTGGTTTATGAAGCCTTTGAAATACACCGAACAATTTATCGACATATTTCATATTGAATCCGGCACCATTGTCTTTAATATAAAAAACAGAACTATCATCTTCAATATAACTACCTATTTCGATGATTGCCTTTTTCTTTTGTCCGGTATATTTAATAGCATTTGAAATCAAATTGGTCCATACTTGTCCAATAAGTTGGTAATCACCATATGTTTCATACAGTTTCCCTACAATTATCTCGATTCCTCGTGATTCAATATCAGCTTCAAAAAGTTTGACTCCCTGTTGTATGATTTGTAAAGTATCAATGTGTGATTTCTGAAAATCTGTTTTATTAAGCCTTGAAAAAGTGAGTAATGCATCAATCAGTTTTCCCATTTCATCTGCTGAATTCGAAACAACATTCAGAAAGCCCAGTTCTTCTTCAGTAAATTGTGATGTTTTGTTTTTCATGAAAAGACTTATAAAACCACTTATATGTCTTAAAGGTGCTCTTAAATCGTGCGATACTGAATAAGAAAACGCTTCGAGTTCCTTGTTTGCAGTTTGAAGTTGAATCGTACGTTCATTAACATGCTGTTCAAGTTCCTCATTGAGCTTTTGGAGGGCTTCTTCTGCTTTTTTCCGTTCATTGATATCAACCCGAACGCCTAACATATGAATGGCATTACCGTTTTCGTCTCTTTCTATAACCTGACCAATAACAGTTTGCCATTTATAGGTTCCGTCTGCATGTAACATTCTTGCATCATAACTATATTTTTCGTCTGTATGATTAAGAATTTTTTCAATCTTTAAACTTATCTCTTCCCTATCATCAGGATGTGTTCTGGAAAGCCAGACTGCTCTATCAGGGTATTCCTTTTCCGGTTCATACCCAAGCATAGTATAATATTTCTGGGTAGCATACCAAACATCAGTCTCGATATTCCAATCCCAAATAGCAATTGGGTTATTCTCTAAAATAACTCTCAGACGATCATTACTTTCCCGGAGGACAATTTCTGTATACTTTCGCTCTGTAATATCACTGATTGTCCCGATTAGTCTTACCGGATTATGATTATTATCAAACTCAAGCTCAGCGTTTCCATGCACCCATCTTACTTCATGATCATTAAATCTTGTAATCTGATATTCTTTATCAAATCGTTTTTGCTTTCCAATAACCTCATCTGTAACATAACTTGTCATTATCTCACGCCAATCCGGATGAACAAGATTAGCCCAACCAGAAAGAGATCTGACATATTGATCATCAATGCCGAAAATATCATCAAGAATTGTTGAGCTTTTCCATAACCCTGTCGACAAGTCCCAAACAAAACTACCCAATCCTGCGATAGTTTGTGATTCTCTTAAAAGCCGTTCGCTTTCAATTAAAGCATTTTCCATCTGTTTCTGTTCAGTAATGTCTGATGATATGCCACCAATTCCAACTAAGCCCCCCCTTGAATCCAATAAGGGGAATTTTACAGATATATAGTTATGTACGCCATCACTTTCAATATTTTCCTCATTGATTGTAATTGGTTGCATATCATGAATGACTTTTAAATCATTTGCCCTGTGTATTGCTGCAATTTCAGATGGCATATATGTTTCACGGGTTTTCCCAATCAATGATTCGCGTGGAACACCCAGTACTTTCTCAAGACTACTGTTTATCAGCAAGAATTTACCATCTGTATCCAGAGCATAAATATGTGATGAACTGTTATCCGTAAATTCCTGCAAGATCTTTTGACTGGCATACATCGCTTCTACTGCCTTTTTCCGATCGTGAATTTCTTCCTGAAGTAGTTTATTAGCAATAAGTAATTCCTGGGTGCGTTCATTTACACGTTGCTCTATTTCACCATAGGCCTTTCGCAACTCATTTTGAGTGAATAAAAATTTATCCTTTTCCTTATGTAAATCTGAATTTACCTCTCTAAGTTGAATGGGACTTGGAATCAACAGGAGCTTTGGTAATATTGGCCATACGACAGCTGCTGTTGCGACTGAGACGATTGCACAGAGTGAATCTATAGACGCCTGCCACCAGTTAACCGGCCACCAGAGACCAATAACATGGACCATATGGGTTGTTCCACAGGCCATAATAAATAATCCGAAAAGGAAAATTACCCAGGTAAAAGGCATATCCTTGCGTTTTCTGACAAAAACGATCAGGAAAAAAGGAATAGATGCATATGATATGGCGATTAGTGCATTCGAAATGGCCATCACCATCATTATTAGCGGGGTCATATTCCCGGTGATGGCTCCACGTATTTCCATTTTACCAGGCATAAATACCATTGGAACAATGATAAGAACAGCCAAAGCTATAGCAGGTGCAATGATGCGTGGTAAGAGTTCAACAGTCTGACGTAATAATGTTTTCTTTGGAGCAAAAGTCTGTACTTTATATGCCCGCAACCGAAGACTGTTGGTCACCACAAATATTGAACTGAATGCCATGGCACCTGCAGCAAACATTGGACTCAGCAATCCATATGCTGCAATAGGAATTAATGCAACATTGTAAAACAATGCCCAGATCAGATTCTGAACGATGGTTTGAGATGTCCCCCGCGATAATGAAATTGCTCGTCCAATTCCTGCTATATCACCACTAACCAGGGTAATTCCCGAAGCTGCAATTGCAATATCTGTTCCGGTTCCAATGGCTATTCCAACATCTGCCTGAGCAAGTGCCGGTGCATCATTAATACCATCACCGACCATGGCAACAAGAGGATGCGAATAATTTCCAAGCGTTTTCCCTTCCTGCAATTTCTTGATCTCATCAGCCTTTTCACCCGGCAATACTTCTGCAATGACCCGTTCAATACCCACTTGTCGTGCAATAGCATTAGCAGTAGAAGCATTGTCTCCGGTAATCATCACAATATTCAGACCCAACTTGTAAAGATCAGCAATGGCTTCTTTTGCACCCGGCTTTATCGTATCTGCAACAGCAATAATCCCGATTGGAACAAACGTTTTACTCGTCCCCGAAGAATTAACTGCTACTATCATAGCAGTTTTTCCTTCATTCTGTAGCCTCATGACTTCTGACTGCAGACTTTCAGTATTGATCCCTTCATTTTCCATCATGCGAAGGTTACCAACAATGATGATTTGATCTTCAATAGTTGCCTTAACGCCAAATCCACCAAAAGCCCTGAATTGTTCAGGTTCAGTCAGTGCAAGGCCCTTTTCATGCGCCTCATTAAGAATAGCGTGTCCCAAAGGATGCTCTGACCCATTTTCAACACTGGCAGCAAGACGGAGAATTTCATTTACATTCTCCTTTTCAAAAGCAATGATATCGGTCACTTCAGGTTCACCACGTGTAATTGTACCCGTCTTATCCAGAACGACAATATTTACACGACCGGCCCGTTCCATTATTTCGCTGTTTTTGAATAAGATCCCATTCTCAGCACCTTTCGAAGTACCCACGATAATGGCTGTTGGTGTTGCCAGACCAATTGCACAGGGACAAGCAATCACAAGCACGGCAATGGCATTGATCATCGCTCCGGTCCATTCAATATTTGCTACATATATCCAGCCCAGGAATGTAAACAAAGCAATCCCTATGATAATGGGTACAAAATATTTACCAATCTCATTGGTTAGTTTCTGTATTGGCGCTTTACTAGCCTGTGCTTCCTGAACCAATTTTATAATCTGAGCCAAAGCACTGTTTTTTCCGACTTTTGTAGCTTCAAATCTGATTAAACCTTCACGATTGATGGTTGCTCCAATCACCTCGTCACCGGGCCCTTTGCTAACCGGCATCGATTCTCCGGTGATCATTGATTCTTCAAAAGCAGAATGACCTTCAACGATAATACCATCGACTGGAACTTTACCGCCTGGACGTACGACAACAATGTCTCCAACGATAACCTGATCTATACTGATTTCTATTTCTTTACCTTTGCGAACGACTGAAGCAGTCCTTGCTTTCAAACCCATCAGTGCTTTCAAAGCTGCAGTGGTCTTACCTTTAGCCCTTGCTTCAAGATATTTTCCAAGACGGATCAATGTGATGATGGCAGCTCCAGATTCGAAATAGACATAAGGACTATTAATAATCCCAAGCGTAACAAAGAGGCTTGAAAAATAAGCGACTGAAGATCCCAAAACAATCAAAACATCCATGTTGGCACTCCCAAAACGAAGACTCTTGAATGCCCCTATATAAAACTGCCATCCAACAACAAACTGAACAATAGTAGCAGCTGCAAGCATGGCAAAATGATCATAATGAAAACCGACTATTCGGAAATCACGCATCATACTGTATGTGATCAGCGGAATGGTAAAACAGAGTCCTAAAATCAGTAACTGCTTTTGTTTGTTGAGTTCATTTTTTCTAACCTCAGCTTCAATGTCTTCAACTTCTTCATATTCTTCCACCTGAATAATATCAAAACCTGCTTTTCGAATCACCCCTGCAAGTTCAGCAACAGTGGTCATCCCCGGAATATATTCAAGTATGACATGTTCAGTACCATAACTTACGGCTACATCAAGAACCCCATTTTGTTTGACAAGTATTTTTTCTAATGTCAAGGCATCGGTTTGATCTTGTAAACCGGTGACAGGCAATTCTAGTTTTCCGATAGCTACGCCATATCCTATCTTTCTTAAACAGGCAATAATATCTTTTTCGTTTATCTTATCACTGTCGAAAGTGACGTTTAATCTTTCACCGGCAAAATCAACACTGGCATCTTCAACCCCGGGTAATTTACTAACATTCACACCGATTGCAGCTGCACAATTTACACATGTCATGCCTGTAACAGGCAATATGACAATCTTGGTATTCATCATTCTTCCCTCCTCATTCGATATGAAAAGTTTAAGATTTTAAAATTCCTACAAAGTAGTTAAACGTATAAAGTTATACATTTTATTGAAAGAACATATAGAAACTGTTTAAATTTCATAGTTTCTTATGCTGTAGGGACAGGTCACGACCTGTCCCTATGTAGTACAAACAAGGTTAAACATGTTTCCATATTAATTTACTACTTAACTTTAAAAAAATGGTACTTTTAAAAATTCAATCACTTTGCATTATTACATTTCTCAAACATCAATATATGACCACCATAACTATTATAAAAAAGAAATTTTCTTTGTTAATTTTGCTTCCATTATTGCTTTTAACCGTTTCTTCTGTAGCCCAAACCAGCAAAAATTTAATGCTTTGGTATACGCAACCTGCTCAAAAATGGTCAGCCGAAGCGCTACCCATTGGCAATGGCAGAATGGGTGCAATGTTTTTTGGGGGTATAGACAAAGAAAAAATCCAGTTCAACGAACAGAGTCTTTGGTCAGGAGATAATAATTGGGATGGCAAATATGATACAGGTGATCATGGTTTTGGATCTTACCGGAACTTTGGAGAAATGAATCTTACGTTTAACAATCTTCAACAAGCTATAAATTATCACAGAAGTCTGGATATCTCAACCGGTATTCATACCACAACATTTACAGCTAATAGCGTAAATTATAATCGGGAAGGATTTGCCAGTCATCCTGATCAGGTCATGGTTTTTTACTATACTGCAAGTAAAAAAGGAGCTCTCTCTGGAACAATTTCATTAACCTCCGCTCAAAAAGCAAAAAGTAAAGCTGGTGAGAATAGTTTAAGTTTCAATGGAGAGATGCCCAATAAACTTAAACATGCTGCTGAAGTCAGGGTTCTTCATAATGGAGGGACTATAAGAATTTCAGACACTTGCCTTGTTTTTGAGAACTGTACGACATTAACCTTGTTTTTAGATGCCCGTACAAATTATAAAGAAGATTATAAATCTGATTGGCGTGGCGCTGACCCCTTACCCTTGATTGAAAAAGAGTTGACCGCAGCTCAAAACAAGAACTATGAAACACTTCGTTCTGCTCACATCAAGGACATCACTTCTTTATTAGGGCGAGCTACGATAAACATTGGAAAGACAGATGCAACTATATTGGCATTGCCAACCAATGAACGATTGAAAAAATATGCAGCAGGTAGTGAAGATCCTGAATTAGAAAGCACAATGTTTCAATATGGCCGATATCTGCTGGCTAGTTGTTCCCGCCCCGGAGGGTTACCCGCTAATTTACAGGGACTCTGGAACGACAGCAACACCCCTGCATGGGCAAGTGATTATCACAACAACATCAACATTCAGATGAATTATTGGGGAGCAGAATCTACCAATTTATCAGAATGTCAGATCCCCTTAATTGATTTTATCAAAGCTGCTGAAGAGCCTTGTAGAATTGCAACCCGCAAGGCATTTGGCGAGAAGACCAGAGGCTGGACTGCACGAACCAGTCAGAGTATATTTGGTGGCAATGGTTGGGAATGGAATATACCGGCCAGCGCCTGGTATGCCACACATGTATATGAACATTGGGCTTTTACGCAGGACAACAACTATCTTCGCCAGACAGCATATCCCATTTTAAAAGAAATCTGTGAATACTGGGAAGACAATCTCAAAAAGATGCCCGACGGATCTTTGATGGTTCCAAATGGCTGGTCTCCCGAACATGGTCCCCGCGAAGATGGCATCATGCATGATCAACAATTGGTTTGGGAACTCTTTCAGGATTATCTGGAAGCTGCAAGAGCAATGAGTATTGACATAGAATATCAGAAGAAAGTTGAAGATATGCTGGCACACCTTGCTCCCAATAAGATCGGTAAATGGGGTCAGCTTCAGGAATGGCAGACAGATCGCGATGACCCCAATGATCAGCATCGGCATACTTCTCATTTATTTGCAGTTTATCCCGGACGTCAGATCAGCATGACCAAAACACCTGAATTGGCTAAAGCCGCTATTCTTTCTTTAAGAAGTCGTAGTGGAAATTACGGCACCAACGAAAACACCCCTTTCACAGTTGAATCGACAGTCGGAGATAGCCGCAGGTCATGGACATGGCCCTGGCGTTGTGCGCTCTGGGCCCGACTGGGAGAAGGTGAAAAGGCAGGCATCATGATCCGTGGACTTTTACAATTCAATACATTATCGAACTTGTTCTGCAGTCATCCTCCATTTCAAATGGATGGCAACTTTGGAATCACAGGCGCTATGGCAGAAATGCTGATACAAAGTCATGCTGGCGAAATCCAATTACTTCCGGCCATACCAAAGACATGGGCTGCAAAAGGTTCCTTTACCGGCCTTTGTGCTCGTGGTGGTTATGTCGTAAACTGCACATGGGAAAATGGAAAAGTAACCAATTATAAAATCATCTCATCCAAAAGCAGTAATGTGAAAGTTAGGGTCAATGGCACTCTGCAAGAAACTTCAACTGTAAAGGAATAAATCCCACTATCCTGAAGCCATGAAAAAAAGATTCTTTTTGCTTTTTATTTCAACACTTATATCCTGTAGTTCGCTGTTTGCTCAACAGGTTCCAATTGTCGATTTCAAAAATCTGGTCAACACACACGATATTTCCCTTTCTCCATGGGGTCCCTATTCAAAGAGATATGCCGGGATCTCTCACATCCCAGATCAGCAAAAGGGATTGCGTTTTGATATTTCCGTCATGCCCGGTTACTACCGCAACAAGGTATTGATCCCGAATGTCCTGTTCGAATCTGGATACTTTCCATGGGAAATCAGCAAAGATCTGAAACGGATCACCTATCGTTATGAACTGGAATGGAAAGATCAGGTTTATGTGGATGCCACTTACACTGTTTTGGATTCTTCGGCTGTCCTGTTGCGCATGAATTGTGTCAACAACACTGCCGTTCCACAGAATCTGGCGTTAAACACCATGGCTTATCTTGATTATCCTGAAGTCTATCCCACTGTTGCCATTGAACTACCTGCTGATTGCAAGTGGATAAATGGTATCGGTTATCAGGAACTGACATTCAATAAATCACGGCCAACAGATCATCTGGTCTCTGATGGATGGATGCGGGGAGAAGCCAGAAGCAATGATTTCATCGGAGGAAGCGCACTGGCCAAAGAATTTGGTAATGACAAAAATGATCTGGTAACTTACGCGATACCTGTTTCAAAAAATCAGCTTTCAGGTAAAATCATTTTCCGTTATCGCGTTAAGGCAGGTGTAAAGGCGATCTTCAAAACATCAGGATTGATAAATCAAAACCTTGAATTTATAGGAACCGGAAACTTTGAACTGCTAACCATTCCTTATCGTCTTGAAAAAGAAGGAGTAGTTACATTCTCTATAGAATCGATGGGAGGTGCTGCAATAGAGCTAAATGGGTTCTACCTTGGACCCGATAAAAGCATCAACGAAGTAAAAATTGTACCCGTTACCTGGAACTTCAAACCCGATCTGAAAGTAAATAACGCCAATCGAAGTCTGGTGTTAAAATATCCGGATGTACCGCTTTATTATGGTATTGCATGGAACTTTACCCCTTTCATGGTAAGGGAAATTCTGAATGATGAACTGGACATCTTCTTTCGCAAAAACGTTCAGGATCATGTCAACAACATCCTTCGGGGAAATGGACTGGGTCACTATACAAATGTATTTATGCGACCGGTTGAACTTGCACCAAATACTACCAAAGAGGTGTATGCAATAATTTGTACAGGCAGTGCGCAACAGGTTAAAGATCGGCTCGAAGCATTCACCCAACAGAAAGATTTTCATCCGGAGATAAATGCTGTTACCTTTCAAAAATCAGACACCATCCTACCTGAAGGAAAACCATATGTCTTCAGCAATAAGATGATGCAGGCAGCCATGCTATCCAATGTAGTTTATCCTATTTATACCCAGCAACAATACATCCGGCATTTTACTCCCGGTAAATGGTGGAACAGTCTCTATACCTGGGACTCCGGCTTCGAAGCCCTTGGATTGTCAGAAATCGACATCAACAAAGCCATCGAATGTATCAATGCCTATACCACTCCGGTTGGAAGTCAGTCCGCCTTTATCCATCACGGATCACCGGTTCCAGTTCAGATATTTGTGTTCTACGATCTATGGAACAAGACGCAATCCAAAGAGCTGTTGAATTATTTTTATCCCAGGCTGAAAAAATACTATGAATTTCTAGCCGGCACAGGAAACAGATCTACGACACGTGCAATGTCATCCAACCTTTTGAAGACCTGGGATTATTTTTACAACTCAGGAGGATGGGACGATTACCCTGCACAAAAGGGTGTACACGATAAAAAGCTGGAGGCAACAATAACCCCTGTGATTACGACTTCACAATGCATCCGGGTTGCAAAGATGTTGCGACAGGCTGCCGATGCCCTGGGCTTAAAGGATGATCTCAAACAGTATGATGGCGATATACAGCTATTTACAAAAGCGCTCCAAACCAATTCATGGGATGCCGTTGCTGGATATTTTAGTTATGTGAAACACAACGAAAAGGGAGAACCTGTAGGTTTCTTTTTAGATCCGGCAAGTGGAAAGAATTTCAATATGGGCCTTGATGGCGCTTATCCACTGATTTCAGGCATCTGTACACCCGAACAACAAGAAACACTTTTGAACCGGATCTTCGATACGACCAGAATGTGGACACCAACCGGAATTGGTGTTGTCGATCAGTCTGCACCTTTTTACCGCATAGATGGCTATTGGAATGGTTCCGTCTGGATGCCCCACCAGTGGTTTATGTGGAAGACCATGTTTGATCTGGGGCGAAACGATCTGGCCTATAAAATCGCAAAGAAGGCTTTAGACGTATGGAAAAAAGAAAACGACTATTCTTATTACACATTTGAGCATTTCTTCTCAAAATCCGGACGAGGTGCAGGATGGCATCAGTTTTCAGGACTCTCCTCGCCAGTGCTGGCGTGGTTTTCAGCCTATTTCAAACCGGGTACAGTCACTGTTGGTTTTGAGACCTGGATAAAACAACAATCCTTTTCTCCGGGAAACACCGGATATCAGGCAAATCTCTCTTTTGACCCAACAACAAAACCCCATCCCAGAAGTATGGTTGTTTGTCTCAATCCCTCAGCATCTTATGAAGTCTATTTCAACGGATTAAAACTTACTGACACATCGAGTCCCTATAAAGGCCTTTTGTTCATCACACTTCCCTCTACAAATTCAACCGGAACGCTGATTGTAAAGCCCATAATCAGGAAATGATAAAGCGCTGAAATCGCTTTGAAAAACGTCACAAAATTCTGTGAAAACTCTGACGTTCTCCATAGTTTCTTCATAGTTGGCCCAAAGTTTCTAAAATGTTTCTACATTCATGGACTATGAAGAAACCATTGAGAAACTGCAAAGTATTTTATTACAAATTATGAAACAGAAAAGAGATATCCTTTCATTTTCAAACTTTCAGGTCAGAATTATTGGAAAAATTTGATTTATATTTGAAAAGATTTTGAATAAACAAATTGAATAAAAGTGATAATTGTGGCTGACCACATTAATTCTTGACCCCATTAATTCTAAACCAAATGACAACAAAAAAAATACTGATTATTATCATTGGAGTTATAATTACTGGATGTACTCAGCTCCCAAATTTAGGTAAGGGATATAAATTAATTCGCGATGGCAATAGTGATATTGTAATTATTAATTCAAGAAATGCTTTTGTTGTAGAGGGCGTTATATTGAATTATAATTTTGATTCTGTATTTATTCTTGTTGAACAAAAACCCAAAAATCTCATATTAAAAGATGTACTATATAAACCAGAAAATGATTATCCAACCATTGAGAAAATATTTAATAAAAGTAGATTTCGGCAATATTGGATAATCAATAAAGTTATTGATAGTGTTTATGGACCTTACCCCAAAGCCGAATATCTTAAAAAATGTAAAAATCTAAAGGTACCTGAAGGTCTAAAATTGGAATTTGGGAGTTAATGAGGTCCCCCACTGTTCTTTTAGAAATCGTGGCTGATCCCATTATCTCAAAAGTGAAAAATAATTCATAATCTACTTTTATATCAGCTAATTATTGATAATTTTGTTTGAGTATAATATGATGATTTCTAAAATAAATTCAACATTATGAAGAATCTCTTTTTGTTTATAATTTTCATCTTACTGATTTTTGGACAAGCATGTTCTAGTCCTAAATCAAGAAATATTGAAGTAAAAGAATTGTCCAGTATTAAATCCGAATCTCCCAAGGATCGGAAATTAACCAAGGAAGCAAACATTTCTTTTGAAACAAAGGATTTCAAAAATGCTTGTGTAGAAATAAGGAAACTTCTTGTAAAATACGAAGGACAGATCAATACTGAAACTACTAACATCAAAGAAAACAATGATTTAGAAGCTGATTTTGAAGCACGGATTCCTGCAAAATATTTTGAATTGTTTCTACGGGAACTTGAATCGGTAAATGGAAAGATCGTTAATAAAGAGATCAAAATTGAAGATATAACAGCCGATTATTTAGATGTTGAAGCAAGGTTAAAATCGAAAAAAGAGTTAGAGGCGCGTTACATTCAGTTATTGACTAAAGCCACGAAAGTAACTGAGATGCTTGAAATCGAGAAACAACTCAATGATCAAAGGACAGAAATAGAATCTGCTGAAGGTCGTTTCAAATTCATGCAACACGAAGTTGCCAATAACTTAGTACATATCACAATTACCGAACCTAAAATATCTTCATCCGGCTTCTTTGGTAAAATTTTGAACGCATTAAGTAATGGCTGGTCAATCTTTATAGGGTTTCTGATTGTCTTGTTAACGTTGTGGCCCTTTATTCTGTTTGGCGGTACAATTTGGTTTTTCCTCAGAAAATACCTCAAGAAACAGAAGGAGAAAAGGAGAATCATTTTGGGACAGTAATGTGAATCCTTAAATTAATTCCCCTGATATCTTACCTTTTATTTTAATAATATCCTCATAAAACTTAGCCCGGTTTAGTGCATTCTTTATAAACCCTACATAGTTCTTTGGGAAGATTATCGTATTAGCTAATAGACAAAACACCCATGGTGTAAAGTTGTATTGACCGTGTTGATACGAAGCAAATATAAAGGTTACCAGGCTATTCCCTAAGTTATGGGAGAGTTGTATAAGAATATTCAGGTAATTATAAGGGGTTTATGGGAGTCACAATTGCTGAACATATTTATCTTACAAATAAGTTGCAGTAATTTTATTGAAAAAGCAGTAAAAAACAGACTAAAAACAGGTAACAGCGTGATGATTATTCGACATCTATGCTAGGACCGGTAATGGATTGGTACATGATGAGTAATTGAAGGGTGTTTAATTGGTTCGCTGCATACCAATCAACTTGGGATTAGTTACCTATTAGCTACCAATCCGATACCGGTGCTAGCATAGATATCGAAGAATGGTCTATTTATTATCAAACTTTCAGCAAAAACTGTGTTAGAAATAACTTTCTACTAAGGAGAAAATGAAGTCATAAATAATTTATAATAAATTGTTTATGACTATATTAACTATTCACTTTTTTCAACCTGATGCTTAATTATTGAGAGTATATCTTCGAGAAGGGGCAATTGCAGATACAGGTGATTTAACTTTTCAATGGTCTCATCAATCAATTCCNGATATTCATGGGTGAGATCATTTCGAAGTTCGCGAAGTGAAATCCAGGTTTCAGCTGACTCAATAATATTAAGGCGCTCGAGAATATTCAAAATATCCCTGAAAGGTTTATCGGCAATGTCTTCCTGAAGATACTCCAGCAAAAGCCTGAAGGTGTTGTTTCCTAATTCGTCCTGTAGTTTTGTAAAACGAAAGATCATTTGATCGATGTTTCCAATTGTCGCTTCTGAAAATGCAAGGTATGTCTCAGATGTCAATGGGAATAATATTTCAACCTGTGAAGAGGCATAATGAAAACGATTCAAATGAATACTACTTTTTTGCAGAGAGGAATCCAAACGCTCCCTTATGAGTTGTTCTTTATTTGTCATAGTAGGATGCCTTCGTTTTCTATTGTTTTGAAAATAGTATTATTTTGCTGACCGCTATCAATCAGGACATCAATTTTCTGATCGCCAATTCTCATTTTAAGTTGAACCAGGAACTTAAGCTTCAGCGGATAAAGTTCTTCTCCTGGAATTGGATCGTTACATTTGATAAACAAATCGATATCACCCCCTCGTTTGCTGTCGTCTATGCGCGATCCGAAAAGTGTGACCAGTGCATTTTTGCCAAAAACAGCATGGGTCACAGCTTTAATTTCGTTTATATCGTTATTGCTAAGTCGCATTCGGGGTGATTATTGAGTGAAAAAGAATTGGAAAAAGTTATATGTAAAAGTAAGGTTAATTGAATAAATAGACAACTCCAATTTAGTGATTTTGTTTTGAATTGAAATGATGATCGTTCTTCTTGTTAATCAGGTTCCGGAAAAGACATTATATCAATCCGGCTATTATTGTTGGCGCTTTCAAAAATAGCTTCGATCACTTTCATATTGTTGACAGCATCTTCTAAACCAAAAGGAACAGGGGTATCGTTGATGATTGCCTGTGCAAACTGGTCGGCCTGGATCGTGTATTGATCTACTGCGTCAAAGAATATTTCTTCGTTTCCGTCTTTGGTAAACAGTGTGATTTTGGCTTTCTGATCAGGAGGAATATTAACAGGTATTTCTATTTCAATCCGCCCTTCGGGTCCCAATATATTTACACGTTGATATGGCATTAACTGGGTTGAACAGGTGAAAGTAGCATGTCCGGTAGAAAAATCAAGGATTCCTGAAGACATCCGGTCTGTTTGCATCACCGGATCCCTTTCTACCAGGCCCAAAACATTTCGAGGCTCTTCGCCAAACAGGAACCTGGAAAACGAGATACAGTAACAGCCAATATCCATCATTGCACCACCGCCAACCTCTATCCTGTTACGGATATTTTTAGGATCGATGTTATAATAGGTAAAGAAAGACTGTACAGTTTTAAGTTCGCCTATCTTTTTTTGATCAACCAATGCCTTTGCATAAACCCACTGCGGATGATAACGATACATAAAGGCCTCCATCACTTTAAGATGGGGAAAGTCCAGTGATGCCTTCAACAGTTTGCCTGCATCTGATGAAGAAAGGCCAATCGGCTTTTCACACAAAACATGTTTCCCTGCTTTCATCGCCTTGATTGCCCATTCCACGTGCAGGTGGTTGGGCAATGGAATATAGACTGCATCGATCTCACGGTCATCTAACAATTCTTCGTAAGAGCCATAGGCCTTCCGGATATTTAATAAGGTTGACGTTTTTTGTGCTTGTTCAATATCTCTTGAACAGATAGCATCCACCGTGCCATATTGACTCTTTTGCAAAGCCGGTATTACTTTCTCGCGACCAATCTTAGCAGTACTGAGTATTCCCCAACGAACTTTTTTCATTTTGTCTTTACTTTTCTACATACAAATTTAGCTCATTTTTTTTCAATTATCGCTGGAAGTCCAATTGCACCCATTTCGCCATGTGTCAAAGTCTCCCATACCATTTGATGGTTAACTCCTGTAGGTCTGTTGGTAGGAATAACAGCCCCCATTTTAGGCAAACTGAAACCCATACGGTTATGGAAATGATTATACGCTATTTCCCATGTATCCTGAAGACCAAATGTCAGATTATCAGGTGCAGGGACATTATTGGGTTTCAAATATTGTGCCTCGAACTCGAGCGCTGCCATCATTCTTTTGCTTTGTTCTCTATATAAATCAACACCTTGTTGACGAGCCGTCTCTGCAGCATTTGCCATAGAAGAGAATGCCAGCCAGGCATGATGAGAGTCACGCGCTGTCTCCTGCAAAATGCCATCAACAAATTCAGGGATAAATCCTTTGTTTCCCCAAATAGCTGGACCACATCCCGGAGGATCTATTGGTTTTGGTCCATCTGTTTTCAAATAAATATAGGCCGGAGTACGTCCCCGCCACATCTTTAGACCAAGATCAAAAACAGCCCTGTCATCATTGAAGACGCCAATGTTGATCAGCGCTTCACTCATTGCAAGCTCTTTGTTCCCGTTCTCGCAATCCCCATGAATAATGGTTGGCAGGTATTGTACCCTTAACATATTTTGAAACTTTGAAATATCAGTTTCTGACCATCTGTTATAGGTGCAACGCATTATTTCTGCTGCTCGTGGCCAAACAGAACCACACCAGGCAGCCTGAATTGGTCCGTTGGCATAATTATGTCCGCCGGTAAGTGTTTTAGCCCATACATTCATAATATTGATTGCATTCTCTGCATACACTTTATTGCCTGTAATGACCCAAAGCAGGGCTTGTGAATAAGCTGCAGCACAATCGGCTTGTTCTACCTTACAACCTAAATCCGGATTCGATTTGGGCCCACACGAGACAATCTCTACCGGGTTAGCCTTGTAGTCTATTGCGCCAAACGGACTGCTCTTTAGTTTTTCGAAAGCAGACTTTTGTGGTTCCTTACCTGCTGCTACCCGTTTCCTGATTTCTTCTAACTGTGCCCTGTTAACGAGAATACCGGGATGAATAAAGCCAGCCGGTTTAGTGGGTTTACCACTTTTATCTTCTGTCAAAACGACTGTAACGGCAGCATATGCAGGGTTCATTTCCGACTCATAGGATGCCTCAATGCTCTTACCGCCTACATACTTCGCAATATTGTTTGTTGAGGTTACTTCAACACCGGCACTTTTCTTTCCACTTGCTTTACCACCACCTTTTTTCCCTCCCGCCTTATTGCCGCCTTTTTTCTTAACAATTGTAGTATCACTGGCAACAATACCATTGGTACTAACAGCTGCATCGTTAGCAGTTAGAGATAATTTCTTTTTACCTCCACCTTTTCTACCACCTGCTTTATTGCCGCCTGCTTTATTGCCGCCCTTTTTCTTTACGATTGTATCATATTTAACTACTACAGGTTTTTCGTCTGTGTTCGAATTAACTGCAACTACCGGTACTACAGATGTCCGAAAAGTTTCTGTCCCTTTCAAAGTCTTGTCAACCACCCAGATATTTCTAAACTGGTAAGCTGAACCATGTTCCTGAAAATAAACAGGGCCGACTCCTGCTTCTCCCAACTTGGCGCCTGAACCTTTTACCTCTTCTATTTCGACATCATTATATATCGTTACGCCATTATGAACAACTGTAATACGTGCATTTTCGGTCTTCTTAGTGCCCGAGGCATCGAATCTTGGCGCCCTGAAGTCAATGTCTAATGTCTGCCATTCCATAGTTGGAAAAGCCACATTTATCTTTGGTTCAATGTTTGCAGGTTTTGTGATGTTTCCAAAAGCAATAGGGCCACCTTTGACCTGACTATAAGCGTCTTTGATATTCACTTCATAACGCGACATCAAATAAACACCTCCGTTTGTTACTTCGCCCAGAAGACGAAACTCAAGATGCAATTTCAGATCACCAAATTTCTGTTTAGTAACAACGGACTCATATAATCCGGTAGCATGTGGCTCAACTTCAAGGATATTACCCGGTAATATTTTCCAGTTATCGACAGGGCCACTGCCTTCCAGCCACTCTTTTTCTTTAACTTTTGCCAAGGCATCCAAATTTTTACCATCAAATAATACAATCGCACCCTTGGGAGGAGCAGCATTCATTGTTGGTGATGAACGGTAAAAGTGGGTCATTTCTATTTTCTCTCCGGCTTTCACGATATTCAGTTTCCCTTTTTCTATCGTACCACTCCAACCGTCGCCACTTATATTCAGCACTTCGTCCGTCTTGGCTCCTGTGAGTTGAGCTTCAGGCGCTTCCATTGAAGTCAGATTTTTAACAATATTGACCTGATAAGATGCAGAAGGCAGAAGATATACTTTGGCAAAACATGTTTTATCACTGTTTTGGTAATCTCCTGTAAGCTGAATATTCTGAGCTGCTTTCTGTCCAAAACTGTTGAAAGAAAATGTAAAAAGTATAACTGCTAAGACAAATGAAAAGGTATTTTTAAACTGCATAATTCTATTTTTTAGTGGCATTTATGGATTGTAACTGAGACTTTAGTTTAGTAAATTTATTCAAACTTTAAATTAGAAACTGTTTAACTTTTTTTCTTTTGCCCGTAGGGCATAAATATCAATAGAATTAATCCCATCCCCCCCTTTAGCCCGAAGGGCTTTAACACTAAATGTTAATCCCCTACGGGGAAAAAATTTATAATAACAATCATTCTATTGACATTAATGTCCTACGGACAATTAAAAACTGTTTCTTAAACTTAAAATAAATATTCAAAAATATTGCTCATAACTAAGACACACAAAATAGTTAAAAGTCAAGTGACCATTTTAAAAAAACAAAACCACAGTTTTCCTGTTAAAAATTTACAAATATTGATACAATTTAAACGACATTTGCAAGTTTCCTTAAAGCGTATTATATTTTTAATGATTTTTGCATCATCCTTTCAATTTTCAATTTTATCACCACTTGCTTATAAAGCTTCAATGGCTAAAGTGAAAATATTTCAATTACTACTGTCTGTAGGATTTATACTGTTGATATCCGGTTGTCAAAAGACAATCAGCATAGATGTGGGTCAGATACAACCACGTCTGGTTGTGAACAGCATACTGGATAAAGATAGCATCATCAGAGTACAACTCAGCAAGAGTAAATCGATGATGGATTCCACTCAATCACTCGATAGGGTCAATAATGCAACTGTTAAAATATTTCAGGACAATGTATTAAAACAAACCCTGACGAAAGGTATAAACGGATTATATAATTCTTCAATCAAACCAGTTGTTGCAAGTGATTACAGGATCGAGATTGATAATACTGTTTTTGGTCACGTGGAAGCTACTGCCCTGATTCCTATAGCTCCAAATCCGATTTCAGCAGTTCAAACCACTGATTTAACACCGGGATCTGCTCCACAGTATATTAAATTCAAGATTGGCCTTCAGGATGAGGGTATCGCTCCCGACTATTACTATCTCAGGGCCTTTCTGATCAAAAAAGGTTTTGCTCCGGGTGCCAACTCCAAGTATGTAATGGCTTGTAAAATAGGCAGCGATGATAATATTGTAGTAGTTGATGATCAAACGCTTAATGGGGTCATCTTTGATGATGCAGCTTTTGTAAAATCGAATTACGAACTCATTGTTTACACCAATTATCGTATTAATGCAGATTACAACTTATGGTTCGAACTAAGCAGCATAACATCAGATTATTATAAATATCTGGTCTCTTCCATCATGCAAAACAATGCAGGCAATAATCCCTTTGCAGAACCTGTAGTCATCAAATCAAATATCGAAAATGGAACCGGGATATTGGGCGCTAAAAATTCTGTCTTTATTAAAGCTACTACACTTTAATTTGAGCTCGCGAACATGAACCTTAAACGACTGGTCTTCTTACTCTTCATTTTAATTTTAAGCATAAACGTGAATGCCCAGAAACATACTATTTCAGGGTATGTAGAAGATAGGGGAACCGGTGAAAAGATCTTCATGGCCAATGTTTACAATGGCTTGAATATGAAAGGGACTGCCAGTAATACTTATGGTTTTTACAGCCTTTCCTTGCCCGGTGGCGAAGTAAAACTGGTTTGTTCATATGTGGGTTACAAAGCCTTCGCATTCACCTTTCAACTTCACAAGGATACAGTTATCAAAATCCAACTGAACCAAAGCATGCAATTGCAGGAGGTCGTGGTTAAGGGAGGTAGTTCGAACGATAACCTGCGCTCTTCACAGATGAGTATCAATGAGATCTCGCTTAAAACAGTCAAGAGTCTTCCCGCCTTTTTGGGAGAAGTAGATCCGATCAAGATTCTTCAATTGCTTCCGGGAGTGCAGACAGGAACGGAAGGCTCTACCGGATTATATGTACGTGGTGGTGGCCCCGATCAAAACCTGATCCTCCTTGATGGCGTTCCCGTTTACAATGCCAGTCACCTCTTTGGATTCTTTTCCGTCTTTAATGCAGATGCCCTGAATACAATCACCCTCATCAAGGGAGGTTTCCCTGCCAGGTATGGTGGTCGGCTCTCTTCTGTTCTCGATATCCGCATGAAAGAGGGCAACATGAAAAAGATTGTAGGTGAGGGTTCGATTGGATTAGTTGCCTCCCGATTCACCCTTGAAGGCCCCATCATCAAAGACAAAGCTTCATTTATCTTCAGTGCCCGTCGCACCCTGCTTGACCTATGGGCTGGTCCGCTTGCCCATAAAATCGATCCCAAAGAATCCATTCCGGGTTACTATTTCTACGACCTGAATGCCAAGCTGAACTATAAGTTTTCGGAGAAAGACCGGCTTTATCTGAGTTTCTACTCAGGTAGTGACCTGGGAACTTATTCCAAGAGTGATGTAACGTCTACTACAAATAGTTCGGATGATAATTTCAGATTAAACTGGGGCAATACCACTACTGCTTTAAGATGGAATCACCTCTATAGTAGCAAGCTTTTCAGCAATACTACGGTAACCTTATCACGCTATAATTTCAACACACACATCCGTTATTTTAGCATAAATAAGGGTGTAACCAGTGATTACGAATCTACTTATGATTCGGGAATCCATGATGCTGCAGCAAGGATTGACTTCGATTATGTCCCAGCTCCCGGTCATTACATCAGGTTTGGAATATCCAACATTATACATGATTTCAATCCCGGTGTCATTGCCTACGATCTTAATGCTTCGGGTGGTATAAATAACAACAATAATTTAACCTATGGCGGTAATAACATAGCTGCCCAGGAACAGGGTCTCTATGCTGAAGACGACTACCAGGTTACCCGAAGATTAAAAATGAATTTCGGTCTCCATCTATCGGGGTTCACCGTACAGGATCAATGGTATAAATCTCTTCAACCCCGCTTGTCTCTCAATTATATTGTAAATGACCGTTTTTCTTTGAAGGCAGCCTATTCAGATATGACACAGTATCTGCATCTATTGTCCAACAGCAATATAGGCCTTCCTACAGATTTATGGCTCCCTTCAACAAACAGGGTTAAACCGATGGACTCAAAACAGTATGCCCTGGGATTCGTCTATGCTATCAATTCGATGTACCAATTTAGTTTCGAAAGCTTTTACAAGGACATGAAGAACATGATTGAGTACAAAGAAGGAGCAGTCTATTGGGGACAATACGATGACTGGCAGGATAAGATCGAAACCGGTAATGGATGGTCCTATGGATCTGAGTTCCTATTAGAGAAAAAGACCGGTAAAACGACAGGATGGATTGGTTATACTCTTTCCTGGAATAACAGGAAGTTTGCGAACATCAATTCGGGAAAGACATTCCCTGCACGTTATGATGAGCGCCACGATTTGAGTGTTGTGGTTAACCATCAGTTTGCTAAAAACATCGACATGGGGTTGACCTGGGTTTTCAGTACAGGGCCAGCCTTCACACTCAATTCAGAAGAGCTATTATTTTATTCCCCAGATAAACTACAAACCGGAAACACCATTATCCAGAGCGCCGGAACACGCAATGGTTTTCGTATGCCAGACTATCACAGACTCGATGTTGGATTTAACTTCCACAGGAAAAAGAAATGGGGTGAAAGGGTTTGGAAAGTTGGGGTTTACAATCTTTACAGCCGAGAGAATCCTTTTTTCATTTATACGAAAAACGAAACCTCCACGGATAAGGCCGGGAATCCTGTTCAGAATCTTAGTTTCAAACAGGTCAGCCTCTTCCCGATCATACCATCTGTAACTTATAGTTTCAGTTTCTAAGATTATTTCAGATTACTCAGATTCAACTTTCGCAGTACTGGTGCAACGACCGCCGTTACCGACACCACCAACAATGTCATGACCCCACCAAAGATTACTGAAGGCACCAACCCCATCAGACTGGCTGCCAACCCCGATTCGAAAGAACCTATTTCATTTGACGACCCTATAAAAATACTGTTTACGGCTGCAACCCTTCCTCTCACCTCATCGGGTGTCATCAACTGCATGATCGTTTGACGGATCACTACGCTGATATTATCAAACATCCCGCTAAACATCAATAGTGTCAATGAAAGATAAAAGTTCTTCGAAAGTGCAAAAGAGACCATACAGACCCCAAATCCTGTAACCCCTATTAACAATGCCTTTCCTGCATTCCTGAGCGGCGGATTATAAGCAAGGAACAACGACATACAAATAGATCCCACTGCCGGTGAAGCCCTTAGAATCCCCAGTCCTTCAGGACCTACATGTAGTATATCATGAGCAAAAACAGGCAACATCGCCACTGCACCACCAAATAACACCGCGAACATATCCAGTGACATGGCTCCAAGCATCACCTGGTTTTTGAATACAAAACGCAGTCCGGTAAAGAGGCGTTCCTTTAAGGTCTCAACTTTTTCAGAGACAATAATCATCTTTTTCTTGATGGGAATCAGCATCAATAAAGCGATCAATCCAAAAAAGAGGACACCAAAATAGGCTGTCGTAACACTAAAAAACCCATAGATCAATCCACCGATTGCAGGTCCTGTAACTGCCCCGACGTGCCAGACTACGCTGTTCCATGTGGCTGAGTTAGCATACAATGATCTGGGAACGATCTGAGCCATGAGCCCCATAGCTGAAGGATAAAGAAATCCCCTTGAAAACCCTCCAAGGCCAACTACAACAAAAATAGGCCATACCCCCAGTTTATGAATCAGTCCAAACTGACCTAAACTTAAGGCAAGTAACATAAACACCCCTAAAATAAATACAAGAAGCGAAATCAGGATGACCGTCTTGCGGTCATATTTATCGGCAATATGCCCTGAAAATAGTGCAATTCCTATAGCAGGGATAGCTTCTGCAAGACCAATTAATCCCAGATCCAAAGGATTGTGGGTTAATTCGTACATTTGCCAACCCACGATAACACTCTGCATCAGGGTTGCAATCGTTACAAAGAAACGAAATGAAAGAAAGAAGCTAAATTCTTTTACTTTTATAGCTCCAAAGGCATCTGTCGATTTATCAAAAAGCGCCATGCAATATATATTTTTTGCAAAAATAAGCGTTTATAGATAGGGACATGCAACTTTTTGGTCCTATGGTTCATCATTAGTAAAGAAATCAACCAATCTGGCATATATGTTGTTCTTTCAATACTCATTCAAAAAAAACTTTAAGAAATGAAATCACGCTATCTTTTATTCTTTATACCGCTATTGATGATCTCCTGTGCCAAGGACAAGACTAATCAAATCAACAACAAGACAATTCAACCGATTGCTTTAACTGTAGAGCAAAAAGCACTGGTTCAGACCAATAATCAGTTTGCATTCAATCTTTTCAATAAAGCCGGAAACCAGGAAACCAAAGAGAATCTCTTTATCTCTCCTTATAGTGTCAGCATGGCTTTGTCCATGACCCTGAATGGAGCAGCAGGATCAACCAAAACCGGAATGGAAAACACATTGGGTTTCAGTGGTCAGCAACTCTCTGCCATCAATGATTACAATAAACTCCTGGCCGGACAATTGCAGAACATTGATGAGCAGGTGACTTTCAATATCGCGAACTCTATCTGGTATCGGAATACATTCAATGTCCTCCCAGCTTTTATTTCAGCCAATCAAAATTACTATAACGCGGAAGTCTCACCGCTTGATTTCACTTCACCTTCAGCCGTAAACACCATCAATAACTGGGTAAATACCAAGACCAACAATGCGATACCAACGATTATAGACAAGGTCACATCTGATCAGGTGATGTTTCTGATCAATGCGCTCTATTTCAAAGGTTCATGGAGAAACCAGTTTGATGCTTCAAAAACCACAGATCAGAATTTCTACAAGGAAGATAATACGGTTGTCAAGTGCAAGTTGATGTCGCAGGATATCACCACATTCCCTGTTTATTCCACTGATCTCTATTCTGCTATTGAATTGCCCTATGGACAGGGAAACTTTGTAATGACTATTATGCTTCCCGGAACAGGAAAGACAACTGGTGATGTATTGGCAGCTTTCAATGCAACTAACTGGAAAACACTCAATGATGGTCTCGTAGCAACCAAAGTGGAATTGAGTATGCCACGCTTTAAAACGAGTTATGAAACAAGCCTGAATAGTTTGCTTATTTCTTTGGGAATGGCTGATGCATTCAATCCAAACGCTGCAAATTTCTCAGGAATAAGTTCAGACTTTGCACTCTACATCAGTGATGTTAAGCACAAGACAATGGTTGAAGTGAATGAAGAAGGAACCGTTGCAGCTGCAGTTACTTCAGTAGCAATCAGCACTATGGCAATGCCTTTGAATTTTGTTTTCAAGGTCGATAAGCCATTTATATTTGTGATTTCAGAAAAGAGTACAGGTGCAATACTCTTTACCGGACGAATCATGGATCCTACAAAATAAAGAGGTTTACGGTATATATAAAAACTTCATTCAATTTCAACTGATTCCCATTGACCTTTAATCATACAACTGGTTTCTTTATAACCTGCTTCTAATGCTGTTGATACAATCAAATCCATTCCCAGATTCAACTCAGAAGGAATATGTGCATCGGTACTGAATGTTATTGGAACCTTCAATTGATGCAGTTTCTTTAAAATAGCCAGGGAAGGAAAAAGATCGGGACACCGTTTCTTATAAATTCCTCTCGAATTGATCTCTACAATACACCCTGACTGCGCGATCACCTCTAATGCCTCATCCACCATCGCAACATACCAAGGCTCGTCTTCCTTGAAAAACCTTCCCCTGTTATGCATCTTTATTTTATCCATATGCGCCACAATATCTGGCTTCTGCAAAACAATCATCTCACAAACACTTTGATAATATGACTTCACACCTTTTCGGATATCTCCATGAAAAATCTTTTTCAGTCCGAGATCATATTCCTCATAATTAGCCCCATCGATAAACCACAAACTATCCTCTTCTGCATCGTCTTTAACAAGGTGAATCCCCCCTATCACAAAATCAAGTCCCATGTCCTTTCTATAGAAATCAAAGTCACGTGATAATCCGGGAATAAAGTCTATTTCTAACCCCATGTAGATCTCCAACCGGTCGGCATACCGCTTTTGCAGTTCCAGGATAGCCTTCTGATATTCAGGTCGACGCTCTTCCTTCAAGGCAAAAGTATTGTCAAAAGGAACAGGCGCATGACTCGAAAAGCCCAACGTATCAAATCCTAACTTGATGGCTTCTTCAGCATATTCTTCAGGCGCCGAAGATCCATCACAAAAATAAGAATGTGTATGATGATTAAACTTTTTCATAAATCAATTAAGTTAGGTAGCTTCGACATGAAGGTGTCCAAAAAGCATGGTCACTGAGCGAAGTCGAAGTGACATTTCCTGATCTTCAATGTCGTTTCGACTTCGCTCAACGACCAGATTTAATAACTTTCTAGTCTCTGAGAACATCAACCCATTTATATAATTTATCATTCCTGCGGACAACATCTGTCACAGGAATCGAACAAAGTTGCCCTTTGACGACCTGTTTAACAGCCTCCAGCTCATACCTGATCTCGCCAAGCTTTGCTTCGTAAACCCCTGTAGTCGGTCCAATGATCATGATTTCATCCCCAACATCCAGCGTGTGCGTCTCTATCTTCACCTCAGCCACATCAATTTTGGTGAAGTAGTTCGTGATCTTCCCAACATAGATCTTCTGCCTGGTAGCCTGTGAACCATATCGTTTGCTCCACTCACCCATCTTCTGACCCAGGTAATACCCATCCCAGAACCCACGATTATATACTGAAGCCAGTTTTTGATTCCATAAAGCAATATTTTCATCCGAGAAGGTCCCGTTAAAGTAAGCATCGGCAGCAGCCTTATAGGTTTCGGTCACAGTCTTCACATATTCTGCAGACCTTCCACGACCCTCTATTTTCAATACCTTCACTCCCGCTGCCAATATCTGATCCAGAAAATCTATCGTCTTTAGATCCTTTGGCGACATGATATACTTGCTGTCGATGTTCAGTTCGATCTCGCTGTCGACATCCTTCACATTGTACTCTCTGCGACAAGGTTGCAGACAAGCGCCCCGGTTTGCAGACTCATTGAAATTATCAAGGCTGATGTAACATTTTCCTGAAACTGCCATACACAAGGCGCCATGTGCAAAGATCTCGATCTGTACCAATTCTCCGGAAGGCCCTGTGATATTTTGTTCCCTGATAGCCCTGGTAATATCCCCAACCTGCGTCAGCTTCAACTCACGGGCAGTCACCATCACATCAGCATATTGCGAATAGAACTTCACAGCCTGCAGGTTCGTTATATTGCACTGGGTCGAAATATGAATCTCCAGCCCCACCTTTCGGGCATACTCAAAGACAGATAGGTCGCTTGCAATCACAGCATTCACCCCATTGGCCTTAGCCGCATCGATCAGCGCATGCATCTCTTCCACCTCATGATCAAAAATGATCGTATTCAGGGTCAGATAAGAACGAATCCCGGCCTCTTTACAGATCGCCGTAATCTTCTCAAGATCCTCGATGGTGAAATTAGCAGCCGAACGTGAACGCATATTCATTTGTCCAACACCGAAATAAACCGATCCTGCTCCACCCTGAATAGCACCCATCAAGGCCTCGTAAGAGCCCACGGGTGCCATAATCTCTATATTATTGGTCATATTTTTGGACATCTCAATTTCACAACAAAATTACGCTTATTATTTCAAATTAATCCTTCAACGCATTATCTTTGGCATCATAACCCATTAACCCTTACACAATGTTTAAAACTGTCTCACTCTTTTTTGCTGTAATTGCTCTAACTATGCAGATTCAGGCGCAAAGCACCTACAAACTTCCACCCAAGGAGGTGGTCGATCTTGTCAATGCACCCTCAACTCCACTCGTAAATCTCAGTCCTACCAAGGATGTCATCGTGCTGACAGAGCTGGAACCCAACCCCACAATGGCCTTGCTGGCTCAGCCCTATTACCGTATGGCTGGTCTCCGTATCAACCCTGTTCTCAATGCTATCCAGCGCTTGCGCGAATACAAATCATTGACCATTCAGTTTTTAAAAGACAATAAAAAAGTACCCGTTCAAATGCCTCTCAATGGCAAGATCGGCATGCCATCCTTCTCAGACGACGGAAAAAAGATTGCCTTCATCGTTGACGTTGCCAAAGGTGTACAGCTTTGGGTAGCCGATGTTGCCACAGGTAAATCACATCAGGTAGGCACTTTCATGCTGAACGATATCTTTGGTGGTTTCGACTGGATGAACGACAGCCGCCATATCCTGATCAAGATGATCCCGGCAGGTCGTGGTCCTCAGCCACAGATCTCTCCCGTTCCAACAGGTCCGGTAGTCAGTGAGACCAGTGGTAAACTGGCAAAAGGACGCACCTATCAGGACATGCTAAAGAGCGAAGAAGAAGCAGGCATCTTTGAATTCCTTGCTAAATCACAACTTGCCATTGCAGATATCACAACCGGTGCTGTTAAAACCCTTGGCAAACCAGCTATATATGACGAAGCCCGTTTCTCTCCTAACGAAGCATATCTGATCGTACACCGCATCAAGAGACCATTCTCATTGACCGTTCCCTGTGAACTCTTTGCCCAGACCTATGAATTGTGGGGTAAAGATGGTAACCTTATCAAGACCCTCGTCGACAAAGTTGGCGTTGTGGATGACATTCCAACTATGGGAGTCATGACAGGCCCCCGTGCCATCACATGGCAGCGACTCTATCCTGCCCGTCTGGTATGGGCTGAGGCTTTAGATGGTGGCGATCCATTAAAGAAAGTTCCTTTCCGTGATAAACTGATGTGCCTCGATCAACCCTTTACAGGAGAAGCTCATGAATTGTTACAAACTCAGTTCCGCTATCGTGGAATGGAATATATGCCAACTAAGGATGAAGTCCTGTTGACCGAAAGCGATCGTGACAAGAACTGGCACACTACCTGGATGCTCAATCTAAACACTCCTACAGACAAGAAGAAGATTGTTGACATCAGCGATAACGATGATTACAACAACCCCGGACGCCTTGTCCTGACCCGCACTGCAACCGGTGAGATGGTCGTATTGACCGATGGCGACAATGTATTCTACAACAATGCAGGTGCATCTCCAAAAGGCAGCTACCCTTCATTGGATAAGGTCAACCTGAAGACTATGGAGAAGACCATTCTCTTCAAAGCGAAAGACAACACCTTCGAACAGTTTATCTCATTTACCAACGACAAACTCGATAAGATCCTCACCAGTTATGAGAGCGTCAATGAAGTCCCCAACTACTTCCTGATCGATCTCAAGACAAGTCAGAAGGCGCCGGTAACCACGTTTACAGATCCCCAGCCACAGATCCGTGGCATGAAGAAACAACTGGTCACCTATAAACGCAAAGACGGTGTAGCCCTTTCAGGCACACTCTACTTGCCGGCAAATTACAAAAAAGGAGAGCGCCTGCCATTGTTTATCTGGGCCTATCCGCTCGAATATACCGATGCCTCCACAGCAGGTCAGGTTCGTGGTTCTGCATTCCGTTTCACTGTTCTCCGTGGTGTAAGCCCATTGTTCATGGTGACCCAGGGTTATGCTGTATTGATGGATGCTACCATGCCTGTCGTAGGTGATGTTGAAACAATGAATAACACCTTCGTTGAGCAGGTTGTGGCTTCAGGCCGCGCTGCCATCGACTATCTGGACAGCCTGGGAGTAATCGATCGCAAGAAAGTAGTCGTGAGCGGTCACAGTTATGGTGCCTTTATGACCGCTAATTTACTTGCACATTCCAGTGATTATGCAGCAGGAGTAGCCCGCAGTGGAGCCTACAACAGATCTTTGACCCCTTTTGGATTCCAGAGTGAGCGTCGCAGTTTCTGGGATGCTCCCGAAATGTACATGAAGGTCTCTCCGTTTGCTTATGCCGACAAGATCAAGACCCCGCTTTTGATGATTCATGGACAGGCCGATAACAACCAGGGCACCTTCCCAATCCAGAGCGAACGCCTCTTCGATGCCATCAAAGGCAACGGAGGCACAGCCAAATTGGTACTCCTACCTCTCGAGAGTCATGGATACTCAGGCCGCGAATCCATCCTCCATGTCTTAGCCGAGATGATCGAATGGTCCAACAAATATGCCAGAGACAAAAAATAACAAAAACCTTATAGAGCGAACAAATATGATATAGGGAGGGCCTTGTGGCTCTCCTTTCTCAATCACTAAAGGGTGGCATGATTATAGTCCCGAAGGGATGTCATGATTGTAGTAAATGCATCAACCTCATTCTTAGCCCCGTAGGGGTGACATGATAAAATACCCAAAATAAATGTGTGATACCTAATATCATAAACATATGGGAAATCTAAAAAAAAGCTTAATAATTTTAATCTGCTTAATAATACTTTATCCTGCTCATTCATTGAACAAAGCCGGTTTTAATAATGTTTTTCCATTGATACATAACGACTATAAAGCCATGAAAACAGTAAAAAACAGCTTATCCGATCAACAGGATAACCCATCATCAAAGAAAGAATCCTTGAAAACCATGGTCGAAAGTATCCACTGGTATGGCCAATCCTCCATCCGTATCCCTCTAAAGGACAAGTTCATCTATATTGATCCCTTTCAGCTAACCGAAAAAGGCCAGGCTGCATTCGTCCTGATCACCCATCCCCACTTCGACCATTTCTCCATCGAGGAGATTAGTAAAGTTGCAGATCACAACACCCCCATCTATGCTCCAAAAGAATGTTGTGATAAACTAAAACTCGAGGGATTCAAGCACTGTACAGATGTTATTCCCGGACAGACATTCACCATAGAAGGCATTAAAATTGAAACAGTACCCTCCTACAACACCGTCAAAACCAACCATCCGAAAGAAAAGCTCTGGGTAGGATATGTATTAACCATTGGAGACATCAAGATCTATCATCCGGGCGATACCAACCGAATTCCTGAGATGCAATCTATCCGTTGCGACATTGCTTTCATGCCACTGGGTCAGACCTATACCATGCAAAACGTGCAGGAGGCAGCAGATGCCATCCTTGATGTAAAAGCCAAAATAGCCATCCCATTTCACTATGGCATGTACGAAGGTGCCGAAGACAACGCACTCCTTTTCAAACAACTCCTCCTAAACAAAGCAACAGTCGTCATCAAAGTCCCCCTGACCAAACTGCAGACGATCCAATAATCTTATAAGGAGACCTCAGGGCATTAATACAGAAAATGTAGGGAGGCCTCTATATTTTCTGTATTACTCAAAAGAATAAACCGACCCCAATTCAGGAGCCGGTTTACTCATTTACTCACTTTTAAAAACTAACAACTATGGCACGTTGTTAACGGATTCATTCTTTCCCAACTGCAGTCTGTGATACCCCCGTTACGATACTCCCGGCTAAGGCCAGATATCCTCCAACGGTCACTATAGCAGCCGGCAACACCACCGGAGAAGCCAATATCGCACCCCCTACAAGTCCTATCACCAAACCAATCGTACGAAGGGTTTTAAAGAACTTAGGTGTAGGCGCCATCACCCTTTCAACAAGGGATAACTCGGCAGTCGGTATATTAAACTTACTCAAACTACTCTTTTTCATATTTAATAGAATTATAAAAGATAGTCTCAAATTGTTTGATCCTGGCCTCAAGCTGTCCAACCCTTTGGTTCACCAGTTCCAAACCACCCTTAAATTCGCTCTTGATGAGCTGTGTAGTCGTTTTAACCTCTGCGATGTCCTTCTGCATCCTTCTGAAGTCCACATGCAACAGACGTACAAAATAGACCACCAGCGACAACAAGATCGAAATCAGCAAGCCAAACATCCAGGTTAAATCAGCAGAAGGATTCATGGTAATAGAGTTTAAATTAGCGATCTTCTTCTATCAGAATACATCAACCACCTTAACACTGCTCCCCTTGAGAGGAACGTATTTATTGGTAGCCGTCACCTGATAAAACTCAACCCCAACACACTGGATCACGGTGTCATCATCCCCCGGGAGCGTTCCAAGCGGGAAAGCGACATCAATCTCATCAGTCAGCGCAGTCTCAACAGGCGTGTATGCAGAGTACTCATGTGCACTCATTCCATTCAACAGCGTCATCGGTTCATACCTACGATTTGCTTCAACGTAAGTGTAGTCAGAGATGATGTTCAAATGATTCTGAATCCGATAATGCGTAGCACCTACAGGAACATAAACCTGCTTGATCGTAAAATCAGTCAGCGTCAGTTTAGCAGACGCCTTTGTGATAGGGTGTTCACATACAAACTGGTCCTGCAACATATCAGTGATGCCCTCCAATTTGTTGATTACCAGGGTTGACAGGAAAATTCTTTCATCGGAGAAGATGATGGCCCGTTTGCCACGAGTCCCGGCCAGATCCCGGCGATTGATTTCCTTAACAACTCTCATCAGCCGACCGGTAAAGTTCTTATCGGCCTGCTCAGGGAGCAGATTCTGTAAACCACGACGGATAGCCTTGACAGCAGCTCCGCATCCACCAAACTCGCTCATATTCTCACGGGTTCTGGCAAAGGCAGGGTTGTTCATAATCAGGTCGCGGTTAGCCCCTCCCTTTTCCCCTGCATACACATTGGGATCATGGAGAGTCACATAATTTCGGATGCTTTTAAAGCTCTTACGATACTTGATAGCACCAATCAGAATAGCCATTTTCTTAGCTTTTGTGGTTGCAATGCAGTCGGACACTTTTAATCGTTTTCAATATCCAACAGTCAACAGCAACCTGGTTCATAATTCAGTAAATTGCATTCTTGTTGATCAACTTTACTAAATTACAAAATGGCTATTCGACCTGTCAAGGATTATGTGGTGGCCATTGGGTGACATTGGGTGCCACTTGAAGCCAATATTCACTAATTTTCAAAAAAGCTCAAAAAACTCTCCCCTTTTCACTCCTTTACGACAACCGATAGAAATAATCCGTAGTCGTAAATTCCAAAATCTCTTTTCGTTTTGATTTGTGCATAATTTATCCTTTTAAAATTGTGAAAATTAATATTGAAAGAAAATTTTTGTAAGTTTGATATACTCTTATTTAGAACCTCAAGATGAACCAGAAGGAATTAGCCTATCAGACCATATCAGATCTTGTAACACGTTTTGACGAACAATTCGAAAGCTATAAAAACTCAGGCTATAACGAAACCCTGACCCGTCACGATTTTATTGATCCATTTTTCCATGCCCTCGGATGGGATATCAACAACGAGAACGGATATGCCGAAAGCTACCGCGAAGTCATTCACGAAGACCGCGTTAAAGTTGGCAAAGAGACTAAAGCACCCGACTACTCGTTCCGCCTTGTGGGTGGCAAACGCCTGTTCTTTGTCGAAGCCAAGAAACCCAGCGTCTCCATCAAAGACGAAATCCAACCCGCTTATCAGATTCGCCGTTATGGATGGAGTGCAAAACTCCCCATCAGCATCATCACCGATTTCAAAGAACTTGCCATTTACGACTGCACCCGCAAACCCATCCCGACCGACAAAGCCTCTGTAGCCCGCATTAAATACCTCACCTATCACGAGTACCTGAAGGAATTCGATTTCATATGGGAAACCTTCAGCAAGGAACACGTTCTGAAAGGCAGCTTTGACAAATTCGTCTCGGGCAACGCCAATAAAAAGGGAACTGCCACCGTTGACAAGGAGTTTCTTTTGTCGCTCGACAACTGGCGGACCTATCTGGCCACCTCGATCAGCTGGCGCAACAAAGAACTGGGCGAAGATGAACTCAATTTTGTTGTTCAGCAAACCCTCGACCGCATCATCTTTCTAAGGATAGCCGAAGACCGAAGCATTGAACCCTATGGAAACCTAAAGAATGCTATCAAACAGGGCGACTACTACCAGAACCTCTTTTCCATATTCCACGAAGCAGACGAGAAATACAATTCCGGCCTGTTCGATTTCAAGAAAGACAAATACAGCCGCGATATAAAGATTGACAACAAGGTCATCAAGAACATCATCAATGATCTCTATTACCCTGTAAGCCCATATGAGTTTTCAGTCCTTTCGGTTGAAATATTGGGAAGTGCTTACGAACAATTCCTGGGAAAAGTAATCCGGATCACACCGGCACATCATGCTGTAATCGAAGAGAAACCCGAAGTCCGCAAGGCAGGAGGCGTTTACTATACACCGCAATATGTTGTCGAATACATTGTAAAGAACACCGTTGGTAAGCTACTCGAAAAGAACAACCCTGTCGAAGTAAGTAAAATCAAGATAGTGGATCCGGCTTGTGGAAGCGGTAGTTTTCTGATCGGCGCTTTCCAATATCTGCTCGACTGGCACAAAGACTATTACACCTGCAACGGGAAAGTTTCAAAAGGCAGCAAGGGCAACCCTCTAACTCCCGATGGCAATCTCACTACTGCAGAGAAGAAACGGATCCTGCTCAACAACATCTTTGGAGTCGACCTGGATGCAAATGCTGTGGAAGTAACAAAACTGAGTCTTTTATTAAAATGCATGGAAGGTGAAACTGAAGCCAGTATTGAATCCCAGTTCAAATTATTCAATGAAAGAGTATTACCAACTCTTGATGATAATATTAAAGATGGGAACAGTTTAGTTGATACTGATTTTTATGATAATAAATTTGATTTCGGGGATGAGAAAAAAATAAAGCCTTTTCATTGGCAAAAAGGATTTCCCCAAGTCTTTAAAGAAAACGGATTTGATGTTGTAATAGGTAATCCACCTTATGTTTTCGGAAGAGATTGGAAAAGTCTTGGAATTGGAGATGACATGAAATCTTATTTAAGTAGTCATTACAAGAGCTCTCCGTACCAACTTGATTTCTTTTCAATTTTTATGGAAAAGGGAACTCAACTTGTAAAGGAAAAAGGCTTTTCTTCATTTATTGTTCCAAACGTTTGGTTGACTAATACATATTCGTCAACAACCAGAAAATTTCTTTTAGCAAATTCTTCAGAATTGAAAATTACTGTTCCAGAAACTAAAGTATTTGAAGGGATAACAGTGGATACTGTGATCTATATACTTAGAAAAGGGAAGAGAGTAATTAAATCTTTTACAGTTTCAAAACTTGCAAAATCACAAGAAACATTAATTTGTGAATTAGATTTTGAAGAATATGCAAACGGAGAAAAGCCTATTTCTACGACATTATCTAAAGGCGGCAATTCTTTAATTGAGAAAATAAAAAACGATAAAATAAGTTTAGGTGAAATTACAGACATAACAAGAGGAGTACATTCATATAGACTTGGGGGTTATGGAAAATCAGCTTTTGAAAAAGGGGCACAAACACAAAAAGATATTGATGAAAGACCATACCATTCAACTGAACAAAAAGCAGGATTCGTTCCTTTTGTTTATGGTAAAGATCTTAAATGTTTTACAAAAGTAAAACCTAAAGAATATATCAATTATGGAAAATGGTTAGCCGAACCAAGAGATGAAAAGTTTTTTGAAGGTGATAGAATTTATTCCCGGAAAATCCTTGGTGAAACACTAATTGTAACAATTGAAAAAGAAAACACAATTGCTGACCAACAAGTTTACATTACAAAACCTCGCAACAATAATATTTCTGTTAATTACCTTGCTGCAATTCTTAGAAGTAAACTAATCAGTTTTTTTATTAGAAATTATTTTGATGAGGTTAACGATGCCTTTCCTCAAATTAAAGTAGGACAATTGAAATCATTACCTATAAAAATAGAAAACGATAAAATACAATCAGAGGTAATAAAACTCGTTGACCAACTTATAAAACTCAATGAAGAAAAATTTTCAGAAAAGCTTCAAACCAAAATAACCCAACTCGAAGGCAAGATTGAATACTGCGAGCAAAGGATCAATGAAATAGTTTATCAACTTTACGATTTGACAGAAGAAGAAATAAAAATCGTGGAGGCAACATGAGACCCAATACAAAAATCAAACTTGACGACGCCCACCAAAATGCCGAACGCTATATCGAAGAGCTGAAGGCAATGGATGACAATCAACTCGTCAAACACCTCGATCTGTTCCACCAACAGATGCAAATGGCTTATGAACAAGGAAATCATGCAGCATTCGAATTACTGCAGGAATATGAACGACAAGTCATCATAAGTCGATTATTGAAGAATACTCATGACTGATTAATATTTAAACACACTTCGAATAAGAACTGAAAAATCAGATATCTAAAATTTTTAACTCTTAATTAAAATAAAATGGCTCATATTGGATTTCATTATCTGGATGAATGTCCAGACATAATAATTGAAAAAATGTTATCTGACATTGAAGGAGATAATCTAGAAATACGCGTCACTAAATACCACAAGATAGTTTATGGTGCTATTGAATGGACTATACCAACGATTTTCACTGCATATATCTTAAAAACATATTTTGATGTGTTTTTAAAAGAAATATGTAAAGACCATTATCACAAATTAAATACTTGGTTGAAGAAAACAATTACTACTTCCCGATTAGTAAAAGTCCATACAATAGCTTCATCATTATCACCGGATAAAATCGACAAAAGCTATCATCAATCGAAATCTATCTCATTAGTTATTCAAATTCCCAGTGGAAAATTCATAAAAGTATTGTTTGATGATAATCTGGATAACCAGGAATGGGAAGATGCTTTAGATGCCCTAATGAAATATGTATATGACCATTACAATAATGAACGCGATGATTACCTGGCAAGTTGTCTCACAAATATAGATTTAAGTACGAATAAAGATATTTTTGCAATAATTGATCAAAAAACCCAAAAATGGGTATTCTATGATACCAAAATGATGATTAAAAACGGGAAATAAAAACCACTTTAATATTAAATTAATGGTTTCTTATACCTTAAAAGTGTGTATAACATCTTGTTTATAACCAATTTGAAATAGGGATCAACCAATTTATTTTCCCATTCATTTAACTAATTAATGATTACAATTAGGAATTGATGAAGCATTTCATAAGAATAATTTACAAGTAAAAATTTTAAAATGGAAATTACCAACTCCGGAATAAGTTCTAATTCCTTATTTCATTTTACATCTAAGCAATATAACCTGGAAAGTATTCTAAGAAATGGTTTCTATCTTCGTTATAGCCTAGAAGATTTTTCATCAATTACCAATTTAGTTGGTAAATCGACAATTGCTTTACCAATGGTTTGCTTTTGTGATATTCCATTATCTCAAATAAAATACCATACTCAAAATTATGGTTGTTATGCCATTGGATTAAGTAAAGAATGGGCAGTTTCCAGGAAGATTTGTCCAATTATTTACACCTTTAAAAATGCCTTGACTGCAGAACTTTTGAATTCCTTTTCGAATGACTATAATTCTATGTTGTTTGAAGATAAAATCTACATTGATGAAAAAGAAACAGAAAAAAAATATTTAGATAGTTATGTGGATAAATATTTAAATACTGCCAAATCTATTCAGGCTTTTGCGAAATTTTTTAAACCTTACGAGGGATCGACATGGCACGAAGGAAAATGGAATGAACAAAAAATAATTTTTTACAATGAACGTGAATGGCGATATCTGCCACCAGTGTCTTTTTTTGAAGAAAATAATTTGAAAGGTGAATATAGTGAAGAAATATTTTCGATAAAATCTAAACGCAGGGCAATGAATCTGACAATACAAAAATTATTTAAGCTTAAATTTGATCCCAAGGATATTAAATACATTATTGTCAAAAAAGAAAATGAGATTCCTGAAATGGCTGAAAAAGTTAGAAGTATCTTTAAGGACACAGCAACTCATTCTGATCTCCAACTTCTATTTACAAAAATATTTTCGTTAGATCAAATAATCTCAGATTTATAATTTGTTGTACAAAAAGTTACGATCATTTAAAATGACTAGTAAAAAGAAATAATAAATATTTAATAATATTAATTTATTGTAATATTACCATCATTCTTATATATAAATACTGGATTAATTCCAGACTGATTAATATTTATAACATTGGTATCGATTGGCTTATCTTTTTGTTCAAAATTTGACTTTCCAGTTTCAATTTGAGATAGGATAACTTCAATGATTTGTGAAAAATCACTTTCTATATGCTTTTCTGGAGTAAGGTTATTCATGTTTTTAATCATACTAGTAATTTCATCACAATAACGATGAATATCAGAATATAAGTTTATTATTTTATCAGTTTCAACAGTACCTGTATTATCAGGGATTTCATTCTTTCTATTATTCAATTCTTTGTGTTTATTATACCAATATTCAACATATTCGAGGCGCTTTATATCATCATATATTAAGGCATCTTTTAAAACAATTGGAAATATTCTTTGATGTATTCTACCCTTATTATAAATTAGGAGCAATTCGTGCATGCAATGAACTGATTTTAAATATTTATCACTAATAACAATAATTATAAACATTCCATTTGCAATTCGCTCTTCAAATTCACGAATATTATCCTTATAATTTAAATCATTCTTATCTCTTATTAAACATATTCCATTCTTTTTGAACGCGCTATCGATTAGGTCGACAATGATTTCTCTGCTTTCAGTTTCTTCCAATTCATCGCCCCATGCATAAGAAATAAAACTTTCTATTGTTTTCATTTTCTGGTTTTTAATTTTAAATATTTTATTGATAGCTTCCTCATAATGAATGCCTTTAGAATTTCGAATAGAATTCAAGAGTTCAAATTTAAAATGATCTAATTCAAGTGGTATATAACTTATTTGATTTAAAATAAGTTCTTTGATCTGTTTGTGATTAACATGTTCATTTTCATAAAGCATTGCATACAAGCAGTCTTTTTGCATGATATCATAAAATCGTTCAAATTCTTCTGGTGAATACTGTTGATGTATGTTACTTAGTTTAAAAGTAGAATAAAATAGACGATCAAAATCTCCAAGTATTGGAATATCACTCAATGGAATTAATGAATTAATAAAAACATGAATTAAATTATTACTTAAAGTTAAATTATATAATCTCTGAAAATCAGATTGATCAATATACTTAGATAAGGAATTGAAATCACGAAACAAAAGAAATATTCTAATATTTAATGCTTTAAGTTCCTCGAAAAAATGATAAAATTGATTTTTACGTTCATATTCCCAAATTTCCTCTTGTTTGCATTTCTCATAAAATATTTCAAGACTTGTATATTCTCTTTTACTTATTTTTCTTTCAGCTTCCTTTAATACCCAATACAATATTTGTTCAATAAATAGGTTCTTTTTTATGGTAAGATCAATTTTAGAGCAATCTGTTAATAAAACCTTCTGATTATCCAATATAGTCAAACCAGTAATAGTTTGAAAATATGCCAGAATATCATTTAGGATTATCGAATTATCAATATTGCTCCATAAATTTGGAGTTGGTTTATAAGATGAACTTGAATTTAAAGGATAGTGACACATAATAATATTATTTTTATTTATGCATCTAGTTTTTGTAGAACTTCTAAGGCAGGCACTCTGTAATCTGGTTCCTTTAACATTTCATCAAAGACATTCATGGCCATTTCCAAATATTTAGTTTCTACTTTATATTCTCTAATAGCATTATATGCTTGAATTACAATTTGTAAAGGTTCATTCATTAACATCCTCGAATGAAAATCAGGTTTAAGATGCGTATGGAATTTTAAAACTAATTCAA
>JGI24140J50213_10000016_pt1 | contig 63230 bp, 65 predicted proteins | sample BarGraIncu00222A_FD_50213 | JGI IMG/M metagenome (IMG submission 50213)
GGCCCGACGGCTGACGCCCGGCCCGACGGCAGGGCTCGACCGTCGCGGTCGGCAGAAACGTAGGCTGTTGCTATGCGGCTCGGTATCCACTTCAGCAACTTCACCCTCCCGGGCGGCCCGGCTGGGCTGGCGCCCGCGCTCGCCGCGACGGCCCGCGCAGCGGAGGAGGGCGGGTGCACCACCTTCACGCTGATGGACCACTGGTTCCAAATGGAGTCGCTCGCGACGTCGCAGGACCCGATGCTCGAGGGCTACACCGCACTCGGCTTCGTGGCGGCACACACACAGGCGATGACCCTGGGTCTGCTGGTCACCGGCGTCACCTACCGCCACCCAGGGTTGCTGGCCAAGACCGTGACCACCCTGGACGTCCTTTCCGAGGGGCGGGCCCAGCTGGGCATCGGCGCCGCCTGGTACGAGCGCGAGCACCTGGGGCTGGGCGTCCCGTTCCCGCCGATCGCCGAACGGTTCGAGCGGCTCGAGGAGACCCTGCAGATCTGCCGGCAGATGTGGAGCGACGACGAGGGGCCGTACGCCGGCAAGCACTACCAGCTCGCCGAGACGATCTGCTCGCCCCGACCGGTGCAGCAGCCGCGACCGAGGATCCTGGTCGGCGGCAGCGGCGAGCAGAAGACGCTGCGCCTCGTCGCTCAGTACGCCGACGCCTGCAACCTGTTCGCCCCGAGCCCCGACGTCGTGGCCCACAAGCTCGAGGTGCTGGCCCGGCACTGCGACGACGTCGGGCGTGACCCGGCGGAGATCCAGAAGACGATCATCTCGGGGATCAAGCCGCTCGACGACCCAGACGCCTTCGTGGCCAGCATGGCCGACTACGCGCGGCTCGGGATCGAGCTGGTCGAGATCTCGCCGGTCGGGCCGGACCCCGCCGGGTGGGTGGCCGAGGTCGCGGCGGCCGTCGTGCCGCGACTGCGCGACCTCTAGCCTCTCGGCCGGGCGCCTACTCTGGGGGCGTGCCAGGACCCGTGCGCGTACCGGAGGCGAAGGTCGCGCTGTCGACCTCGTCGACCTACCCGGAGTCGGCCGCGGCCGCCTTCGAGATCGCGGCACGGCTGGGGTACGACGGGGTCGAGCTGATGGTGTCGACCGACCCGGTCAGCCAGGAGATCGACGCGGTACGCCGGCTGTCCGACCACTACGGCGTACCGGTCCTGGCGCTGCACGCGCCCTGCCTCCTGGTGACGCAACGGGTCTGGGGCACCGAGCCGTGGGGCAAGCTGCAGCGCTCGAAGGACGCGGCCGAGGCGCTAGGCGCGTCGGTCGTGGTCGTGCACCCGCCGTTTCGCTGGCAACGCGAGTATGCGAAGGCGTTCGAGTCGGGCGTGGCACGCATGGAGGCCGAGACGGACGTCCTGTTCGCCGTGGAGAACATGTACCCGTGGCGGGCGGCCGGGCGCGCGGCCGATGTCTACGCCCCGGACTGGGACCCCACCCAGGGTGACTACGAGCACGTGACGCTGGACCTCTCGCACACCGCGGTGTCGGACTCGGACGCGGTCGAGATGGTCCACGACCTCGGCGACCGGCTGGCCCACCTGCACCTCGCCGACGGTTCCGGTTCCAACCGCGACGAGCACCTGGTCCCCGGCCGCGGCGAGCAACCGTGCGCCGACGTCCTCGAGCTGCTGGCCGGCCGGGGCTTNGGCGGAGTGGTCGTCCTCGAGGTGTCCACCCGCCGAGCCCCGAGCCGCGCGGANCGCGAGTCGGACCTCGCCGAGGCGCTCGCGTTCGCCCGGCTCAACCTGGCGGCAGCGCCGGAGAGTGCGCCCTGACCACCGGCCGAANCGGCCGGAGAGTGCGCCCTGACCACCGGCCGAACCGACCGAACCGGCCGGACCGGCCGGCCTGGCGGGGCACGCGTGGGGCGGCGGCCGGGATCGGTGGACACCCGTGCCACCATCCTCGACGCGGCGCGGCGCGCCTTCGCCGAGCGTGGCTACGACGCGGTGACGGTACGCGGGATCGCGGCGGACGCCGGCGTCGACGCCGCGCTCGTGCACCACTACTTCGGGACGAAGGAAGCGGTGTTCGTCGCCGCGCTGCAGCTCCCGTTCGACCCGGCGGTGGCGGCGCCCTCGCTCCTCGCCGGCGACCCGGCGCTGCTCGGGGAACGGCTGGTACGCCTCCTGCTGTCGGTGTGGTCGGCGCCCGAGACGCGCGCCCCGCTCCTCGTCCTGCTGCGCTCTGCGACGACGAACGAGCAGGCGGCGACGTTGCTGCGCGAGTTCGTGACCCGAGAGCTCCTGGGTCGCATCGCACCGGCGCTGGAAGGCCTCGACCGCGAGCTGCGGATGGCCGGCGCGGCCTCGCAGCTGGTCGGGCTGGCCCTGCTGCGGTACGTCGTCCGGGTCGAGCCGCTCGCCTCCGCGTCCGACGACGAGGTGGTGGCCCTCGTCGCCCCACAGGTGCAGCGCTACCTCGATGCCTGAGGGGGCGCTCGCTGTTCTTGACTTGCGCCGGGTCCTCGGAGGAGAATTCATCGTATGGTGAATTATGCGATCCGCGCNCATGACCTGCGCGTCCGTCGCGGCGGTCATGACGTGGTCCACGGGCTGACGTTCGGTGTNGCCGAGGGCACCGTGACCGGGCTGCTCGGCCCGAGCGGTTGCGGCAAGACGACGCTGATGCGGGCGATCGTCGGGGTCCAGCAGGGCGTCAGCGGCGAGTGCTCGGTCCTCGGCCGGGCGGCCGGCGACCCGGAGCTGCGGCGGCTCCTCGGCTACGTCACGCAAGCGCCCGCGGTCTACACCGACCTCTCGGTCGTCGAGAACCTGCGGTACTTCGCGGCCGTCGTGTCGGCCCCACGTGACGACGTGGCCCGGGTTCTCGCGGCCGTCGACCTGGAGGCCTACGCCGACCGGCGGGTCGACCGCCTCTCCGGTGGCCAGATCAACCGGGTGTCGCTCGCCACAGCCTTGCTGGGGGAGCCGAGGCTCCTCGTCCTCGACGAGCCGACGGTCGGGCTCGACCCGGTGCTGCGCCGCGACCTCTGGGCGCTGTTCCACCGGCTGGCCGACGGCGGGGTGACGTTGCTGGTCTCGTCGCACGTGATGGACGAGGCGACCCGCTGCGACCGCCTGCTGCTGATGCGCGAGGGCAACCTGGTGGCCGACGACACGGAGGCCGGCCTCATCGCCCGTACCGGTGCCGAGGACGTCGAGGCAGCCTTCCTCGCCCTGGTCGAGGGAACCGCGGCATGAACCCCCGCATTCTCGGTGCGACGACCAAGCGGGTGCTGCTCCAGCTGCGGCACGACCCCCGGACGGTCGCCCTCATGATCGTCGTCCCCTGCGTGCTCCTCGCCCTCCTCGCCTGGATGCTCAGCGACGCGAGCGTGGCCTTCGACCACTGGGGTGCGCTGCTGCTCGGCGTCTTCCCGCTGATCGTGATGTTCCTGGTGACCTCGGTCGCGACGCTGCGCGAGCGGTCCGGCGGCACGCTGGAACGGCTGCTGGCCCTGCCCATCGGGAAGGCCGACTTCCTGCTCGGGTACGGCATCGCGTTCGGGCTCGCAGCCACAGTGCAGGCGTTGGTCGTGAGCGGGGTCTCGTTCGGGCTGCTCGGCCTCAGCGTGGCTGGCCCGGTCTGGGGCGTGGTGCTGCTCGCTGTCGAAGTGGCCGTCCTCGGCAGCACCATGGGCCTGCTGGTCAGCGCGTTCGCGAACACCGAGTTCCAGGCGGTCCAGTTCATGCCCGCGTTCGTGCTGCCGCAGCTGTTGCTCTGCGGGTTGGTGGTGCCGCGCGCAGCGCTGCCCAGGGTGCTCGAGCTGGTCAGCGACGTGCTCCCGTTGTCCTACGCGGTCGACGCGATGCAGCGCCTCTCCGCGGAGGCGTCGATCGGGTCGGCGTTCTGGGGCGACGTCGGGATCGTGGCCGGCTTCATCGTGCTGGCCCTCACCTTGGGCGCGGCGACACTGCGGCGACAGACGCCGTAGGACACTGCGACGACAGACGCCGTAGCCTGGGCCCGTGATGCGTCGAGTGCTGCTGTCCGTGTCGCGGAGCGACCGGCTCAAGGGGGCCGTGTCCCGCGCCCCGGTCTCCCGTGGCGTCGTCCGGCGCTTCGTGGCCGGCGAGACGGCCGAGGACGCGGTGCGCGCCACCCGCGAGCTCGTCGCCGACGGCCGCCTGGTCACCATCGACCACCTCGGCGAGGACACGCTGGACCTCGCGCAGGCCGAGGCCACGCGCGATGCCTACCTCACGCTGCTCCGCCTGCTCGCCGAGGCACGCCTNACCGCNGGCGCCGAGGTGAGCGTCAAGCTGTCCGCAGTCGGCCAGGCGCTGCCGGGCGACGGGGAGAAGATCGCGCTGGAGCACGCCCGGCAGATCTGCTCGTCGGCGGCCACTGCGGGGACGACGGTGACGCTCGACATGGAGGACCACACGACGACCGACTCGACCCTCGAGGTGCTCCGCGAGCTGCGGCGCGACTTCCCGTCGACGGGGGCCGTCCTCCAGTCGTACCTGTTCCGCACCGAGGCCGACTGCCGTGACCTCGCGCACGCCGGGTCGCGGGTGCGGCTGTGCAAGGGGGCCTACAAGGAGCCGGAGTCGGTGGCCCACCAGGAGGACGCCGACGTCGACCGCGCCTACGTCCGCTGCCTGAAGATCCTCATGGCCGGCCAGGGCTACCCGATGGTGGCCTCGCACGACCCGAGGCTCGTCGAGATCGCCGGCGCTCTGGCGGTGCGCCACGACCGAGCCAAGGGCTCGTACGAGTACCAGATGCTCTACGGCGTCCGCCCGGACGAGCAGAGACGGCTGGCCAAGCAGGGGGAGAAGATGCGCGTCTACCTGCCCTACGGCGACGAGTGGTACGGCTACCTCGTCCGCCGGATGGCCGAGAAGCCGGCCAACCTCGCCCTGTTCCTGCGCTCCCTGACCTCGAAGTCCTGACGGCCATGGGACTCGTCGCGGTGCTGGGCGCCGGGGTGATGGGAGAGACGCTGCTGTCCGGGCTGCTGCGTGCGGGCCGGCAGGCGTCGGAGCTGGTCGTCGCCGAGCGGCGGCCTGAGCGCGCGACCGAGCTCGCCGAGCGGTACGGCGTCGAGGTGCTCGGCAACAGCGCGGCCGCGGCCAAGGCCGACACCCTCGTCCTGGTCGTCAAGCCGCAGGACATGGGTGCACTGCTCGACGAGATCAGCGAGCACGTGCGCCCAGGCGCCCTCGTGGTCTCGCTGGCCGCCGGCATCACGACCGAGTTCATCGAGACGCGCCTTGCGGCCGGCGTCCCGGTCGTACGCGTCATGCCGAACACCCCCGCTCTCGTCGACGAGGGGATGGCGGCGATCTCGCCCGGCTCGCACTGCGACGAGGCGCACCTGGCCGAGGCCGAGGCGCTGCTGCGGTCGGTCGGTCGGGTGATCCGCGTACCGGAGAAGCAGCAGGACGCGGTCACGGCGGTCAGCGGATCCGGGCCCGCGTACATCTTCTTCGTCGTCGAGGCGATGATCGAGGCGGGTGTGCACCTGGGGCTGCCACGGGCGACGTCCAACGAGCTCGTGGTCCAGACCGTCGTCGGGGCGGCCAAGATGCTCCGAGAGACCGGCGAGCACCCCGTGGCGCTGCGCGAGAACGTGACCTCGCCCGGCGGCACGACCGCGGCGGCCCTGCGCGAGCTCGAGGACCACAAGGTGCGGGCCGCGTTCCTCGCCGCCATCGAGGCGGCCCGCGACCGGTCCCGTGCCCTCGCCAGCGGGCAGGGCTGAGCGCCAGGGTGCTGCCAGCTGGTACGGGGCGACGCGGCGGGCTGGTGCTCGCGATGTCGGCGGCGGCGCTCGTGCAGCTGGTCCTTTCGGGGTGTACCAGCGGACCGTCCGCGGACATCCGGGTGGCTGCAGTCGGCCGCGGCACCGTCCAGGAGATCGTCCAGGCCCCGGCCAACGTCGTCGCCCGGGCGACCGCTGCCATCTCCGCGCCGGCCTCCGGCACGGTCAAGGCCGTGCTGGTCAAGGACGGCGCCCACGTGCGCGCCGGGCAGGTGCTGCTGACGATCGCCAGCCCGCAGGCCGTGGCGGCGCTGAAGTCGGCGCAGGACGCGGACCGGCGGGCAGCGGCCTCCTCCGCATCGGGTACGACCGCCACCCCCCAGGTCAGCCTGGCCGGGATCGACGCGGCTGACGCCGCGGCCGCGCAGGCGTTCGCGAACGCCAGGCAGGCCGCCGACCTGATCCCGGACCCGACTCTGAAGGCCCAGGCGCTGGCCCAGCTGGCGACCGCGCAGGCACAGTACGCGGCCGCGCGGAGCACGGCGGTGCGCGCCCTCGAGCAGGCGAACGCCGGCCTGTCCGGCCTGGAACGCGCAGCGCAGTCCCTGGCCGCCGCGCAACGCGCCCAGACGCAGGCCTCCCTCGGTGCCGCGCAGGCCACCGTCGCCGCGCTGACCGTACGCGCCCCGATCGCCGGCACCGTGGTGCTCGGCGGCGTCACCGCGGGCACGAGCGGCAGCGGCACCTCGTCGTTGCTGAGCCAGCTGCCGTCCTCGCTGCAGAGCCAGGCGCAGTCCCTGCTCGGGACGTCCGGCAGCGGGTCCGGGAGCGGGTCCGCGTCGGTGGTCGGCGCCCTCCAGGCGGGTACGCCGGTCACGCCGGGCGCGGGGCTGCTCACGGTCACGGACCTGTCGACGCTCACCCTGTCCGCCCAGGTCGACGAGACGGACATCCTTCTGGTCGAGCCCGGGGTCCACGCCGACGTCGACCTCGACGCGGTACCGGACGCCACCTACTCGGCGACGGTCACGTCCGTCGACCTCGCGCCGACGACCTCGTCCGGCGGCGGCGTGGCCTACGTCGTACGGCTCAGCCTCGGCGCCGGCACGAACAGCGACGGGACGCCCGCGCCGCAGCCGCGTCCCGGGATGTCGGCGGTCGCCTCGCTGGACGTGCTGACCGCGACGGACGCGGTGTCCGTGCCGGCCGCCGCCCTGTTCCGCGACGGCAACCGCGACTCGGTCTGGATCGTCCGGAACGGCAAGGCCAGCAAGCAGGTCGTCGTCCTCGGCGCCCAGGGCGAGGCGTCCGTACAGGTCCTCTCCGGCGTCGTCGTGGGCGACCGCATCGTCGTCAAGGGCGCCGACAAGGTCACCGAGGGGCAGCAGGTCGAGGACCAGCAGGTTGGCGGGCAGTGAACGAGGTGGCCGTCGAGGCGGTCGACGTCACGCGGGTATACAGCCTCGAGGGCGTCGAGGTGCGGGCGCTGCGCGGGGTCAGCATCCGGATCGAGGCCGGCGAGTACGTCGCGATCGTCGGCCCGTCCGGGTCGGGCAAGTCGACGCTGATGCACCTGCTGGGCTGCCTCGACCGGCCGACGTCGGGCCGCCTGCAGGTCGGCGGCCGCGAGGTCGCGACGCTCGCCGGCAACGAGCTGGCCGGGCTGCGCAACGAGACGATCGGGTTCGTCTTCCAGTCGTTCCAGCTGCTGGCCCGTACGACGGCCGTGGACAACGTCGCGCTGCCGCTGGTGTATGCCGGGATCCCGCGCAGGCAGCGGCGGGCGCGCGCGGCCGAGGCGCTGGAGTCGGTGGGCCTGGGGCACCGTCTCGGCCACCGCCCCGCGCAGCTGTCCGGCGGGGAGCAGCAACGGGTGGCCATCGCCCGCGCGCTCGTCACGGGTCCGCAGCTGCTGCTGGCCGACGAGCCGACGGGCAACCTCGACAGCACGAGCGGCGGTGAGGTCATGGCCATCCTGGAGCGGCTGAACGCCGAGCGTTCGGTGGCCGTCGTCCTCGTCACCCACGACCACGAGATCGCCGCGCGGGCCCGTCGCCAGGTGTACTTCCGCGACGGGCTGATCGAGCGCGACACCGGTGCCGGATGAGGTGGCGCGAGGGGTTCGGTGCCGCCTTCGACGCCCTGCGCGCCAACCGGCTGCGCAGCGCCCTGACGATGGTCGGCGTGATCATCGGCGTCGCGTCCGTGGTGATGCTCGTGGCGATCGGCAGCGGCGCCAAGCAGGAGGTCGAGCAGCAGGTCGAAGGGCTCGGCTCCAACCTGATCCTCGTCGTCCCCGGCGAGTTCTCCTTCGGGTCGGCCCCTGCGGTCAGCCATCTGACGCTCCAGGACGTCGCCTACCTCGGCCGCGTCGTCGGCGACCCCGCGGCCGTGGCGGCGACGGTCAGCTCCTCGGAGGAGGTGCGCGTCGGTACGAAGTCGGCCTACGTCACCGTCAACGGGACCAACGAGAACGTGCCCAACGTCTTCGACCGGCCGCTGGCTCGCGGGCGCTACCTCTCCGCCGCCGACGTCGACACCCGGCGGCGCGTCGCCGTGCTCGGGTCGACCCTCGCGACCACGGTGTTCGGCGACGTCGACCCGCTGGGCCGCCAGGTCACGATCGCCGGCGTGCGGTTCCGGGTGATCGGCGTCTTCACCTCGCTCGGCTCCGCGTTCGGCGTGAGCCGGGACAACGAGGTCGACGTCCCGGTGACGGCCGCCCAACGACTCTTCGGCGTCAACCGCATCGACGCGCTCGCGGTCAAGGCGCCGACGATCGACTCCATCGACAGCCTCCAGGTCCGGCTGGTCCAGGCCCTCGAGGCGAAGTACACCGGCGAGAAGTTCTCCGCCGTCACGCAGACCCAGATCCTCGGCACGATCGGGACGATCCTCGGCCTGCTGACGCTCGTCCTCGCCGCCATCGCCGGCATCTCGCTGCTGGTCGGCGGTGTGGGCGTCTCGAACATCATGCTGGTCTCCGTACGCGAGCGGACGAGGGAGATCGGCTTGCGCAAGGCGCTGGGAGCTCGGCAGCGGGACATCTTGCTGCAGTTCCTCGTCGAGGCCATCCTGCTCACCTCCATCGGCGGCCTCGTCGGCATCGGTATCGGCGTCGGAGGTGCGTTGCTGGCCAACGCGTTCACGTCGCTGCCCGCCTCGGTGGCCTGGTGGTCGATCGCCCTCGCGTTCGGCGTGTCGGTGGGGGTGGGCGTGTTCTTCGGCGTCTTCCCGGCCCGCCGCGCCGGCCTCCTCGACCCGGTGGTCGCCCTCCGCGCCGAGTAGCCCGCCCGCCCGCCCCGGCCCGCCGCCCCCGGCCAACGCGGGGAGGGTGGGGCGGGGTGAGTAGCGTCGGGGGATGAGCAGGGTGGTCACCTTCGTGTGGGACGAGCGGCTGGTCGGGTACGACTTCGGCCCGGAGCACCCGCTGAACCCCGTCCGCGTCGAGCTGGCGGTGGCGCTCGCCCGCGACCTCGGCCTCCTCGACGGCGCGGGCGTGATGGAGGTGGGCGCCCACCTCGCGAGCGACGACGAGCTGATGCTGGTGCACACCAAGGGCTACCTCGACGCCGTACGGGCGGCCGGGCGCTCGCTCGAGCCCGACCTCGCGCACGGACTCGGGACCACCGACGACCCCGTCTTCTCCGGGATGCACGACGCCTCCGCGCTGGTCGTCGGTGCATCGGTGGCCGCCGTGCGCGCGGTGTGGTCCGGCAGCGCGGAGCACGCGGTCAACCTGGCCGGTGGTCTGCACCATGCGATGCCGTCGGCGGCGTCAGGCTTCTGCATCTACAACGACGCGGCGATCGCCATCGCCTGGGCCCTCGCGCACGGGGCCGAGCGGGTCGCGTACGTGGATGTCGACGTGCACCACGGCGACGGCGTGGAGCACGTGTTCTGGGACGACCCCCGCGTGCTCACGATCTCGGTGCACGAGAGCGGCCGTTTCCTGTTTCCTGGTACGGGTTTCGCGCACGACGTGGGTGGCCGCGACGCCGATGGCGGGGCGGTCAACGTCGCCCTCCCACCGGGTACGGGGGACGACGGCTGGCTGCGCGCGTTCCACTCCGTCGTGCCGGCCCTGATCCGCCAGTTNCGCCCGCAGCTGCTGGTCACGCAGCANGGCTGCGACAGCCATGCCCTCGACCCGCTGGCGCACCTGGAGCTCACCGTCGACGGGCAGCGCGCCGCCTACGCGATGCTGCACGAGCTCGCCCACGAGTACGCCGCCGGCCGCTGGGTGGCGCTGGGCGGGGGAGGCTACGCACTCGTCGACGTGGTGCCGCGCGCATGGGCGCACCTGGTCGGCGAGGTGGTCGGTCGTCCGGTCGATCCGCAGACGCCGATCCCGCAGAGCTGGCTCGATCTGGTGGCGGAACGCACCGGCCGGCGCGGCCCGACGACGATGACGGACGGCCGCGCGCCGGTGCTGCGCCGATGGTCCTCCGGCTTCGATCCCGAGGCCGACCCCATCGATCGCGCCATCCACGCGACCCGCCGGGCGGTCTTCCCCCTGCACGGGCTGGACCCCGATATCGATCTGTGACGAACGTCAGTTCGGGGATCGCTGTGCGCGGCGGCCTCGTACCTCACTACTATCTGCGGCATAGCGTGTCGTGATGCTGCACCGGAGGGGAAGCCGGAGCCACGACCTGCTCAGATGAGGCTTGGTGCGCGATGGTTCAAGGCCCTGAGCGACCTCTTGCGGAGGTTCGCTTCCTTACCGTTGCCGAGGTGGCTGCCATCATGCGCGTCTCCAAGATGACGGTCTACCGCCTCGTCCACGCCGGCGAGCTGCCGGCCGTACGTGTCGGCCGTTCCTTCCGGGTGCCCGAGCAGGCGGTCCACGACTACCTGCGCGACTCGTTCATCGAGACGGCCTGAACGGGGGACCTACAGGTCCGGGTACGCTTCACCTCGTCGGCCAGGGTCCTGGCCGGAGCCGTTCATCCCTGCAACTTGCGTGTGAAGAGGTATCCGTGGGTTCCGTCATCAAGAAGCGCCGCAAGCGCATGGCGAAGAAGAAGCACCGCAAGCTGCTGAAGAAGACGCGCGTCCAGCGACGTAACAAGAAGTAGTCAGCGCAGCCATGGGCCGGGTCGTGCTCGTCACCGGGGTAGCCCGCTACCTCGGCGGACGGCTCGCCCAGCTCTTGCAGGAAGACCCCCGCGTCGACCGAGTCATCGGTGTCGACGTGGTGCCCCCGACGGCCGACCTCGGACGTGCGGAGTTCGTGCGGGCCGACATCCGCAACCCGATCATCTCCAAGGTCATCTCCAGCGCCTCGGTCGACACCGTGGTGCACATGAGCGTGCTCGCCCAGGCCGGCCATGCCGGCGGCCGCACGATCATGAAGGAGGTCAACGTCATCGGGACGATGCAGCTGCTCGCGGCCTGCCAGAAGGCGCCCTCNGTCCGCAAGCTGGTGGTGAAGTCGTCGACCACGGTCTACGGCGCCTCCCCGAAGGACCCGGCGCTGTTCACCGAGGACATGGAACCGAAGTCNTTGCCGCGGTCCGGATTCGCCAAGGACTCGGTCGAGGTCGAGGGCTACGTGCGGGGCTTCGCCCGACGGCGCCCCGACGCCCACGTGACGGTGCTGCGCTTCGCCAACCTGCTCGGCGTGACGATGGAGACGCCGATGTCGGCGTACTTCCAGCTGCCGGTGATCCCCACCGTGTTCGGCTTCGACCCGCGGATGCAGTTCGTCCACCCCGACGACGGCCTCGACTGCCTGCGGCTGTGCACGGTCGAGGACCGGCCAGGGACCTACAACGTGGCCGGCGACGGCGTGCTGCTGCTCTCGCAGGCGATCCGCCGGGCCGGCCGACCTCCGCTGTCGCTGCCCTCGGTGCTGGTCTCGTCGGTCGGCGGCCTGGTCCGCCGCGCCCACGTCGTCGACTTCTCCCCCGAGCAGCTGCGCTTCCTGCGGTACGGGCGCTGCGTCGACACGACCCGCATGCGCGAGCAGCTCGGGTTCAGCCCGGCGTACACGACGACCGAGACGTTCGACGACTTCGTCNGCGAGCACCGGCTCAACGCGCACTTCTCGCCCGAGGGCGTGGCCGCGGTCGAGCGGCGCATCGCCGCGGCCCTCGCGGGCGTCCTGCCCGGAGGAGCAGCCGGTGCCTGAGGCCAAGATCATCTCGATCAACGACAAGCCCAAGAGGGTCAAGGTGCCGCGCGCGGCGGTCCCTCAGGCCGACGAACCTCTGCCCGCCGACGAACCTCGGCCCGCCGTCGAGGCGCCGCCTGCGGCGAGCGACGAGCAGGGGCCACGCCCAGAATGGGACCGGCGGGTGGCCGAGACGCTGGCGTTCCTGCGGCGGCGCATCACCGGCGACTACGTCGTCGACGAGTTCGGCTTCGACCCGGAGCTGTCCGACAAGGTCCTGCTGGCCGCGCTCCGGCCGCTGTACAAGCACTGGTTCCGGATCGAGGCTCAGGGCCTGTCGAACATGCCCGACACGGGCGGTGCGCTGCTGGTGGCCAACCATTCGGGCACGATCGCCGTCGATGCGATCATGACCCAGATCGCCCTGCTCGACGAGCACCCGGCCCACCGCCCGCTGCGGATGCTGGGCGCCAACCTGGTGTTCTCGACCCCGGTCATCTCCGAGTTCGCCCGCAAGACCGGCTCGACGCTGGCCTGCAACGAGGACGCCGAACGGCTGCTCAGCGCCGGTGAGGTCGTCGGCGTGTGGCCCGAAGGGTTCAAGGGCGTCGGCAAGCCCTACTCGGAGCGGTACAAGCTGCAGCGGTTCGGTCGTGGCGGCTTCGTGTCGGCTGCGCTGCGTACNGGCGTACCGATCATCCCGGTCTCGATCGTCGGCGCCGAGGAGATCTACCCGATCATCGGCAACGTGACGGCGCTGGCCCGGCTGCTCTCGTTGCCGTACTTCCCGATCACGCCCACGTTCCCGCTGCTGGGCCCGCTCGGGCTGATCCCGCTGCCCAGCAAGTGGATCATCGAGTTCGGCGAGCCGATCCGTACNGACGTCTACGCCGCCGGGGCCGCCGACGACCCGATGCTGGTCTTCAACCTCACCGACCAGGTGCGCGAGACGATCCAGCACACGCTGTACAAGCTGCTCATGCAGCGGCGCTCGGTGTTCTTCTAGCCGGCCTGCCGCCAGTCAGCGGCTATCGAGCGCGGCGCTTGCGCTCCCATGCGACGGCTGCGGCCGCTGCTCCCGCCGCGAGACCGGTGCCGGCGACGACGGGTACGCCGACCTTCGCTGCCTTGCGACCGGTGCGGTAGTCCTGGATCCGCCAGCCCATGTCCCGCGCGTGCCGACGGAGCTTCGCGTCCGGGTTGATGGCACACGGGTCGCCGACGAGCGACAGCATGGGGATGTCGTTGGACGAGTCGGAGTAGGCGGAGCAGCGGGACAGGTCGAGGCCCTCCCGCTCGGCGAGCGCCTTGATCGCCTCGGCCTTCGCCGGACCGTGCAGCGGTCGGCCGACGAGCCGGCCGGTGTAGATCCCGTTCTCGATCTCGGAGACCGTGCCGAGGGCGCCGGTGAGGCCCAGCCGCTTGGCGATGATCGTCGCGAGCTCGACCGGTGCGGCGGAGACGAGCCAGACCCGCTGACCCGCGTCGAGGTGGGACCGGGCCTGGGCGAGCGTGCCCGGATAGACCTTGGCGGCGATGGTCTCGTCGAAGATCTCCCGGCCCATGGTCACGACCTCGGAGACTGCNTGGCCCTCGACGAAGCCGAGCGCCATCTCGGTCGCGTCGGCCATGTGCCCCATGTCCTCGGCCCCGACCATGCGGAACTTCACCTGGTTGCGCACGAACCCGACGACGTCGCGCCGGGTGAAGAACTTGCGGCGGGCCAGCCCCATCGCGAGGTAGAAGATCGACGCGCCGCGGACGACGGTGTTGTCGATGTCGAAGAACGCGGCCGCCTGCGGGTCGGGGGGTACNGAGAGGGCGGCCTCGACCTCGGCGACCGCGGCAGCCGCCCGACCAGCCAGCTTGGCGGGGGCGTCCTCGTTCAGCGGCGCCGTCACACGTGGAGCGTATGGGACACTCGCGCGGTGGGCGCAAACCTGGCTGATCTGGTACGAGATGCGGCCGGGTCCAGTCCCGAGCATCCCGCCCTGATCGCCGGCGGCCGCACGCTGACGTGGGCGCAGGTCGAGGCCGCTGTCGACGTCGCCGCGGCCGGTTACCAGGGCCTCGGGCTGGCTCCAGGCGACCGGGTCGTCCTGCTGCTCGGCAACGTCCCCGAGTTCGTCTCCGCCTACTTCGGCGCGCTCCGCGCCGGGCTGGTCGCGGTACCCGCGAACACCGGCTCCACGCCGGTCGAGCTCGGCACGCTCCTGCTCGACTCGGGTGCGCGGGCCGTGGTCTTCGACCGTACGGCGGCCGCGGCGATCCGCCAGACCGAGGCCGCGGCGGAGCTGATCCGAGTGGTGGTCGGGGCGCCCGCTCCCGGCGAGAAGGCGTTCGGCTCGTTCTCGGGGGCGCCGAGAGCCCACGCGACCCGGCCCGAGGACCTTGCCCTGCTGCTGTACACGTCGGGCACGAGCGGTCGCCCCAAGGGCGCGATGCTCACCCACCGCGCGCTGCGGGCAAGCGTGGAGCAGGTCCACGACCTGGCCCACCCCGCGGTGACCCCGGACGACATCGTCCTGCTGGTGCTCCCGCTGTTCCACGTCTACGCGCTCAACGGGACGCTCGCAGCCGCCGCGAGGTGTGCGGCCACGCTGGTCCTCGTCGAGCGCTTCGATCCTGCGGAGTCCCTCGACGTGATCCGTGCGCANGGCGTCACGAACGTCCCCGGCGCCCCGCCGATGTACGTCGCGTGGAGCTCGCTGCCGGGACTGCGCGACGCCTTCGGCACGGTACGGCTGCTGCTGACCGGTGCCGCGCCCGTGCCGTCCTCGGTGCTCGAGCAGATCACGACCGCTACCGGGCTGCCGGTCTTCGAGGGCTACGGCCTGACCGAGGCCGCGCCNGGCGTCTCGTCGACGCTGGTCGACGGTGTGGCCAAGCCAGGGTCGGTCGGCAAGCCCCTGCCCGGTGTCGAGCTGCGGCTGGTCGACGAGGACGGCGAGCAGGCCGAGGAGGGCGATCCCGGCGAGATCATGGTGCGTGGCCCGAACCTGTTCTCCGGCTACTGGCCGGACGGCTCGGGCGGTCCCGACGCCGAGGGCTGGTACGCCACCGGAGACGTCGCNTACGAGGACGACGAGGGCGACCTCGTGCTGGTCGACCGNCGCAAGGAGCTGATCATCGTCAGCGGGTTCAACGTCTACCCGCGCGAGGTCGAGGACGCGATCATCAGCCATCCCGACGTGGCCGAGGTCGCCGTGGTCGGCGTCCCGCACCCGTACACGGGGGAGGCGGTGAAGGCCTTCGTCGTGCCGCGCGAGGGCGCCACGATCGGTGCCGAGCAGGTGGCCGCCCACGTGGCGACCCGGCTGGCCCGGTTCAAGTGGCCGACCATCGTGTCCGTCGTCGACGAGCTGCCGCACTCCACAGCGGGCAAGGTCGCGAAGGGTCGGCTCCGCGAGTCCCACTCGTGAAGGGGCTGCCCGGACACGTCCGGGTGGTGCTGCTGACCCGGCCGGGGTGCCACCTGTGCGACGACGCTCGCCCGGTGGTGGAGCAGGTCTGCGCCGAGGTCGGCGCGACCTGGGCCGAGGTGGACATCACGTCGGACCCAGAGCTGCTGGACGCGTACTGGGAGCAGATCCCGGTGACGTTCGTCGACGGCGCCCAGCACGACTTCTGGCACGTCGACGAGGCCCGCCTCCGCGCCGCGCTCCGCCCCTCGTGACCTCGGCCGTCTCGACTGGTGAGCGGTTCGGGCGACGACTTTGTGCATCTGTTCACAAAGGCTTAGTCTGCGAGAAACATGCCCGCCGTGATCGTCTGGACGTCCCGGGAGCACCGCTGTGAGCGCTAGCCGCGTCGAGCGTCCGCTGGCTCGCGGGCGCGGGATCCCCGAAGCAACGGTGGCCCGCCTCCCGCTCTACCACCGCTCCCTGATCGCGTTCGGCGAGCGCGGCGTCGCCACGGTCTCGTCCGAAGAGCTCGCGACCGCGGCCGGGGTCAACTCGGCCAAGCTGCGCAAGGACCTGTCGCACCTCGGGTCCTACGGCACCCGCGGGGTCGGCTACGACGTCGACTACCTGGTCTACCAGATCTCCCGCGAGCTCGGCCTCACGCAGGACTGGCCGGTCGTCATCGTCGGCGTCGGCAACCTCGGCCACGCCCTGGCCAAGTACGGCGGCTTCACCAGCCGCGGGTTCCGGATCGCCGCGCTCGTCGACAACGACGCGGCTCTGGCGGGAGTGGTGGTCGGCGGCCTGCGGGTGCAGCCCCTCTCCGAGCTGGAGCGGATCATCGCCGACGGCAGGGTCGCGATCGGCGTGGTCGCCACCCCGGCGGCGGCCGCCCAGGAGGTGTGCGACCGGCTGGTCGCGGCCGGCGTGACGAGCGTCCTCAACTTCGCGCCCGTACCGCTCCAGGTCCCCGAGGGCGTCGACGTCCGCAAGGTCGACCTGGCGAGCGAGCTGCAGATCCTGGCCTTCCACGAGCAGCGCAAGCAGATGCTGGTGCTGACCCCTCGTACGGAGGCGGTCGGATGAGCGTCGTCGTCGTCGGGCTGTCGCACCGGACCACGCCGGTGGCGTTGCTGGAGCTCGCTGCTGTCGGCCCCGACCACCTCGCGTCGTTCATGGCCGAGACGGTCGCGAACCCGCACGTGGCCGAGGCGGTGGTCGTCTCGACCTGCAACCGGGTGGAGGTCTACGCCGACGTGCGGGCCTTCCACGCCGGGGTCGGCGAGCTGACCGCCCAGCTGGCCGAGCGGGCCGGAGTGACGATCGACGAGCTGAGCCCGCACCTGTACGTGCACTTCGAGGACCGCGCCGTGCAGCACCTGTTCCAGGTGGTCTGCGGGCTGGACTCGATGGTCGTCGGCGAGGGCCAGATCCTCGGCCAGGTGCGCGAAGCCTTCAAGGCAGCGCAGGAGGCCGACGCGACCGGCCGGCGCCTCGGGGAGGTCATGCAGCACGCGCTCCGCGTGGGCAAGCGTGCGCACTCCGAGACCGGCATCGACCAGACCGGCTCGGTCCTCGTCAGCAGCGGCCTGGACTGCGCGCGGCAGGTCCTGGGCGACCTGGCCGGGCGGCGCGCCCTTGTCGTGGGGGCCGGCTCGCTGAGCGCCCTCGTCCTTTCCTCTCTCGTCAAGGCCGGCGTGACCGAGCTCGTGGTGGTCAACCGCGGAACGTCGCGGGCCGAGGCGCTCGCCGGCGCGCACGGCGCCCGCGCGGCCGGTCTGGACGCCCTCGAGGCTGAGATCGCCGCAGCCGATCTCGTCGTGTCGTGCACCGGCGCCACCGGCATCGTCGTCGGAGCCCACGCGGTGGCGACCGCTCAGGCCGCCCGGTCCAGCCGGCCCCTGGTCCTGGTCGACCTCGCGCTGCCCCGCGACGTCGACCCGGCCGTGCGCGAGATCGGCGGCGTGACGCTGGTCGACCTCGAGGACCTCGCCCCGATCCTCGCCACCCGGGGCCAGGACGCCCAGGTCGAAGCCGTACGCAGCATCGTGGCCGGCGAGGTCACGGCCTACCTGACCGCCGGCCAGGCGGCACGCGTTGCGCCGACGGTGGTCGCCCTGCGCGCCATGGCCGAGGAAGTCGTCGCCGCCGAGCTGGCCCGCTTCGACGGCCGGCAGGGCGACCTCGACCCGGCCCTGCGCGACGAGGTGGAGCGCACGGTGCGCCGCGTCGTCGACAAGCTGCTGCACGCGCCGACGGTACGAGTGAAGGAGCTGGCCTCCGAGCCCTCCGGGCTCGCCTACGCTGAGGCGCTGCACGCGCTGTTCGACCTCGACCCGGTGCGCTACCGCGAGGTCGCGGTCGCTGATCTCCACGTGGTCGAGATCGAGGGGGACCACCGATGAGTGCGGCGGCGCTGCGCCTCGGCACCCGGCGGAGCCCGCTGGCCCTCGCCCAGTCGCGCCTGGTCGCGGCCGCGCTCGAACGGCGGGGCGCCGGGTCGGTCGCGCTGGTCGAGATCGCCACGCTGGGCGACGTCTCCCGCGAGCCGTTGACCCAGCTCGGGGGCACCGGGGTCTTCGTCTCGGCGCTGCGCGACGCCCTGCTGGCCGGCGAGGTCGACCTGGCCGTCCACTCGCTGAAGGACCTGCCCGTGGCTCCAGCCGACGGCCTGCTGCTGGCCGCGATCTCGACCCGCGAGGACCCGCGCGACGCGCTCGTCGCCCGCGACGGGCTGTCGCTCGCCGGCCTCCCGGACGGTGCCCGGATCGGCACCGGCTCGCCGCGCCGCGCGGCCCAGCTCCGCGCGCTCGGCCGCGACTTCGACGTCGTGCCGGTGCGCGGCAACGTCGGCACCCGCATCGGCCACGCCACCAGCGGCGAGGTCGACGCGGTGGTCCTGGCGCTGGCCGGCCTCGCCCGACTGGGCCGGCTCGACGCGGTGACCGAGGTGCTGGCCGCCGACGTGATGCTGCCGGCGCCCGGGCAGGGAGCGCTGGCGGTCGAGTGCCGGTCCGACCGCGCCGACGTGGTCGCTGCGCTCGCCCCGCTGGACGACCCCGCCACCAGGGCGGCGGTCACCGCCGAGCGCGCGCTGCTGGCCCGTACCGAGGCTGGCTGCTCCGCGCCCGTCGGTGCGCTCGCCGAGGTCGAGGCGGCACAGATACACCTGCGGGGCGTGGTCGGTTCGACCGACGGTTCCGTCAGGCGCTTGTCCATCACCGGACCCCTCGCGGACCCGGTCGGGCTGGGATTCCAGCTGGCAGACCGGTTGCTCGACGAGGGTGCCGAAGGGCTGTGGGGAGTGCGAGTCAGGTGACCAGTACAGCGCGCAAGAAGCCGGGCGTGACCATGGGCCACGTGGCGTTCGTCGGGGCGGGCCCCGGCGACCCCGAGCTGCTGACCGTCCGCGCGAGCCAGCTGCTCGCGGTGGCCGACGTGGTCGTCCACGACTCCGACGTACCCGTCGAGCTGCTGGCCCAGGCACGGGCCGACGCGGTGGTCGTACCGGTCGGCCTCGGCGCCGACGGCCAGCCGCTGGCGCATGCCGCGCGGGCCAAGCTCGCCGTCGACGCGGCCAAGGACGGCCACACCGTCGTCCGCCTCCTCGAGGGCGACCCCGGCCTGTTCGGCGGGCTCGGCGAGGAGGCCGCCGCCTGCGCCAAGGCGAAGGTGCCCTTCGAGGTCGTCCCCGGCGTCTCGTCCGTCACGGCCGTACCCGCCTACGCGGGCCTGCCGCTCACCACCAGCCGCGACCGCGAGGTCCGCGTCATCGACGCCGCCCGCCCCGACCTCGACTGGGCGGTGCACGCGACGCCGCACGTGACGCTCGTCCTCCTGCACGCCGTGGAGTCCATCGCGACCGTCGCAGCAGCCCTGCTTGCCGCCGGCCGCGCCGCCTCGACGCCGGTCGCGCTCACGCGGGCCGGAACGACGACGGCCCAGCACACGCTGACGTCGACCCTCGAGTCCGTCGCCGCGGACGTCCGTACGCAGCGCTTCGTCGGGCCGGCTGTCGTCGTCATCGGCGAGGTCGTGGCGCTGCGCGACAAGCTGTCCTGGTTCGAGAGCAAGGCGCTGTTCGGCTGGCGCGTGCTCGTCCCACGGACGAAGGAGCAGGCGGGCGCACTGTCGCAGCGGCTGCGGGTCCACGGCGCGGTCGCCGAGGAGGTGCCCACGATCTCGGTCGAGCCGCCACGCACCCCGCAGCAGATGGACCGCGCGGTCCAGGGCCTGGTCTCCGGGCGGTACCTGTGGGTCGCCTTCACGTCGGTCAACGCCGTGCGCGCCGTACGCGAGAAGTTCGAGGAGTACGGGCTGGACGCGCGGGCGTTCGCCGGGGTCAAGGTGGCCGCGGTCGGTGACCAGACGGCTGCTGCCCTGCGGGCGTTCGGCGTGCAGCCGGACCTCGTACCGGTGGGGGAGCAGTCCAGCGCGGGGCTGCTGGAGGACTGGCCGAGCTACGACGACCACTTCGACCCGATCAACCGGGTGTTCTTGCCGAGGGCGGACATCGCCACCGAGACGCTGGTCGCCGGCCTGGTCGAGCTCGGCTGGGAGGTCGACGACGTCACCGCCTACCGGACCGTACGGGCGGCGCCGCCGGCCGCCGACATCCGCGAAGCCATCAAGGGCGGCGGCTTCGACGCGGTGGTGTTCACGTCCTCGTCCACGGTGCGCAACCTGGTCGGCATCGCCGGCAAGCCGCACACCACGACAGTGATCGCGTGCATCGGCCCGCAGACCGCCAAGACCGCGGAGGAGCACGGCCTCCGGGTCGACGTGCTCGCCGAGACGCCTTCGGTGTCCGCGCTGGTCGAGGCGCTGGCCGAGTTCGGCGCCGCGATGCGGGTCGCCGCGGTCGAGGCCGGCGAGGTCAGCTGGCGGCCCTCCCGCCGACGCGCCGGTGCCCGTCGTCGGGCGAAGTAGGCAGCGACGGTGGCCTACCCGACCGACCGACCCCGGCGGCTGCGGCGCACCCCGGCGCTGCGCCGGCTGGTGGCCCAGACGCGGCTCGACCCGGCCGACCTGGTGCTTCCCCTGTTCGTCAAGGAGGGGCTGTCGGAGCCGCACGCCGTGGGCGCGATGCCGGGGGTGTTCCAGCACACCCGCGACTCGCTGCGCAAGGCGGCTGCCGAGGCGGTCGACGCGGGTGTCGGCGGCCTGATCCTGTTCGGCATACCGGCGGCCAAGGACGGCCGGGGCTCGGGAGCCGACGCCGAGGACGGCGTGGTCCAGGTGGCGCTGCGCGACCTCGCCGCCGACCTCGGTGACCAGACGGTGCTGATGGCCGACCTCTGCCTGTGCGAGTACACCGACCACGGTCACTGCGGGCCGATCACGCCCAGCGGAGAGGTCGCGGGCGACGAGACGCTGCTGCGCTACGCGGAGACGGCCGTCGCGCAGGCCTTCGCCGGGGCCCACGTCGTCGCCCCCTCGGGCATGCAGGACGGGCAGGTGGGCGCCATCCGGGCGGCCCTCGACGACGCCGGCTACGACCAGACGGCGATCCTCGCGTACGCGGCGAAGTACGCCTCGGCCTTCTACGGACCGTTCCGGGAGGCGGCCGAGTCGGCGCCGTCGTTCGGCGACCGGCGCAGCTACCAGATGGACCCGGGCGGCCCGGGCGAGGCGCTGCGCGAGGTGTTCCTCGACCTCGACGAGGGTGCCGACATGGTCATGGTCAAGCCGGCGCTGCCCTACCTCGACATCCTGCGACAGGTACGCGACGCGGTCGACGTACCCGTCGCCGCCTACCAGGTCTCCGGCGAGCTGGCGATGCTCGAGGCGGCCGCGGCCAACGGCTGGCTGGAGCGCGACCGCGCCATGCTCGAGATGCTCACGTCCATCCGCCGGGCGGGCGCCGACATCGTCGTGACGTACTGGGCCACCGAGGTCGCCCGCGCCCTCGGAGGATGAGCGCCGTGACCTTCCCGTACGACGCCCCGGCCTCGGAGTCGCTGTTCGCGCGCGCGCTGGCCGTGACCCCGGGTGGCGTCAACTCGCCGGTGCGCGCGTTCCGGGCCGTCGGAGGAACGCCGCGCTTCATGGTGTCCGGGCGGGGGCCGTACATCGTCGACGCGGACGGCCGGGAGTACGTCGACCTCGTCGGCTCCTGGGGCCCGATGATCCTCGGGCACGCGCACCCGGCGGTGGTCGAGGCGCTGCACGGCCGGGTCGACGAGGGCTGGTCGTTCGGCACGCCGGCGCCCACCGAGGTCGACCTCGCCGAGGAGATCGTCGCCCGCGTGGCTCCGGTCGAGCAGGTGCGGTTCGTCAGCTCGGGCACCGAGGCGACGATGAGCGCCATCCGGCTGGCGCGCGGGTTCACCGGGCGCAGCAAGGTGGTCAAGTTCGCCGGCTGCTACCACGGGCACGTCGACGCGCTGCTGGCGAGCGCCGGGTCCGGTGTCGTCACGTTCGGGCTGCCCGACACCCCCGGCGTCACGGGCGCCTCGGCGGCGGACACCATCGTGCTGCCGTACAACGACCTGGCCGCCGTTCACCGCGCCTTCGCCGAGCAGGGTTCGGACATCGCCTGCGTCATCACCGAGGCCGCTGCCGCCAACATGGGCGTCGTCCCGCCGGACCCCGGCTTCAACCAGGGCGTACGTGACGTGTGCCGTGCGGCGGGCGCGCTGTTCGTGAGCGACGAGGTGATGACCGGCTTCCGGGTCGGGCTGGCCGGCTGGTACGGCCTCGAAGGAGTCGACGCCGACCTGTTCACCTTCGGCAAGGTGATCGGCGGCGGGCTGCCCGCGGCGGCGTTCGGGGGGCGCGCCGACGTGATGGCCCAGCTGGCTCCGGCCGGCCCGGTCTACCAGGCGGGCACGCTCTCGGGGAACCCGATGGCCACCCTCGCCGGCCTGACGACGCTGCGCCAGCTCGACGAGCACAGCTACCGGCAGCTCGACGAGACCGCGGCCACCGTCGGCCGGCTCGCGTCCGAGGCGCTGGCCAAGGAGGGCGTCGCCCACCGGCTGCAGGCCGCCGGGAACCTGTTCAGCATCTTCTTCGTCGATCAGGACGTGCGCGACTACGACGGTGCGCGCCGCCAGGAGACCTTCCGCTACGCCGCCTTCTTCCACGCGCTGCTGGCCCGTGGCGTCTACCTGCCGCCCTCGGCGTACGAGGCGTGGTTCGTGTCGACCGCCCACGACGCGGCGGCGATCGACCGGGTCGCCGACGCCCTGCCCGAGGCAGCACGGGCCGCAGCCACCGCGTCGCCGGGAGCGGACTCGTGACGGACACGACCGTCGTCCACCTGGTGCGGCACGGCGAGGTGCACAACCCCGAGGGCCTGCTGTACGGACGGCTGCCCGGCTACCACCTGTCCGAGCTCGGCCGCGCGATGGCCGTGGTCGTGGCGGAGGCCTTCCGTGACCACGACATCAGCTACCTCGCCGCCTCCCCGCTCGACCGCGCCCAGGAGACGGCGCAGCCGATCGCGGCCGAGCTCGGCCTGGAGATCCAGACCGACGGCCGGCTGATCGAGGCGGGCAACCACTTCCAGGGCATGAAGTTCGGCGTGGGCGACGGCTCGCTGCGGCACCCGGGGCACTGGCGCTACCTCGTCAACCCGCTGCGGCCCTCGTGGGGAGAGCCCTACCGGCTGCAGGCCGGGCGCGTGCTCGCGGCACTTGCCGACGCCCGTGACGCGGCCACCGGGCACGAGGCGCTGCTGGTGAGCCACCAGCTGCCGATCTGGGTGACCCGCTCGTTCGTCGAAGGTCGCCACCTGTGGCACGACCCGCGGCACCGGGAGTGCTCGCTCGCCAGCGTGACCACGTTCACCTACGTCGGCGACGAGATCGCCGCGGTGTCCTACTCCGAGCCGGCCAAGGCGCTGCTCCCCGGGGCGGGCAAGGTCTCGGGCGCGTGAGCCGGTCACTTCGGCGGGGTCGGCTGGTCCCCGGCTTCGCTTCGCTCGCCCTGCTCGGCGCTCTGACGGTCGTTCTGGTCGCCTGCTCCGGCGGCGGCGGCGGTGCGGGCGACGGGTACGTGTCCGGGGACGGCACCGTGACGTCGTACGCCGTCGGTCACCGCAAGGCGGCGCCCGACGTCAACGGGACGACGCTGGACGGCCAGCAGCTGGCGCTCTCGTCGTACCGCGGCAAGATCGTCGTGCTCAACTTCTGGGGATCGTGGTGCCCGCCGTGCCGTGCCGAGGGGCCGTTCCTCCAGCTCATGGCGACGGACTACGCCCCCAAGGGGGTGCAGTTCGTCGGGCTCGACCTGCGCGACGACAAGGACTCGGCGAACGCGTTCCTGCAGAACATCGGGTCGACGTACCCCAACCTGTTCGACGGCTCGGACAGCTCGCTCGCCTTGCTGTTCAACGGGATCGTCCCCGCGGACGCGATCCCGAGCACGCTGATCATCGACCGGCACGGCCGGATCGCCGCCCGCTTCGTCGGGCCCACGACCCGGCCCCGCCTGGCGGCCGTCCTGGATCCGCTCGTCGCGGCGAGCCTGTGATGCACGCCGGCGTCGCGCAGACCGTCGCGTCGGGCTCGCTGGTCCTGGCGCTGCCGATCGCGGTCGCAGCGGGAGTCGTCTCCTTCTTCTCGCCCTGCGTCCTGCCGCTGGTGCCCGGCTATCTCTCGTACGTCACGGGCATGGTCGGCGCCGATCTCGAGCAGACCCGCAAGGGCCGGCTGCTGCTGGGATCTTCGCTGTTCGTCCTCGGCTTCACCGTCGTCTTCGTGTCGTTCGGGCTCGCGTTCGGCGGGCTCGGGTCGCTGCTGCTGTCGCACAGCGCCGTCATCACCAAGGTCCTCGGTGTCGTCACGATCGTGCTCGGTCTCTCGTTCATGGGCGTGCTGCCCGGCTTCTCGCGCGACGTACGGGTCCACCGCTGGCCCACGACCCTGGGGCTGGTGGGTGCGCCGCTGCTCGGCGTGCTGTTCGGTCTCGGCTGGGCACCGTGCATCGGCCCGACCCTCGCCGTCGTCCTCACGCTCGCAGCGACCGAGGGGTCGGCCACGCGGGGTGCGGTCCTCTCGGTGGCCTACTGCATCGGGCTCGGCCTGCCGTTCGTCCTGGTGGGGCTCGCGTTCCGCCGTACGGCCGGAGCGCTCGGCTTCGTGAAGCGGCACTACCGCGTCGTCATGACCACCGGCGGCGTCATGCTGGTGACCGTGGGCGTGCTGCTGACGACCGGGGTGTGGGGCACCCTGGTCGTCCACATGCGGGGCTGGATCGCCGGATACGTGCCGGCGCTGTGAGATGAGCACCGACGACCTGACCGCCGACGCGCGGCCCATCGACTCCGCGGCCGACCCGCTCGAGGCCACGACCCTCTCGACGCAGCCGGCGCCACCGCGCCTGCCCGGGCTCGGGTGGCGCGAGCTGCTCCGCTGGGCCTGGCGCCAGCTCACCTCGATGCGTACGGCCCTGTTCCTGCTGTTCCTGCTCGCGCTGGGGGCCGTACCCGGCAGCGTCTTCCCGCAGCGGGGGACCAACCCGGGAGACGTGCTCACCTACCTCACCCAGCACCCCAGCCTCGGACCGTTCCTCGACCACCTCGGCATGTTCGACGTCTTCGGGTCGTCCTGGTTCGCCGCCGTCTACCTGCTGCTGTTCGTGTCGTTGCTCGGCTGCGTCATCCCGCGCAGCCTGCTGCACGCGCGGGCCATGCGGGCCCGACCCCCCGCGGCGCCGCGCAACCTGGCTCGGCTGCCGGAGCACCGCTCGTACGAGACCGCGGCAGCGCCGGACGTGGTGCTCGGTGCTGGGCTCGCGGCCCTGAAGGCGCGCCGCTGGCGGGTCGAGTCCGATCCGGGCCTCGGCACCGTCTCGGCCGAGCGCGGGTATCTGCGCGAGACCGGCAACCTGGTGTTCCACCTGGCGCTGATCTTCCTGCTCGTCGGGGTGGCGGTCGGCTCGCTGTTCGGTACCAAGGGGAGCGTCATCGTCGTCGACGGCGACAGCTTCGCGAACACGTTGACCCGCTTCGACTCGTTCACCGCGGGCCGGCTCGCGAACACCGAGGACCTGCCGCCGTTCTCCTTCGTCATGACCAAGTTCAAGGCGACGTACGAGCGGGGCGGCCCTCAGGACGGTGCGCCGCGGACCTTCGCCGCCGACCTCCTCGTCCGGGACAGCCCGACGTCGCCGCAGCGGTCGGCGACGATCCAGGTCAACCGGCCGCTGCAGATCGGCGGTACCAAGGTCTTCTTGATCGGGCACGGCTACGCCCCGGTCGTGACCGTGCGAGACGGCACCGGCCGCGTCGTGCTGAGCGGGCCGGTCGTCTTCTTGCCCCGCGACGGCAAGTTCCTCTCGCAGGGCGTCATCAAGGCCGCCGACGCACGGCCGCTGTCGTTCGGCTTTCGCGGGCTGTTCCTGCCGACGGCGGCGTTCGACCCGAAGCGCGGTGGCATCTCGACCTACCCGGCGCCCGACTCTCCTGGGCTGCTGCTCACCTTGTTCTCCGGCGACCTCGGCATCGACAACGGCGTCAGCCAGTCGGTCTACCAGCTGGACACGACGAAGATGAAGCAGGTCGGCGCGCAGGCCATGCGCATCGGCGACGTCTGGGCGCTGCCCGACCACCTCGGCTCGATCTCCTTCGACGGCTACCGGGAGTTCGCCTCCTTCTCCGTCGCGCACGACCCGGGCAAGGACCCGGTCTTCTTCGCCGCGATGGCCGCTCTGACCGGCTTGATGCTGTCGCTGTTCGTGCGCCGCCGGAGGATCTGGGTCCGCGCGACCGCGCAGCCCGGTGGGCGTACGCTCGTCGCGGTCGGTGGCCTCGCCAAGACCGAGGCCGGGGGGCTGGCCGGCGAGGTCGACGACCTGATGGGCCGCCTGCGTGCGGTCGCCCCCGATGTTCCGGACGACCCCGATGTTCCGGACGAGAGGCCCGAGGAGTTCTCGTGAGCACGCAGACCTTCGCCCAGCTGAGCAACGGCTTCGTCTACGGGGCCATGGGTGTCCTCGCCCTCGCGATGTTCGCCTTCGCGGCAGAGCTGGCCTTCGGCACCCGCAGCCGGGTGGGTCGGGCCACGCAGGCGCTCGCGCTCGAGGCGCGCTCGGAGCAGCTGGTCAGCGTCGGGGGCGGAGCCGTGCCCGCAGGGGCGACGGCGGCTGGCGCCACGCCGCCGGATCTTGGCGGTGAACACCAGGAGCGGCGGCAGCGGCGGGCGGACCGGTTCGGTGGCATCGCGGCGTCGCTGACGGTGCTCGGGACGCTGCTGCTCTTCCTCGGTGTGGTCTGCCGCGGGTTCGCCGCGAAGCGCGCGCCCTGGGGCAACATGTACGAGTTCTCCACGACGTGTGCGCTCGTCGTGCTGGTCGTCTTCATCGCGGTGGCGCGGCGCCGGCCGGCCCTTCGCTACCTCGGCGTCTTCGTGGTCGTCCCGGTGCTGCTCACCCTCGGCCTCGCGGTCGCCGTCCTGTACGTACCGGCCGGACCGCTGCTGCCGGCGCTCAAGTCGTACTGGCTGGTGATCCACGTGGCTGCCGCGATCGTCTCCGGTGGGGTGTTCACCGTCGGCGGCGTGGTCACCGGGCTCTACCTCGTGCAGGACTACTGGGAGCGCAAGGGCGTCAGCAACTCCCTGGCCCGCCGGCTCCCGCCTGCCGAGCAGCTGGACCAGTCCTCCTACCGGCTGTTCGCGTTCGTCTTCCCGCTGTGGACCTTCGCGATCGTCGCCGGGGCGATCTGGGCCGAGAACGCGTGGGGCTCGTACTGGAGCTGGGACCCGAAGGAGACCTGGGCCCTGGTCACCTGGGTGGTGTTCGCCGGCTACCTGCACGCCCGCGCGACGGCCGGCTGGAAGGGCCGCAAGGCGGCGATCGTCGCGCTGGTCGGGTTGTCCTGCTTCATCTTCAACTACTTCGGCGTGAACATCTGGTTCACCGGCCTGCACGCGTACGGCGGGCTGCCCAACAAGTAGCGAGCAGGCGAGAGCTGGCTGGCTGCTAGGAGCCGTCTGGGTGCTTGTGGTCGCCCAGGTGGCGCAAGAACTCCGGGTCGTCGTCCGGCGCCAGCGGTCGAGCCTCGCGTCGGGTCGGTGCGACCACGGGCGTACGGCCCTGCATGAACCACGCCACCGGACCCAGCAACGGGACGAGCACCGCGAGGGACCAGCCGGACTTGGACAGCCCACGGATCCGGTCGGCCGGGGTCTGGGCTACGTCGAGCAGCGCCCAGACGCCGAACGTGACGACCGCAAGGAACACGAGCACTTTCAGCACGGCGTCGCCTCCCGTTGGATGGTCCGGCCCTCAGCGTACGTCGATATCGGCAGACCCACTGGTCGGGCCCCGGAGTCGGTTGGGACACAATCTCAGGGTGAAGCGATTCGGCCCGGTCGTCGGCTACACGTCCGCGCGTCTGGTGCTGTTCATCCTCACCGCGATCGTCCTGGCGCTGCTCGGGATGCACGGGGTCGGGCTGCTGCTGGTGGCTCTCCTGGTGTCCGGGCTGCTCAGCTACGTGCTGCTCACCCGGATGCGGGACGCGATGTCGGCGGCCGTCGTGGCGCGCACCGCGCGGACAGCGCCCACGGATCGGGACGGCGGAGCGCGCCCGGTCGGCCGCTTCGCCCGGCTCAGGGCCCGCCTCGACGAGCGCACGCGCGCCGAGGACGAGGCCGACGACGCTGCACGGGCCGGCGACGACCCGGTGGTCTGAGGCCAGCTCCAGCTCAGTGGATCGCGATGCCGATCCCGAGCAGCACCGCGTACCCGAGCTGCAGCCGGCCGGTGTCGCGGAGGACCGCGATGAGGTCGCGACCGGCCGCGCCACCGCTGACGATCCGCACCGGTGGTACGGCCAGCGGGAGGGCGGCGAGGGCGAGCAGGCACCACCAGTGCCGCCCGGCGGCGAGGACGAGCGGTACGACGAAAGGGGTCAGGACCAGCGCGGCGTACAGCCGTCGGGTGGCAGGGTCGCCGATCCGCACCGCGAGCGTGTGCTTGCCGGTCGCGGCGTCGGTGGGGATGTCCCGCAGGTTGTTCGCGACGAGGATCGCGCAGGCCAGGAAGCCGACGGGCACGGCGACGAGCAGCGACACCCCCGTGACACGCCCCACCTGGACGTAGGTCGTCCCGCAGACGGCGACCAGTCCGAAGAAGACGAAGACGAACACCTCGCCGAGCCCCGCGTAGCCGTACGGGCGCGGGCCGCCGGTGTAGAACCAGGCGGCGGCGATCGCCGCGGCGCCCACGGCGACCAGCCACCACGAGCTGGTGACCGCGAGAACGAGGCCGGCCACCGCGGCGACCCCGAACGCGGCGAACGCGGCACGCTTGACCGTCTCGGGCCGCGCCGCGCCGGAGCCGACCAGGCGGAACGGCCCGACGCGTACTGCGTCCGTCCCCCGGATGCCGTCGCTGTAGTCGTTGGCGTAGTTGACGCCGACCTGCAGCGCCAGCGAGACCACCAGGGCCAGCAACGCCTTCCAGCCGACGCCGGACCCCGCGCCGAGTGCAGCACCGGTGCCGACGGCCACGGGTGCGATCGCCGCCGGGAGGGTACGCGGCCGGGCGCCCTCGACCCACTGCGCGGTGCTCGCCACTCTCGTTCAGGTCTCCTTCGTCGGCGGCTGGACCTCGTGCAGCCCAGAGTCTTCCGTGGCCAGGGCGCGCAGGGCGCGGCGGTCCGGCTTCCCGGTGGCCAGCAGCGGGATGGTGGGAACGACGACGAGGCGCGTCGGACGCCAAGTGCTGGGCAGTCGCTCCGCCAGCGCGGCCCGGACCCCCGTGAGGGTGGGGGCAGAGCTCGCGCCCGGCCCGGCGACGACGAGGGCGACGACCTGCTCGCCCCAGGTGGCGTCGGCCACGCCGACGACGGCGCAGGCGGCGATCCCGGGCAGCGCCGCGAGCGCACCCTCCACCACCGCAGGGACGATGTTCTCGCCGCCGCTGATGATGACGTCGTCGGCGCGACCGAGCAGCTGGAGCCGGCCGTCCTCGGCGACCTCGCCGACGTCTCCGGTGATGAAGCCGCCGTCGCGGTCGAGCGCCTCCGCCGTCAGGTCGGGGCGCAGCCGGTAGCCAGAGAACACCGACGGCCCGGCGAGCACCACCCGCCCGTTCGTGTCGATGCCCACCGACGTGCCGTCCAGCGCCCGGCCGTCGTAGACGCAGCCGCCACACGTCTCGCTCATCCCGTACGTCGTGACGACCACGGCGCCGGCCGCCCTCGCCCGCGCGAGCAGCCGGTCCGGTGCGGCCGCGGCACCGAGCAGGATCGCCGAGTACGGCGAAAGGTCGACCCCCGCGTCCAGCAGCCGGGCGAGCTGCGTCGGCACGAGCGAGGTGTAGAGCGGCTGACCCTCGAGCCGCGCCGCGCCGGCGGCAGCCGCCGTGACCGCATCGAAGCCTGCGGCGTCGAAGCCCTCGGACAGGGCGACCCTCGAGACCGTCCCGCCCCCCTCGATCGCACGGACGAGGACCATCAGGCCGGCGACGTGGGTGAGGGGGAGCGCCAGCACCCATGAACCCGCCCCGCCCAGCCGCGCGTGGGTGGCCGCCGCCGACCCGCGGAGCGCGGCCGCGCTGAGCAGCGCCCCCTTGGGCACCCCCGTCGACCCCGAGGTCGGGACCACCAGCGCGACGTCGTCGGACTCGAGCGGCGCAGAGGGGTCGTCCGGCCGCAAGGCCTCGAGCAGCGCCGAGCGCACGCCGGCCGGGCCGGCCGGCAGGGGCAGCAGCGCTGGTCCGGAACCGCCGAGCGCCCCGGCCAGCGCGGACATCCACTCGTCCAGATCGCCCGGCTCGGCGTCGAGCGCACGCAGGACTCGGGGACTCATGGGTGCCCAGCCTAGGGATCGCCGAGCCGCGCCAGCTACGGAGCGCGCGACACACAGCTCGCCCAGCGCTCCCGCGAGACCACCACATGGCCGAGGAAGTCGAGGCCCACCACGGCTGCGGCCTCGTGCAGATGAGTCGTGACCGCCTCGTCCGCAGCACTCGGCTCGACGTCCCCGGTGGGGTGGTTGTGAGCGACCGCGAAGGCCGCCCCGTCGTGCAGGAGGACGGCGGTGAGGATCTCCCGCACGGGCAGCAGGCAGTGGTCGCTGGCACCTTCGGTGATGACGAAGGCGCGGCGGACCCGTAGGACGGCGTCGCACACGATGACGACGGCCCGCTCGCGCCGAGCGTCGCCGAGCCAGAGCCGCGCCACCTCCGCGATGCCGGCGGTGTCCCGGAGCCGTACCCCCTCCGCAGGCGGCCCGATCCGACGGGCGAGGGTGAACGCGGCGACCAGGCGCGACGCCTTCGCCGGACCGACCCCCGACCGGCGCGACAGCACCTCCGGTGCGACCGTGGCCAGCCCTCCTGGCCCGTCGTACTCGATGAGCAGGTCGTGCGCGAGGTCTAGGGCGTTCTGACCGCGGGCACCCGTGCCGAGCAGGACGGCGACGAGCTCGGCATCGGCGAGCGACTCCGAGCCGAGCATCAGCAACCGCTCGCGCGGCCGCTGCGGGGAGGGGATGGCGGACATCGTCCGCTGGGGCTGCGCCATGGCACACGAACGTACGACGGGAGGGGGTGGGGCGATCCCGAGAAGGTGGGACCTGTGGATGGTCGGCGGGGGCGCGGCAGCCCTGTGGACGACCCTCCTAGGGTGGTACCCGTGACCCTCGACAACCCCCCTCGCCTCGACGACGGTGGCAACCCGGCACGCACGACGATCCGTCCCGGCGCCGCCTGGGTGCCCGCCGGGGAGTGGACCGACATCCGCTACGAGACGGCCGACGGCATCGCCAAGATCACCATCGACCGGCCCGAGAAGCGCAACGCCTTCCGGCCGCAGACGCTGTTCGAGCTGCAGCACGCGTTCAACCTCGCGCGCGACGACGACTCGGTGGGCGTGATCGTCCTCACCGGCGCCGGAGACTACGCGTTCTGCTCCGGCGGCGACCAGATGATCCGCGGCGACGACGGGTACATCGGCGACGACGAGGTGGCCAAGAAGGGCATCGGGCGGCTGAACGTCCTCGACCTGCAGATCCAGATCCGGCGTACGCCGAAGCCGGTGGTGGCCATGGTCGCCGGCTACGCGATCGGCGGCGGCCACGTCCTGCACATCGTCTGCGACCTCACGCTCGCCGCCGACAACGCCCGCTTCGGCCAGACCGGCCCCCGGGTCGGCTCGTTCGACGGTGGCTACGGGTCCGGGCTGCTGGCGCGGCAGATCGGGCAGAAGCGGGCCCGCGAGATCTGGTTCCTGTGCCAGCAGTACGACGCGCAGCAGGCGCTGGAGTGGGGCCTGGTCAACGCGGTGGTCCCGATCGCCGACCTCGAGACCGAGACAGTGGCCTGGTGCCGGCGGATGCTCGAGCACTCTCCGCTCTCGCTGCGGCTGCTGAAGGCGAGCCTGAACGCGGCCGACGACGGGCTGGCCGGGATCCAGCAGCTGGCCGGCGACGCGACGCTGCTGTTCTACCTGAGCGAGGAGGCCCAGGAGGGCCGCAACGCCTACCAGCAGCACCGGCCGCCGGACTTCAGCCAGTTCCCCAAGCGTCCCTGATGCCCGCCGGCGTCGCGGCGCCCGTTCCCCTACCCACGCTCGCCGAGCTGCTCGCGTCCTCGTCCGTCGTCCGCCTGGCACTGACCACGCGGTTCCGCGGGATCGACGTGCGCGAGGTGATGCTGCTCGAGGGGCCGGCTGGCTGGGGGGAGTGGGCGCCGTTCCTCGAGTACGGCCCGGCCGAGTCGGCCCGATGGCTGGTGGCTGCGGTCGAGGCCGGCTGGGGCAGCTGGCCCGGCCCGCTGCGCGACTCGGTACCGGTCAACGTGATCGTGCCGGCGGTCGACCCCGCGCGGGCTGCGGATCTCGTACGTACGTCGGGGGGCTGCCGCACCGCCAAGGTGAAGGTGGCCGAACCGGGGCAGACGCTCGCCGACGACGTCGCCCGCGTGGCTGCTGTCCGCTCCGCCCTCGACGAAGGCGGTCCGGACGGCCGCCTGCGGATCGACGCGAACGGCGGCTGGGACGTCGCCGCCGCCGCCACGGCGCTCGCCGAGCTCGCCGGCTTCGGGCTCGAGTACGCCGAGCAGCCGTGCGCCACCCTGGCGGAGCAGGCCGAGCTGCGCCGGAGCACCGACGTCCCGCTCGCTGCCGACGAGGGCGTCCGGAAGGCTGCGGACCCCGAGCAGGTGGCCGGCCTNCGTGAGGCGGCCGACCTNGTGGTCCTCAAGGTCGCGCCGCTCGGGGGCATCCGCGCGGCGCTGCGCGTGGCCGAGGCGGCGGGCCTCCCGGCCGTCGTGTCGAGCGCCCTGGACACCTCGGTNGGGCTCGCGGCCGGAGTCGCCCTCGCCGCGGCACTCCCTTCCCTCCCGTACGCGTGCGGGCTGGGGTCCGGCCGNCTCTTCGCCTCGGACGTGGTGCGNNCCCGCCTGCTGCCGGTCGACGGCGCCCTGCCCGTGACCCGACCGGCTCCCGACCCTGAGCTGCTGGCCACGCTCGCCGCCCCCGCCGACCGCGTCGCGTGGTGGCGATCGCGGCTGGCCTCCACGTACGAGAGCATGGCGACGTCATGACGCCGTCCTCAGAACCGCTCGCCGCCCCGACCGCGGCACCGTCCGTCGCGCTCGCGCGCGTGCTCGTCGACGAGCTCGTCCGCTGCGGCCTGCGCGAGGCGGTGCTGGCACCGGGCTCGCGATCGGCGCCGCTCGCGTTCGCCCTGCACGAGGCCGATGTCGCAGGGCGCCTGCGGCTGCACGTACGGGTCGACGAGCGCTCGGCCGCGTTCCTCGCGCTGGGGCTCGCGAAGGTGTCCGGTCGTCCGGTGGCGGTCGTCACGACGTCGGGCACCGCAGCCGCCAACCTGCATCCGGCGGTCCTCGAGGCGGCCGAGTCCGGGCTGCCGCTCCTGCTGCTCACCGCCGACCGCCCGCCCGAGCTGCGGGCGACGGGGGCGAGCCAGACCGTCGACCAGGTCAAGCTGTTCGGGTCGGCGGTGCGAGCGTTCTACGAGGTGGGGGTCCCCGAGGGGAGGGACGGTGAGAACGCCTACTGGCGGGCGCTGGCCGGGCGGGCGGTCGCAGCAGCGCTGGGTACGGCCACCGGCGAGCCCGGCCCGGTGCACCTGAACCTGGCCTTCCGAGAGCCCCTGGTCCCCGTCGCGGGCGCTGCGGCCACCGACCTGCTCGTGGGCCGCCCGGGCGGCGCACCGTGGACGGCCGCCGCGCGTTCGCTGCCGTCCGCGCCCGTGGCCGACGACTGGCCGGCGCGTTCGCTCGTCGTGGTCGGCGACGCGAGCGCGGCCGAGGGTGAAGCTGCCGTGCGCCTTGCCGAGGCGAGGGGCTGGCCGGTCGTCGCGGAGCCGTCGTCGGGTGCGCGTTCGGGTCCGGTCGCGCTGCGCGCCGGGCACCTCGTCATCGGCGTCGACGAGTGGCTGGATACCCACCTGCCAGAGCGCGTTCTCGTCGTCGGGCACCCGACGCTGCACCGGCCGGTGACGGCGCTGCTCCGGCGCGACGACGTGCGCGTCGAGGTCGTGCGCTCCGCAGCCGGCTGGGCCGACGCGACGAGGACTGCCGCCACGGTCCTGGCGGCCGTGCCCGAGCAGGGCGCCCACCACCCCTCGGTCGACAGCGACTGGCTCGCGGCGTGGCGGGCGGCCGACGACGTGGCGACGGCGGCGGCGCTCGACGTGCTCGGCGCCGAGCCTTCCCTCGGCCCCCCGGGCGCGCTGATCGCCTCCGAGCTGCTGGCCGCCCTCCCGGCCGCGTCGCTGCTCCTCGCCGGTTCGTCGATGCCCGTACGCGACCTCGCCCTCGCCGCCCCCCGCCAAGGCGTCACGGTGGTGTCCAACCGCGGCGCGGCCGGCATCGACGGCACCGTCTCCACGGCTCTGGGCGCAGCGCTGGCGTGGCAGGCGGCCGGCGGCGGGCGAGCGTTCGCCCTGCTCGGGGACCTCACCTTCCTGCACGACGCGAACGGCCTCGTCCTCGGACCGGACGAGACGCGGCCGGACCTCACGATCGTCGTGGTCAACAACGACGGCGGGGCCATCTTCTCGTTGCTGGAGCAGGGTTCCCAGGAGTTCGCCGGCGTCTACGAGCGGGTGTTCGGCACGCCGCACGGCGTCGACCTCGCCGCGCTCTGCGGGGCCACGGCGACACCACACACCCGCGTGAGCACGACGGCAGACCTCGTGGCCGCCGTGGTCGACCCGCGGGGCGGCCTGCAGGTCGTCGAGATCCGTACCAGCCGGGCCGGCGACCGCGACCTTGCCGCGCGCATCCGTACCGCGGTCGCTCAGGCCCTCGGCTAGAGCGGTTCCAGGGCGTCGCGTACGGGGACGAACTTGGCCTGGGCCTCGGCCAGCTCCGCGTCGGCGTCCGACCCCGCGACGATGCCGCACCCGGCGAACAGCCGCGCGGTGTCGCCGGCCACCTCCGCGCAGCGCAGCGCGATGCCGAACTCGCCGTCGCCCCCGGCGCCGATCCAGCCGACCGGGCCGGCATAGCGGCCGCGGTCCATGCCCTCCAGCTCCCGGATCAGCTCGAGCGCCACCGCAGTGGGGGTCCCGCACACGGCCGCCGTCGGGTGGAGGTCGGTCGCGAGCGCCAGCACGCTGGAGCCGTCGATGATCGTCCCGGTCACATCGGTCGCCAGGTGCTGCACGTTGGCCAGCCGCAGCACCCGCGGGTGCGCCGGGACCTCGAGGTCGGTGCAGTGTGCGGCGAGGGCGGCAGCGACGGAGTGCACGGCGAGCTCGTGCTCCTCGAGGTCCTTGTCGCTGTCCATGAGGGCGACGGCGAGCTCCCCGTCGGCCAGGTCGTCGCCGAGCCTGCGGACGGTACCGGCGAGGACCCGAGAGCTGACCTGGTCGCCCGTCCGCCGTACCAGCAGCTCGGGCGTAGCCCCGACCAGGCCGTCGACCGAGAACGTCCAGCAGGAGGGGTACCTGACGGCGAGCCTGACCAGCAGGTGGCGGATGTCGATCGGGCCGCCGGCGGTGGCGACGAGGTCCCGGGCGAGCACGACCTTGTCCAGGTCGCCGCGCACGATCCTGGCCACGGCCTGGCGTACGGCGCCCTGCCAGTGCGTCGCCGACTGGGACGCCTCGGAGTAGCGGATGTCCTGCGGTGCATCGGGTACCGAGACGGGCGGGAGGGCCGCGTCGGCGTCACCCACGACGGTGATCCAAGCGGCGCCGTCGCGCTGGCCGAGGATGACCTTGGGTACGACGAGGACGGACCGCCCGCGGGCCTGGTCGAACGCGAACGACGCGAACGCCACGGGGCCGGTGCCCGGCACGCCTACCGCGTCGGCGATGTCGAGCTCGGCGCAGAACGAAGCCCACCACAGCTCGGCGGCCGCGAACTGGTCGCCGCCGGTCAGCTCGACCCGCGCCGCCTCGCCCCAACCGACCAGACCGTCGCCGGCACGCACCCAGGCGAGAGCGCCGTCGAGGGGCAGCCGTTCGAGGAGCTCGACCGGCCGATCGACGGGCAACGTGCGCACGGAGGTGGGCAGGGCCACGGGGGCGGTGGACACAACCTGTCCAGGGTAGGGCCGCGAGGTCGGCCCGGCAGCCAGAGCCCCCAGAAGGGTGGGTGTCCCGCACGTCGGGCCGGGCTCGTAGGCTCCCGCCATGGAGCTCGCGGGCGCGGTCGTCGTCATCACTGGTGCGGGGCGTGGCATCGGGGCTGGTCTCGCCCGACGCCTGGCCGGGGAGGGTGTCGAGGCCCTCGTCCTCGTCGACCACGACGGTCCGGCCGCCGCCAGGGTCGCGGCCGAGCTGCGGGCCGGCCATCCGCGCCTTCGCGCGACCGAGGTGACGGCGGACGTGGTCGACCCCGAGCAGGTCGAGGCCTTCGTCGAGCGCACCATCTCCGTGCTCGGCCGCATCGACCTGTTCGTCGCCAACGCCGGCGTGGGCGGTGGTGGCGGCATCGAGGCGCCCGACGACGTGTGGCAGCACACCTGGGACGTCAACGTGATGGCCCACGTGCACGCGGCTCGGGCGGTCGTGCCGCACATGGTCGACCGCGGCCGCGGCGCGTTCGTCACGACGGCAAGCGCTGCGGGTCTGCTCAGCAACCTGGGCAACGCCCCGTACTCGGTGACCAAGCATGCCGCCGTCGCGTTCGCCGAGTGGCTCGCCATCACCTACGGAGAGCGCGGGCTGTACGTCGCCTGCATCTGCCCGATGGGCGTCGACACGGACCTGCTGCGATCCGGTGCGACGACGCTCGAGGGCGCCAGTGTCGCCGCCCTGCCGGTGCTCACGGTCGAGGACGCCTGCGACTCGATCGTCGCCGGGCTGCTGGCCGGCCGGTTCCTCGTGCTCACCCATCCCGAGACGGCGCAGTACGAGCTGTTCCGCGTCGCCGATCGCGACCGCTGGATCGCCGGCATGCAGCGCCAGCAGGCCAAAGTGCTCGCCACCTTGCGCGCCCAAGGCCACCACTAGCGAGCGGCGCCGGCTTCGCGGGCGGGTGGCGTCTAGGGGTGTTCTGGCACCACCAGACGACACGCGCTTCCGCCGGGAGGCGCGCCCCGACAGCGAGCTGGTCGTCGCTGCGGGTTGACGTTGATCGTGCGGGTGAGGCGGCTACTCGGGGGCCAGGTCTCGGACCGCGGCGGCCATGTCGTAGCCGAAGGGCAGCAGCGCGAGCACCGGGGTGGTGACTCCGGCGTCGACGTAGCGCTGGACGTGCTCGCGGCAGGCCTCGGGCGGGCCGTGGACGACGAGCTCGTCGACGAGGCTGTCCGGGATCGCGGCGGCGGCCCCCTTGCGGTCGCCGGCCGCCCACAGCTCCCACGTACGTGCCAGCCGGTCGCCGTTGCCGATCCAGGCGTGGAACGCGGCGTACGCCGGGACGGTGAGGTAGGCGGCGAGCGCCATCCGAGCCCCGGGCCGCACGGCGTCGGCGTCCGCGACGGGTACGACGAAGATCCGCGCCACGACCTCGCGAGGGGCACCCTCCGACGCAGCCAGCAGCGGTCGCACCGCCTTGGGCACGTCGTCCGCGCCGAGCCAGTTGAGGATGGCCCCGTCCGCCTCGCGTCCGGCCAGCCGCAGCATGCCCTCGCGCAGCGCGGCGAGGACGACGGTCGGGGCCACGTCCGGGACGAGGGCCGGCCGGAAGCCCTTGACCCGCAACGTCTCGTACGCCACGTCGACCTTGCCGCCGGCGAAGGCCGCCCGGAGGAACCGCAACGTGTCGCGCACCCGCCCGTACGGAGCCTCGTACGCGATCCCGTTCCAGTCCGCCACGACGACCTGGCTGGAAGCGCCGATCCCGGCGACGACCCGGCCCGGGGCCAGCGCGGCGAGGGCGGCGAAGCTCTGGGCCAGCACGGCGGCACCGCGGGTGTGCACCGGGACCACAGCGGTACCGAGGCGCAAGGCCGGCGCCCACTGGGACGCCAGCACCAGCGGGGTGAACGCATCGGCTCCGGCCGTCTCGGACGACCACGCGTCGGTGTACCCGAGGTCGGGCAGCGAGGCGACGAGGTCGCGCTGGGCAGGGAGCGGGATGCCCTCGAGGGGCAGGGTGAGGCCGTACCGGGCTGAGCGCATGCGCCTTGTCTACTCCCTGAGACACTGGTGCGCGTGATCCGCGCCCAGCTCGACAAGCAGCCGCACGACGTCGCGCGCATGTTCGACGACGTGGCGCAGCGCTACGACCTCACCAACGACGTGCTCTCCCTGGGCCAGGCGCGGCTGTGGCGGCGAGCGGTCCAGCGCGCCGTCGACCCGCAGCCAGGCCAGCGGATCCTCGACCTCGCGGCGGGTACGGGGACCAGCAGCGTGCCGTTCGACGCGGCCGGCGCGACGGTCGTCCCCACCGACTTCTCGCTCGGCATGCTCCAGGTGGGCAAGCGCCGTCAGCCTCGACTCCCGTTCGTGGCCGGCGATGCCCTGCGTCTGCCGTTCGGCGACGCGTCGTTCGACACGGTGACGCTGTCCTTCGGCCTGCGCAACGTGCAGGACACCTCGGGCGCCCTCACCGAGCTGCTGCGCGTCACCAAGCCCGGCGGCCGGCTGGTCGTGTGCGAGTTCAGCCGGCCGACGTGGGCGCCGTTCCGCACGGTCTACGTGGAGTACCTGATGCGGGCGCTCCCCCCGGTGGCCACGCGGGTCTGCACCAACCCCGAGGCCTACGTCTACCTGGCCGAGTCGATCCAGGCCTGGCCGGACCAGGCCGAGCTGGCCGCACTGATCGGCNGGGCCGGCTGGTCAGCGGTGGCCTGGCGCGACCTCACCGGCGGGATCGTGGCCTTGCACAAGGCGACGAAGGCGGGCGCGCCGTAGGATGGGGCGCTGCTCGTGAACGCATTCACAAAGTCGCCCCGTGCCGGTACTACACGTGAGGATCTGCCGTGACCAGCTCCGCTCCGCAACGAGCTGACGTCATCGTCGTGGGCGCCGGGCCGGCCGGGTCGACGGCCGCGTTCCATCTCGCGCAGGCCGGGCTCGACGTGCTCCTGCTGGAGAAGACGGCGTTCCCTCGCGAGAAGGTCTGCGGCGACGGGCTCACGCCGCGGGCGGTGAAGTCGCTGGTCACCATGGGCATCGACATCTCGCCCGAGGCCGGCTGGATCCGCAACCAGGGGCTCCGCATCATCGGCGGCGGGCACCGCCTCGAGATCCCCTGGCCCGACCTCGCCGAGTACCCGTCCTTCGGGCTCGTCCGCAAGCGCATGGACTTCGACGAGACCCTCGCCCGCGCCGCGCAGAAGGTGGGCGCCCGGTTGCACGAGCGCACGTCCGTGACCGGCCCGGTCGTCGACGACAAGACCGGCCGGGTGCTGGGCGTCACCGCCCGGGCCACCGACGCGGGCGGCGTGCGTGGGCCGGAGACGACCTACCTCGCTCCGCTGGTCGTGGCCGCCGACGGCAACTCCTCGCGGCTGTCGCTCGCGGTCGGCCTCCGCCCGCGCGACGACCGTCCGATGGGCGTGGCCGTGCGCACCTACTACACCAGCCCCCGGCACGAGGACGACTGGCTGGAGTCGTGGCTGGAGCTGTGGGACTACTCGTCCAAGGAGCCCAAGCTGCTGCCGGGCTACGGCTGGATCTTCGGCGTCGGCGACGGCACCTCCAACGTCGGCCTCGGGATCCTCAACACCAGCAAGGCGTTCCAGCACGTCGACTACCGGGTTCTCCTCAAGGGCTGGCTCGACCACACGCCCGAGGAGTGGGGCTACCGCGACGAGAACATGACCCAGCCCGTACGAGGTGCGGCGCTGCCCATGGGCTTCAACCGGCAGCCGCACTACAGCCGCGGGCTGCTCCTCGTGGGGGACGCCGGGGGCATGGTCAACCCGTTCAACGGCGAGGGCATCGCCTACGCGATGGAGTCCGGCGAGCTGGCCGCCGACGTGGTGGCCCAGGCGCTCGCGCGCGGCGACGCAGGTGCCCGCGAGCGGGCCCTCGAGGCCTACCCGCGCGCGCTCAAGGACACCTACGGCGGCTACTACACGCTCGGCCGGCTGTTCGTACGCGCGATCGGAAACCCCAACGTGATGCGCCTGGCGACCCAGCGCGGTCTGCCGCACCCCACGCTGATGCGGTTCACCCTGAAGCTGCTCGCCAACCTCACCGACCCCAGGGGCGGCGACTCGATGGACCGGTTGATCAACGGCCTCTCCCGCATCACCCCGGCGGCCTGAGGTGGGCTGCTGGACGGCGGCGCGACCCGGGTCGGACCTGACCTGGCACGGTCCTAGGATGTCCGCATGAACGCCACGGTCCCCATCCTCGTGCTCGGCCTGCTCGCCGCCGGGTTCGCGGTCGTCTCCGTGGGCGCGGGTGCGTTGTCCGGTCCCAAGCGCTACAACCGAGCCAAGCTGGACGCTTACGAGTGCGGCATCGAGCCGACTCCGCAGCCGATCGGGGGCGGGCGGTTCCCCGTCAAGTACTACCTGACGGCGATGCTCTTCATCATCTTCGACATCGAGATCGTCTTCCTCTACCCCTGGGCGATCGCGTTCGACCGGCTGGGCCTGTTCGGCCTGGTGGAGATGGTGCTGTTCATCGCGACCCTTGGTGTCGCGTACGCCTACGTGTGGCGTCGCGGCGGCCTCGAGTGGGACTAGCCGTCCCCGGATCGAAGTCAAGAAAGCAGGAGTACACGGATGGGTCTCGAGGAGAAGCTGCCGAGCGGCATTCTGCTGACCAGCGTCGAGAAGCTTGCGGGCTACGCCCGCAAGAATTCGCTCTGGCCGGCGACGTTCGGGCTCGCCTGCTGCGCCATCGAGATGATGGCGACCGGCGCCGGGCGCTACGACCTCGCCCGCTTCGGCATGGAGGTCTTCCGGGCGTCGCCCCGCCAGGCTGACCTGATGATCGTCGCCGGCCGGGTCAGCCAGAAGATGGCCCCCGTCCTGCGCCAGATCTACGACCAGATGCCCGAGCCGCGCTGGGTGCTCGCGATGGGCGTCTGCGCCTCCTCCGGCGGCATGTTCAACAACTACGCGATCGTGCAGGGCGTCGACCACGTCGTCCCCGTCGACATGTACCTCCCCGGGTGCCCGCCGCGGCCGGAGATGCTGATGGACGCGATCCTCAAGCTGCACGACAAGATCCAGGACCAGAAGCTCGGCTCGCAGCGTGCGCGCGAGATCGTCGAGCTCGAGCAGGCAGCTCTCGTGGCGACGCCCACCGCCGAGATGAAGGGCCTGCTGCGGTGACCGACGGCAACCTCCCCGACCGGCTGGAACCGGGCGAACCCGAGGTGGTGGCGCACCGGCGCGGCATGTTCGGTGCCCACGACAGCGGCGACACGTCCGGCTACGGCGGCCTCCGCCGCGTCGTGGCGCTTCCGGGCGCCAGCTCGCGCCCGTACGGCGGCTGGTTCGACGAGGCGGCCGACCAGCTGGAGCGGGCCTACCCGGGGTACGGCGAGGCCGTCGAGGCGGTCGTCGTCGATCGGGGCGAGATCACCTTCCACGTGCGCCGCGAGCACCTGCTCGAGTTCGTGCGCGCCCTCCGTGACGACCCTGCGCTGCGCTTCGAGATGTGCATGGGCGTCAGCGGCGTCCACTTCCCGGAGCAGACCGGGCGCGAGCTGCACGCCGTCTACCCGTTCCTCTCGATCACCCACAACCGCCGCNTGCGCGTCGAGGTGTCGGTGCCCGACGACGACCGGCACCTGCCNTCGATCGTCTCGGTCTACCCGACGAACGACTGGCACGAGCGGGAGACCTGGGACTTCTTCGGGCTGATCTTCGACGGGCATCCGGCGCTGACGCGGATCCTGATGCCGGACGACTGGCCGGGGCACCCGCAGCGCAAGGACTACCCGCTCGGCGGCATCCCCGTGGAGTACAAGGGCGCCGAGATCCCGCCCCCGGACCAGCGGAGGTCCTACACCTGATGACGACCACTTCCGGGACCGCTCACGGGTCCGACAGCATCAGCTACGAGTCCGCAGGCCGCGAGACGACCGAAGGCACCGTCTTCACCGTCACCGGCCAGGACTGGGACAGCGTCGTCCAGGGCGTCATCGACGAGCACTCCGAGCGCGTCGTGGTCAACATGGGCCCGCAGCACCCGTCGACGCACGGGGTGCTCCGCCTGATCCTCGAGCTCGACGGCGAGACGGTGACCGAGGCCCGCGTCGGCATCGGCTACCTGCATACCGGGATCGAGAAGAACCTCGAGTTCCGGAACTGGACGCAGGCCGTCACNTTCGTCACCCGCATGGACTACCTCGCGCCTCTTTTCAACGAGACGGCCTACTGCCTCGCGGTCGAGAAGCTGCTCGGCATCACCGAGCAGGTCCCCGAGCGNGCCAGCGTCATCCGGGTGATGATGATGGAGCTCAACCGGATGTCGTCCCACCTGGTCGCCCTCGCGACCGGCGGGATGGAGCTCGGCGCCCTGACCGCGATGATCTTCGGGTTCCGCGAGCGCGAGACGGTGCTCGACCTGTTCGAGCTGGTCACGGGCCTTCGGATGAACCACGCGTACGTCCGTCCCGGTGGCGTCGCGCAGGACCTGCCGTCCGGCGCCGTCGACAGCATCGGCGAGAGCTGCAAGCTGCTCCGCACAAACTTCAAGGACACGGCCAACCTGCTCGTCGACAGCGGCATCTGGCGAGCCCGCACGGAGGGCGTCGGCTACCTCGACCTCGCCGGCTGCGCGGCGCTCGGCGTCACCGGCCCGATCCTGCGGGCGACCGGCCTGCCGCACGACCTGCGCAAGTCCCAGCCCTACTGCGGCTACGAGAACTACGAGTTCGACGTGATCACCGAGACGACGTGCGACGCCTACGGCCGGTTCCTGATCCGGCTGCACGAGCTGTTCGAGTCGCTCAAGATCGTCGAGCAGTGCCTCGACAAGCTGCAGCCCGGCCCGGTGATGATCGAGGACAAGAAGATCGCCTGGCCGGCCCAGCTGGCGCTCGGCTCCGACGGTCTCGGCAACTCCCTCGACCACATCCGGCACATCATGGGCGAGTCGATGGAAGCCCTGATCCACCACTTCAAGCTGGTCACCGAGGGCTTCCACGTACCCGCCGGCCAGGTCTACCAGGCGATCGAGTCGCCCCGGGGCGAGCTCGGCGTGCACGTCGTGTCCGACGGTGGCACCAGGCCCTATCGTGTGCACTTCCGCGATCCCTCGTTCACCAACCTCCAGGCCACGGCCGCGATGTGCGAGGGCAGCATGATCGCCGACGTCGTCGCCGCCGTCGCAAGCATCGACCCCGTCATGGGCGGAGTGGATCGGTAGACATGTCGAACCCCAGCAGGACCGACTTCCAGGTCGGCGCCGAGCCGCTCGGCGAGCACGTCCGCGATCAGCTGCGGGCGATCATCGCGCGCTACCCGAAGCCGCGGTCGGCGCTGCTGCCGATGCTGCACCTCGCCCAGGCCGAGCAGGGCTACGTCACCCCGGAGGGCATCGAGGTCTGCGCGGAGCTGCTCGGCCTCTCGACCGCGGAGGTGTCCGCGGTCGCGACCTTCTACACGATGTACAAGCGACGCCCCGTGGGTGACTACCACGTCGGTGTGTGCACCAACACGCTCTGCGCGGTGATGGGCGGCGACGCGATCTTCGCGGCGCTGGGGGAGCACCTCGACATCGGCAACGACGAGACCACGCGCGACGGCAAGGTGACGCTCGAGCACATCGAGTGCAACGCGGCCTGCGACTACGCGCCGGTGGTGATGGTCAACTGGGAGTTCTTCGACAACCAGACCATCGACAGCGCGATCGCCCTCACCGACCGGCTGCGCGCCGGCGAGGCCGTCCAGTCCACCCGCGGGCCCAAGGTCTGCACGTTCCGCGAGGTCGAGCGCGTGCTCGCCGGCTTCGAGGACGGCCACGCGGGCGAGGGCCCGGCTGCCGGGCCCGCCTCCCTGGTCGGGCTGCTCCTCGCGCACGAGCGCGGCGAGACGGCTCCCGACGGCACCAGCAAGGAGGCCTGACGGTGCAGCTCACCCCCGTCCTGTCCGCGCACTGGGACGAGCCGGACTCGTTCACGCTCGCCGGTTACGAGCGGCACGACGGCTACCAGGCGCTGCGGTCCGCCATCACCCGGCATCCCGACGAGCTGATCCAGCTGGTCAAGGACTCCGGGCTGCGCGGCCGGGGCGGGGCCGGCTTCCCCACCGGGATGAAGTGGGGCTTCATCCCGCAGGGCGACGGCAAGCCGCACTACCTGGTCGTCAACGCCGACGAGTCCGAGCCGGGTACGTGCAAGGACATCCCGCTGATGATGGCCAACCCGCACGTGCTGGTCGAGGGCGTGGTCATCGCGTCGTTCGCCATCCGTTCCAACCACGCGTTCATCTACATCCGTGGTGAGGCGGTCCACGTGATCCGCCGCGTCCAGGCCGCGGTGACCGAGGCCTACGCGGCCGGCTACCTCGGCAAGGACATCCTCGGCACCGGCTACGACCTCGACGTCACGGTGCACGCCGGTGCGGGTGCGTACATCTGCGGCGAGGAGACCGCGCTGCTGGACTCGCTGGAGGGCATGCGCGGCCAGCCCCGGCTCCGTCCGCCGTTCCCGGCCGTCGCCGGCCTCTACGCCTGCCCGACGGTGGTCAACAACGTCGAGTCGATCGCGAGCGTGCCGTCGATCGTCCGCATGGGTGCCGAGTGGTTCAAGAGCATGGGTACCGAGAAGTCGGCCGGGTTCACGCTGTACTCGCTGTCCGGACACGTCGCCCGGCCCGGCCAGTACGAGGCACCGCTCGGCATCACCCTGCGCGAGCTGCTCGAGGTCGCGGGCGGCGTTCGGGAGAACCACGAGCTGAAGTTCTGGACCCCGGGCGGGTCGTCGACGCCGTTGCTGACCGCCGAGCACCTCGACGTCCCGCTCGACTACGAGGGCGTCGGCGCGGCCGGCTCGATGCTGGGCACCAAGGCGCTGCAGGTCTTCGACGAGACGACCTGCGTGGTGCGAGCCGTGCTGCGCTGGACCGAGTTCTACAAGCACGAGTCGTGCGGCAAGTGCACGCCCTGCCGCGAGGGCACCTACTGGCTGGTGCAGATCCTCGACCGGCTCGAGCGCGGCGAGGGCAGCGAGGACGATCTCGCCAAGCTCCTCGACCTCTGCGACAACATCGTCGGCCGCGCGTTCTGTGCCCTCGGGGACGGCGCCGCCAGCCCGATCACCTCCTCGATCCAGTACTTCCGCGACGAGTACCTCGCCCACCTCACCCACGGCGGTTGCCCGTTCGACCCGGTCGCCTCCACCGTCTTCGCGGGAGCGCACGCCTGATGACCGTCACGACGACCACCCCGGCTCCCGCGGGCGACCCGGCTCCCGTGCCGGTCGACCTTGTGTCGATGACGATCGACGGCATCGAGCTGCACGTCCCGAAGGGTACGTTGATCATCCGTGCGGCCGAGCTGCTCGGGATCGCCGTACCCCGGTTCTGCGACCACCCGCTGCTCGACCCGGTCGGCGCGTGCCGGCAGTGCCTGGTCGAGGTCGAGGGGCAGCGCAAGCCGGTCGCCTCCTGCACGACGACGATCTCCGAAGGCATGGTCGTCCGCACCCAGCTCACCTCCCCTGTCGCCGACAAGGCGCAGAAGGGGGTCATGGAGATGCTGCTCATCAACCACCCCCTCGACTGCCCGATCTGCGACAAGGGCGGCGAGTGCCCGCTGCAGAACCAGGCGCTGTCCAACGGTCGTGGCGAGACGCGGTTCGAGGGCGTCAAGCGCACCTTCCCCAAGCCCATCCCCCTGTCGACCCAGGTGCTGCTCGACCGCGAGCGGTGCGTGTCGTGCGCCCGCTGCACCCGGTTCGCGGCCCAGGTCGCGGGCGACCCGTTCATCGAGCTGGTCGAGCGCGGCGAGCAGCAGCAGGTCGGCATCAGCGCCAGCCAGCCGTTCAACTCCTACTTCTCCGGCAACACCGTGCAGATCTGCCCGGTCGGCGCGCTGACCGGCACGGCCTACCGGTTCCGCTCGCGGCCCTTCGACCTCGTGTCGTCGCCGACGGCGTGCGAGCACTGCGCGTCCGGGTGCGGCCTGCGGGCCGACCACCGCCGCGGCACGGTGCTGCGCCGGCTNGCCATCGACGACCCGGCGGTCAACGAGGAGTGGAACTGCGACAAGGGTCGCTGGGCGTTCCACTACGCGGCGCAGGGTGACCGGATCACCAGCCCGCTGGTACGCGACGTCGACGGCAGCCTCGTCCCCACCTCCTGGCCCGACGCGCTCGACGTGGCNGCTCGAGGGCTCGCCGCGGCCCGGTCCGGTGGCGGCGTCGGCGTCCTGGTCGGTGGCCGGGCGACCGTCGAGGACGCCTACGCCTACGGCAAGCTCGCCCGCGTGGCCCTCGGCAGCAACGACGTCGACTTCCGCGCCCGGCCGCACTCGGCCGAGGAGGCGGACTTCCTCGCGTCGACGATCGTCGGCCGCGGGGTCGGTGACGCGGCCGCAGCGTCGTACGCCGACCTCGACGCGGCGCCGGTCGTGGTCCTCGCCGGGTTGGAGCCCGAGGAGGAGTCGCCGATCATCTACCTGCGGCTGCGCAAGACGGCGCGCAAGCGCGGCCTGCCGGTCTTCGCGCTGGCGCCGTTCGCCTCTCGCGGGCTCGAGCGGATGTTCGGCCGGCTGATCCAGACCGTTCCGGGCACCGAGGCTGCTGCTCTGGCGGCCCTTGCCGGCGCAGGGAGCGGCGCCGNCGACGGCCCGTCCGGNGCGGCGGCGGCGCTGCTGCGCGAGCCCGGTGCGGTCCTGCTCGTGGGGGAGCGGCTCGCNGCCGTTCCCGGCGCGCTGTCCGCGGCTGCCGATCTGGCGGCGACCACCGGCTGCCGGCTCGGTTGGGTGCCTCGGCGGGCCGGCGAGCGCGGCGCGCTGGAGGCCGGTGCGCTGCCCGGGCTGCTGCCCGGCGGGCGCCCGGTCGCCGACGCTGCGGCTCGCGTCGACGCGGCGACGGTGTGGGGCACCTCCACCCCGCTGCCTGCGGCCGACGGTCGCGACACGTCAGGCATCCTGGCGGCTGCCGCCTCCGGCGAGCTCGCGCTGCTGGTGGGCGGTGTCGAGATCGGCGACCTGCCCGACCCCGTCGCGGCGCTGGCGGCCCTTGCGGGGGCGACCTTCGTGGTCAGCCTCGAGGTACGCCGCAGCGGGGTGACCGAGCACGCCGACGTGGTCCTGCCGGTCGCTCCCGTGGCCGAGAAGGCCGGCACGTTCGTCGACTGGGAGGGCCGGTCCCGTGTCTTCGACACGGTGCTGAAGGAGTCCGGCGCGATGAGCGACGCGCGCGTGCTCACGATGCTGGCCGACAGCCTGGGCACCCCGATCGCGGTCGGCAGCCCGGAAGCCGCCCGCCGCGAGCTCGCGGAGCTGGACGCCTGGACGGGCGAGCGCGTCGGTGCGCCGAGCGTGTCGGGCGAGGTCGCGCAGCCGCAGGCCGGCGAAGCGGTCCTGTCGACCTGGCGGCTGCTGCTGGACGCCGGTCGGATGCAGGACGGCGAGCCCTACCTCGCCGGCACCGCGCACCCGTCGGTCGCCCGGCTCTCGGCGGCCACCGCAGCCGAGGCCGGGGTCGGCGAGGGCGACGCCCTGACGGTGAGCACCTCGGCGGGCTCGGTCACCTTGCCCGCAGCGATCGGCGACCTCCCCGACCGCGTGGTCTGGCTCCCGAGCAACTCGCCCGGATGCTCGGTACGCAGCCTGGCCGCCCACGACGGCGCGGTCGTCCGTCTCAGCGCAGGGGGTGCCGCGTGATCTCGCTNGTGAGCGACGTGCTGCCCGTCGAACAAGGGCTGGGCCTGTTCGGACGCGACCCCTGGTGGCTGATCATCATCAAGGCCGTCGCCGTCTTCGCGATCCTCGTGCTGCTCACCCTGTTCAACATCTGGGCCGAGCGTCGCGTCGTCGCCCGCATGCAGCAGCGCGTCGGCCCCAACCGGGTCGGCCCGTTCGGCCTGCTGCAGGGCCTCGTCGACGGCATCAAGCTGGCTCTGAAAGAGGACATCATCCCGACGGCCGCGGACAAGGTCGTCTTCGTCATCGCGCCGTTGCTGGCTGCGATCCCGGCCTTCATCACCTGGGCGGTGATCCCGCTCGGGCCCGAGGTCTCGATCTTCCACCACAAGACCCCGTTGCAGCTCACCGACTTCCCGGTCGCCGTGCTCTACCTCATCGCCGTGGCTTCGGTGGGCATCTACGGCATCGTGCTCGCCGGCTGGTCCAGCGGCTCGACCTACCCGCTGCTGGGCGGGCTGCGGTCCACCGCGCAGATGATCTCGTACGAGGTCGCGATGAGCCTGTCCTTCGTGGCGGTGTTCCTGGCCGCCGGGTCGATGTCGACCTCCTCGATCGTCGGGGCCCAGGAGTCGCGCTGGTTCATCGCGGTCGTGCCCATCTCGTTCATCATCTACATCGTCGCGATGGTCGGAGAGACGAACAGGGCACCCTTCGACCTCGCCGAGGCGGAGGGCGAGCTCGTCGGTGGTTTCCACACCGAGTACTCCTCGCTGAAGTTCGCCATGTTCTTCCTGGCGGAGTACATCAACCTGGTCACCGTCTCGGCGATCGCGACGACGCTGTTCCTCGGCGGCTGGCGCGCGCCGTGGCCGATCTCGCTCTGGTCCGGCGCCAACCACGGCTGGTGGCCGCTGCTGTGGTTCTTCGGCAAGATCGCGGTCTTCGTGTTCGTCTTCATCTGGCTCCGCGGCACCATGCCGCGGCTGCGCTACGACCAGTTCATGAAGCTCGGCTGGAAGGTCCTGATCCCGGTCTCGCTGGTGTGGATCGTGGCCGTGGCGGCCGTCCGCGTGATCCGGGCCGAGGGCATCGACCTGCAGCGCCTGCTCATCGGCGTGGCCGTCGCCCTCGCCATCTTGATCGCCGTCTACATCTTCTTCTTCCCCGAGGCGTCGGTCGACGGCGACCGCAAGCGGGACGTCGAGCTGTATCCGGGCGACTACGACGAGGTCGAGGACTACGAGCTGGACGAGTTCGACGAGGACGAACCCCTGGCGAGGCCACCGGGCAGCTACATCGGCGGGTACCCTGTCCCGCCGCTACCCGGCGAGGTCGTGGCTCCCCCCGAGGACGTCGTGATCGCTGCCGTCTTGCCCAGCGGAGAGGAGTCGTCCGGTGTCTGACGTGAAGGTCCCCGGCCGGGGCTTCGGCGTGACCTTCATGACGATGTTCAAGAAGGTCACCACCGAGCTGTACCCGGAAGAGAAGAAGCCCACGGCGCCGCGCTACCACGGCCGGCACGTGCTCAACCGGCACCCGGACGGCCTGGAGAAGTGCATCGGCTGCGAGCTGTGCGCGTGGGCCTGCCCGGCCGACGCGATCTACGTCGAGGGCGCCCAGAACACCGAGGAGGCGCGCTTCTCCCCAGGTGAGCGCTACGGCAGCGTCTACCAGATCAACTACCTGCGCTGCATCTTCTGCGGGCTCTGCATCGAGGCGTGCCCGACGCGATCGCTGACGATGAGCAACGAGTACGAGCTGGCCGACGACAACCGTGCCGACCTCATCTACGAGAAGCACGACCTGCTGGCCCCCCTGCTGCCGGGCATGCTGGCCCCGCCGCACGCGATGGTGCCGGGCATGACCGACAAGGACTACTACCAGGGCCGCGTCACCCAGGCGGTGCCCGAGCAGCACCCGGCCGAGGCAGACGCTGACGGGGAGGCCTCGTGACGACCGCGGCCGCACTGCTCGCAGCGGCGGCCAAGGCGGGCCCGAGCATCGGCGACGAGGTCGCGTTCTGGGTCGTCGCCCCCATCGCGGTGATCGGCGCGATGATGATGCTGGTCTCCCGCAAGGCGGTGCACAGCGCGCTCTGGATCGCGCTCACGATGTGCATGCTGGCGATCCTCTACATCATGCAGGGCGCGGTCTTCCTCGGGATCGTCCAGGTAGTCGTCTACACCGGCGCCGTCATGATGCTGTTCCTCTTCGTGCTCATGCTGGTCGGCGTCGACTCGTCCGACTCGCGCGTGGAGACCCTGCGCGGGCAGCGCTGGTCGGCGCTCGTCGCCGGCCTCGGGTTCGGCGTTCTGATCGTCGGTGCCATCGGCAAGGCCACCACGGGTTCGGCCAGCGGCCTCACGACCACCAACGCGAACGACGGCGGCAACATCTCGGCCCTGGCCCGGCTCATCTTCACCCGCTATGTCTGGGCGTTCGAGGTCACGTCCGCGCTGCTCATCACGGCGGCGGTCGGCGCGATGGTCCTGGCTCACCGTGAGCGGGTGTTCCGGCGCAAGACCCAGCGCGAGCTGTCCGAGCTGCGCACCCGGAGCGGGTCGCCGCAGCCGCTCGCTGCACCCGGGGTCTACGCCCGGCACAACGCGGTCGACGTCCCCGGGCTGCTGCCGGACGGCACGCCGTCGTCCGTGTCGGTGCCCAGGGCGCTCGGCGAGGTCAGCGGGCACCCGCCCGTACCGCTGCTGACCGGAACCGACGCAGGGGGCGCCGAACGTGGCGCAAAGGGGACGGGGGACCAGGCATGAGCCCGACCCACTACCTCGTCGTCGCCGCGCTGCTGTTCACGCTCGGGGCGGCCGGCGTCCTGATCCGGCGCAACGCGATCGTGGTCTTCATGTGCGTGGAGCTGATGCTCAACGCCTGCAACCTCGCCTTCGTCACGTTCAGCCGGATGACCGGCACGCTCGACGGCCAGGTCATGGCGTTCTTCGTCATGGTCGTCGCTGCCGCCGAGGTCGTCGTCGGCCTGGCCATCATCGTGGCGATCTTCCGTACCCGCCGGTCGGCCTCGGTCGACGACGCCAACCTGCTGAAGTACTGACGATGGAGACCGCCGACGTGCAACACCTAGTCGCTGCCAGCGGGACCTTCTCGGTCCTGTGGCTCGTCGTCGCGCTGCCGCTGCTCGGCGCCGCCGTGCTCCTGCTCGGGGGCCGGCGGACCGACGCGTGGGGGCACCTGCTGGCGACGGCGCTCCCGGTCGCGTCCTTCGTGCTCGGCACGGTCATGTTCTTCGCCCTGCTCGGCCACTCGGGCGCCGACCGGACCATCTCGCAGCACCTGTTCTCGTGGATCCCGGTCGGCACGTTCAAGGTCGACGTCGGCCTGCTGCTCGACCCGCTCTCGACGAGCTTCGTGCTGCTGATCACCGGCGTCGGCTCGCTGATCCACGTCTACTCGATCGGCTACATGGCCGACGACCCCGACCGGCGGCGGTTCTTCGGCTACCTCAACCTGTTCCTGGCCTCGATGCTGCTCCTGGTCCTCTCCGACAGCTACCTGACGCTGTACGTCGGCTGGGAGGGCGTCGGCCTCGCCTCGTACCTGCTGATCGGCTTCTGGAACCACAACCCGGAGTACGCGACCGCGGCCAAGAAGGCGTTCGTGGTCAACCGGATCGGTGACGTCGGCCTGTCGCTGGCGATCATGGTGATGTTCGCGACGTTCGGCACGGTGTCCATCGCTGGGGTTTCAGCGGGAGCCTCCCAGGCGTCCAGCCGCACGATCTTGTTCATCGGGCTGCTCCTGCTGCTGGCCGCCTGCGGCAAGTCGGCCCAGGTCCCGCTGCAGTCCTGGCTCGGTGACGCGATGGCCGGCCCGACCCCGGTCTCCGCGCTGATCCACGCGGCGACGATGGTCACCGCCGGCGTCTACCTCGTGGCCCGCTCGCACGCGATCTTCGACCTGTCGTCGGGCGCGCGCCTCGCGGTCTGCATCGTGGGCGCGGTCACGCTGCTGTTCGGTGCCATCGTCGGTGCCGCCAAGGACGACATCAAGAAGTCCCTGGCCGGCTCGACCATGAGCCAGATCGGCTACATGGTCCTCGCCGCCGGTCTCGGCCCGATCGGCTACGCCTTCGCCATCGCGCACCTGCTCACGCACGGCTTCTTCAAGGCCAACCTCTTCCTCGGTGCCGGCTCGGTCATGCACGGCATGAACGGTGAGGTCGACATGCGCCGCTACGGCGCGCTGCGCAAGGCGATGCCGCTCACGTTCGTCAGCTTCCTGGCCGGATACCTCGCGATCATCGGTGTCCCGCCGTTCGCCGGCTTCTTCACCAAGGACAAGATCATCGAGGCAGCGTTCGACAAGGGCGGCGCCCAGGGCTGGATCTTCGGCATCGCGGCCCTCGTCGGCGCCGGCATCACCGCCTTCTACATGACCCGCATGGTGGTCTGGACCTTCTTCGGTGACAAGCGCTGGGTGGACGGCGCCCACCCGCACGAGTCGCCCAAGATCATGACCTACCCGGTGGCGGCGCTCGCGGTGCTCTCGCTGCTGGGCGGTGGGTTCCTCGTCATCGGCAGCCGCTTCGTGCACTTCCTCGAGCCGGTCTTCGGCCCCGAGCCGGTGGTCTCCCACCTGATCGCGCCGCTCACGCTGACGGTCATCACGCTGGTCGTCGTGGCGGCCGGGGTGGGCATGGCCTACTGGCAGTACGGCACGCGGCCGGTGGCCTCGGTGGCCCCTGCGGCGGTCAGCCCGCTCACGGCGGCGGCTCGGCGGGACCTGTACGGGGACGCCTTCAACGAGGCGGTGTTCATGCGACCCGGGCAGTACCTCACCCGGTTCCTCGTGTTCTTCGACAACCGGGTGGTCGACGGTGCGGTCAGCGGGTTCGCCGCCCTCGTCGGCGGGCTCTCCGGTCGCTCGCGCCGGGTCCAGACCGGGTTCGCCCGCTCGTACGCCCTGTCCATGTTCGCTGGAGCGGCCGTCCTCGTCGTCGCCGTCGTCTTGGTGAGGATCTGACGTGAACGGGTTCCCGTGGCTGACCACTCTCGGCGTGCTGCCGCTGCTCGGCGCCGTCGTGCTCGCGGCCCTGCCCAAGGGCCGCGACCTGCTGGCCAAGCAGATCGCGCTCGGCACCTCGCTCGCGGTGTTCGCGGTGACGCTCGTGATGGCGACCCGCTTCAAGTCCGGTGGCCCGCAGTTCCAGTTCGCGGAGCATCACCCCTGGATCTCCAGCTTCGGCGTCACCTACTCGGTGGGCGTCGACGGCATCGCGCTGGTCCTCATCGCCATGGCGACGATCCTGGTACCGATCGTCATCCTCGCCGGGTGGCACGAGGCCGACGAGTCCTCGGCGCCGACCAAGAACTTCTTCGCCCTCATCCTCGTGCTCGAGACGATGATCATCGGGGTCTTCGCGGCCACTGACGTCTTCTTGTTCTACGTGTTCTTCGAGGCGATGCTGATCCCGGTCTACTTCCTGATCGGCAGCTTCGGCGGTGCCCAGCGCTCGTACGCCGCGGTGAAGTTCCTCCTGTACAGCCTGTTCGGCGGCCTGCTGATGCTGGCGGCGCTGATCGCGCTGTACGTCGTCTCGTCGCACCAGCTCGGCACCGGCACCTTCGACTACACCAAGCTGGTCGGGCTGCACATCAACGCGACGACCGAGAAGTGGCTGTTCCTCGGCTTCTTCGCCGCGTTCGCCATCAAGGCTCCGCTGTGGCCGTTCCACACCTGGCTGCCCGACGCGGCGGCCGAGTCGACGCCGGGCACCGCCGTGCTCCTCGTCGGCGTTCTCGACAAGGTCGGCACGTTCGGGATGATCCGGCTCTGCCTGCCGCTCTTCCCCAACGCCTCCAAGTACTTCACCCCGCTGATCCTCGTGCTCGCCGTGATCGGGATCCTCTACGGCGCCCTGGTCGCGATCGGGCAGACCGACATGATGCGGCTGGTCGCGTACACGTCGCTGTCGCACTTCGGGTTCATCACCCTCGGCATCTTCGCGATGACGTCGCAGGGGCAGTCGGGGTCGACGCTCTACATGGTCAACCACGGGTTCTCGACCGCCGGGCTGTTCATCGTCGGCGGGTTCCTCGTCAGCAGACGGGGCTCGCGGCTGATCGCCGACTACGGCGGCGTCCAACGGGTCGCGCCGCTGCTGGCCGGCTCGTTCCTGGTCATGGGCCTCGCGAGCCTCGCGCTGCCGGGCCTGTCCAGCTTCGTCAGCGAGTTCCTCGTGCTCGTCGGCACGTACACCCGCTACCCGGTCTACGCCGTCCTCGCGACCCTCGGCATCGTGCTGGCGGCGATCTACGTCCTGCTCTGGTACCAGCGGGTGGCGACTGGTCCTGCGACCGAGAAGGTCAAGGGCTTCCGCGACCTCGGTGGCCGCGAGATGCTCGCGATCGCGCCGCTCGTCGCCCTCATCATCGGCATCGGCTTCTTCCCGAAGCCGCTGCTGGACGTGATCAACCCGGCCGTCAGCCGTACCCTGCACCAGGTCGGGCGGACCGATCCGGTCCCGACGATCAACCAGGGCCTCGGTGGGCCGGCCACCGCGTTGAAGGGGACCGCGAAGTGATGCCGTTCGAGCTGGCGCCGATCAGCGCGCCGCACTTCGAGTACGGCGCGCTGTCGCCGATGCTCGTCGTGTTCGGCGCGGCGACGCTCGGTGTCCTCGTCGAGGCGTTCGCCCGGCGGTCACCCCGGCCGCAGCTGCAGGTGACGATCGCGCTCGGCGGCCTGCTCGCGGCCCTTGTGGCGGTGATCGCGTTCGCCGCCAACGGGCACAAGGGGCTCAAGATCCAGGGTGCCGTCTCCATCGACGGACCGACGCTGTTCCTGCAGGGGACGATCCTCGTGCTGGCCATCGGCGGCGTGCTGATGATGGCCGAGAACCGGATCGACCCGGCGGGCGACGCGTTCGCGCCGATGGCGTCGGCCCAGCCGGGGAGCGCCGAGGAGCGCGCGGCGACTGCGGCCGGCTGGCGGCAGACCGAGGTCTTCCCGCTTGCGATGTTCGCGGTGGGCGGCATGCTGCTGTTCCCCGCCGCCAACGACCTGCTCACCATGTTCATCGCCCTCGAGGTGCTCTCGCTCCCGCTCTACCTGATGTCCGGGCTCGCCCGGCGCCGNCGGCTGATCTCGCAGGAGGCGGCGCTGAAGTACTTCCTGCTCGGTGCGTTCTCGTCGGCGTTCTTCCTGTTCGGCGTGGCCTTCCTGTACGGCTACTCGGGCTCGCTGTCGCTCAGCGCGATCTCGACGGCGACGGGTTCGACCATCGGCCAGGAACCGCTGCTGCTCATCGGGATCGCGCTGGTCTCGGTCGGGCTGCTGTTCAAGATCGGCGCGGCACCGTTCCACTCCTGGACGCCTGACGTCTACCAGGGCGCGCCCACCCCGGTGACCGGGTTCATGGCGGCCTGCACGAAGGTCGCCGCGTTCGGTGCGCTGATGCGGGTGTTCTACGTCGGGCTCGGGGGCGTCCGGTGGGACTGGCGGCCGATGATGTGGGCGGTGGCCATCCTGACCATGGTGGTCGGCTCGGTGCTCGCGATCACGCAGACCGATGTCAAGCGCCTGCTGGCCTACTCCTCGATCGCCCACGCCGGCTTCATCCTGGTCGGCGTGCTCGCCATCGACAGCCAGGGTCTGTCCGCCTCGCTGTTCTACCTGGTCACCTACGGCTTCACGACGATCGGTGCGTTCGCCGTCGTGACCCTCGTACGCGACTCGGCCGGCGAGGCCACGCACCTGTCGCAGTGGGCCGGTCTGGGCAAGCGCTCGCCCCTCGTGGCGTCGGTGTTCGCCCTGTTCCTGCTGGCCCTCGCCGGCATCCCGCTCACCAGCGGGTTCACCGGGAAGTTCGCTGTCTTCTCCGCTGCGGCGGGCGGAGGCGCGACACCGCTCGTCGTGGTCGGCGTGCTGGCCAGCGCCGTGGCGGCGTTCTTCTACGTACGCGTGATCGTGCTGATGTTCTTCTCCGAGCCGGCCGCCGACGGTCCCACCGTGGCCGTGCCCAGCGTCTTCACGACCGCGGCGGTCTCCCTCGGTGTCGTGGTGACGGTGCTGCTCGGCATCGTGCCGCAGCCGCTCCTCGACCTTGCCGGCCACGCGTCGGTCTTCCTGAGGTAGCCGGCCGATGAGCTCCGCCGGACCGCTCGGTCTCAGCGTCGGTGACTCCGCGCTGGAGGGTCGGCTCGCCACGGGCCTGGCCGCCGTCGAGCAGCTGCTGCACGACACCGTGAAGAGCGAGGACGCGTTCGTCTCCGAGGTCGCGCGGCACCTCGTCGAGGCTGGTGGCAAGCGGTTCCGGCCGATGCTGGTGCTCCTCGCCGCCGAGTTCGGCGACCGGGATGCGCCCGGCGTCATCCCGGCCGCGGTGGTCGTCGAGCTCACCCACCTCGCGACGCTCTACCACGACGACGTGATGGACGAGGCGCCCCTGCGTAGGGGGGCCGCATCGGCCAACGCCCGCTGGGACAACACGGTCGCCATCTTGACCGGCGACTTCCTGTTCGCCCGGGCGTCCGACCTCCTCGCCGACCTCGGCCCGCAGGCCGTACGCATCCAGGCCCGTACGTTCGAGCGCCTGGTCACCGGGCAGATCCGCGAGACGGTCGGCCCGGGGGAGCACGAGGACCCGCTCGACCACTACCTGTCCGTCGTGGCTGACAAGACCGGCTCGCTGATCGCCACGTCCGGCCGCTTCGGGGCGCTGCTCGCGGGGGCTGACGACGCGACGGTCGATGTGCTGACTCGGTTCGGCGGCCGGATCGGCGTCGCGTTCCAGCTCGCCGACGACCTGCTCGACGTCGAGAGCGAGAGCAGCGACTCGGGCAAGACGCCGGGTACGGACCTCCGCGAGGGCGTGCCGACGCTGCCGGGGTTCCACGCGCTGCGCTCGACCGACCCCGCCGACACCCGGCTGCGCGAGCTGCTCGGACGACCGCTGCCCGACGACGCCGAGCACGCCGAGGCGCTGCGGCTCCTGCGCGCCCACCCGGCCATCGAGGCCGCGCACGCCGACCTCCGGCGCTGGGCCGACGACGCCCGCTCGGTGCTGACGCCCCTGCCGGACATCCCGGCCAAGTTCGCACTGGTCAGCCTCTGCGACGCCGTCATCGACCGCTCCGGCTGACCCTCCCCCTATCGTGCGGGGAGGGGAGCGGGGTGGTCCGCCTCGCGATCGGTGGCCCTCGCACGTGCGGCCCGCAACGAGTCGACGCTGAACACGAGCAGGGCCAGCCAGACGATCCCGAAGCCGGCCCAGCGGCCGTCGGACATGTGCTCGTGCACCACGAGCAGCCCGATCAGGAACTGCAGGGTCGGGGTGATGTACTGCATCAGCCCCATGGTCGACAGGGGCACCCGGCTTGCGGCGGCCCCGAACAGCAGCAGCGGTACGGCGGTCAGGATGCCGACGCCGACCAGCAGCAGGTTGGTCCCCAGCGCCGTGTGGCCGAACGTCGCCGTGCCGCGCGACTCGAGGACGGCGAGGACGGCGACGGCGGGTACGAGGAGCAGGGCCGTCTCGACGCTCAGGCTCTCCAGGGCCGGCATGCGCACCCGGTTCTTCATCAGCCCGTACGTCGCGAAGGAGAACGCGAGCACCAGGGCGATCCACGGCGGCCGGCCGAGGTCGACCGTGAGCACGACGACGGCGAGCGTGGCGAGTCCGACGGCGAGCCACTGCCCGGCGCGCAGCCGCTCGCGGAGCAGGACGACGCCGAGGAGCACCGTCACCAGCGGGTTGATGTAGTAGCCGAGTGCGGCCTCGACGACGTGCCCGTGGTTGACCGCCCAGATGTACACGCCCCAGTTGACGGCGATCACCACCGACGCGACGCTGAGGATCAGCAGCCGTCGCCGGTCTCTGGCGACCTGGCGCACCCAGGCCCACCGCCGGCGCAGCCCGAGCAGGCCGAGGAGGAACAGGAGGGTCCACACCACCCGGTGGGCGAGGATCTCCAGCGCCGACGCCGGCTCGAGGAGGGGGAAGTACAGCGGGAACAGGCCCCACATCACGTAGGCGGAGAGCCCGAACAGGATGCCGCGGCGCTCCTCGTTCACGGCGCGAGAGTCGGGTCGGCAAGGCTCGGGTCGGCGGCCAGGATGGCGTCCTTGCCGGGCCTGCGGTCGATCTCCATCCACCGCCAGACGCCGACGAGCGGCTCGAAGCCGGCCTTGGCGTAGACGGCGTGCGCGTCGCGGGTGGCCAGCAGCAGTCGCAGGATCCCCCGCCGCTCGACGAGCTCGGCCACCAGCACCTCGGTCAGCCAGCTGCCGATGCCGCGACCGCGCCAGTCAGGGGACACGTAGACGTCGCAGATCCAGGCGAAGGTGGCGTCGTCGGTGACCACGCGGGCGAACGCCACGAGCTCGTCGTCCGCGGAGGGCCCCGCAAAGACCCCGGCGACGAGCGATCCGGCGATCGACCGCTCGACGACGTCACGGGTGCGCCCGGCCGCCCAGTACGAGTCGTCGGAGAGCCAGTGGAAGACCCGGTCGACGTCGAGCCGAGCCGCGTCGAGCGAGATCTCCAGGCCGTCCGCCCGACGGACCAGCGGCGCGGCGGGCGCCGCACCGGTCAAGCGATGGTCCAGGTGTCGGCGCCGGCGATCAGCTGGGCGAGGTCACCGCGTCCCTTGGCGGCGATGGCCTGGTCGATCTGGTCGCCCATGAGCCGGTCGTACGAAGGCCGCGCGACGTCGCGGAAGATGCCGATCGGGGTGTCGGCCAAGGTGTCCGGGTGGGACAGCCGGGAGAGTGCGAAGGCCAGCGCCGGGTCCTCCGCGTGCGCGTCGTGGATCAGCAGGGCATCCTCGCCCACCGACGCGACGTCGACCACGGCGAGGGTCGCGTCGGGCATGCGGACGACCCCGCGCTCGCCGTCGGGTCCGAACCGGATCGGCTGGCCGTGCTGGAGGCGGATCGTCACGGTGTCGCGCGTGGCCGGGTCCTTGAGCGGTTCGAACGCGCCGTCGTTGAAGATGTTGCAGTTCTGGTAGATCTCCACCAGCGCCGTGCCCTCGTGGGCAGCCGCAGCGCGCAGCACGTCGGTGAGGTGCTTGCGGTCGGAGTCGAGCGTGCGGGCGACGAAGGTCGCCTCGGCGCCGAGCGCCACCGACACCGGGTTGAACGGGAAGTCGATGGAACCCATCGGCGTCGACTTGGTGATCTTGCCGACCTCGGACGTGGGGGAGTACTGCCCCTTGGTCAGCCCGTATATCCGGTTGTTGAAGAGCAGGATCTTCAGGTTGACGTTGCGCCGCAGGGCATGGATCAGGTGGTTGCCGCCGATGGACAGGGCGTCGCCGTCGCCGGTGACGACCCACACGGACAGGTCCCGCCGGGACGTCGCGAGGCCAGTGGCGATGGCGGGGGCGCGGCCGTGGATCGAGTGCATGCCGAAGGTGTCCAGGTAGTACGGGAACCGCGAGGAGCAGCCGATCCCGGAGACGAACACGATGTTCTCGCGGCGCAGCCCGAGCTCAGGCAGGAAGCCCTGGACGGCCGAGAGGATCGCGTAGTCGCCGCAGCCCGGGCACCACCGCACCTCCTGGTCGGAGGTGAACTCCTTCTTCGACTGCGCGTGCTCGGTCTTGGGGACCAGGCTCAGGGCAGCTGCGCCGGACAGGCCGGACGGGTCAGACACTGGCGATCACGTCCTCGATGACTCCGGCGAGCTCCTCGGCCTTGAACGGCAGGCCGCGCACTCGGTTGTAGCTGATCGCGTCGACGAGGTACTTGCCGCGGACCAGCAGGGCTAGCTGGCCCAGGTTCATCTCCGGGACGAGCACCTTGTCGTAGCGGCCCAGCACCTCGCCGAGGTCGGCGGGGAAGGGGTTCAGGTGCCGCAGGTGGGCCTGGGCGATGTCGTGACCGTCACGGCGGACCCGCTTGCAGGCCGCCCCGATCGGCCCGTACGTGGATCCCCACCCGAGCACGAGGACTCGCGCGGCGCCCGAGGGGTCCTCGACGTCCGTGGGGCCGATGCTCGCGGCGATGCCGTCGACCTTGGCCTGCCGCAGGCGCACCATCAGGTCGTGGTTGTCCGGGTCGTAGGAGATCGTGCCGGTGCGGTCGGCCTTCTCGATGCCGCCGATCCGGTGCTCGAGCCCCGCGGTGCCCGGTATCGCCCACGGCCGCGCGAGCGTCGCAGGGTCGCGTACGTACGGGTAGAAGGTGGGGAGCCCGGCGCCGTCGGCCGCGTTGGGCTCGGTGGCGAACGCCGGATCGATGACCGGTAGCGAGTCGACGTCGGGGATCCGCCAGGGCTCGGACCCGTTGGCGAGGTAGCCGTCGGACAGCAGGAACACCGGCGTGCGGTAGGTCACCGCGATGCGGCAGGCCTCGATCGCCGCGTCGAAGCAGTCCGACGGCGACCGTGGCGCGACGATGGGCACCGGCGACTCTCCGTTGCGCCCGAACATCGCCATCAGCAGGTCGGCCTGCTCGGTCTTGGTCGGCAAACCGGTCGACGGGCCGCCGCGCTGCACGTCGACGATCACCAGCGGCAGCTCCAGCGAAACGGCAAGGCCGATCGTCTCGCCCTTGAGCGCGACTCCCGGGCCCGACGTCGTCGTGATCGCCAGCGACCCGCCGAACGAGGCACCAAGCGCTGCCCCGATGCCGGCGATCTCGTCCTCGGCCTGGAACGTGCGAAGCCCGAACCGCTTGTGCTTGCTCAGCTCGTGCAGCACGTCTGAGGCCGGTGTGATCGGGTAGGCGCCGAGGAACAGCGGCAGCCCCGAGCGTTCGGCCGCGGCGATCAGCCCGAAGGACAGCGCCTGGTTGCCCGAGATGTTCCGGTAGACCCCCGGCGCCATCACCGCGGGCTTCACCTCGTACGACACCGAGAAGTCCTCGGTGGTCTCGCCGAAGTTCCAGCCGGCGGTGAAGGCAGCGAGGTTGGCCTCCATGATGTCCGGCTTGCTCGCGAACTTGGTGCGCAGGAACGCCTGGGTGCCCTCGGTGGGCCGGTGGTAGAGCCACGACAGCAGGCCGAGCGCGAACATGTTCTTCGCCCGCTCGGCCTCCTTCTTGGAGATCGCGAACTCCTTCAGCGCCTCGACCGTCATCGACGTCAAGGCGATCGGGTGCAGCCGGTAGGCGTCCAGCGTCCCGTCGTCGAGGGGGTTCGCGACGTAGCCCACCTTCGTCAGCGCCCGCGTGGAGAACTCGTCGGTGTTGACGATGATGTCGGCTCCGCGCGGCAGGTCCCGCAGGTTGGCCTTGAGGGCCGCCGGGTTCATCGCGACCAGGACGTTCGGCGCGTCGCCGGGGGTCAGGACGTCGTGGTCGGCGAAGTGCAGCTGGAAGGCCGACACCCCGGGCAGCGTTCCGGCGGGCGCGCGGATCTCAGCCGGGAAGTCGGGCAGGGTCGACAGGTCGTTGCCGAACGTGGCTGTCTCCGAGGTGAAACGGTCGCCGGTCAGCTGCATACCGTCTCCGGAGTCACCGGCGAACCGGATGATCACCCGATCCACCTGAACGACCTGCTTGCTCACTGACCTGATCCTTCCTGGCGGCTCCTTCGATCCTACGGCTCCGTAGGTTCGAGGGGTCGGCAGGCTCGTCTTACCGCTGGGAGTCGCCACGTATCCTCGACAACCAGCAACAACCAGCAGGGCGAGGAGGCTGTTCCGGTGGTGACCAGCGACCCGGTCCAGGTGACGGTCGACCTGGGCCGCCGCTACCGCCTCTCCGTCTACGGCCTGGGCCTCGCCTGCTGCGCCGTCGAGTTCGTGGCCGCTTCCGCGGGCGACTACGACCTCGGCCCGGTCGACCTCGCGGCCGACGGCAGCGAGCCGGCCGAGATCGACGTGCTCGTGGTGTCGGGCACGGTCACCGACAAGCTGGCTCCGGCGGTCCTCCGCTTCTACGAGCGGATGGCCGAGCCGAGGTACGTCATCTCGTTCGGCGCCTGCGCCGCGTCGGGCGGACCGTACTGGGACTCCTACTGCGTGACCAAGGGGGTCGACCGGCTCGTCCCGGTCGACGTCTACGTGCCCGGCTGCCCGCCACGACCAGAGGCGCTCGTCGACGGGATCCGGTTGCTGCACGAGCAGATCGACGCCGGGCGGGTGCTGCGGTGACCGCCGTCTCGGTCGGCCTGGCCGACCGGCTCGCCTCGGCCGTCGGTGGGACGACGGACCAGGGGTACGGAGACGTGACGGTCGACGTCGAGCCGGGTCGCTGGGTGGTTGCCCTCACGGCAGCCCGCGACGACCTCGGGCTCACCTTCTTCGACTGGCTGTCCGCGGTCGACGAGCTCGCGGGCTTCTCGGTCGTGTGCCACCTGGTCGATCCGGTCGGGCACGGCCACCTGATGGTGCGCACGCGGATCCCGGTCGTCGACTCGGCCGGTGACCCGGTCGTCGACTCGGCGACGGCGGTCTACGCCGGCGCCGCGTGGCACGAGCGTGAGACCCACGAGATGTTCGGCATCGACTTCCGCGGCCACCCCGGCCTTCGGCCGTTGCTGCTGCCGGACGGCTTCGAGGGGCGGCCGCTGCGCAAGGACTTCGTCCTCACGGCCCGTACGGAGAAGGAATGGCCGGGGGCGAAGAAGCCGTGACGACCGGCGATGCGCCCGAGCGCGAGTCCGGCGGTTTCCCGGTCAGGAGCCGTGGCGTCATCGCGCTCCTCGAGGGCAGCTGCACTTCGTGCATGATCTGCGCGCGCGAGTGCCCCGACTGGTGCATCTTCATCGACGCGCACACCGAGGTCGTCCCCGGGCAGCAGGGCGGGCGGGCGCGCACGCACCACGTCCTCGACCGGTTCGCCATCGACTTCTCCCTGTGCATGTACTGCGGGATCTGCATCGACGTCTGCCCGTACGACGCGCTCTTCTGGTCGCCGGAGGCCTCCTACGCCGGGCTGGACATCCGCGACCTCACCCACGAGCGTCCGCGCCTCGCGGAACACCTGGCGACCGTTCCCGCGTTGAGCCCGCAGGAGCTGTCCCAGGAGGAAGAGTCGTGAACCGCTACACCAACGGCCTGAAGACGGTCGCGCTGCTTGCGCTGCTGTCCGGGCTGATCCTGCTCGCCGGCGCGTGGATCGGCGGGCGCACCGGCCTGGTCGTCGCGTTCGGCATCGCCGCCGTCACCAACGCCTACACGTACTTCAACAGCGACAAGCTGGCGCTGCGCTCGATGCGGGCCTACCCGGTCACCTCGGCCCAGCAGCCCCTGCTCTACCGCGTCGTGCAGGACCTCTCGATGGCGTCCGGCCAGCCGATGCCGGCGCTGTACGTCTCGCCGACCGACGCGCCCAACGCGTTCGCGACCGGAAGGAGCCCCGAGCACGCCGCCGTCTGCTGCACCGAGGGCATCCTCGCCCTCCTCGACGAGCGCGAGCTCCGGGGCGTGCTCGGGCACGAGCTCTCGCACGTCTACAACCGCGACATCCTGATCTCGTCGGTCGCGGCGGCCATGGCCAGCGGGATCATGCTGCTCGCCCAGTTCTCGTACTTCCTGAACATCTTCGGCGGCGGCGGCGGGGGCGGGCGTGACCAGCGGAGCAACCCGCTGGGAGCCCTCCTCGTCGTGATCCTCGGCCCGATCGCGGCCTCGCTCGTCCAGCTGGCGATCAGCCGGTCGCGGGAGTACCAGGCCGACGAGTCGGGGGGCCGGCTGACCCACGACCCGCTGGCCCTCGCGTCCGCGCTGGCCAAGCTCGAGTCGGGTACGGCCCAGCGGCCGCTCGCGCCGACGCCCGCGGTGCAGACGACGTCGGCGCTGATGATCGCCAACCCGTTCAACGCCGGCGGGATGTCGCAGCTGTTCTCGACGCACCCGCCGATCCCCGAACGGATCGCCCGCCTCCAGGCGCTCGCCCGCGAGCTCAACGCCTGACCGAGCAGCGCCCGCCCAAGCCCCCCCCCCCCCCCC